>SWBZ01006419.1_pt1 | contig 35588 bp, 32 predicted proteins | sample 4693031 | NCBI WGS metagenome assembly SWBZ01 (sample SAMN10267274, study PRJNA491770) | bioreactor metagenome | isolation source: DHS bioreactor inoculated with | place: Japan: off Shimokita Peninsula
GGGGGGCGCCGAAGATCTGAACGGGGTCGGCTGCAGCAGCTCCGGCCAGTGCTGGGCGGTAGGCGATAACGGCGCGACCCTGTACTGGGACGGCAGCGCATGGAACGGTAATGCCTGGACAGTCACGCCCTCGGGAGTTACCACCCAGCTCAATGATGTGTATTTCCTCGGCGGTGGCAGTGGCGGCGGCGCAAGCGCCGTCACGCTGGTGCGCTGGCGGGAACCGATTCAGTAAGGTTGGAACGCGCCCGGCCGATACCCCGGGCAGGCAACGCTGGGAGGCGAACATGCTGGCATTACTACGGAAACCGCGCAAACAGGGCTATGTGGCCATCGTGCCGCAGGAGGATGGCTGTGCCCTGGTCCAGCTGGAACGGGACGGCGAGCGAGATCGCCTGGTACAGCATGCCTTCCTGTCCGGCAACGGGGACAGCCTGTCACAACAACTGGCGGAAACCCTGCGCCAGCAGCGTCTGGGCACGCTGAGCTGCACGACCCTGATGGACATCGACCAGTACCAGCTACTGCTGGTGGACGCACCCCAGGTGCCGCCGGCCGAGTTGCGCGCCGCCATCCGCTGGCGGCTGCGCGAACTCATCGACTTCCACGTGGACGACGCCCTGGTGGACGTGTTCGATGCCCCGGCCAGCAGCGCGCGCGGGGTACAGGACCATCTCTACACGGTGGTGGCACGCAGCAACCTGGTGCAGGAGCGGGTCAACCTGGTCCAGGAGGCCGGCGCCCGCCTGGAGGTGATCGACATCCCCGAACTGGCGCTGCGCAACATCGTCGACCGCCTGCCGGAAAATCCCGCCGGCGTGGCCATGCTCTATTTTGGCGCCCACCGCGGCCTCATCACCCTGGTGCGCGACTCCACCCTCTACCTGGCCCGTCCCCTGGACATCGGCTACCGGGACCTGGAGCAGTCCAGCGCCGACCCGCGTCCCCTGTGGGACACTCTGGCCCTGGAGCTGCAACGTTCCATGGACTACTACGACCGCCACTTCCAACAGGCGCAGATCGGCCATGTGCTGCTGGCGCCCCTGCCGGTGCCGGTCCCCGGCATGGTGGAGGCCCTGCACGACAGCCTGGGCCTGGCGGTGCGCGCGGTATCCCTGGACGAGGTGGTGGAGGTGTCCGCGCCACTCGAACCGGCGGAGGCGGCGCGCTGTTTCCTGGCCGTGGGCGCGGCGTTGCGGCGGGAAACCAAGAGCCTGTAGAAACCCGTCATTCCCGCATACGCGGGAATGACGAGACTTGAAGCAAGGGGACAGACTTAAGTCTGTCCCCGTTCCACCCGTCTGGTTCTATGAGGCCTCCGCCTCCTCCATCCCCAGCTCCTTGATCTTGCGGGTCAGGGTATTGCGGCCCCAGCCCAGCAGGCGGGCGGCGTCCTGGCGCCGGCCGCCGGTGCGTGCCAGGGCGGCCTCGATCATGATGCGTTCAAAACGCGGCGTGGCCTCGTCGAGGATGCTCTCGTCGCCCCGTCCCAGGCGCTGCTCGGCCCAACGCCGCAATACCTGTTCCCAGCGTTCCCCTTCCTGGGCCACCTCCGCCTCGTCGTGGCGCAACTCCGGCGGCAGGTCATCCAGGTGTACCTCCTGGCCCGAGGCCATGACCGTGAGCCAACGGCACAGGTTCTCCAGCTGGCGCACATTGCCGGGCCAGTCCAGCTGGCAGAGGAAATCCAGGGTTTCCGGCCGCAGGGTCTTGGGCTCTACATTGAGCTCGCGGGCGGCGCGCCCCAGGAAATACTGCATCAGCTGGGGGATGTCCTCGCGCCGTTCGCGCAGGGAGGGGATGTGTACCCGGATCACATTGAGGCGATGGAACAGGTCTTCGCGAAAGCGGCCCTCGCGCACCAGCTGCTCCAGGTTCTGGTGAGTGGCGGCGATGATGCGCACATCCGCATGCACCGAGGTGTGGCCACCGACGCGGTAGAATTCACCGTCGGCCAGTACGCGCAGCAGGCGGGTCTGCAGCTCCGCCGGCATGTCGCCGATCTCGTCCAGGAACAGGGTGCCGCCGCTGGCCTGCTCGAAGCGGCCCACGCGGCGTCCCTGGGCGCCGGTGAAGGCGCCCTTCTCGTGGCCGAACAGTTCGGACTCCAGCAGGTCACGGGGGATGGCCGCCATGTTGAGGGCGATGAAGGGGTGCTCGTGACGCGGGCTGTGGCGGTGCAGGGCCTGGGCCACCAGTTCCTTGCCGGTGCCCGACTCACCATTGATGAGCACGGTGATGTTGGAGCGCGACAGGCGGCCGATGGCACGGAACACCTCCTGCATGGCCGGCGCCTCACCGATGATCTCGGGCATTTCCGGCAGGGGCTGGCCCTGCTGCTGGGCCTGTTCGCGGCGATGGTGCTCCACGGCGCGGCGCGCCAGGGCCACCGCCTCTTCCACGTCGAAGGGCTTGGGCAGGTATTCGAAGGCGCCGCCCTGGTAGGCGGCCACGGCACTGTCCAGGTCCGAGTGGGCGGTGATGATGATCACCGGCAGGTCGGGATAGTGGGTGCGGATCTGCTCCAGCAGTTCCAGGCCGTCGATGCCCGGCATGCGCACGTCGCTGATGATGGCGTCGGGCTGGCCCTTGCCCAGGGCATCCAGGATACCGGTGGCGGAAGAGAACACCGATACCTCCATGCCGGCCTTCTGCAGGGCCTTTTCCAGTACCCAGCGAATGGCGTGGTCATCATCGATGACCCAGATTTTTTCTGCCTTACTCATGGTGGGACTCCAGGGGCAGCAGGATGGAGAATTCCGTGCGGCCCGGTTGGCTGGTGCATTCAATGATGCCTCCCTGTTGATTCACCAGGGACTGGGCAATGGACAGGCCCAGGCCGGTGCCTTCGGCACGACCGGTGACCATGGGATAAAAGATCTGTTCCATCATGCCTTCCGGAATACCCGGTCCGTTGTCGATGATCTGCAGCTGGACCACCAGCTTGTGGCGCACATGGCCGATGGTGAACTGGCGCTGCGCGCAGGTGCGCAGCAGGATATCGGTGGCGCCGGCCTGGACCGCGTTCTTGACAATGTTGAGCACGGCCTGGATGAGCAGTTCGGGATCGACCATCAGGTCGGGAATGCTGGGGTCGTAGTCACGACGAATGGTGATGGCCTGGCCACCCTCGGCCAGTACCAGGCTGCGCACATGCTCCACCACCTGGTGGATATTGGTGGGGCTGGGGCGGGGCAGGTTGTTCGGCCCCAGCATGCGGTTGACCAGGTTCTGCAGCCGGTCCGCCTCGCCGATGATGATGCGGGTGTATTCCTTCAGGGCCGCGTCCGGCAGCTCCGCCTCCAGCAGCTGCGCCGCGCCGCGCAGGCCACCCAGGGGATTCTTGATCTCGTGGGCCAGGCCACGTACCAGTTTGCGCGCCGCCTGTTGCTGGGCGATGAGCTGTTCTTCGCGGGAGATACGCAGGTGGCGGTCGATGGGCACCAGCTCCACCAGCAGCCCCGAGACCGCAGCACTGCCCATGGGAGAAACCATGCAGTCCACGGTGACCACGCGGCTGGGTGTGAATGCCAGGCGCAGTTCGCGGGCCGTGAAGGGATGCTGAGCGACCACGCTGGCCTGCAGCCGCTCCAGCAGGCCACCGTCATCGCACAGGAAGCGGGCCAGGGGCTGACCCAGGGCCTGGCGCGCACTCTGCTCCAGCAGGTTTTCCCCCGCCGGGTTCAGATAGGCCAGCTCCAGCCCCGGCGTAAGCAGCAGCACGGCCGTATTGAGACCTTCCAGGATCCCGGGTGCGCGCTCCACTTCGTTCTTCCTCATGGCATGCATGCCGTTGGATAGTGCAAAAAACAAACCAACCCGGGCACGCCACCCCGACCTTTGCAGCCGAAATCCGGCTCCCATTCTTTTATGTATAAAAACAAGAGAATACTGGGCAGATCCGGCACCACGGCAGGTACGAGGCAGGGGCCCGGGGTGGTGGAGCGGAAAGGTATGCCGGAATGCGGTGCATCATCGCACTATTATAGTGCATGAATGCCCCGGCGGCTGGCGTCATGGCGCCGCGCGGATCTGGAGGGTTATTGACGGGCGGGGAACAGGACCGAGGCCTGCCGTACGAACACGGTCACCGGCGGGGTGGTCATGAGGGTGTTGCCCTCGGCATCGATCAGGCGGGCGGACAGGCTGTGGCTGCCGCGGTTCACGTTCTGGAAGGTCGCTCCGGTATTGGTCGAAGGTTCGCCCTGGTCCACGCCATCGACCATGAACTGGATGCGATGCCCCTGCTCCACACGCAGGGCGGGCTCCACCCGTACCTGCATGGATACATTGCCCTGGTTGTCGCGAATGGTGGTTTCCGGGGCGGGCTCGGTCACCACGAAGCTGTTGTAGCCGGCATCCGTGGATTCTTCGTCCTGATCGGACGACGCCTGGACGGGCGCTGAGACCCGCGGCGCGGGATAGGTGCTCACCGGTGGCAACTTGACCCTTTCGGCCCCTTGCTGCGGCTGGTCGGTGAAGGTGACGCTGCCATCCGGGTTGACGATGCGATACACCTCCGCCTGGGCGGGCAGGGCGAGCAACAGGGCAGCGGCGACCAGCAAGGGTTTCATGAAACAACAGTAGTGCGGAACGCGAGCCGATTCAACTCTTTGAATGAGAAGCGGGCCACAAAAATGCGAACGCCCCCTGGCGGGGGCGTTTGCATTGGAGAGATCCCGGGCTTCCGTCATTCGGCATGCGCCGGAATGACGGAGGTGCCCAAAACCTCCCTAGCAGCTGTAGTACAGGTCGAACTCCACCGGGTGGGTGCTCATGCGCAGGCGGGTGACCTCGCCCATCTTCAGCTTGATGTAGCCGTCGATCACGTCGTCGGTGAACACACCGCCCTTGGTGAGGAACTTGCGGTCGTTGTCCAGTGCATCCAGGGCCTGGTCGAAGGCGTGGCAGACCTGCGGGATCTGCTTTTCCTCTTCCGGGGGCAGGTCATAGAGGTCCTTGTCCATGGCATCGCCGGGGTGGATCTTGTTCTGGATGCCGTCCAGGCCGGCCATCAGCATGGCCGAGAAGGCCAGGTAGGGGTTGGCGGTGGAGTCAGGGAAACGCACCTCGATACGACGGCCCTTGGGGTTGGCCACGTAGGGGATACGGATGGAGGCGGAGCGGTTACGGGCCGAATAGGCCAGCATGACCGGGGCCTCGAAGCCCGGCACCAGGCGCTTGTAGGAGTTGGTCGAGGCGTTGGTGAAGGCGTTCAGGGCCCGGGCATGCTTGATGATGCCGCCGATGTAGTACAGGGCGATGTCGGACAGGCCGCCGTACTTGTTGCCGGAGAACAGGTTCTTGCCAGCCTTGGCCAGGGACATGTGCACATGCATGCCACTGCCGTTGTCGCCCACCAGGGGCTTGGGCATGAAGGTGGCGGTCTTGCCATAGGCATGGGCGACGTTGTGGATCACGTATTTCAGGATCTGGGTCTCGTCGGCCTTGCGCACCAGGGTGTTGAACACGGTGCCGATCTCGCACTGCCCGGCGGTGGCCACTTCATGGTGATGCACTTCCGTCTTCACACCCATTTCTTCCAGGGCCAGACAGGTGGCGGAACGCAGGTCCTGCAGGGAATCGACCGGCGGCACGGGGAAATAGCCGCCCTTGATGGTCGGACGATGGCCGATGTTGCCATCCTCGAATACACGCTCGGAGTTCCAGGAGGCCTCTTCGGAGTCCACCTTGTAAAACGCGCCCTGCATGCTCGCGCCCCAGCGCACGTCGTCGAAAATGAAGTATTCGTTCTCGGGACCGAAATAGGCGGCATCGGCGATCTTGGTGGACTGCAGGTAGGCCTCGGCGCGCTTGGCCAGGGAGCGCGGGTCACGCTCGTAGCCCTTCATGGTGTTGGGTTCGAGGATGTCGCAGGTGACGATCATGGTGGGCTCGTCCATGAAGGGGTCGAGCACCGCCGTGGTGGTATCGGGCATCAGTACCATGTCCGATTCATTGATACCCTTCCAGCCGGAGATGGAGGAGCCGTCGAACATCTTGCCATCCTTGAAGAAGCCGGCGTCGATGGTATGGGCGGGCACGGTGACATGCTGCTCCTTGCCACGGGTATCGGTGAAACGCAGGTCAACGAACTTGATGCCGTTGTCCTTCATCATCTTGGTAACCTTTGGTACTGACATCGTAAACCCTCCAGGGATTGGTCATTCACCGTACCCGGTCGGGGCGACGGCACTGTTTCGGAAAATTCGTGACCTTGCATCGTGCATGAAGCATGCCACGGAATTCATCTATAAAAATCAACAACTAATGTGGTGCCCCGCCATTTGGACCCACGCTATTGCACCATAAAGATGCATAGTCACCCCATTTTGCACCATTATGGTTCGAGCAGGCATCCGGTTTTCAAATCACTCATACACCACCCGCACCCGGCCCACCACTTCCAGGCCACGCGCCGCCTCCACGAGATCGAGCACGGCCGGCTGCCCGTCGCTGCCCCGTTCCGCGGCCGCATCCAGCGGCAGGGTGAGGTCCAGGTGCACCTTGCCGTTGAGATAGTGTAGCGTCACATTGCGCACCCGCGCCGCCATGGGCATGCCCTCCCAGGCCCGTCCGAGGGCGGCGAGCAGGTCCTCACGCAGGGGCAGATGATCGCAGGGGGAATTGCGCTCGTCGTCCTCGGGATCGATATGGACAGTGACATCGCTCACGTCCGAGCTGTCGGCCAACAGGGTACGACGCACCCGCTCCCCGATCTGGTGACCTTCGGACACGCTGACCTGCGGGTCCACCAGGATGTGCACGTCCACGAAGGCACTGCCACCGCTGCGGCGGGTGCGCAGCATGTGCAGGGTGCGCACCCCATCCACCTTCATGATGCTGTCGCGGATGCGTTTCACCTCATCCGAATCCAGGGCGGTATCGATGAGCTCGCGCAGGCTGGACCAGGCCAGGTCCCAGCCGATCCTGGCGATCAGCAAGGCCACCACCACGGCGGCCACGGCATCCAGGAAAGGATAACCCAGCATCACCCCGATGATGCCGATCACCACCACGATGGAGGAAATTGCATCGCTGCGACTGTGCCAGGCATTGGCCTTGAGCATATTGGAATTCAGGCGCCGCGCCACGCGCATGGTGTAGTGGTAGATCCATTCCTTGCTCAACACCGAGATGATGGCCACGGTGAGGGCCAGCGGGCCGGGTTGCAACAACAGGTCGGGGTCGAACAGGCGCCGCAGGGAATCCCAGGCGATGCCGGCGGCCACCGCCACCAGTGCAATGCCCAGCGCCACCGTGGCCGCGGTCTCGATGCGGCCATGCCCGTAGGGATGCTCCCGGTCGGGTTTGCGGTGGGCGTGGCGGGCCGCATAGAGCACCATGAAATCCGTACCCAGATCCGACAGGGAATGGATGCCGTCGGCGATCAGCGCCTGGGAGTGTGCCAGTGTGCCGACCACGATCTTGGCGATGCCGAGGGTGAGATCGAGCACCGAACCCACCAGGGTGACATTGCGCGTGGCGCGATAGCGTTCGTCGCTCGCGTCCTCTTCCGCGGACAGCACCGGGGCATGGTGATGATGGTGTCCCATGCTCAGCCGCCCACTTCGATGGTCAGGCGAATTTCCTCGCGGCCTTCCTCGATGGCCAGCACCTTGTGACCATGCACCTTGCACCAGGCGGGGATGTCATACACCACGCCCGGATCGGTTGCGATCACCCGCAGCACATCGCCGGGCGACAGCCTGGCCACGGCGTCCTGGGTGCGGATCACGGGCAGGGGACAGAGGATACGCCGCGCATCCAGTTCCTGTTCCATCACAGGTACCAGGCCTTGGGGATATCGTCATTGTGCAGGGGCCGCACCTCCAGGGTACGCGGCGCGCCCTGGTTGTCATCGATTTCCACCTTTACCGCCTCGGCATCGCGACCCTGGCTGAAACGTGCCGTGATGCGGGCCGCCAACTCCAGATCCGCGGCGCCGACCTGCCCCTCGATGAGCACCATCGGCCCGGTGTGACTCAGCGTCTTCAGGTGAGTGAACTGCCTGCGATACCCTTCCAGGAAACGGTTTTCGCCTTCCTCGCGGCCGATGATCAGCTTGAAGTGCGGCTTCGGACGCAGGTGCCGGCCGACCTTGAGCAGCATGATGTCATCCAGTTCGTAGTCACGGCTGCCGCGATGCTGCCACAGGTCGTTGAGCTTGACCGCGTAGTTGGCGTCGGTGAGAAAACAGCAGCCGCCGGCCGGCTGGGCATACTCTTCGAAGCCGAAGCGGGCAGCCAGGGCCATTTGCGGCTTGCGCGAACGGCCGCTGAAGTCATACAGCCGCGCACGCTCCACCCAGCCCTCCCGCTCCGGTTTCGTCTCCGGCAGATTCTTCGCGCACAGGGGCCGCAGCAGCAGGTCCTCGGCGCCCGATTCGCGCGCCACCACCGGCATGGTGCTCTTGCGCTGGGACATGGGTCGCTGGCCGATCACCTCGCCGGTGATGATGAAGTCGAAGCCCTGTTCCTCGATCCATTGTTTCGCCTTGGCGACCATGAACACCTTGCAGTCGAGGCAGGGGTTGAGGTTGGCGCCATAGCCATGCTTGGGATTGAGCAGGACCTGCTTGTATTCCTCGATGACGTCCACGATGTGCAGCTTGATGCCGAGTTGTTCCGCCACCCACAGGGCATTGTTGCGCTTGGGCCGGGCACGATCCTTGGCGCGGATGGCATGGGTGTGGCCCTCGACGCAGAAACCGGTGAAGAAATTGATGCCCTCCACCTGCACGCCCTGCTCCTGCACCACGCGGGCGGCGAGCATGGAATCGAGGCCCCCGGAGATCAGGGCGATGGCTTTGCGGGGCTGGGTCATGGGCGGATGGCTCAGGAGTGGTACCGATGCGCCTATTCTACCAACGCGGCAGCCCAGGGCACAGCAAACCCGACGAATGCAGATGATTCCCCCGTAGGAGCGGGCTTTGCCCGCGAAGGGCCTGTGCCGCCCCAGATCCTTCGCGGGCAAAGCCCGCTCCTACAGGGAGATCGGCGCCCTGATGGCGCGGCCTCCCGGCGCCGCTTACATCCCCACCCCTTGGCGGGATATACTGCGCCCTTATTTTCCACGGGAAACAGCGGGTTTCGCCTTGAGCACCTCCAACCAGGATATCGACGTCTCCACCTTCCAGGGGCTGATCTTCGCCCTGCAGCGCTACTGGGCCGCGCAGGGCTGCGTGCTGCTGCAACCCTATGACATGGAAGTGGGCGCCGGCACCTTTCACTCGGCCACCTTCCTGCGCGCCATCGGCCCCGAGCCCTGGGCGGTGGCCTATGTGCAGCCCTCGCGCCGCCCCACCGACGGCCGCTACGGCGAGAATCCGAACCGCCTGCAGCACTACTACCAGTTCCAGGTGCTCATCAAGCCCTCGCCCCTGGATATACAGGAGTTGTACCTGGGCTCGCTGCGCCACCTCGGCCTCGACCCGCTGGTGCACGACATCCGCTTCGTGGAGGACAACTGGGAATCCCCCACCCTGGGCGCCTGGGGCCTGGGCTGGGAGATATGGCTGAACGGCATGGAGGTCACCCAGTTCACCTATTTCCAGCAGGTGGGCGGCCTGGACTGCAGGCCGGTGAGTGGCGAGATCACCTACGGTCTGGAGCGCATCGCCATGTACCTGCAGGGCGTGGAGAGTGTCTTCGACCTGGTCTGGACCCACACGCCTCACGGCACGGTGACCTACGGCGACGTGTTCCACCAGAACGAAGTGGAGATGTCCGCCTACAACTTCGAGCAGGCGGACACCGACGCCCTGTTCCAGTGGTTTGACCACTGCGAACGGGAAAGCACCAAGCTCATCGCGGCCAACCTGCCGCTGCCCGCCTATGAACAGATGCTCAAGGCCTCGCACACCTTCAATCTGCTCGATGCGCGCAGTGCCATTTCCGTCACCGAGCGCCAGCGCTTCATCCTGCGCGTGCGCGCCCTGGCCCGCGCCGTGGCCCAGGCCTACTACGAACGCCGTGAATCCCTCGGCTTTCCCCTGTGCAAGAACGGGGGTGCCGCATGAGCGCGCGCCGTGACCTGCTGGTGGAGATCGGCACCGAGGAGCTGCCGCCCAAGGCCCTGCGCCGCCTGTCCGAGGCCTTCGCCAGCGGCCTGCGCCAGGGCCTGGCCGACGCCGCCCTGGCGCCCACCGGCCTGCAGGCCTTCGCGGCACCGCGGCGCCTGGCGCTGCTGATCCAGGGAGTGCCGGAACAGCAGCCGGACCGGGAGAATCTGCGCCGCGGCCCGGCCATGACCGCCGCCTTCGACGGTGAGGGCAATGCCACCAAGGCGGCGCAGGGCTTCGCCGCCTCCTGCGGCGTGACGGTGGAGGAACTGGACCAGCTGGAGACCGACAAGGGCAGCTTCCTGTCCTACCGCGCCGTGGAGCCGGGCCAGCAGGCCTCCGCCCTGATCCCCGACCTGGTGCGCAAGGCCCTGGCCGGTCTGCCCATTCCCAAGCGCATGCGCTGGGGGGCCGGCACGGACGAGTTCGTGCGCCCGGTGCACTGGGTGGTACTGCTGTTCGGTGACCAGGTGATCGAGGCCGAGATCCTCGGCGTCACGGCCGGGCGCGAGACCCGCGGCCACCGCTTCCACCACCCCGATCCCCTCTACCTGGCGGAGCCGCAGGCCTATGGCCCACTGCTCGCCACCCAGGGCCATGTGCTGGCGGACCTGGACGCGCGCCGCGAGGCCGTGCGCGCCCAGGTGCTGGAGGCGGGCGAACGCCTCGGCGGTCGCGCCATGGTGAATGACGACCTGCTCGACGAGGTCACTGCCCTGGTGGAATGGCCGGTGGCCGTCAGTGGCCGCTTCGACACCCGCTTCCTGGAGGTGCCCGCCGAGGCACTGATCTCCAGCATGCAGGACCACCAGAAGTATTTTCCCGTGGTGGACCATGATGGGAAGCTGCTGCCCCATTTCATCACCATCGCCAACCTCGACAGCCGCGATCCCGACCAGGTGCGCGCCGGCAACGAACGGGTGATCCGCCCACGCCTGGCCGACGCCGCCTTCTTCTGGACACAGGACCGCAAGCAGCGCCTGGAAGAGCGTATCCCGCGCCTGCAGACCATGGTGTTCCAGCAGCGCCTGGGCACCCTGGCGGACAAGCAGCAGCGGGTGGCGGAACTGGCCGGCCACATCGCCGCCGCCATGGGCGGGAGCGCCGACCTGGCGCGGCGCGCCGCCGCCCTGGCCAAGTGCGACCTGGTCACCCAGATGGTGTTCGAGTTCCCCGAGTTGCAGGGCATCATGGGCCGCTACTACGCCGGCCACGACGGCGAGCCGGAGGAGGTGGCCGTCGCCCTGGACGAGCAGTACCGGCCGCGTTTCGCCGGCGACGACCTGCCCGCCCATGTCACCGGCCAGGCCCTGGCCCTGGCGGACCGGCTCGATTCCCTGGTGGGCATCTTCGCCATCGGCCAGCCGCCCAGCGGAGACAAGGACCCCTTCGGTCTGCGCCGCGCCGCCCTGGGGGTGCTGCGCATCCTCATCGAGGGCGAGCGCGACCTGGATCTGCATGCCTTGCTGGTGCGCGCCGCCGACCTGCTGCCCGCCGACCTGAAGGCCGATCAGGTGGTGGATGCCGTATTCGACTATATGATGGAACGGCTGCGCGGCTATTATGCGGACAGCGGCATCGCCATCGACACCTTCGATGCGGTGCTGGCGCGCCGCCCCACGCGGCCGCTGGATTTTCAGCAGCGCCTGCGTGCCGTGGAAGAGTTCCGTCAGCTGGCGGAATCGCCCAGCCTGGCCGCCGCCAACAAGCGCATCCGCAATATCCTGCGCAAGACGGAAGAGGCCATACCGGAACAGATCGACGCGGGGCTGCTGCGCGAGGACGCGGAACGGGAACTGGCCCAGGCCCTGGACGGCCTGGCCGTCAGCGTGGGTGCACAGTTCGACGCCGGTCAATACACGGAAGGCCTGCAACGCCTGGCCGCCCTGCGCGCGCCCGTGGATCGTTTCTTCGACGAGGTGATGGTGATGGTGGATGTACCCGGGCTGCGCGCCAACCGCCTGGCCCTGCTGGGTTCCCTGGAGGCGCTGTTCCTGCGTGTGGCGGATTTGTCGCGGTTGCAGGGCTAGTGCCACGCACGCATTGTAGGAGCGGGCTCTGCCCGCGAATGTCGTGCCACGGCCAGTTCGCGGGCAGAGCCCGCTCCTACATAACATCAACCATCGGGAGGTGACAGCGTGAATCGCGCATGGTCAACGGCCGCATCCGGGTGTTTGAATTCCGGGACGTGTAAACGATGAAACTGGTCATTCTGGAACGCGAAGGGGTCATCGACCAGGACAGCGGCGCCCAGGCGGACGCCGACTGGCAGGCCCTGCCCGGCAGTCTCGATGCCATCGCCCGACTCAACCGGGCCGGCTACCGGGTGGCGGTCATCAGCCAGCCTGCGGACGAGGGACGTCCCGATCCGGCCCGGCTGCAGCACCGGCAACGGACGCTGAGCCTGGCCGTTGCCGAGGCAGGCGGGGTGCTGGAGGGGATGTATTTCTGCCCCCATGACCGGGAGCAGGACTGCGACTGTCGCCTGCCGGCGCCCGGCCTGTTCGCGGACCTGGCGCAACGCCACCGCGCCGAGTTGCGCGGCGTTCTCGCCATCGGCGATGGCGCCAACTTCCTGCGTGCCGCCGCCGCGGCCGGGGCCGACCCGGTACTGGTACGCACCGGCCGGGGCGAGCAAACCCTGGCCGATCTCGGTCACAATGCCCCCGTGATGCGCTTCAGCAACCTGGCCCGGGTGGTGGATCTGTTGTTGCAGGACCCGGCCAAGCAGGAAACCACCCCGTGAGCCGAAACTCTCCCTTGTCCCTGCGTCGCCCCGGTGACCCACCTGAACTTATTCTTTTTATTCGATCTTTTCTATTCTGGATCGGATTTTTCCTGTCTACTATATTTTTTGCGATTACTGCTTTATTGCTGTATCCATTTTCTTTTAGGGTACGCTATACTTATATTACCCAGTGGGCGCGTCTCAACCTCGCCTGGCTGTGGATCACCTGTCGTCTCAAGGGCCGTGTCGAGGGCCTGGAGCATATTCCCGCGCAACCCGGCGTGATCCTGGCCAAGCACCAGTCCACCTGGGAGACCCTGGCCCTGCAGCGCATCTTTCCCATGCAGGCCTGGGTACTGAAACGGGAGCTGCTGCGCATTCCCTTCTTCGGTTGGGGTCTGGCCCTGATGGACCCCATTGCCATCGACCGCGGCGCCGGGCGCAAGGCGGTGGAGCAGGTGGTGGAGCAGGGCCGGCAGCGGCTGGAAGCAGGGCGCTGGGTGGTGATCTTCCCGGAAGGTACCCGCATCGCGCCCGGGGAGCGGGGCCGCTACCGCATCGGCGGCGCCCTGCTGGCGGAACGCGCTGGCGTGCCCGTGGTCCCCATGGCCCACAACGCCGGCGAGTTCTGGCCCCGGCACGGCTTCATCAAGCGCCCCGGCATCATCACCGTGCGCCTCGGCCCGCCCATCGAGCCGGAAGGCAAATCGGCCCAGGACATTCTGCGCCAGACCGAGGAATGGATCGAGACCACCATGCGGGAGATCACGACGCGACCGGATCTGTATGCGCCCAACCGAAACGCAAAGGGCGAGGTCAACTGACCCCGCCCTTTGCTGGCTAGTCGATAATAACGGCTAGCGCCGCCAGCAGTAATCGTTGTCGGCCGAGGTCCGGGTCCCGGCCTGGTTGATAGTGAGATTTCCGCAACGGGGGTCGGCGCCCACGGGGTCTGCGGTCAAGGTGAAGGTGGTGGCAGTCTTTGCCAGCGTAATGTCGTAGCGGATGCTGGCTGCCGCTGCGCCCTTCGGAGAAACCGTCAAGCCACTGGCAGTCCAGGTTGCGACCGGCATATCGTAGCTATTGTTGACCGTATAGTATCGTTCCATGAACTGCGCCGCCTCCAGCAGCACCGCTTGGGCGTCGGCACGCTGGGACTTGAGCACATGCTCCTGGTAGGAGGGGTAGGCGATGGCCGCCAGGATGCCGATGATGGCGACCACGATCATCAGTTCGATGAGGGTGAAGCCGCGTAGCAACTTGCTGTGCTTGCTCATGCCTTGTTTTGCTCCCATGACTCGCCTGTCTCCCTAGCGGAACAGGACGATGCGTTGTACCTGGCCCTTGATCTCGAGGATACCCACCTGGGCGCCCCGCTCCAGTTCACCGGGTTTCAGGGTTTCGCCGAAGGGCGAGGTGACCGCGACGCCTGGTGCAATGGTGTAGCGTACGCCACCCACCACCAGGTAGCCCGCGGCGGGGTTCCATTCCTCCAGGCTGCCCACCACTTCCGGCATCATGCCACCACTGCGGGGCATGTCTGCCGGCGTTGCCTGGCTTGCCGCCAGGAATGCAGCACCCAGCAGAGAGACGAGCAGGGACTGTTTTCGCATGTGCATTTCCTCCTGTTGCCTAGCGCAGCTGGCGCCAGGATTGACGTCCTGATGGTGTCCCGGGTTCCAAACCACTCAGTGGTGGGGCTGTGGAATTAGGATCACCCGAGTACAATTTTGACGCTCCATCTCCGGTCTGGATCACGATCAGTTGCTCGCCGCCACCGTAATCGACACCGCTGAAGTTGCGGCCGTTTTTCGTGTCGGCAGCATCGAATTTCCCATCGCCATTCAGATCAAACACCGTGAAGGCGGCAGCACCACCGGAGCCGATCATGAGATCCATGACGAAGCCATCGCGGCCACCATCGCTGGCACAGGGATCCGAGTTGGGAATCATGGTGGTGAAGCGTATACGGTCGCGGGTCGAACCGGACAACAATACCGGCTTGCTGATGACACGCTCACCCGTGAAGGTACTGTTGGCGATCAGGTCCATCACCCAGCCCATCTGCGTGTTGCCGATGGTCACATCGGAGATCTCCCGCAAGGTAAAGGTCTGACTGCCGAAGGTTTCCTCACCTTCCCAGATGATCTGCTGCACGGCCAGCTGGCTGCGGCTGACCGAGGTACCGCCATTGTCGAAGATGCCGTACAGGCTCTGGATCTGGCTGCTGCCGTCATCCTGGTCGCGGAAATAACTGCCCGTGCCGAACAGGACCACCAGAGTATTGGGATCGCCCGGCTTGACGGCCACTTCCGGCGCCGAGGTGATCGGCTGCGGGTTGTTGTTGCCGCTATCCACCGCCTGGAACAGGACTCCCCGGTTGCCCTGGTTGGTCCACTGGTTCGTATTAGTGGACGAGACATCGAAGCGCCACAGCCTGCCCTTCAGGTCGCCGGCGTAGATGAGGTTGGCCGACAGGTCATCGATGGACAGGGTCACCGTGGGCGTCGATAGCCCGTTGGGGCTGGCGGCCGTATCACTGGCCTGGTTGGTGTCGATCTTGGCCAGTAACTGGCCATCGCTCAGGCGCACGACAAAGAGCACGGCCTTGTGGTTGGCGCTGTTATAGCCGTTACCGAACACCGCCGCCCACTCGCCATTCTGCATACGCACGATACTGGGTTTGTCGACACCGTAGCCCAGATCCGGGTCGGTGAATTCCCATAGAACCTTGGTCTGATCGAAATTTTGCGGATAGGTGACATCCAGGGCATACACGCTACGGCCACCGGCGCCCATGGTACCGACCAATACGGATTTCCAGGACCCGCCCCAATGGGCATCCCAGACCGTTGCCGTGCCATCCACGTAGTAGCGGTGATCATAGTCCGCGTCCACCAGATGATTGATGCGGGCATGGCTGTCACCGCTCTCGGGCAACAGCAGCTCGCTGGGCATGTAGGCAAATACCTCCTCGCCCGTCGTGGCGTCGAAGGCATGCAGCATGCCGTCATTGGCGCCCACATAGAGGACGTCGGGCCGGTTCTGGTAAGCATTGCTGGCCCGGAAACCAATGTAGCTGTGTGGGTCTACGTCTGAGAATCCTGTACCGACCAGACGACGGTAGCCGAAGTCGCGCTTGCCGGCGAACTGCGGGTTGGAGCCGACCACGTCGCCCAGGAGGCGGGTGACGGCATTGCCGTTGCTGTCCACGCCCTGGCGACTGCGGAAAGAGGCGTGGGCGCTTTCATCCCCATACAGCCACTCCACCCGGTTCACCGCCAAGCCGTCCGACGTGCCGTCTGGAGCATGATTGAGGGCATTCTGCTGGTTGGTACTGAGGCTGCCAAGGGCGGTGGAATCGAGCTTCACGCCGTTTCCGGACAACACATGGGTTCCGGCATTGATGGCGCTGCGCACCGAGGTATAGATCTCGCGGGTTCCATTACCGGCCTGCGTAACGAGTTCATCCTCGGCGTTCCACTTGAGCGCGGTCTTCACCGTCCCGTCGGGATTGATTTCTCGGGCAATCAATTGGCCCGACCAGTCCTTGGCGCGGAAACCCGCGGTATAGAGCAGGGAGTCGGACTGCAAGGTGGCCGAACTCGCCGCCGCCGAGGTTGCCGAGCTGTCCACCCGCGCAACGATGGTGCTCAGGATATCGCTCAACTCATCGGCGAAGGTGATCGGGTCCGAGGCACTGAAGAAGCCGCCCCGACTGTTGACGGCCGCGTGCAGCAGGTCGTCGATCTTGTAGGGGTGGCCCTCGGCCACGGCGTCGGAATCACCCCAGGTGATCGAGGCGCTGGAATCGATCGCATCGAAGGCATCCTGGGGATCGATGGTCCCGCTGACACCGAGGCCGACACCGAAGGTTACCATGTGCTGCCAGAAGGCCGGATTGAACGTACTGTAGGGCACGATATTATCCATGCCTGTGCGCAGGTCATTCTTCCAGTAGTACATGGCCACGTCTGCCAGGGTATTATCGTGGTTGTCCGTGAACGGGGTTACCGCCGAATAGGTATAGCTCATCCCGTCTGGGCCCGAGATGGTGGGGCCGCCGGTCCCGTCATTGTTGTTGCGGGCAGCCGAGGTGCCAGCCTGGCTGCTGTTCCAGAAGCCATCGGTCATCAGGATGGTGAAGTTCTGGCGGCATTCGAGTTGCGCGGTACTGTCGTTCGTTCCCGGTGTGGCGCCCCATGGCCCCCGGTTATCGCTGCGGGAAAAATACTGGCCGGCGGAATCGAGCGCACGGCGCAGGGGCGTGCCGGACTGCGGAATATTGCGGTCATACAGAAGATCGAAGAAATCATCCCGGTCAGAGCCGGTGAAGGGACGCACGCCCCTGACGACGGTGTCTGTGCTCACATTGTCCACATCGGAGGAACCCTTGTTGAGGGTGCCGAAACCGACGCGCATGTCCTCACCCTGCTGGCCAAAGGCCCTGCCGATCCCGGCGCGGGCGGCCAGGATGCGCGAGCGGTAGTATTGGAACCAGTTGGCGAAATTCTGGATCTCCTCGTCGCGGGTGCGGGTGATGCCGCCGGGCGAGGTGAATGTGGCGGAAGATGGCGTGGACGTGGTGATCTGCACCTTCTGGTAGCTGGCGAACTGCAGCTTGTCGCCGCCCTGGTAATTGAAATAGGTGATCGGCCAGTAGGTATGGTTACCACCGCAAGGATCGCACGACGCGCTGGTCAGGCTGGTGGAGTGTGAGAACCAGGTAGCGCTCTGCGTCTGCTGGGCCGTCAGGTTCAGCGTGCCCAGGCCCGTGATACGCGGGTTGTAGTAGGCAGCGCCGGGGGTCGCATCCGGCATGGAACTGCCATCTGGATTCGACCAGGGCACGTAGGTGTAGTCCGGGTTGTAGAACACCGAGTTGTTGGCTGCGGAGCGGCCAAAGAAATTATGGACATTGGTGTCCTTGAAGGTGGGGATCTGGTTCGCGTACGTGCTGCCACCGTACAGGTTGTTCGGGCGCGGGAACATGTAAAGGGAGAAGTGCATGTCCTCGTCCGGCATGAATTCCCACTGCATAGATCCTGAATCGTCCAGGATAAACATCAGGTTTGGTTCCACGCTGGCACTGAGGAACAGCGGGATATCGGCGATGTTCACATTTGCCTGGACCGGCGTGGCCAACGCAAGCCCCATCGTGATGCCATACACCAGTCCCTTCAGGCTGGTTACCGGGTTTGATGATGCAGTGTTCTTGTTCATGGTTGCTGTCCTCGATGTAACACGGCCCACAATGCCTGGTGAAATTATTCAATCGCCTTGAAGCGGGTATGCAGCATGACGATGGCGTTGGGCGAGCCACCGCTTGCCTGGGCGGTGACCGGGTAATAATTCGCGGGGGGACCCATGCCGCTGGTGGTACCGGCGAAGTCCGCCGCCTGGCTGCCGCCGTAAAACACCTGGGTCGGCGGCGCCACGTAGACGATGGGGGGGGTGGCCACGTATTGCGACGTGGTCATGGTGGTGCTCAGTGGCGGATTGACGATGGTGTCCCAGGCAACGGGGTCTGGCAACTCGGCGTGGGTATCCGCCTGTGCCCGGTTCGCCGGGCTTGTTGCAAGCCAATTCTCTCCGTCACGCAGGGCCGATTCCGCCGACTGCAATGCGAGGTTCATGTCGCGGGTGTTGCCGGCCATGCGTTCCTGCAGGGTCGTGGTCTGCATGGTGGTCACGCCGATGATGGTCATCAGCAGCAGGAAGATCAGGCTGATGACCAGCACCGCGCCGGCTTGCGCGGCAGCCGTGTTCCCTATGTGGCTCGGATGGATTTTTTGGTTCATGGTCTCATCCCCTACTGCACCCGGTTGCGGAGTGTGATGCTGTTATGGAACACCTGGCGCAGGCGACGATCATTCGCTGCGTTCGCCGTGACATCGCCCAGGGTGTAGCTTGCCGCGCCGGTGATATCGTCACTCGTTTCATTGGCCGCCATCAGCAGTGCGATCTGCACGCTGAGCACCGTGGCCCAGTCGCCGACGAGATCCGCGGTCACATACTGGTCCACCGTGCGGTCGCCGTCGGTATCGACCCCGTAGAGCACCTGCATGCTTTCCACCCCCTCGACCACTTCCTCCGGGGTACCCGCCGCCGCAGCATTCCCTCCGACCACGCCGAGGGCCCGCCGGAACAGGCCGGGCGGACTGTTGGCGTCGTCATTGCGCTTGCCCACGTAGTAGATGAAGCTTTCCAGCTTCACCAGCTGGCCGCCTGCCTGGGTCAGGAGGGGCGCGGTGACAAGATTCCCCGGCGTACAACCTGCGGAGAGAGTGCCATTGATCGATGCGCCATTACTGATCGACTGTACATTACAGGCCTGCACCCAGTCGGCACTCTGACAATCGGTCAGCAGCAGGATATCGTCATCACTGATATTGGCATTGGGGGTCACGTTCACCACCGTCTGGGCGGCGCCCGGTGCGATGCTGTTGATGGTCGCCAGGTTGCCGCTCCCCCTCCAAATGCGCACGATATCCGAGCCCGGCACGGACAAGGTGCCGGTATCCAGCACCGCGAGACCCGAGGTGGGCCAGTTGGCGTTGCCGCTTCCACCAGCCTCCTGGACCGCCGCATTGTAGGCCGGCAGGTTGAAGGTTGCGCCGGCGCCGGTGCCCAGCGCCTCCCAGCCCTGAACCCCCGCGCCCGGGTTGAAGGCGGGGGGTGGTCCGTTCAGGGTGTTGTTGATGTTCTGCACATAGGACGAGCAGCCCATGTCACCCGCCATGCGAATGTCGTAGCTCAGGGCGTCAATGGCGAAGCGGGCGTTTTCCTGCACCCGGGACATGGCGTCATGGAAGCGGTAGGTCTGCTTGCTGCCCACGAACAGCTGGATGATGCCGGCCGACAGGATCAATCCCAGCACCATGGCCACCATGAGCTCGACCAGGGACAGGCCTTGTTGAGGCTTCAGTGTTCTCGCTGCGGTCATCTTCATAGCTGAACCTCGATGGCGAGTTCCTGGTGTTCTGCAACGGTATTGGTGCGAGTGTCGTTCCAGCGCACCGATACGGTAAAGACATCACCGTTCTGGACAATCGCGCTATCGCCCTGCGGCAGCAGTGCGGTGATGCGGTTACGCCAGGCGCCCATGTCGACGGATGCGATGCCGCTGCCCGATACCGTCGCCCCATAGTTGATGTTGTAGGAGCCACCCACCGCCAGGTCACGGTTGGCGCGCATGATGTCGATGATTTCGTAACCCAGGTAACTGGCCTGGGTGCGCATGTACGCGCTGTGGTTTCCCTGCATGGAAATCCCTTGCATGGCCGCGATGCCCAGCAGGCCAATGGCCAGCACCAGTACTGAAACCAGTACCTCCATCAGTGAAAAGCCCTGACATTTCTGCCATCTTTGAATAGGATGTTTCGTTTTCCGCTTTAGTTTGAAGGTCGTCTTCATGCGCAATTTCTCCTGACGACACTCGCTCGTCCTGTGTTACTGATCCTTATAGCGCGCGCCCGATCAACCGAACCAGTGGCACAATTTTCTGGTTGCAAAAGGATTCTTGTCTCTGTTCCAGCAATGGGGAATTTTTGCCCTCTGCTATTAAATGTAATGGAAGCAACAAACACGGTGCCTGGATTATCTTCGTCTCTGATTGTCAGTCCATTGAATCCATCGAACACCCTTACCACTTCTGCGCCCGGGCATGGTGATCGCCCAGCCCCTGCCGTTGTATCTGTGCTGACAGTCCATCCTTGTACATAGCCGTTAGCATTAGGATCGATGGTGATATCGCATGACCGCTTGATGGCCTCGCTGCGCGCCAGGTTCACGGCGGTGATCAGTTCATTGGATTGGGTGGCCAATCGGTTGTTCTCGATGATGGCCTGGAAGCTGGGTACGCCGATGGCCAGCAGGATGGCCGCGATGCTGATGGTGACCATCAGTTCGATGAGTGTGAACCCTCTTGGATCGCGTTTATGGTTTTTCATGGCTACTGTAATAGCAGCCGGCCGGCGGGAAACCCAAGGGCTTTTGGACGAACGGCCGGCCAGGGCCGACAAATGGTGGTCCTGGCCGGGCACCCTGGCGGTGGGGAGCACTCGGTGGCCTAGACGTCCAGGTTGGCCACCGCCAGGGCATTGCGCTCGATGAACTCGCGACGCGGTTCCACGTGGTCGCCCATGAGGGTGGTGAAGATCTCGTCGGCGGCGACCGCGTCCTCGATCTGTACCTGCAGCATGCGTCGGCTCTCCGGGTTCATGGTGGTCTCCCAGAGCTGGTCCGGGTTCATCTCACCCAGGCCCTTGTAGCGCTGGATGTGCTGGCCGCGCTTGGCCTCCTCGAACAGCCAGTCGATGGCCTGCTTGAGGCTGTTGATGGGCTGGCTGCGTTCACCGCGCTGCACGAAGGCGCCTTCGCCGAGCATGCCTTCCAGCTGGCCGCCCAGGGCCAGCATGCGCTGGTAGTCGCCGCCCGCGAAGAATTCACTGGGCAGTTGCTGTTCGGCGGCCACGATGCCGTGGGTGCGACGGCGGATATGGATCACGAAGCCGCGTTCGCCTTCGCCCTCGCGGAAGGCCAGTTCCAGCTCCAGGCGCTGGCCCGGCGGCTGGTCGGCATTGACGCGTTGTTCCAGTTCCTGCACCCAGCCGGTCATGGTGACCTGGTCGCCGAGTTGTACCTCGGTGAGTGCCGGCATGAACACCATCTTCTCCATGACCTGATGGTGGTAGCGGCGCGCCATGCGCTGAATGGCGGCGGACACCCCCATGTACTGGTGGGCCAGGGTCTCCAGGCCGGGCCCGGAGAGGGGGGATTCGGGGTTCAGGTACAGCACGGCCTTGTCCAGTGCCGCCGACAGCAGGTAGGCCTGCAGCGCGGCATCATCCTTGACATACTGCTCCTGCTTGCCTTTCTTCGCCTTGTAGAGCGGCGGCTGGGCAATGTAGATATAGCCGGCCTCGATCAGCGCGGGCATCTGGCGGTAGAAGAAGGTCAACAGCAGGGTACGGATGTGGGAGCCGTCCACATCGGCATCGGTCATGATGATGATGCGGTGGTAGCGCAGCTTGTCGATATTGAATTCCTCGCGGCCGATGCCACAACCCAGGGCGGTGATCAGGGTGCCCACCTCGGCGGAGGACAGCATCTTGTCGAAGCGGGCCTTTTCCACATTGAGGATCTTGCCCTTGAGGGGCAGGATGGCCTGGGTGCGGCGGTCGCGGCCCTGCTTGGCGGAGCCGCCGGCGGAGTCACCCTCCACCAGGTAGAGTTCGGACAACGAGGGGTCGCGTTCCTGGCAGTCGGCCAGTTTGCCCGGCAGGCCGGCGATGTCCAGGGCGCCCTTGCGGCGGGTCATTTCGCGGGCCTTGCGCGCGGCCTCGCGCGCCCGTGCCGCTTCGATGATCTTGGCGGTAATGGCCTTGGCATCACTGGGATTTTCCAGCAGGTAGTTGGACAGGTTCTCCGCCACCGTGGATTCCACCGTGGCCTTCACCTCCGAGGACACCAGCTTGTCCTTGGTCTGGGAGGAAAACTTGGGATCCGGCACCTTCACCGACAATACCGCCGTCAGGCCCTCGCGGGCATCATCCCCGGTAGTGCCCACCTTGGCCTTCTTGGCGATGCCCTCGCTTTCCATGTACTGGTTGAGGGTGCGGGTCAGGGCGCCCCGGAATCCGGCCAGGTGAGTCCCGCCATCCCGCTGGGGGATATTGTTGGTGAAACAGAAGATGTTTTCCTGGTAGGAGTCGTTCCACTGCATGGCCAGCTCGACGCCGATGCCGTCCTTCTGGGTGACCATGTAGAACACCTGGGGGTGCAGCGGGGTCTTGTTGCGGTTCAGGTGCTCCACAAAGGAGCGGATACCGCCTTGATATTCAAAGATATCCTGCTTATCGTTACGCTCGTCTGTAATCTTGATGCGTACCCCAGAATTCAGAAAGGACAGCTCGCGCAGGCGCTTGGTGAGGATGTCGTAGTGGAATTCGCGGTCGCCACCGAAGATTTCGGAACTGGGCAGGAAGCGGATCTCGGTGCCGGAGCCCTCCGCCGTGCCGGTGACCGCCAGCGGTGCCTGGGGCTCGCCCATTCGGTATTCCTGGGTGTATTCCTTACCCTCGCGACAGATGGTGAGCTGCAGCCGTTCTGACAGCGCATTGACCACGGATACCCCCACGCCGTGCAGGCCGCCGGATACCTTGTAGGAATTGTCGTCGAACTTCCCGCCTGCGTGGAGCACGGTCATGATGACCTCGGCGGCGGAACGGCCTTCCTCCGGGTGGATGTCCACGGGGATGCCACGGCCGTCGTCCTTGACCGAGACGGACCCGTCCGCATGGATGGTGACGGAGATTTCCGAGCAATAATTGGCCAGGGCCTCGTCGATGGAATTATCCACCACCTCGAACACCATGTGGTGCAGGCCGGTACCGTCATCGGTGTCGCCGATGTACATACCCGGGCGTTTGCGAACCGCATCCAGCCCTTTCAATACCTTGATATTCGAGGAATCGTAGCTCATATCCGTATCCTTGTGGGTGGGATATCTCCCGCCCGCTGAAAGACAGCCTATAAAGGCGCGATTATACCACTTCCCGCACCACACCGTGTTCCACGTGAAACCGTGCCGGTTCCGGCCAATCGCCCAAGTCCAGGGCAGCGGCATCGATGGCGGTGATGAAGACCTGCGACCCCAGTTCCCGCAGCTGGGCCAGCACCCGGGCCTGGTGCTCCGCATCCAGCTCCGCCGGAAGATCGTCCACCAGGAACTGGCAGATTCGATCCCGGCGCCGGAACAACAGCTCCGCCTGGGCCAGCAGCAGGGCGATGAGCAGCTGCTTCTGCTGGCCCCGGGACAGGCGGTCCCGAACATCCTGGTCCGCCTGCAGGAACTGCAGGTCGGCGCGGTGGGGGCCAACCCGGGTCTGCCCCTGCTCACGATCCCGCACCAGGGCCTCCGCCAGCGCAGCCGGGTAGTCCAACCGCTGGGCCCAGCCTGGAGCGTAGCGCAGGGACAGGGGTGCCAGGCCCAGGATCCGCTCCGCCTGCTGGGCGAACAGGGGTTCCAACTCCTTTATATAGGTACAACGCATTTCGTGGATGCGGCCACCGGACGCCAGCAGGGGAGCATCCCAGATCCGTACCTGGGCCTCCGCCACGCCCTGGCGCAGGCAGGCATTGCGTTGCTTCAGGGCCTGGGCGTACTGGCGCCAGGTGGCGTGGAATTCCGGTTCCACGTGAAACAATCCCCAATCCAGGAACTGGCGCCGGTACTTGGGGCCTTCCTCCAGGAACCGGTGCAGGTCCGCCGTAATGACCACCAGAGGAAAATGGGCCGCCAGGTCCGAAACCCGCCGCACCGGCGCGCCATCGAGGCGAATATCCAGCTCCTTGCGACCCCGGCGCAGCCCGACAGGCAGGGTGCGGCCCGACTCCTCCAGCCGGGCCACCAGCTGGAAGGCTTCGCAACTCTCGCGGATCAGGGTTTCCAGGCGTTGGGTACGGAAGGAGCGCAGACGGGCCAGCACATGGATGGCTTCCAGGAGGCTGGTCTTGCCGGCAGCATTTTCCCCGGTGATCAGGTTACAGCGAGGGGAGAACTCGAGGCGGGCCGTGGCGAGGTTGCGGAAATCCTGGATGTCTAGGCGGGAGAGGGTCATTTCGGAATGCCCGCTACTTCGTCATTCCCGCCTGCGCGGGAATGACAGCAGCGACGATCATGCCAACCCTGGCCAGACGTCAGCAGGTACATCGTGCAGGGGCATGGCCGAACTACAACCGCATCGGCATGACCACATACTGGCAGCGGGTCGTGCCGGGTTCCTGGATCAGGCAGCTGCTGTTGGAATCGCTGAGGATCAGTTCCACCTGGCCGGTGCGCAGGGCCGCCAGGGCGTCGAGCAGGTAAGTCACATTGAAACCGATCTCCAGGGCCGCGCCCTGGTATTCCACTTCCAGTTCCTCGTCGGCCTGTTCCTGCTCCGGGTTATGGGCCTGGATACGCAACACATCGGGATCCAGGTTCAGGCGGATACCCCGGTATTTCTCATTGGACAGGATGGAGGTGCGGGTCAGCGCCTGACGCAGGGACTCCCGGTCGGCCAGCACCCGCTTGTCGCCACCCTTGGGCACAACCCGCTGGTAGTCGGGGAAACGGCCATCGATGAGCTTGGAGGTGAAGCGCAGCTCCGGAGTGGAGACGCGGATGTGATTGCTGCCGATCTCCACCTGGGCCTGTACATCGCTGTCATCCAGCAGGCGCACCAGTTCCTGGATGCCCTTGCGGGGTATGATCACCTGCTGTCCCTCGGCACCGTCCACGCTGGCGACCATGTCGCTCAGGGCCAGGCGGTGTCCGTCGGTGGCCACTGCCCGGACGGAGTCGGGATTCAGTTCCAGCATCAGGCCATTCAGGTAATAACGCACATCCTGCTGGGCCATGGAAAAATGGGTGCGCTCGATGAGTTCGCGGAAATCCCGTTGCGCCACGGCAAACTGGCGTGAACCGGCCATGGGCTCCACCAGGGGAAACTCGGAGGCGGGCAGGGTGGCGAGGGTGAACCGGCTCCGGCCACCCTGCACCAGGATGCGATCATCCTTGAGGGAGATGCTCATGTTCACTCCCTCGGGCAAGGTTCTGCAGATATCGAACAGCTTGCGGGCCGGGATGGTGATTTCTCCGGGTTCCTCTACCTCCAGACCTACCCGCGCCTGCAGTTCCACTTCCAAGTCGGTGGCGGTGAGTTCGAGACCCGTGGCACTGGCATTGACCAGCACATTACCCAGGACCGGCAGGGTCTGGCGTCGCTCCACCACGCCAATGACCTGCTGCAAGGGTTTGAGGAGTGTTTCGCGTTGAATCTGGAATTTCATGGCGATCCGTCGTGGTTCGTGTGTGAAAGAAAATAAAAATTATTGGTGTTTGCTCTTAAAGTTTCTTTTGGTTGTTACAACTACTAGTCCCGGGCGAGGCGGGGGATAACCGATATTTTACGTTTAATTTCAATAATTTATATGAATCATAACCAGGCGCATAAGGTACCGCGTAAGCTGTGTGTGTCCTGTGGATAAAGTGGGATAAGCCTGCCCCCGATTATTATCCACAGCTTGTCCCCATCATGTGCTCAGACTTCTCAACAGGTTGTCGAAATCCTCCTGCATGCGCGCATCGCTTTCCTTCAATTCCACGATCTTGCGGCAGGCATGCAGCACCGTGGTGTGGTCGCGACCGCCGAAGGCATTGCCGATCTCCGGCAGGCTGTGGCGGGTCAGTTCCTTGGCCAGGGCCATGGCCAGCTGGCGCGGCCGGGTGATGGAGCGGGTACGGCGTGCCGACAGCAGGTCGGCAACGCGGATCTTGTAGTACTCGGCCACGGTCTTCTGGATATTCTCGATGGACACCAGTTTGTCCTGCAGGGCGAGCAGGTCGCGCAGGGCCTCCTTGGTGAAGTCCAGGGTGATGGGTCGGCCGGTGAAACGGGCGCTGGCAATGACGCGGCGCAGGGCACCTTCCAGCTCACGGATGTTGGAGGCGATGCGCTTGGCGATGAAGAAGGCCACGTCGTGGGGCATGTCCACCTGGGCCTGTTCCGCCTTGCTGAGGATGATGGCGACGCGGGTTTCCAGTTCCGGCGGTTCGATGGCCACCGTCAGGCCCCAGCCGAAACGCGATTGCAGTCGCTCCTCCAGGCCCTGTACCTCCTTGGGGTAGCGGTCGCAGGTGAGGATCACCTGCTGCTGTCCTTCCAGCAGGGCGTTGAAGGTGTGGAAGAACTCTTCCTGGGAACGCTCCTTGCCGGCGAAGAACTGGATGTCATCGATGAGCAGGGCATCCACGGAACGGTAATGGCGCTTGAATTCGTTGATGGCGTTGTGCTGCAGGGCCTTCACCATGTCGGCAACGAAACGCTCCGAGTGCAGGTACACCACCTTGGCGGAGGGATTGCCCTCCAGGATCAGGTTACCGATGGCATGCATCAGGTGGGTCTTGCCCAGGCCCACGCCGCCATAGATGAACAGCGGGTTGTAGGCATTGCCCGGGTTCTCCGCCACCTGGCGCGAGGCGGCGCAGGCCAGCTGGTTGGACTTGCCTTCCACGAACAGGGAGAAGGTATGGGCCGGGTTGAGGTTGTGGTTGGCGTTCGGGCGGGCGTCGCGATCCGGGGCCGGGGGACGTGGTGCGCTGACGGCCGCCATGGTGGCCGGCACGGCCTTGGGCTTGCAGGTGCCGATCTCCAGCCGCACCCGCGGCGCGGCGGGATCGCCCATCCCGGTGACCGTGGCGCTGATGGAATCGATGTAGTGATCGCGTACCCAGTCGAGCACGAAACGGTTCGGCGCCAGTAACCGCAGAGCACCCCCTTCCTCGATGGCGTGCAGGGGTCGAATCCAGGTGTTGAATTGCTGCTCAGGCAATTCATTTTCCAGTCGATTCAAACACTTTTGCCAGAGCGAGCCGTCCACTCATCACACCTCGATGCTGCCGGTTCAGGGGGGATTGAAGGCCGCAGTCTACCCCCCCGGGCGCCACTTATCCACACCCTGCCACAAGTTTTCATCCATCCCTTTTCAGTTGCCAAGGGGCGGGAAAACCAGTACTCTTCGCGCTTTTCCCTGCCCGCATTGCGAGCGGGTATTCGCCTTATCATTTCGGAAGCCAAGGTCATGCAGAGAACATTCCAGCCCAGTGTCATCAAGCGCGCCCGTACCCACGGTTTTCGTGCCCGCATGGCAACCGCGAACGGCCGCAAGGTCCTCAAGGCCCGTCGTGCCAAGGGCCGCGCCCGCCTGATCCCCTGATCGATCCACGCCCGGTGGGGAACAGCCAGGCTTTTCCCCGCACGGCCCGTGTCACCAGCGCAGGCGAGTATCGCAGGGTCTTCCAGCACAGCCAGTGCAAGTCCAGCGATCGCTGGCTGACGGTACTGGCGGTAGGCAATGACCTGGGGCATGCCCGCCTGGGCCTGGCCATCTCGCGCAAGGCGGAGAAGACCGCGGTGGGGCGCAACCGGGTGAAACGCATCATCCGGGAGAGTTTCCGCCACCACCAGGACGAGCTGAATGCCTGGGACCTGGTGGTGATCGCTCGCCCCGGCGTGGCCGCGCAGACGCGCAGCGCCTTACAGGCGGCCCTGGCCAAACACTGGACCCGGTTACAACGCACATGCGTCGAATCCTGATTCTGCTCATCCAAGCATACCGCTACCTGTTCAGCCCCTGGCTGGGCAATCATTGCCGTTTCTATCCCAGCTGTTCCCATTATGCCCAGGAAGCCGTACACACCCACGGCGCCCTGCGTGGCAGCTGGTTGACCTTGCGCCGCCTCGGCCGTTGCCACCCCTGGCATGCCGGAGGCGTCGATCCCGTACCCCCCAAGGAGTCGCACCGTTCCCATGGATAATCAGCGCCTGATCCTGTTCATTGCCCTTTCCTTCGTGGTGCTGCTCATGTGGCAGGCCTGGATGGAGGACTATGGCCAGGCCCCGACGACCGTGGAAAGTGCCAGTGCGCCCGGTACCCCGACGGATGCCGAACAGGAGCTCCCGGAGCTGCGTCCCCTGGACGCCACCGATACCCCCGCCGCCAGTCCCCTGGAAGATGGCGGACTGCTCAAGTCGGGCGAAACGGTACGGGTGGTCACCGATGTGCTGGACCTGGAGCTCAGCACCCGCGGCGGCGATGTGCGCAAACTGCGCCTGCCCACCTACCCGGAGTCCACCGAGCCCGACGCCGAGCCCATGACGCTCATGAACGACAGCCTGCCCAACCTGTTCGTGGCCCAGTCCGGCCTGCGCAGCGCCGAGGGGCCGGAGCCCACCCACCACGTGGAATACCGTGCCGAGCAGGATCACTACGAACTGGCGCCCGGCAGTGATGAACTGCGCGTGCCCCTGCACTGGACCAGCCCGGAAGGTGTACGTGTCACCAAGACCTATATCCTGACGCGTGGCGACTTCGACATCCGGGTGGAACACCGGGTGGAAAACGGCAGCGCCCAGCCCTGGAGCGGACGCGAATACCGCCAGCTGCAGCGTACCCAGGTGGCGGAGGCCGGCCAGTCCGCCTTCATTTACACCTATATGGGCGGCGTCATCTACAGCCCGGAAAACAAGTACGAGAAGATCACCTTCAGCGACATGATGAACGAGCGCCTGCAGCGCGAGATCAGTGGTGGCTGGGCGGCCATGATCCAGCACTACTTCCTCGGTGCCTGGGTGCCCGCCAGCGACATGCCCGCCGATTACTACAGCATGGTGCTGGGCAACACCCGCTACGTACTGGGCATGGTGGACCTGCAGCCGCGCACCGCGCAGCCGGGAGAGACCGTCACCTTCGCCAGCACCCTGTATGCGGGCCCGAAGCTGCAGGATGAGATGAAGGAAGTCGCCCCCGGCCTGGAACTGACCGTGGACTACGGTTTCCTCACCGTGCTGGCGCAGCCGCTGTTCTGGCTGCTGAAATGGATCCATGCCGTAGTGGGCAACTGGGGCTGGGCCATCGTGCTACTCACCCTGCTCATCAAGCTGGTGTTCTACAAGTTGTCCGAGACCAGCTACAAATCCATGGCCAACATGCGCAAGCTGGCGCCGCGCCTGAAGTCGCTGAAGGAACGCTACGGCGACGACAAGCAGCGCCTCAACCAGGCCATGATGGAGATGTACAAGACCGAGAAGATCAACCCGCTGGGTGGCTGCCTGCCCATCCTGGTGCAGATCCCGGTATTCATCGCCCTTTACTGGGTGCTGCTGGAAAGCGTCGAGCTGCGCCAGGCGGACTTCATCTTCTGGATCACCGACCTGTCCACCCGCGATCCCTACTTCGTGCTGCCGGTCATCATGGGCATCACCATGATCATCCAGCAGAAGCTCAACCCCGCGCCCCTGGATCCCATCCAGGCCAAGGTGATGATGATCCTGCCCATCGTGTTCACCGTGTTCTTTGCCTTCTTCCCCTCGGGTCTGGTGCTCTACTGGGTGGTCAACAACACCCTGTCCATCGCCCAGCAGTGGGTCATCACCCGGCGTATCGAGGCCGGCGCCAAGTCATAACCCTCGCATGAGCGACACCATCGCCGCCATCGCCACCCCCCCCGGGCGTGGCGGCGTGGGCGTCATCCGAATCTCAGGCGCAGGGGTTCCCGAACTGGCAGCGCGGTTGCTGGGTTGTCTGCCGCCCCCGCGCCAGGCCAGCCTGCACACCTTCACCGATGCGGGCGGCCGGGCCATCGACCAGGGCCTGGCGCTTTATTTCCCCGCCCCGCGTTCCTTCACCGGCGAGCATGTACTGGAACTGCAGGGCCATGGCGGCCCGGTGGTGCTGGACCTCCTGCTCGCGCGGGTGCTGGACCTGGGCGCCCGCGCCGCCCGCCCCGGCGAGTTTTCCGAACGCGCCTTCCTCAACGACAAGCTCGACCTGGCCCAGGCCGAGGCCATCGCCGACCTCATCGACAGCGGCACCGCCGAGGCGGCACGTGCCGCCATGCGTTCCCTGGAAGGGGAGTTCTCGCACCGGGTGAACCGGTTGCTGGAGGCCCTGATCCAGTTGCGCATGTACGTGGAGGCGGCCATGGATTTTCCCGAGGAAGAGGTCGACTTTCTTTCCGATGGCCAGGTGCAGGCGCAGCTCGCCGCGCTGGAAGAGGCTTTCACGGCCCTGGAGGCCGGTGCCCGCCAGGGCCGCCTGTTACGCGAGGGCATGACGGTGGTCATCGCCGGCCGCCCCAATGCCGGCAAGTCCAGCCTGCTCAACGCCCTCGCCGGGCGCGACGCCGCCATCGTCACCGCCATCGCCGGTACCACCCGCGACGTGCTACGCGAGCACATCCAGATCGACGGCATGCCCCTGCACGTGCTCGACACCGCCGGCCTGCGCGAAAGCACGGACCCGGTGGAACAGGAAGGCATGAAACGCGCCTGGAGCGAGATCGAACGCGCCGATCGCCTGTTGCTGGTGGTCGATGACGTGGAAGGTTTTGGCGCCGAAGAGGAGGCCATCCTGGCGCGCCTGCCGCCGGCCCTGCCGCGCACCCTGGTCTACAACAAGGCCGACCTCACCGGCCGCCCCGTCACCACCCGCATTCACCAGGACATGGAGGCCCTGGTGTTGTCCGCGGAAACGGGTATCGGCGTCGAGGCCCTGCGCACCTTCCTGAAACGCTGCATGGGCTATGGCGGAGAAACCCAGGACGGATTCACCGCCCGCCGTCGTCACCTCGATGCCCTGCGTCGCGCGCATGCCCACGTGCGCGAGGGCGAACGCCAGCTGCGCGAACAGCGTGCCGGCGAACTGCTGGCCGAGGAACTGCACCAGGCCCAGCAGGCCCTGGGCGAGATCACCGGCACCTTCACCAGCGAGGACATGCTGGGGAGGATCTTCTCCAGTTTCTGCATCGGAAAATAAAACTAAGTCCAGCGGGATCCGCTGGCATCCTACCTAAATCATTATCTATCTGTATTTTCTTAAATTAACTTCCGATAGCGTCCAATCTAATCCCCTGGAAGCCGAATACATTTGTTCCCAGTGCTGTTCCCATGTACGCTTTTGACAACCCTAGCCATGGGAACAAATTTCCGAATCGGGAACAGCTTGTTCCCTGGATTCAGCTGGTATCCAGGGAACAGTGATCAGTCAGGCAGAACTGTTTCCCTGAAATTCCAGATCGTTATGAAGGCATGCCCATGGGAACAACAGAGGAGCGGTGAAAATGCCACTGACGGAAACCAAGCTGCGCAACCTGAAACCCAGGGAGAAAACCTATTCCGTATCCGACGGGGGAGGCCTTTTCATCGAAGTCATGCCCGGTGGCAAGAGAGCCTGGCGCCTACGCTACCGATTCAATGGCCGGCAGGAGAAGGTCACCCTGGGTGAATACCCCGCCTACAGCCTCGCTGAAGCCCGCCAGTGGCGCGAGGACTGCCGGGCCAAGGTGGCCAAGGGGGAAAGCCCCATGCGCCAGAAGCGCAAGGCCAAGGCCGACGGGAAGGCCCAGCAGACGGTGGAAGCGTTTTCAGAGGTCTGGTTCCGGGAGGTGGTGGAAAGGAACGTCCGGCAGCCACGCAACATCCGCAGGATGCTGGACAAGGACATCCTGTCGGCCATCGGCAGCATGCGCCTGGCCGAGGTGACGGTCACGGACGTGATGGGCATCACTGATCGGATCAAGGCTCGGGGCGCGGACCATATGGCCCTCCAGACACGCAATACTCTGAAGCGGCTGTTCGCCTATGCTATTGCCCGGGAAAAGGTCAGGTTCAACCCGGCCGCGGCTGTGGAGGCCCGCTACATTGCGACAGCCAAGAGCCGTGACGTGGCACTGATGCCGGAGGAGATCGGCCAGCTGCTGCGGGCCATCTACACCTCCTCCATGCGCCGGGCCAACAAGCTCGCCCTGCACCTCCTTATTCTGTGCATGGTCCGGAAATCAGAGCTGCTGGAAGCGAAGTGGGGGGAAGTCGATTTCGAGAAGGCCGAGTGGACAATCCCGGGCGAACGCATGAAGAAGGACCGGCCCCACATCGTATATCTCTCGACACCGGCACTGGCCATGTTCGAGGAACTCCAATCACTGGCCTCATGCTCGGACTATGTGCTGCCCAGCCGCAGCAGCCTGAGGAAACCCATCTCCAAGACCACCTTGAATGCTGCGATTCGCAGCTTGGATCACGGGGTTCGGGATTTCGTGATTCATGATTTTCGCCGTACGGCTTCCACACACCTTCATGAAGCGGGATTTAATTCTGACTGGATCGAGAAGGCACTGGCCCATGAGCAGAAGGGGGTGAGGGGCGTGTATAACCGGGCGGAGTACGCCAACCAGCGCCGCGAAATGCTGCAGTGGTGGGCGGAGTTTGTGGACGCCCAGATCGAGGAAGGGCGTAAGGTTGTCATTGGGAAATTCGGAAAAGAACTTAAGGCTGGCTGAGTCACAGCTGCGATTGGGGGATTAATTACATGTCAGCAAGGTGGTTTCCGAGTGGAGTGACTAGTCTAGACCCAGTGCGGCTTTCAAGTGAGGAAAGAGAATCCATACGATTGGAATTACGGGCAAGGGGAGTAGACGAGGGGCACTGGGAAGTTTTTGCGTGCGACATTGAAGTAGCCCTGGCTGCTTATCAGGCAATGACCGGCCTCTCCGACAAGAGCAAGCCGGCAGCTGTGAGAAAGAACCTGAGAACCTCTCTGGACGCAGCTTTGAGACTCAATGACTCACTGAATCACCTGGACGCCAATTCGAGGACGCTGCTCGGCAAAGCGGTAAATGGTGGGATCAGCGCAGTGAATAATCACCTATCGGAAATCATCATGGCCCTCTCGGAAGCGGGCCATAAGGCTGATGAAATGCCTACCAAGGGTCGCCTGCCAGACTATGCCCGTCAGGAGCTAGCTGTGGCCGTTCTGGAGGCGCTCCAGTACTGCGGTGTGACACCTACTACGACAAAGGAAGGGCTGTATCACAACGTGCTCGCGGTGGTGTTGGAGATCGCCACAGGAAAACCGGTAAATGCGGTACACGACCTTGTAGAGAAGGCTATGAAACAAACCAAAAGGCAAAATGTTCAGGTAACTTGATCGAATCCCAATTAATTACCCCTGTAACGGGATCAATTAATTGGGTTACGCCAAGAATAACCATCCGGAGAATCCACCTCATCGTTCAATAACGAACCAAGAGGTGTGAACATGGCGCATGTAATCCTGAGACTTCCGGTAGTAAAGGCCCGTACAGGTCTGTCACGTAGCACAATCTATCTGCGAATCTCTGAAGGGACATTCCCAAATCCGGTCAAGCTGGGTGCCAGGGCGGTGGGGTGGTTGGAACACGAAATTGAAGCATGGTTAGCAGGACAGATCGAACAAAGCCGTAAGGCGCGTTGAGCGGCTCCCGGTGAAAGATAAGCGTCAGAAGATCAAGGGACGGCGTTCGAAGCCCCCGTTTTGTATGCTGCCGCATCATATTCTTGACAGTGAAGAATACGCACGGCTATCGACTAGAGCGGTGAAGCTGCTGATTGACCTGCTCGCCCAGTATAGAGGCAAGAATAATGGTGATCTTTGCGCGGCATGGAGTCGTATGGAGCCGCGCGGCTGGAACTCGAAAGACACCTTGAATAATGCCCTGAAGGAACTGGAGAGGTCCGGATTTATCCTAAGGACAAGGCAGGGTGGAAGAAATAAAGCTTCACTCTTTGCTATTACCTGGAATCCCATTGATGATTGTGACGGCAAACTCGATGTTCCCGAAATGAAGGTACCCCCGAACCTTTGGAAAAACAAAACCTGTAGCCCGAATTCCGGGTCAAATTAGCCCGATCATCGGATCAATGACGAACGGGTCACGTAGGTTGTTGACCCGAAATCCGTACTAGTCAGAGCAATTTTCTCGAATTTGTTGACCCGGTTTTCGTACCCCTTTATATAAATATACCAAGGGGGTTCAGAGTTATTGGCAGAGCAAGGGTTGAATGTACGGCTTCCTGAATGTACTTCGGTTGCCCAGTCGGTATCCGAATCGATATTTCCACTCGTATGGGGGTGGCATGGACCAGGTCTACATCGACATCACCGCGTACCATGAAGCGGCACATGCCGTTGTGGCGTTGTACCATGGTCGCGGGGTTGAGGAGGTGGCAGTCTCCATGACAGAACCTGGCAATGGCTGGACCCAGATGTCGGTGGCAGAAAAGTTGCTCCTGGATGATCTGGCACCCGGAAATATCCGGGCGGCCTGGCTCCGTACCGAAGCCATCTACAGCGCATGGATCCGGATACTGCTGGCAGGTCCGCTAGCCGAAGCAAAGTTGCTCAACAAGCCGTTGCGTTCGTTGGGAGCCAGGTCGGACCTGATAAGGGCTCAGCGGTTGTTCGAGCGCCTGCAGGCAATCCACGCTGGGCTCACGATGTATGCAAGCCTGCCTATGGCGATACCCGAAACCAGGCGGGATGTGTTTCGGCGAGAAACCCGCCAACTGGTGGCCAGACCACGTATCTGGAGAATGATTACTGCCCTAGCTCAGGAGTTGATCCAACGGGAGTCCGTGACAGCGGATGAGTTGACGGGGATACTCCAGACTATCCCGCATCCCCACGGCCAATACGGTCTGCTCTCAGGGCTTAAACAGCCCTCACCAGCCTGAATGGCTGAGGAGTTCTCATGGCTTGATTACTTGAAAATTTATCATTAAGAGGGCAACGGTGATGTGGGTGACAGACGTGCAAGCCCAGAAAGTTGATCGAGTCGGCATAAACCCGGTAAGCTCCTGTCCCTAAATAACAATTTCATGTAGGAACGAGGCAACCTGATGGCCGAAAACTTCTCCACCACTGCGGCCTTCATCTGGTCCGTCGCCGACCTGCTCCGGGGCGACTTCAAGCAGTCCCAGTACGGCCGGATGATCCTGCCCTTCACCCTGCTACGGCGCCTGGAATGCGTGCTGGCGCCCACCAAGGCGGCGGTGCTGGCGGAATACGACAAGCGCAAGGACTCGGACCTGCCCCTGGACGGTTTCCTGAAGAAGGCCGCCAAACTGCCCTTCTACAACACCTCGCCCATGGACCTCGGCACCCTGGGCGAGACCCAGATCCTCGACAACCTGGACACCTACATCCGCAGCTTCAGCCCCGAGGCGCGGGAGGTGTTCGAGCATTTCGGCTTCCACGGCTTCCTGGAAAAGCTCGACGAGGCCAACCTGCTCTATCTGGTGATGCAGAAGTTTGCCGCCATGGATCTCAGCCCCAAGGCCCTGGACAACCACCACATGGGCCTGGTGTTCGAGGAGCTGATCCGCCGTTTCGCGGAATCCTCCAACGAGACCGCCGGGGAGCATTTCACCCCCC
>SWBZ01001217.1_pt1 | contig 35111 bp, 32 predicted proteins | sample 4693031 | NCBI WGS metagenome assembly SWBZ01 (sample SAMN10267274, study PRJNA491770) | bioreactor metagenome | isolation source: DHS bioreactor inoculated with | place: Japan: off Shimokita Peninsula
GGGTAGAGGGAACGTGGGGAAGTGAAACATCTCAGTACCCACAGGAAGAGAAAGCAACCGCGATTCCGTTAGTAGTGGCGAGCGAAACCGGAACAGGCTAAACCGAGTACGTGTGATATCCGGCAGGAGTTGCGTATTCGGGGTTGTGGGACTTTTCATGTTGTTCTGCCGAGCAGCAGGCGTTACAAGAAGGTATAGACGAATGGCATTGAAAGGCCAGTCATAGAGGGTGCCAACCCCGTAGTCGAAATGCCTCCCTTGACGCGAGAAGTATCCCAAGTAGCACGGGGCCCGAGAAATCCCGTGTGAATCTGTCAGGACCACCTGATAAGCCTAAATACTCCCAGATGACCGATAGCGGACAAGTACCGTGAGGGAAAGGTGAAAAGTACCCCGGGAGGGGAGTGAAATAGTACCTGAAACCGTTTGCTTACAAACCGTTGGAGCAGCCCTAGCAGCTGTGACAGCGTGCCTTTTGAAGAATGAGCCTGCGAGTTAGCGATATGTGGCGAGGTTAACCCGTGTGGGGTAGCCGTAGCGAAAGCGAGTCTGAATAGGGCGATTCAGTCGCATGTCCTAGACCCGAAGCGAAGTGATCTATCCATGGCCAGGCTGAAGCGACGGTAAGACGTCGTGGAGGGCCGAACCCACTTAGGTTGAAAACTGAGGGGATGAGCTGTGGATAGGGGTGAAAGGCCAATCAAACTTCGTGATAGCTGGTTCTCTCCGAAATGCATTTAGGTGCAGCGTTGCGTGTTTCTTGCCGGAGGTAGAGCTACTGGATGGCCGATGGGCCCTACAAGGTTACTGACGTCAGCCAAACTCCGAATGCCGGTAAGTGAGAGCGCAGCAGTGAGACTGTGGGGGATAAGCTTCATAGTCGAGAGGGAAACAACCCAGACCACCAACTAAGGTCCCTAAGCGCGTGCTAAGTGGGAAAGGATGTGGAGTTGCTCAGACAACCAGGAGGTTGGCTTAGAAGCAGCCACCCTTGAAAGAGTGCGTAATAGCTCACTGGTCAAGTGATTCCGCGCCGACAATGTAACGGGGCTCAAGCACGCCACCGAAGTTGTGGCATTGACATTATTGGTAGGCCTTCGTGGTCCAGCCGTGTTGATGGGTAGGAGAGCGTCGTGTGGCCAGCGAAGCGGCGGTGTGAACCAGCCGTGGAGGCTACACGAGTGAGAATGCAGGCATGAGTAGCGAAAGACGTGTGAGAAACACGTCCTCCGAAAGACCAAGGGTTCCAGGGTCAAGCTAATCTTCCCTGGGTAAGTCGGGACCTAAGGCGAGGCCGACAGGCGTAGTCGATGGACAACGGGTTGATATTCCCGTACCGGCGAAGAACCGCCCCAATCAATCCAGTGGTGCTAAGTGCCCGAATCCCTTTGTACGATCCCTTCGGGGTGAGGCATTGGGCCTAGCGCACGACCCCATGCTGGTGCGGTTAGCGTATTAACAGGTGTGACGCAGGAAGGTAGCCCAAGCCAGGCGATGGTTGTCCTGGTGCAAGTGCGTAGGCCGAGTGATAGGCAAATCCGTCACTCTTACGGCTGAGACACGATGCGGATAAAAAGTGGGTGATCCTATGCTGCCAAGAAAAGCATCGACGCGAGGTTCTAGCCGCCCGTACCCCAAACCGACTCAGGTGGTCAGGTAGAGAATACCAAGGAGATCGAGAGAATCGTGGTTAAGGAACTCGGCAAAATGCCCCCGTAACTTCGGGAGAAGGGGGGCCTTCGACGTATTAGGACTTGCTCCGAAAGCGTTTGGAGGCCGCAGAGACTAGTGGGTAGCGACTGTTTACTAAAAACACAGGTCCGTGCCAAGTCGCAAGACGATGTATACGGACTGACGCCTGCCCGGTGCTGGAAGGTTAAGAGGACGGGTTAGCGCAAGCGAAGCTCAGAATTTAAGCCCCAGTAAACGGCGGTGGTAACTATAACCATCCTAAGGTAGCGAAATTCCTTGTCGGGTAAGTTCCGACCTGCACGAATGGCGTAACGACTTCCCAACTGTCTCAACCGCGAACTCGGCGAAATTGCACTACGAGTAAAGATGCTCGTTACGCGCAGCAGGACGGAAAGACCCCGTGACCTTTACTACAGCTTGGTATTGGTGTTCGGTGTGGCTTGTGTAGGATAGGTGGGAGACTTTGAAGCAGGGACGCCAGTTCTTGTGGAGTCATTGTTGAAATACCACTCTGGTCACTCTGGATGTCTAACTTAGAACCGTAATCCGGTTCAGGGACAGTGCCTGGTGGGTAGTTTAACTGGGGCGGTTGCCTCCCAAAAAGTAACGGAGGCGCCCAAAGGTTCCCTCAACCTGGTTGGCAATCAGGTGGCGAGTGTAAGTGCACAAGGGAGCTTGACTGTGAGACTGACAGGTCGAGCAGGGACGAAAGTCGGGACTAGTGATCCGGCAGCGGCTTGTGGAAGCGCTGTCGCTCAACGGATAAAAGGTACCTCGGGGATAACAGGCTGATCTTGCCCAAGAGTCCATATCGACGGCATGGTTTGGCACCTCGATGTCGGCTCGTCGCATCCTGGGGCTGGAGTAGGTCCCAAGGGTTGGGCTGTTCGCCCATTAAAGCGGTACGCGAGCTGGGTTTAGAACGTCGTGAGACAGTTCGGTCCCTATCCGCTGCGCGCGTAGGAAGTTTGAGAGGATCTGACCCTAGTACGAGAGGACCGGGTTGGACGAACCTCTGGTGTGTCAGTTGTTCCGCCAGGAGCACCGCTGATTAGCTACGTTCGGGATGGATAACCGCTGAAAGCATCTAAGCGGGAAGCCGGCCTCAAGATGAGACTTCCATGCCTACGGGCGAGAGGCTCCCAGCAGACTACTGGGTTGATAGGCCAGATGTGGAAGCGTGGTAACACGTGCAGCTGACTGGTACTAATAAGCCGATGACTTGATAACACACCGTTTTTTGGTGCTTGCGTCCACTGAGTGGTTCTCGATGTACGGTCGAGAACCGCATGACAATGACTTTTGTTGTGCAGACTGAAACATCAATAGTGTTTCGGCGGCCATAGCGAGAGGGAAACGCCCGGTCCCATTCCGAACCCGGAAGCTAAGCCTCTCAGCGCCGATGGTACTGCAGGGGGGACCCTGTGGGAGAGTAGGACACCGCCGGACTTCTTTCACGAAATGGCCACCCAATGTTGGGTGGCCATTTCGCGTTAACGGGCCGTTGCATGGTGCATGCACGCCACTGTGGAAGGATCGGGCAGGACATGGCAGAGGACAACGCCGCTGAGGCTGACGATTCTTCGCGCGGTAGCCGAAACCAGAGGCCATCACGTCCTCGGGGAGAGCGTGGCCCCGCCCGGGGTGCGCGTCCTGATCGTGCTGGTGCCGATCGACGCAGCGGGGCAGATCGTCAGCCCTCGCGCGATGCGGCCGGTCGTCGCTCTCCGAGCGGTGGCCGAGACGGCGCGTCGCGCTCGAGTGAGGGTCGGCCACCGCGCTCCGACGACCGTGGCAGGCCACGCGGCACTGATCGTGACGGTGGGGGCAAACGTCCCTCGGGCGCCGGTCGGTCTTCTGAGCGCGGGCGTCCGGAGCGTGCTGGGCGTCCCGATCGTGCTGGGCGTCCCGATCGTGCTGGGCGTCCGGATCGTCCGCCCCGTGTCGAAGACGATCGGGAGCGCGGGCCGGAGGTCCCCGAGGAGATCACGGCGCGAGATCTTGCGGCGCCGGCACGCAACGAGCTGAAGACCCTGAGCAAAGAGAACGCGGATGCCGTCGCTCGTCACCTCGCCATGGCGGCGCGGGTGATTGATACCGACCCGACGCTCGCGCACGCGCACGCACAGGCTGCGGTTAAGCGCGCAGGACGCATTGCTGTGGTTCGTGAGACGGCGGCGATCACTGCGTACGCGACCGGCGACTTTGCGCTCGCGCTGCGTGAACTGCGTACTTACCGTCGTATCTCGGGCAGGGATGACCAGATCGCCCTGATGGTCGACAGTGAGCGCGGGGTTGGTCGGCCTGATCGCGCCCTGGAGGCCGGGCGAGCTGTTGACCGTGCCGCGCTCCCAGCGGGCGTGCGGGTCGAGCTTGCGATTGCGATGTCTGGTGCGCGTCTGGATCTCGGCGAGCCCGAGCGTGCACTGAGCGAACTCGATATTCCAGAGCTTGACCCAGACCGCGCGTTTGAGTGGTCGCCGGCGCTCTTTGCTGCGCGTGCGACAGTTCTGGAGGAACTGGGGCGCATCGAGGAAGCGCAGGAGTGGCAGCGGCGCGCGATCATCGCCGCTGACGCTCTGGATGCGGCAGCCGGCTACGCCGAGAGCGAAGAGCTGTTCGTCGAGGACATCGAACCCGAAGAGACGGTGCCTGCGGAGGAGCCCACCTCACCGGCTGACACCGGGAATCCGGCATCCGACCCGGAAAGTGATGCCGACCGCCTCGACGGGCCCCGCTGATGGCGGTGTTCTCGCGTCGCCGCGCCACGTCGACGCCGCTCGATGGCGTGGACGTCGTCCTCGCCGACCTCGACGGTGTCGTCTATGCCGGCGCCGGCGCGCTGCCGTGGGCGGTGGAGAGCCTGTCTGGGCTGGGGGAGCGGCGTCTGGGGTTCATCACGAACAACGCTTCCCGTACCGACGAGGCAGTCGCCGACCACCTGCGTGAGCTCGGCCTTGCGGTGCAGGCATCTGACGTCGTCACGAGCCCGCAGGCTGCCACGCGCCTGCTTCGCAGTCGTGTCGAACCGGGTGCGACGATTCTCGTGGTCGGTGGCGAAGGTCTCGTCGTCGAACTCGAGAAGGCCGGGTATGCCGTGACCCGCAGTGCCGAGGATTCCCCGGCCGCCGTCGTACAGGGATTCGCGCCCGACGTGGGCTGGAAGCAGCTGGCAGAGGCCGCCTTCGCACTGAAGATCCCGGAAGACGAGGGTGGGATCCCCTGGATCGCGACGAACACCGACTGGACGATCCCGCAGGCGCGCGGCATTGCGCCGGGCAACGGCACTCTGGTGTCGGCGGTTCACACCGCGGTCGGTCGCCTGGCGACGGTGGCGGGAAAGCCCGAGACGCCCATCTTTGAGGAAGCCGTCGCCCGGTTCGGCGCGCAGCATCCGCTCTTCATCGGAGACCGTCTCGACACCGACATCCTCGGCGCGTGCAGGGCGGGAATCGCCTCGGCCCTGGTGCTGACGGGTATCGACAGGCCCAAGCATGTGCTGGCAGCTCCGGCCGGATCGCAGCCGACCTTCATCCTCGGGGATCTTCGGGAGCTGTCGGAGCCCTACCCCGAGCCAGTGACTCGTGACGGGGTGACCGACGTACGCGGCGCTCGCGTTCGCATCGATGGCCCGGACGTCGAGATCCTCGCTGAGGGGGAGCGCCCCATCGACTTGCTGCGCGCGGGAGCTGCGGCGATCTGGGGGACAGGGCGTGCGATTTTCGGGTTCCGGGTGCCCGAGCGCCTCTACGAGGACCCGTTCCACCGCCCCTGAGCCCTCAGCCGCCCCGTCGGGCCCGGGAGGTGCTGTCGCGCCCGTAGTCTGGGTTTCATGCTCAGCGACGATCGTTCCGACGAGGATGCCGCTTCCGACGAGACCGGGACCGGCGACGACGTGCCCGATACCACCGCCCCGCGCCCCGACGAGGACCTGCTCTCGCGTCTCGACATTGTCGAGTCGCAGCCGTTGTCTGACCGTGCGGCGGCGTACGAAGCGATCCACGAGGATTTGGCGCGGCGCCTGGAGCACAATCCCGAAGCCCCTCATCAGTGATCTCTCACCGATGACGCCCCGACTGGATGCCGAGCTTGCCGCTCGCGGCCTGGCACGCTCGCGAACGCACGCTGCGCGCCTGATCTCCGCAGGGAGCGTCACCGTGGACGGGCGCGGGGTGGTGAAGCCGTCTGCGGCGGTGGATGCGGCATCCGTCATCGAGGTAGCAGCAGACGACCACTACGTCAGTCGCGGCGCGCACAAGCTCATCGCTGCGCTCGACGCCTTCGCGGTGGACGTTTCTGGCGCAGTGGCGCTGGACCTTGGTGCGTCGACCGGCGGATTCACGCAGGTGTTGCGGGAGCGTGGCGCGGCACCTGTCGTTGCGGTCGATGTCGGCCACGGACAGCTCGCGCCCACCGTCGCCTCCGACCCCGAGGTCATCTCGGTCGAGGGGTTCAACGTGCGTTACATGGATGCCGAGACCTTGCGGTCGGCATCCGGGGTGGAGGTGGCGCCCCGGATCGTCGTTGGAGACCTTTCCTTCATCTCGCTGGGGCACGTGCTTCCCGCGATCTGTCGCGTGGCAGCGGCGGATGCCGACATCATCCTGCTCGTGAAGCCGCAATTCGAGGTCGGGCGCACCGGCATCCGAGAAGGGGTAGTGACCGACGCGGCGCTGCGTTCCGAGGCTGTCATGGGGGTGCTCTGGTCTGCGTGGGATGCGGGCCTGGGAACCCTCGGCGTAATCTCCTCCCCGATCGTGGGAACCCACGGCAACCTGGAGTACCTCGTGCATTTTGCCGCGCCGCAGGGGAGCAATCCGACAGAATGGATCAGCACGGTGAATCAGCTGACAGGAGCACGATGACCGACGAGGGCCGCAACATCCTCGTGGTCGCGCATGCGCGCCGCCCCGACACCGTCGACGCGGCTGCCCGAGTGATCGGCGCGCTTCGTGAGGCGGGCGCGACCCCTGTCCTCTCCTCCGACGATCGGTCCGAACTCGGCGCTGCGATCCCGGGCCCGCTCGCCGTGCTGGGGGCCGATGTCGCGGTGGCGGACATCGAACTGGCGATCGTGCTCGGCGGCGATGGCACAATCCTTCGGGCCGCAGAACTCGTTCGCGAGGGCAGCGCCCCCGTCCTCGGGATCAACATGGGTCACGTCGGCTTCCTCGCCGAGATCGAGCGCGATGACATGGACGAGGCAGTCAGGCGGGTCATCGACCGCGACTACACGGTCGAAGAGCGACTCGCGCTGCAGGTGCGGATCAAGGACCGCGACGAGCAGGTCATCTACGAGACGTGGGCGCTGAACGAGGCCACCGTTGAAAAGGCCAGCCGGGAGCGGATGCTCGAGGTCGTCATTGAGATCGACGGGCGTCCGCTGTCGTCGTTCGGCTGCGATGGCATCGTCGTGTCGACCCCGACGGGCTCGACCGCCTACAACTTCTCCGCCGGAGGTCCGGTGATCTGGCCGGGAGTCGAAGCGATTGCGGTGGTGCCGCTGTCGGCGCATGCGCTGTTCGCCAAGCCGCTCGTGATCGCGCCCGAGCACACCGTCGCCGTCGAGCTGCTCGAGCGCACGAACGGCACCGGCATCCTCTGGTGCGACGGTCGACGCTCCCACGATCTTCCCGCCGGCGCGCGCGTCGTCGTGCGCCGATCGGAGCATCCCGTGCGTCTTGCGCGACTGCATCCTGCGTCCTTCACGGACCGGCTCGTCAAGAAGTTCCGTCTGCCCGTCGAGGGATGGCGCGGCCCGTCACCCGCGGCGGAGGGTTCGTGATCGAGCAGATGACCCTTCGGGACCTCGGCGTGATCGCCGAGGCGACCCTGCCGATCGGTCCCGGGTTCACCGCGATCACGGGCGAGACCGGTGCGGGCAAGACGATGGTCGTGACCGGCCTCGGCCTGCTTCTCGGTCAGCGCTCGGACAGCGGCGCGGTGCGCGCGGGGGCGGCGCAGGCATCCGTCGAGGGCGTCTGGATCGTTCCGCCCGATGGAGCTGTGGCCGAGCGAGTGCGCGAGGCTGGTGCGGATGTCGAGCCGATCGATGACACCCGCGCCGAGCTCATCGTCGGTCGCATCATCTCGAGCGAGGGGCGCAGCCGGGCGGCAGTCGGTGGGCGAGCAGCCCCCGCGGCGGTGCTCTCGGAGCTTGCCGATGATCTCGTTGTCGTGCACGGACAGTCCGAACAGCTGCGGCTGCGCTCAAGCGTCGCCCAGCGCGACGCTCTCGATCGGTTCGGGGGAGCAGATGTCGCCGAGGCCCTCGAGGCTTACCGGGAGCGGTTCGCGGCGTGGGAGTGGCTGGATGAGCAGCTCACGACACTCGTCGCCGATCGCGACGCGCGAGCTGCCGAAGCCGCGGAACTCCGCGCCGCGATCGCGGTGATCGAGGCCGCCGCCCCGCGCGCAGGCGAGGACGCTGAGCTCAGCCAGCGGGCCGAGCGGCTCGCGAACGCCGAGGCGTTGCGGGAAGCCGCGGCGCTGGCGCATGCGGCGTTGACGGCTGAGGATGAAGCTGCTGACGCGACGACGCTGGTCGGGGAGGCGCGGCGTGCCCTGGAGCGTGCCGCGGGAAGTGACCCCGAGCTCGAGCGTCTGGCCGAGCAGGTCGCCGAGATCGGGTACCGGCTCGTCGATGTCTCAGCCTCGCTCGCCGGGTACCTCGCCGACCTCGATGAATCGGGTCCGCACGAGCTCGCCGCTGTTGAGGAGCGCCGTGCGGCGCTGGCCGAGCTGGTGCGCGCGCACGGCTCGCTGGACGAGGCGATCGCGCTTCTTGACACCGGGTCCGCACGGCTCGCAGAGCTCGACGACGACGGCGAAAGAGTCGAGCGACTCACCCGGGAGCGTGAAGAGGCGGCATCCGCTCTCGATGATGCGGCAGCGGCGCTCACGGCGGCGCGCACGGCGGCCGCCACCCGCCTCGGAAAGCTCGTGACCGCGGAGTTGCATGCGCTGGCGATGCCGGATGCCGAGGTCGAGGTCTCCGTCACCCCCGCAGCACCCAGCCGGTCGGGCCGCGACGAGGTAGCAATCCTCCTGGCGCCTCACCCGGGTTCGTCGCCACGTCCGGTCTCGCGCAGCGCATCCGGCGGTGAGCTCAGTCGCGTCATGCTCGCGATCGAGGTCGTGATCGCCGGCGTCGATGCCGTACCGACCTTCGTTTTCGACGAGGTGGATGCCGGCATCGGCGGCGCCGCGGCGATCGAGGTGGGAAGGCGCCTAGCGCGACTGGCGCAGACATCCCAGGTGATCGCAGTGACCCACCTCGCGCAGGTGGCGGCTTTCGCGAACAACCACCTGAGCGTGGTCAAGGCCAGCGATGGTGCCGTCACGGCATCCGGGGTTCATCAGCTCACCGGCGCCGCTCGCGAGGCCGAGATGGCGCGGCTGCTCTCGGGAATGCCAGACTCCGAGGCAGCGCTCACCCATGCCCGCGAGTTGCTCGACCTGGGCACGATTGCCGACTGATAGGATCGAAGCCCGTGATGCAGACCCCGAGTGACTCGCACGGTTCCCCTTCGGATGACGCCCCGGCGTCCCTTTCTTCCACCGTCGAAGAGCGCTCGTCGGGCCTCACGACGACGAAGCACATCTTCGTCACGGGAGGCGTCGTTTCCTCCCTCGGCAAGGGTCTGACTGCCGCAAGCCTCGGCAATCTGCTCACCGCTCGCGGCCTGCGGGTCGTGATGCAGAAGCTCGATCCCTACCTCAATGTCGATCCTGGAACGATGAACCCGTTCCAGCACGGCGAGGTCTTCGTGACCGATGACGGCGCTGAGACCGACCTCGACATCGGGCACTACGAGCGGTTCCTCGACATCGACCTGAGCCAAGCGGCCAACGTCACGACCGGGCAGATCTACTCCCAGGTCATCGCCCGCGAGCGCCGGGGTGAGTACCTCGGCGACACCGTGCAGGTCATCCCGCACATCACCGACGAGATCAAGCGGCGCATGCGGTTGCAGGCGACCGAGGACCCGCAGCCCGATGTCATCATCACCGAGATCGGTGGCACCGTCGGTGACATCGAGTCACAGCCGTTCATCGAGTCAGCGCGCCAGATCCGGCATGAACTGGGCCGCAAGAACGTCTTCTTCGTGCATGTCTCGCTCGTGCCGTTCATGGGCGCCTCGGGGGAGCAGAAGACCAAGCCCACGCAGCACTCCGTCGCCACGCTGCGCTCGATCGGCATCCAGCCCGACGCACTCGTGCTGCGCAGCGATCGTCCCGTGACCGAGGCGAACAAGCGCAAAATCGCGCTCATGTGCGACGTCGACGAGGGCGCCGTCGTCAACGCGGTCGACGTGCCGAGCATCTACGACATCCCGACGATGCTCCACGACCAGGGGCTGGATGACTACATCGTCGATGCGCTCGATATCGCGAAGGCCGACCGCGTGGACTGGACCCGCTGGAGCCGCGTGCTGCAGGCGGTCCACAACCCCAAGCACGAGGTCACGATCGGCCTCGTCGGAAAGTACATCGATCTTCCTGACGCCTACCTGTCGGTGACTGAGGCCCTCAAGGCCGGTGGGTTCGCGCACGAGACCCACGTCAAGATCACCTGGATTCCGTCGGATCTGTGCGAGACCCCGGAGGGCGCGGCGAAGGCGCTCGCGTCGGTCGATGGGATCGTCGTTCCCGGCGGTTTCGGCATCCGGGGGATCGAGGGCAAGCTCGGTGCGCTGCGTTTCGCGCGCGAGCAGGGCATCCCGACGCTCGGCCTGTGCCTGGGCCTGCAGTGCATGGTGATCGAGTACGCCCGCAACATGGCGGACCTCCCGGGTGCGTCTTCGAGCGAGTTCGATCCCGACACCGAGTTTCCGGTCATCGCGACGATGGCCGAGCAGGTCGACATCATCGATCACGGCGATCTCGGCGGCACGATGCGGCTTGGGCTGTATCCGGCGCAGCTCGATGAGGGCTCGATTGCGGCCGAAGTCTACGAATCGACACGGGTCTCAGAGCGCCACCGTCACCGGTACGAGGTCAACAACGCCTACCGTGACCGTCTCGCCACCGCGGGTCTGCGTTTCTCGGGACTCTCTCCCGACCGGAACCTTGTCGAGTACGTCGAGTTGCCGCGCGAGGTGCACCCGTACTACATCGCGACCCAGGCCCACCCCGAGCTGCGTTCGCGGCCGACGGCGCCGCATCCGCTGTTTCGCGGGCTCGTGAGCGCGGCCCTGGACCGCCACCGCGCGAGCGAGCTCTTCGACGTCGAATCGGATGAGTGAGAATCGGATGACTGACAGGGTGAGCGGCGCAGTGCGCGATGAGCCGTTCGAGGCTCCCGTCGTCTCGTCGACGCTCGTTCACGAGGGCCGGGTGTGGGATGTGCGCAGCGACACCGTCAGCTATGGCGGGGCCGAGATCGTGCGCGAGTACGTCGACCATCCGGGAGCTGCGGCGGTCGTGGCGATCGACGATGAGGGGCGGATGCTGCTGATCCAGCAGTATCGGCATCCGATTCGTCACCGGGACTGGGAGGTGCCGGCGGGACTGCTCGATGTCGCTGGCGAACCGCCGATGGCGACGGCGCAGCGGGAGCTTGCCGAGGAGGCTGACCTTGTTGCCGCGTCGTGGCAGCCGCTCGTGAGCATCTTCACGACACCGGGCGGCAACGACGAGGTCGTGCACCTGTTCCTTGCGCGCGGATTGAGCGCGGCGCCACAGGTGCACGAGCGCGAGGACGAGGAAGCCGACATTCGGCTCGAGTGGGTGCCCATCGATGAGGTCATCACGGGTGTTCTCGAGGGGAGCCTGCGAAACGGCATCCTCGCGGTGGGGGTGCTCGCCGCCGCCGAAGTGCTGCGTCGCGAACGCCAGGGCTGAGGATGCAGCTCGATCGGGCGCTCGACACGTACCTGCGCCACGTCACGATCGAGCGGGGCCTGTCGGCGCACACCGTAGCCGCCTATCGCCGCGACCTCGGACCGTACCGGCAGTGGCTCGCAGGTCACGGGGTCGACGACTCGACCCAGGTCACCGCGGCGCTCGTGACGGAGTTCATCGCCGAGCGTGCGGCATCCGACCCGCCGCCGGCTGCGACAAGCCTGGCGCGTCTGCAGTCGTCGGTGCGGGGGATGCATCGGTTTCTCGTGGTCGAGGGCATCGACCCCCTCGACCCGACGACCCACGTGAGGCCGCCGAAGATGCCCCGGCGCCTCCCGAAGGCGCTCACGATCGCCCAGGTCGAGGCTTTGCTGGCGGCTGCGGGCCCCGAGCCTGCGGCAGCGACACCCGGCGATCTCGTGGCGCTGCGGGACCGTGCCCTTCTCGAACTGCTGTACGCGACGGGTGCGCGCGTGTCAGAGGCCGTCGGGCTTGATGTCGACGATGTGACTGATGGCGACATCCTGCGGGTGCGCGGCAAGGGCTCGAAGGAGCGCATCGTTCCTATCGGCTCGTACGCGCGGGCCGCGGTGGATGCCTACCTCACCCGCGCGCGTCCCGAACTTGCCCGGCGCGGCAAGGCCAGTCCGCGGCTGTTTCTCGGGGCACGCGGGGCGCCGCTATCGCGCCAGAGCGCGTGGCTCGTCATCCAGGCAGCCGCCGAGCGCGCGAACCTCAAGGCGCACGTATCGCCGCACACGCTGCGGCACTCGTTCGCGACGCATCTGCTGCAGGGAGGCGCCGACGTCCGCGTCGTGCAGGAACTCCTCGGGCACGCGTCAGTTGCGACGACCCAGATCTACACGCACGTCAGTGTCGACGCCCTGCGCGATGTGTATGCCACGTCGCATCCTCGCGCGCGCTGAGGGATTGCTCAGGACGAGATCCGCTCGAGCCATGCCCTCGCCGTGCCAGTGATGAGCTGATCCCATGCGGTCGGCTGGATGCCGAAAGTCTCTTCGGTGTCGGTCGCGTCGACCTCGAAGGGTGCATCGAACTGATACAGCATCCCGTCCACTTCGCGAAGGAGCGGGACGACGAGGCCACCGGCCTTGAGGAGCCACCGCGGCACCACACGCAGTCGCGGCTCGGGGGCGCCGACTGCCGTGCTCAGTTGCCGGAGCGCCTCGCGGACACTGACGGGCGGATTGCTCGGCACGAGCCACGGCCGGCCCCATGCCCGGTCGTCGCGACCGAGTGCCGCGAGGGTTCGCGCGACGTCGTCGATCGCCGTCCACGCGTGTGGCACATCAGGGTCGGCGAACACGGACGCGGGCTTGCCGGCGAGCGTCGAGTGGGCGTATCTCGCCAGGAGCCCGCTGGCAACGGGGAGGGTGGGGCCGATGTAATCGGATGCGCGGGCCTCCGTCGCACGGATGCGGCCTGCCTCGTGTGCGGAGCGCGCGTCTTCCCACATTCGGGTCCGCAGTGCACCCTTGTGATCGGTGGGATTCAACGGCATCTGTGCGGTCATCGGGACCAGGACCGGGCCGTACCCGTAGAGGTTCGACATCGTCACAAGAACGGCGCCCGTGGATTCCGCCGCGGCGAGCAGGGCCGAAGCCAGCGGCGGCCAGAGCCGCTCCCACTGGGTATAGCTGCCGGGATTCGCGCAGTTGTAGATCGCTGCCGCACCGGAGGCGATGCGGCTGAGTGCCTCAGGGTCCGAAGCATCGGCGGCTACCGACCTGACGCCGTCGCTGCCCGGGCCGCTGCCGGAGCGGGTGACGACGATCACGGGCTCTGCGTCGTCTGCGAGGATGCGCGCGAGAGACGACCCGACAGGGCCGGCTCCGACGATGACGTGGGGTGCGCGGGACATGGCCCGAGTGTAGGCCGAACGCGCACGGCACGCCTCGCGGTCGGTGAACGCTCGGTGACTAGAATCGATCAACGGCATGGCGAAGTCAGGAGAGTCGGTGGCGGGCAGCAAACGAGGCGCGACGGCGGGTGCGGAATCCGACATCCTCGGCCCCACCGGTCGCCCCTATCGGGGCTTCGACACTCCGAAGCCGCTGTCCTCGCACGGTCCAGCCCGGATCATCGCCCTGTGCAACCAGAAGGGTGGCGTCGGCAAGACCACCACCACCATCAATCTGGCGGCATCTCTTGCCGAGTACGGGCGCAGCGTCCTCGCCGTGGACTTCGACCCCCAGGGGGCGCTGACTGCGGGTCTGGGTATCCCCACCCACGATGTGCCGACCGTTTACGACCTGCTGCTGGACACCAAGCGAGACCCCCACGACGCGATCATTCCGTCGGCGGTGCCAGGGCTCGACGTCCTTCCCGCCAACATCGATCTGTCGGCGGCGGAAGTGCACCTGGTCAACGAGGTAGCACGCGAGACGATTCTTGCCCGCGTGTTGCGCAAGGTCGCGGGGGAGTATGACGTCATCCTCATCGACTGCCAGCCTTCGCTGGGCCTGCTGACCGTGAACGCGCTTACCGCCAGCCACGGCGTGATCATTCCGCTGGAGTGCGAGTACTTCGCCCTGCGCGGGGTTGCGCTGCTCATCGAGACGATCGATAAGGTCCGCGACCGCCTGAACCCCGACATCCGGCTCGATGGGGTTCTGGCGACCATGTACGACCCGCGAACGCTGCACTCGCGCGAGGTGCTCGAGCGTGTCGTCGAGGCATTCGGCGATGACGTCCTGGAGACCGTGATCGGTCGCACCGTGAAGTTCCCCGACGCTTCGGTGTCGGGGATGCCGATCACGACGTTCGCTCCCGAACACGCCGCGGCCCAGGCCTATCTGCGGCTCGCGCGAGAGCTCGTCGCCCGTGGCGCCGTCGCCTGAGCCCTCGAGCGCGACGGATGCCGCTCCCGGTGCCGGGGCGGATGGGACGGCCGGGGCTGATGGGACGGCCGGGGCTGACAGCGGGTTCCGCGTCACGCTCGACGTGTTCGACGGTCCGTTCGACCTGCTGCTGACCCTCATCAGCAAACGCGAGCTCGACATAACCGAGGTCTCGCTCAGTGAGGTCACCAACGAGTTCATCGCCCATGTGCGCGCCCTCGGGCCAGAGCACGACCTGGACGAGTCGTCGCAGTTCCTGGTTGTTGCAGCAACGCTTCTGGACATGAAGGTCGCGGGACTTCTGCCGCAGGGCGAGCTGGTGGATGCCGAGAGCGTCGCGCTGCTCGAAGCCCGCGACCTGCTCTTTGCCCGACTGCTGCAGTACCGCGCGTTCAAGGAGGTCTCGGCGTGGTTCGGGCGCAGCCTCGTGCGCGAAGACACACGTCACGCGCGCACTGTGCGGCTCGATGCGAAGTACCGGGATGCCGTTCCGGAACTGGTCTGGACGCTTTCTGCCCAGGACTTCGCAGCGCTCGCGATGCTCGCCTTCGCGCCGAAGGAGATTCCCCACGTGGGGCTCGATCACCTGCACGCGCCGCTGGTCAGCATCCGGGAACAGGCGGCTGTCGTCGTGACGATGCTTCGAAGCTCCGGCTCGCTGAACTTTCGTGAACTGATCGCAGGCGTCGACCAACCCGGGATCGTGGTGGCCCGCTTCCTGTCGGTGCTCGAGCTGTATCGGCACGCGGCACTCTCGTTCGAGCAGGTCGAACCCCTGGGTGAGCTCACGCTGCGCTGGACCGCCGAGCGGTGGTCGGACGAGAACCTTGCCACACTGGGAGCCGACTATGACCGATGACACGACTTCAGAATTCGCCTCCGACATCACGCGCCGGCTCGAGGCGATCATGATGATCCTCGACGAACCCCACAGCCTCGTGAGCCTTGCCGCGGCAGTGGGCGCACCGGTGCCCGCCGTCCGTCAGGCCATCGAGACCCTCGTCGCTGACTATGACGGACTGACCGGCGGACCCAAGCGCGGGTTCGAACTGCGCGAGGTCGGCGGTGGTTGGCGGCTGTACGTGCGGGAAGAGTTCGACGATCTCGTGAGCGACTTCGTCGGAACGCAGGCTCCGTCGCGGCTCTCGCAGGCGGCCCTCGAGACGCTCGCCGTGATCGCCTACAAGCAGCCCGTCACCCGCGGTCAGGTCGCGGCGATCCGTGCCGTCAACGTCGATTCGGTGGTGCGGACGCTCCTGTCGCGAGGCCTCATCACCGAGGTGTTCACAGACCCCGATACCGGGGCGATCCACTACGGCACGACCGATGCCCTGCTCGTGAACCTTGGTATCAACTCGCTCGATGAACTCCCGCACATCTCACCCCTGCTCGATGACGGTGCAGACGGTTTCGCGGGGGAGTCGATCCGATGACGGCCTCCGGATTCCCGTCAGAGAGCCCCGACGGGGTGCGCCTGCAGAAGGTGCTGGCCGCGGCCGGTGTCGCATCGCGCCGCGTTTCTGAGCAGCTGATCGCGGCGGGACGCGTTCGGGTGAACGGGCGGGTCGTGACCGAACTCGGGACGCGTATCGATCCGACCACGGACCTGGTGGATGTCGACGGCGTCGCGGTGCAACTCGATGAGAGCAAGCGGTACGTGGTGCTCAACAAACCGCGCGGCGTCGTCAGCTCGATGCGCGACGAGCGGGGCAGGCCGGACCTCCGCGAATACACGGCAGAGTGGTCCGAGCGGCTGTTCAATGTCGGGCGCCTGGATGCCGACACGAGCGGCCTGCTCGTTCTCACCAACGACGGCGACCTCGCGCATGTGCTCTCGCATCCCTCGTTCGGGGTGACGAAGGTCTACATCGCCAAGGTCGAGGGGCGTGTCACGCCGCAGACGATCGCCCGGCTCACGCGGGGTGTGACGCTGGGGGATGGCCCGATAGCCGCCGACAAGGCGCGGCTGCTGTCGGCATCCGATGCCGGCGGTGGGTCGCTCGTGGAACTCACCCTGCACTCGGGCCGCAACCGCATCGTGCGACGGATGATGGCCGAGGTGGGTCATCCGGTCGTGGAGCTCGTGCGCCGCCAGTTCGGCCCGCTGCACCTGGGAAGCCTCCCGGTCGGGGCGGTGAGGGAGTTGACTACAGTAGAACGAGGCGCATTGCTGACTCTTGCGCGCCGCGAGGGTGACCCGCAGCAAGAGACCCCGCGCCACGAGGCTGACGACTCTTCGTCGCCCGATTCTCAGGAGACTTCCCCGTGACGAGCCCCGATACGTCAGCCGTGGCAGGCGGTGATTCGCTGACCCCACGCGTCACCGGCACAGTGCGCGTCGTCGGTGCCGGTCTCCTCGGCGCCAGCGTCGGGCACGCGCTGCGCGCGCTGGGCGTGGATGTCGTGCTCGAGGATGCTTCGCCATCGCAACTGCGTCTCGCCATCGATTACGGCGCCGGACGCGCTGCCACGCCCGCCGACGAGCCCACGCTCATCGTCGTCGCGGTTCCGCCGGATGTCGTCGCCGACGTCGTCGAGCGGGAACTGCGCACGTTCCCGCGCGCCGTCGTGACGGATGTCGCGAGCGTCAAGCTCGAGCCGTTGCAGGAGCTCCAAGCTCGCGGCGTCGACCTCACGCACTACATCGGGTCCCATCCGCTGGCCGGTCGTGAGCGGGGCGGTGCGATTTCAGCGCGGGCCGACCTGTTCATCGGTCGCCCCTGGGTGGTCTGCCGTGACGGCAAGACACCGGCATCCGACCTTGCGCTCGTCGAGGCGCTCGCGCTGGATCTCGGGGCGACCCCGATCGAGATGACCCCCGAAGACCACGACCGTTCGGTAGCCCTCGTTTCACACGTGCCGCAGCTGGTGGCGAGCCTGCTGGCAGGCCGGTTCACCGACGCCCCCGACGGGTCGCTGCGGCTCGCCGGTCAGGGCGTTCGCGACACCACCCGAATCGCCGCTTCGGCTCCCGAGCTCTGGGTGCAGATCCTGGCGGCCAATGCCGCCCCCGTCGTCGACATCCTCGACGCACTGTCGCAGGACCTTGCCGCCGTCGCCGAGGCGCTCCGCACGCCCGAGGCGCCGGGAGCTCGACGCGAGATCGCCGACACCATTCGCCGGGGCAACGAAGGCGTGGAGCGCCTGCCCGGTAAGCACGGCCAGAACCGCCGCTTCGCGTCCCTCGTGGTGATGGTCGATGACACCGCCGGGCAACTCGGCCGCCTGTTCGGTGACCTGGGCGCGCTCGCGGTCAACGTCGAAGACTTCCGGCTGGAACACTCGCCGGGGGCCCCTTTCGGCCTCGCCGAAATCGCCGTCGCGCCATCCGTGCTGCGCGACGCGACAGCCGGACTCGAGAAGCGCGGATGGAAGATCGCGAGCACCACCAATGACTGATACCGCCCCCGAGGCTCTGGCCGCCGACACTGTCGCCGCCGACACCGCCGCGTCCGACGTCGTGATCGTCGCGGTTGATGGCCCTGCCGGCAGCGGCAAGTCCAGCGTGTCGAAGCAGGTGGCCCGCGCGCTCGGCTTCGGCTACCTCGACACGGGAGCGGCGTATCGGGCGCTCGCGTGGCACGCGTTGGCGCGCGAGGTCGACACCTCCGATGCCACTGCTGTGCTGGAAGCCGTCAGCGACTTCGACTTCCGCATTTCCCTGGACCCTGATGACTATTGGGTGCGATCGGGCGAGGTCGATGTGACCGAGGCGATTCGCGAGCAGCGGGTGACGGATGCCGTGAGCGGCGTCGCCCGCGTTCCGGCGATCCGACGAGCGATCAATGCGGCGTTCCGGCGCCTGGTGGCGGCATCCGGTCGTCCCGGGGTTGTCGTGGAGGGTCGGGACATCACGACCGTCGTCGCCCCGGATGCGCCGGCGCGGATCCTGCTGACCGCTGATCCCGCGGTTCGGGCTGCGCGACGCAGCGCCGAGATCAGCGGATCGACCGCGGCAGAGGTCGCGGAGGCGTTGCGGCGCCGCGATTCGTCGGACTCGAAGGTCGTGGACTTCCTGACCGCCGCTCCAGGCGTTGCCGTGGTCGATTCGACCGCGTTGGATTTCGACGAGACGGTGGCAGAAGTGCTCGCCGTCGCACGCCGGGAACTCGGGGGCGCCGCGCCAGTGGACCCCGACCGGGTAGCCCCGGGCGTGGAGGGGAAGGACTGACCATGAGCACCACTGGTGACGAGTTTGACGAGACCGCCGCGGGCGAGGACCACCTCGCCGATACTCTCGCGGACCTCGACGAGGAACTGGCGGAGTCCCGGGCATCAGCGCTGCGAGCGACCCTCGATGACTACGACCTGGACGAGGATGACTCCGCGGTCCTCGCTGGGCTCGTGGCCGGTGAGGACGGCATCGAGTACCTGCCGGCGTTGCCGGTCGTCGCGATCGTCGGACGTCCGAACGTCGGCAAGTCGGCGCTCGTAAATCGCATCCTCGGGCGCCGCGAGGCAGTTGTCGAAGACACTCCGGGCGTGACACGCGACCGCGTGACCTACAAGGCCGAGTGGATGGACCGCCGGTTCACCCTCGTCGACACCGGCGGGTGGGAGCCTGACGCCCGTGGTATCGACCGGTCGGTGGCGGCGCAGGCCGAGGTGGCGATCGACCTCTCGGATGTGGTGCTGTTCGTGGTCGACGCGATGGTCGGGGCCACCTCGACCGACGAGCACGTCGTCAAGCTTCTGCGCAAGAGCGGCAAGCCCGTCTTCCTCGTCGCCAACAAGATCGATGACGCCCGCCAGGAGCCCGAGGCTGCCGCGCTGTGGAACCTGGGGCTCGGGGAGCCGCATCCGGTTTCCGCGATCCACGGCCGCGGGGTTGCTGACCTTCTCGACGAGATCATGAAGGTGCTGCCGGATGTCTCAGCCGTCGCCAAGCACGAGATCGGCGGGCCGCGCCGTGTCGCGATCCTCGGTCGCCCCAATGTGGGCAAGTCGTCGCTCCTGAACAAAGCTGCCGGCGAGGAGCGGGTCGTCGTCAACGAGCTGGCGGGAACCACGCGCGACCCGGTCGATGAGATCGTCGAGATCGGGGGGCGCCTGTGGACCTTTGTTGATACTGCCGGCATCCGTCGCCGCGTTCACCTGCAGCAGGGCGCCGACTTCTACGCCTCGCTTCGGACCTCAGCGGCGCTCGAGAAGGCTGAGGTCGCCGTCGTCGTGCTCGATGTCAGCCAGCCGCTCAGCGAGCAAGACGTGCGGATCATCGACCTGGTGCTGGAGTCCGGGCGAGCGCTCGTGCTGGCGTTCAACAAGTGGGACCTGCTCGCAACGCCCGAGCTCGAGAACCAGGACCGTCGCCGGTACCTCGAACGTGAGATCGAACAGGATCTCGCTCACGTGTCGTGGGCCCCCCGGGTGAACATCTCTGCCCGGACCGGCCGTCACCTCGAGAAGCTCGTGCCGGCGCTCGAGACGGCGCTGGAGTCGTGGGATCAGCGGATCCCGACCGGCAAGTTCAATGCCTTCCTGGCTGAACTCGTGGCCGAACACCCGCACCCGCTGCGCGGTGGCAAGCAGCCCCGCATCCTGTTCGGTACGCAGGCCGCGACGCGTCCGCCGACGTTCGTGCTGTTCACGACCGGATTCCTCGACCCCGGCTATCGCCGGTTCATTCAGCGTCGCCTGCGCGAGCTGTTCGGTTTCGAGGGGACGCCGATCGTGCTCAACATGCGAGTCCGCGAGCGCCGCCAGCGCTGAGGTTTTCGCGCGCCGCGCTCAGGCGCCGTCGGTCTTGGCCGGCGGCAGGTCCTGCAGGTGCGAGCGGTCGTCGCCCGGGTCGCCGGTGCCCTTGTCGGCGCCTGATTCGGCGTCACCGAAGTCGTGGTCTTCCCACTGACCGTGCGTTTCGCCGTTTTCTGGAGTCTCGATCATCTCGTAGTCGTGTTCGTTTCCCATGGCACCAGCCGACCACCCGTGCAACAGCCGTGCGAGGGTCTTGACAATCGCGATCAGCGCGCAACGACGCTCGTGAAGGCTCCGGTGAACTCCGCGGCGATCGTCTCGACCAGGTCGTCCGTTGTCGCGGTGGTGGGAACGGAGGGGGCCTCCGGTCTCGTGCCCACATCCCGGGCACGCTGGAGGGCCCACCACTGCACACCTTCGGCGAGGAGTTGCTCCCCGAGCAGGCGTAGTCGGTCGGCGTCGGTGAGCGTCGGGTCGACAGTCGTGCGGACCTCGTACTCCAGCGGATGGTCGCCGCCGGCGCGGGCGCTCGCGGAATCCAGCACGAGCCGCAGCGACCGCCAGGCATGGATGCCGCTGCCACGGCGCTGCGTGACGGCGGCGTAGTCGGCGGCGGATGCCTTGATGTCGAGGCCTACCCAGTCCAGCGCAGGAAGAGCAGCATCCAGTCGTTGCGGGAAAGCGCCTCCGGTATGCAGGCCGATGCGCAGGCCGAGGCATCGCGCATCGTCGATGGCGGGCAGGAGGGCGGTTTGCATCGTCGGCTCGCCGCCGGAGAAGACCACGCCATCGAGCTGTCCACGACGCTGTTCGAGGAACGCGAGAACCTCGCGCCACGTGATTGTGCCCGCGCTGTGGGGGTCGATCAGGTCGGGGTTGTGGCAATAGACGCAGTCCCACGGACAGCCCTGGAGGAAGACAGTCGCGACGAGGCGGTCGGGCCAGTCCGAACCCGAGAATCGCGTGAGCCCGGCAATGCTCAGCTCGTCGGCGAGAAGGGGGGCGATGACGTTCACTGGTGTGCCATTAATGGCCGTGCTGCATCTTTCGCGGCTCGGTGTGCGTCGAAGTAGACCCGCTCAGCGGCTTCGCCCTGCTTGCCGATGTTGAACGATGACACCGGGCGGAAGTAGCCCATGACGCGCGTCCACACTTCGCAGTCTCGACCGCAGCGCGGGCAGAGCGGATGGTCGCCCGAGACGTATCCGTGTGCGGGACAGATCGAGAAGGTCGGTGTGACGGTGAGGTAGGGGAGCCGGAACCGTTCGAGCGAGCGCCGAACGAGGTTCTTGCAGACGGATCCCGACGCGACAGCTTCACCGAGATACAGGTGCAGCACCGTCCCGCCGGTGTAGAGCTGCTGCAGCGGCTCTTGCAGCTGCATCGCCTCGAACGGGTCGTCGGTGTAGCCGACCGGCAGTTGCGAGGAGTTCGTGTAGTACGGGTGGTCGGCGGTGCCGGCATGGCGGATGCCGTCGGTATCGCTCTCGTCGCCGAAGCGGGCGATGTCCAGGCGTGCGAACCGGTAGGTCGCGCTCTCGGCGGGTGTGGCCTCGAGGTTGTACATGTGCCCCGTCTGCTCTTGGAATTCGACCATGCGGGCACGAACGTGTTCGAGCAGCCACGTCGCAAGGTTCATACCTTCGTCATCCGTGACGTCGTGCGCGTCGAGGGTGTAGTTGCGGACGAACTCGTTGATGCCGTTGACGCCGATGGTCGAGAAGTGGTTGTCGAGGGTGCCGAGGTAGCGCTTCGTGTAGGGGAAGAGGCCGCCGTCGATGTGACGGCCAATGACCTCGCGCTTTGCCTCGAGGCTGTCGCGGGCGACCTCGAGCAGCGCGTCGAGGCGGCGCAGGACGCCGTCGGCGTCGCCGGGGAAGAGGTAGCCCAGGCGTGCGCAGTTGACCGTCACGACCCCGACGGATCCGGTCTGCTCGGCCGATCCGAACAGACCGTTGCCGCGTTTGAGCAGCTCGGTCAGGTCGAGCTGCAGGCGGCAGCACATCGAGCGGATCATGTGCGGGTCGAGGTCGGAGTTGACGAAGTTCTGGAAGTAGGGCAAGCCGTAGCGGGCGGTCATCGCGAACAGGGCGTCGACGTTGGGCAAGTCCCAGTCGAAGTCCTTCGTGATGTTGTAGGTCGGGATAGGGAAGGTGAAGGCACGACCCTCAGCATCCCCCTGGCTGTATACATCGATGAAGGCGCGGTTGATGATCGCCATTTCGTCGGCGAGGTCGCCGTAGGCGAAGGGTTGGACGACGCCGCCGATGAGCGGATGCTGGTCGGCTAGGTCATCGGGACACGTCCAGTCGAAGGTGAGGTTCGTGAAGGGCGTCTGCGTGCCCCAGCGGGAGGGGACGTTGAGGTTGAAGACGAACTCCTGCACGGCTTGGCGCACCTGTTCGTACGAGAGTCCGTCGATCCGGACGAACGGCGCGAGGTAGGTGTCCACGGAGCTGAAAGCCTGCGCGCCGGCCCACTCGTTTTGCAGCGTGCCGAGGAAGTTGACCATCTGACCCATGGCTGCCGAGAGGTGCCGTGGGGGAGCAGCGGAGATGCGCCCGGGGATACCGTTGAAGCCTTGCTCGAGGAGCGCGCGGAGCGACCACCCGGCGCAGTAGCCGGCGAACATGTCGAGATCGTGGATGTGGATGTCGCCGTCGCGGTGCGCGGCTCCAGCCTCGGGCGCGTAGACCTCGTCGAGCCAGTAGTTGGCGATGATCTTGCCCGCGGTGTTGAGGATCATGCCGCCCAGTGAGTAGCCCTGGTTCGCGTTGGCGTTCACACGCCAGTCAGACTGCGACAGGTACTCGTTGATCGTCTCGGAGACGGCGACGGTACGTGGCGTGGCGGAGATACGACGGTTCATCGGCGGCTTCCTTCGGGGTGCGGTGGCGCTGGTTTGAAAGCTCTCGCGCAGTGCGGGATGCCACTATATGCAGCGTCCAATCTCGTTCGCGACACAATATGTGGTGTCACACATGGTCAGACCACATGGTGTCATGCATCCTTGTGGCGGCGTACAGCCTCGCGTGTCGGTCCAGGCGAAATCGCGACGGAGGAGTATGTGCCCGGAGCCCATCTCTTTCGGTCGCGCCGTGTTGCGGGTGTTGCGTGCTGGATGCCACAACACGGCGCGACTGAACGGATTGGCATCGGGCGGGCTATTCGCACGCCCCGCGACGCGGGACCTTTGCCCCTGACTGCGGATATACCCCCGGGAGTACCGTCGACTCGGAGCCGCGAACCACTGCGGCCCGAACGGGAGGAGAGCACCATGAAGATCGTCGTCGTCGGAGGAGTCGCTGGAGGGGCATCCGTTGCGGCGAGAGCTCGCCGCCTGGACGAGTCGGCTGAGATCGTGGTGCTGGAGCGCGGCGAGTACGTGTCGTTCGCGAACTGCGGTCTGCCGTACCACATCGGTGGTGTCATCGCCGATCGGAGCCGCCTCCTGTTGCAGACTCCCGAGAGCCTTCGCGAGTCGCTCGACATCGATGTGCGCATCGGTCAAGACGTGATCGCCCTCGACCCCGCGGCCCAGACCGTGACGGTGCGTGAGGTCACGACCGGCCGCGAGTACACGGAGTCGTACGACGCGCTCGCGCTGTGCCAGGGCGCCGATCCGCTGCAGCTTCCGCTGCCGGGGATCGATCTTCCCGGCATCCACACCCTGCGCAACGTCGCCGACATGGATGCCATCAAGTCGCGCCTCGACGAGGCGCTCGCTGCGGCTGCCGCGAAGGGCCGCGCAGCGAAGACCGTCGTCATCGGCGCTGGGTACATCGGCATCGAGATGGCAGAGAACCTGATCCACCGCGGCGCGGAGGTCACGATCGTCGAGCTCGCCGACCAGATTCTGCCACCGCTCGACAAGGACGTCTCGATTCCGGTCGAGCAGCACGCGCGGGGTCGCGGCGTCGAGTTGCAGCTCGGTACTGCCGCGGCTGCCTTCACGCAGGCATCCGATGGGATGCTGCGCGTCGAACTCAACAACGGCCAGTCGCTGCCGGCAGACCTTGTCGTGCTGTCTGCGGGCGTTCGCCCGAACGTGACCCTGGCGCGCGAGGCCGGGCTCGAGATCGGCGAGCGCGGCGGCATCGTGGTCGACACGCACATGCGTACCTCCGACCCGCACATCTGGGCGGCGGGCGACGCTGTCGAGACCGCGCACACCGTGCTGCCGGGGCGCTGGATCACACCCCTTGCAGGGCCCGCGAACCGCGAAGCGCGCGTTGCCGCCGAGAACATCTGCGGTCGCGACACCGAGTACCTCTCGACCCAGGGCACCTCAATCGTGAAGGTGTTCGAGATGACAGCCGGCGCCACCGGTGCCAACGAGCGCCAGCTCGAGCGGGCCGGCGTCGACTACCTCACCGCGCACGTGCACCCGTCGGGGCACGCCGGTTACTACCCGGGCACGGCGCAGATGCACATCAAGGTCACGTTCTCGCCTACGGACGGCAAGCTCCTCGGGGCGCAGATCGCAGGGTTCGACGGGGTCGACAAGCGGCTGGATGTCTTTGCGACGGCGATCCGGCTCGGGGCGACGGTCCACGATCTCGAGCACCTTGAGCTGGCATACGCGCCGCCCTTTGGATCGGCCAAGGACCCCGTCAACATGGCGGGATTTGTCGCGAGCAATGTGATCAGCGGCGACCTCAAGCTCTGGTACGCGAAGGACTATCCGGCAGCGACCGACGGATGCCGCATCATCGATGTGCGCACCGACGTCGAGTACGACATCTGGCACATTTCGGGTGCTGAGAACGTGCCGCTCGGGAGCATCCGTGAGGCGTGCGAGAGCTGGGACCGGGACGTTCCCATCCGTCTGTACTGCGCTGTCGGGTTCCGCAGCTACCTCGCGTACCGTGCGCTTGTGCAGCGCGGGTTCACGGATGTGCGGACGCTCTCGGGCGGCTCGACGACCTTCCGCTTCTTCCACGACCTCGAGCCCGTCGGATTCGTGGCCAAGCCTGCCGAGATTCCGTATGCCGAGGCATCCGATCTACTCGCCCAGGTGAAGGGCTCGGGCCAGGTGGTCGACCTCGACTGCACGGGCCTCGCGTGCCCCGGGCCGATCATGAAGCTCACGAAGCAGATGGATGAGTTACAGCCCGGTGACGACGTCGTCGTCCACGTCTCGGATCCCGGGTTCGCGCACGATGCGCCCGCGTGGGCCGCGAGCCACGGTCACGAGATGCTCGCGATCTCGCCCGAGGGCCCGGGGTACGTGGCGACATTCCGCAAGAGCGCCGGAACGGATGCCCCACGCGCCGTGCAGACGCTGAATCAGACATCCTTCGTGGTCTTCTCGGGCGACCTCGACAAGGCCATCGCGGCGTTCATCATTGCCAACGGTGCGCTCGCGATGGGGCAGAAAGTGTCGATGTTCTTCACGTTCTGGGGCCTGAACATGCTGCGTCGGCACGATGCACCGCCGCGCGAGAAGAAGGTCATGGATCGGATGTTCGCGATGATGATGCCCTCGGATGCCGGCCACCTGCCGCTGTCGCAGATGAACATGGCGGGCATGGGACCCAAGATGATCAAGGACGTCATGAAGCAGCACAACGTCCCGACCCTCGAGGAACTCATGGCCTCGGCGCGCGAGGGAGGTGCACAGCTGGTGGCGTGCACGATGACGATGGACCTGCTCGGGATCGCCGAATCCGACCTGCAGGACGGAATCGACTTCGGTGGTGTTGCCACGTTCCTCGGCGAGGCCCAGAAGTCCGGGACGACCCTGTTCATCTAGCGCGCGACCGGTGGAGCCCGCTCGGTGTGACAGGCTGAGATCGTGACGATCGAACCCTCGGCTCCCGGCGAGCCGCGCCGCCCGTCGGGCCCGCGCGATCCCGGTGACGCATGGGTCATCGCGCCGACGGGGGAGCGATACTGGGGCCGGTTCGGCGCGGCGGGTCTTCTTGCCGTGGATGCCGAGCGCGGCATCCTGTTGCAGCACCGGGTCGGGTGGAGCCACCACGGCGGCACCTGGGCACTGCCCGGCGGTGCGCGACACGAGAACGAGGATGCCGGTGTGGCGGCGCTCCGCGAGGCGCGGGAGGAAGCCGCGGTGCCGCCGGATGCCGTGCGGCAGCGGTTCTGGAGCGTGCTCGACCTCGACATCTGGTCGTACACGACGGTGATCGCGGATGTCATCGTGCCGTTTGACCCGCAGATCGCGGATGCCGAGAGCGTCGCGCTCGAGTGGGTTCCGGTAGGCGAGGTCGCGGACCGGCCGCTGCATCCGGCGTTCGCCTCGGCATGGGAGCACCTTGGCCCGCTGCTGTCGGTGCGCCCGGCCGTCGTGATCGACGCGGCGAACGTCGTGGGTTCGGTGCCTGACGGATGGTGGCGCGACCGCGCCGGTGCTGCCGGCCGGCTCATTGACCGGGTCAGGGGTTGGCAGGCGCGGGGAGTGGATGCCAACGCGCTCGAGCTTCCGGGCGCGCACTGGTTCCCTGACGTGTCGATCGTGCTCGAGGGGCAGGCCAAGGCCGCGGACCTGCCTGCGGATGGCGCAGGCGCCGGCATCCGTGTCGTGTTGGCCCCCGGCGAGGGTGATGACGAGATCGTGGCCGAGACGCAGCGGCGCATCGGCGCCGGTGAGCAGGTCGTCGTCGTGACGAGCGACCGGGGACTCGCCGATAGGGTCAGCGTCGCAGGTGCATTGGCCGTCGGTGCCGGCTGGCTGCTCGATCAGCTCGACGAGGGCGCGTAGCCCAGCCTTATTCGGCGGACCGGCCCCGCAGTCGGTCGATGTCGCGACGTTCGCGCTTGGTCGGCCTCCCTGCGCCGCGGTCGCGAACCGGGACGAACGGGGTCTCTTCCCGAGACGGGCGCGCCGGGGTGCGGTCGTCGACCGCGAGGGCGGCCGCCGGAGCTCCGACGCGCTTTGTCAGCAGCTGCTTGACGACGAGGATGCGGTCGAAGCCCGCGATCCGGACCCGCAGCTCATCGCCGATCCGCACGGGCTGGGCCGCCTTCGCGCGGTCCCCACCGACCCGCACATGCCCCGCGCGGCATGCCGCTGTCGCTGCGGATCGGGTCTTGTAGACCCGGACTGCCCAGAGCCAGGCATCCACGCGAACGGAGTCGGTCACACCGTCGATTCTCTCGCGGCCCGCGCAGCGTGGGTCGCGATCACCGCTCCCACGGCGATGAGTCCCTGCCCGAGCGTGTAGGTGATCATGACGAGGGCGCTGCTGCCCGACGGCATCGTTTCGGGGAGGAAAAGCCGGAACGCGAGCACCGTGTCGGAGATGAGGAAGAACGCTCCACCCCACGCAACGGCCGGGTGGCATCGGGTGGACAGCACGGCTGTGCCACCGAGGACGAGTCCGTAGATCGCGACCCCCACGGCAAGTCCGCCGAGGGCCGGCCAGAGGTAGACGACCAGGACGACCCACCAGACCGCATAGACGGCAGACCACCACGGCAGCCGCCGCAGCGCGAGGAACCGCCAGAACAGCACAATGTAGGCGATATGCGCGAGACCGAAGCACAGGAGCATCGCCGGGAGTTCGTCATCAAGGAACGGGAAAAAGGTCGCGGCGCCGTCGCCGAGCCACGACAGCGCGAGAGCGACGAACAGCAGCGTGTAGGGGGCACCCCACTGCGAACCCCGGCCGCCCCAGAGCACAGCCACGGCAAGCAGCGGCATGAGCGCGAGCTTGGTGGGGCCGCTCACGGCATCCCACCCCGACAGCAGTGCCGTGACGTGCACGATCGACACCGCGACGTAGGGCAAGAACCCCCACCACCAGCGCGGAGAGAGGTCGGATGCGGCGACTCGGGTCGTAGCGGCATCAGCGGTCACAGACACTCCTTCGTGTTGGGAACCGCTCCCACCCTATTGCCGCTGAGCGCGCGAGAGGTAGCGCTGGTCGCACGCGGATTGCGAGAATGAACGGGGAGGGAGTCAGGATGGCGGACTCGGTTGTGACGGCATGTCCGTCGTGTGGTGCGAAGAATCGGGTGCCGGCGGCGCGAACCGGTAAGGTCCGTTGCGCCTCGTGCCACGCAGATCTGCCCTGGCTTGTGGAGGCCGACGATGCCTCGTTCGACGCCGTCGTTGGTAGCGCGACGCTTCCGGTGCTGGTGGACGTGTGGGCGCCATGGTGCGGCCCGTGCCGGATGGTGTCGCCAATCGTCGAGCAGATGTCGCGGGACTTCGCCGGAAAGCTGAAGGTCGTCAAGGTGAACTCGGACGAGTCACCGCGCGTCTCGCAGCGTCACGGCATCCAGAGCATTCCGACTCTGCTGCTCTACCGAAACGGTGCGGAGCAATCGCGGCAGATCGGTGCGCTTCCGGCACCGCAGCTGCGCCAGTGGGTTGCCGCGCAGGTCGGCTAGGGCTGGGTTCGTGCGCTGCCGCCCGGACCGGCTAAGATAGGGGAGTTGTCCGCGCTTCGGTGCGGGTTCCGGGATGTGGCGCAGCTTGGTAGCGCACTTGACTGGGGGTCAGGTGAGTTAGAGCGGCGGGACTGTCCGAAAACTAAACAACGGGATGTGGCGCAGCTTGGTAGCGCACTTGACTGGGGGTCAAGGGGTCGCAGGTTCAAATCCTGTCATCCCGACAAAAAGCCCTGGTGAGAGGGAACTTTCACCAGGGCTTCGTCGTTTTCGAGGGTGGTCACTGGCTGGTCCACTCGCTCGATCTGCTCGATCCGGCCGCCGCCGAAGTGGACCAATCCTGTTCGGCCTCGTCGCCCGTGAAGTGCACCAGAAGGTGCCCGTGGAGTGGACCAGAATCTGCGCAGGACGGTGCTCCGGCCCCTTCTGAAAGGGCCGGAGCGGGGTTCTGGAGGCGGTCACAGCCGGGGTCCGTCGCGGCGTGTGGTGTCCCTTCTGGTGGGGGCTGAGGAGAGGAACTGGTTGGCCTGTCTGGCGGCTTCGGCGAGATGCCGATGGTCGGGGTGCAGGTAGCCCTTGGTGGTCTCGATGGACTGGTGTCCGAGGATCTCTTGGAGGACGTGCAGGGCGATGCCGGCGTCGGCCATCCAGGTTGCACCGGTGTGACGCAGCCCGTGACGGGTGAGGTTGCCGAACCCGAGCTTTGCCACGAGGTCGTCCCAATGCGTCGCATCCCGGACGGTGGCAGTGGTGAGGACGCCGCCGCGTGGCCCGCGCAGCAGCGGGTCGTCGGGCTCCTTGCCGTCGGTGAGCCGTTCGAGGACGGGTTGGATGGCATCGAGCATCGGGACGGGCCGGTCTCTGCGGCCCTTGGTCTGCTTGATGACGAGACCGCCTTTGCCGGGATAGTGCTGGCGTCTGATCCACACGATCCGGTTGGGCCAGTCCACGTCCCCGGCTCGCAGCCCTGCGACCTCGGAGCCTCGGGCGGCGAGGAGGGCGGCGAGCATGACGTGATCGGAATACGACTGGTGCACCTTCCCGCACGCGGTGGCGAGCTTCTGCAACGTCCGAAGGTCGGGGAGCGCGTACTGCCGGAGCGCCCCGGTGGTGTGGGTGACGTGCTTGCCGAGGTTGCGGCGAGCACGGTGCTTGGCGGGGTTGATGGAGATGATGTCGTCTCGGACGGCTTCGTCCAGGACCCGGACGAGTGGGGCGATGGAGTTCTTGATCGTGGAGGCGGAGTGCTCGGCCTCCCAGGCGTCGATGGTGCGATCGATCATCCCGGCGGTGATCTTCGCGACCCGGATGTGCCCGAGTGCAGGTAGGACGCGGAGTCGGAGCCCGGTGTCGTAGAGCTCGGCGGTGGAAGTGGGGTCCAGACCGCGCTGCCACCTGTCGCCGATCGTGGCGGCGTAGTCGGCGAGGGTGACGGTGGTGTCGTTGCCGGTCTCGGTCGCGGCACGCATCTGCTCGAAGAACTCCTCGACCTCCTCCGCCGTGCGCACATGGCTGACTCGGCCGACGCGCTTCTTGGTCGAGGGGTCGGTCCAGCGGACGCGGGCGCGGAAGCCCTCTGTGCGGCGTTCGACGTCGGTGGTGAGCTTGACGCCGACCGGCGGCATCCGATGGTTGCGGGGGTCAGCCATGCGCGCCCTCCTGCTCGCTGATCCAGGCTCGGACGGTCGCCGGGATGTAGCGGCAGACGCCGCCGACTTGGAGGAACGGAGGGCCGACCTTCTCACGCCGCCACCGGGAGAGCGTGGCCTGGGAGACGTTCAGGAACTCGGCGACCTCCCGCGGGCACCACAGCGCCTCGACCCGCCCGATGCCGCGCTCACTCGTGGGAACCGTCATCGTCATCGGGCATCTCGCCGGTGGTCGGATCGAGCCCGAGGCTCGCGTAGAAGGCGTCCTCGGCGGCTTGACGCTCGGCCACATCGGCGTCCACGAACAGGCGGAAGTCCTCGGCACGGTCGGCGATCACTACATCCTCAACAGACGCGGCCGGCTGCTCTCCGGGCCAGGCGGTCTGCCGGGTCGGGCGGTCGCGGTCCAGACGGGTGCCGGAGGCGGCGACCCACTCGCGCAGCCGCTGGCGGGCATCGGCGAAGTCGCGATGCCAGCCCAGCGGCGCAGAACCGTTCTGCTCGGGGTCGTAGGCGCACAGCCAGTGCAGGTGCAGCGCGCTGAGTTCCCAGACGAGCTCGGGGTGACGGTGCCAGGAGGGCGGGACGACGCTGGCGGGCAGCCCGTAGGCGTGTCGTAGCCACGTCACCCATTTGTCGAGCTCGGCCCACTCGTCGCGTGCCTCGTCTGCGGTGAGGAGGTTCCAGTTCACCGGATGCGGCGGCTCGGCCACGAATCCGACATCGAGCCGCGCTTGCTCGTCCGTGTCGCCGTCGTCCAGCGGGGCCGGCTCCGGCTCGTCCAGCGCGGGAATCTTGTTCGCCTCGGTCACGATGCTCTCCTGTGTCACAGGCCCAGCGCCGGCGTCGTCCTCGCAGACGATCGGTGAGGTTCCTGCCGCTCGGGTGCGTCGAGTCGCGCCGATTGCGCGGGAGCTTCCTCGACGGCGCGCTGACCGCCGGCGCGGTCGACCTCATAGCTTGTACGGGCGAGGTCGTGGCCGATCTTCTTGGCGACGAACTCCTCACCCCGCACGCTCTGACCGTCTCGTTCGTGCTCGTAGGGGTGCGTGTAGCCCTCGGCGACGAAGCTGTCGCCCTTCGCGAAGCGGGCGTGTGCGCGCTCGGCGGTCGCACGGTAGGCCACGAGGTCATGGAACGTCGGGTCGAGCTCGGTGAAGGTGCCGTCCGGCTCCTTGCGGTAGTGCTCCTGACCGACCCGGGCATAGAACCTTGCCTCACCCCGCGCGGTGTAGCTCAACTGCGGGTCCGAGGCGATGAACCCCGAAACGGACTGCTGCGTGTGGATAGCCATTGGACTGTCCCCTCCTGACATCTGTGGCGACCCCACGACGTGGCCGCTCTGTCAGGCAGGAGAGCAGGCGGTGTCCTGGCCGCCGTGTTGCAGCAGTTCCTCGATGCCGGCGCGGTCGGCGAGGAGCTGCGCGCCCTCGGGTCGTTCGGTCCATTGCCGCATCCGGGTCACGATGGGGCGGGTTGAGCGCAGCAGGACGAGGGCGGTTCCTTGTGGGAGGGTGCGGATGGTGTCGGGTGGCATGATCGGCACTCGCCGGATCGACCGCTGCGACGAGCGGGTGCCGTGGTCGCCGATGGTGGTGGAGTCGGTGAGCTCGTCGCGTTCTCCGATGAGGGTGGAGAGGTCTTGGAGGTCGTCGCGGTCGGAGCCGCCGCCGAGGACGATCTTGACGATGGACGCGCCCCATACTGCGGCGGCCGCGTCGCGTCCCCATTTGTCGCGGGCCTGGGCGAGCGATTGGAGCACGGGGAGCGTGGTGAGGCCGCTGCCGCCGCCCTCGGCCATGAGCGTGGGAAGCGAGGGCAACGGGGAGAGGTTCCCTATCTCGTCCAGTGCGAGGAGCACGGGCGGGTCCAGGCGGGCGCCGGGTGAGCGGGCGGCGAGGCGGCGGGCGGTTTCCACGAGGTCTTCGATGAACGCCGCGACCAGCGCGGCGGAGTTGTTCGCGCCCGCCCCGGTGGCGAGCAGGTAGAGCGTGCCCCGGTCGCGGAGGAACGCGGCCGGGTCGAAGTCCTCCCCATCTCGCGGGCTCACGGCGTCGAGCACGCGCGGGTCGGCGAGGGCGGCGAGGGAGAGGGAGACTCCTTGCCAGATTGAGTCGCGGGTGCGGGGGTCGGAGTCGATCATCGCCTGCAACGAGTCCGCCCACCCGACCGCCGCGTGCGGGTTGGCGGTGAGGATCGCGACGGCCTCGGCGGCGGAGGCGGGATCGAGGGTCCAGCGGAATAACTCGCCCGGTGGCCTGCGGTCGAGAGCGGCGGCGTGGAGGAGGGCTTGGAGGGCGGTGCGGGTCTTTCCTTCCCAGAACCCGCCGCCCTCGACCCCGCCGGCCGACAGGCCGGTGCCGGAGGCCAGGCCAGTCGCGCGGATCATGGCCGTCAAGGGGTCCCCGCAGCCGCGTACCGGGGACCAGCGCAGCCCGGCGGGGACGCCTTCGGCGAGGCGTTGCGGGTCGAACACAGCCACCGGGCCGCCCCGCCGCTGACGGGCGCGGAGCGTCGCGGTGAGGTTGTCCGGGCGAGTACTGGTGGTGATGACCGCGCCGGGAGCATCCAGGATCATGTTGACCACGACTCCGGCGCCTTTGCCGCTTCGGGGTGGGCCGACCAGCAGGATCGAGTCCTCCACGCTCGCCCACACACCCTTGCCGTGGGCCACGCCGATCCGGTAGCCGACATCGGCCGGCCCTGGCTTCGACAAGGACGGGCGCAGGATGCTCGCCCGTCGCAGCAGCGCCTTCTCGGACGCGGCCTTGGCGACCTCGGCGCGGGTCGCGATCCCCACGATCCGGTACGGGGCGGTCTTGATCTGCCGGCCGTGCTCGCGCACGACCCGCCACACCCACCAGCCCAGGGCGCCGACCGTGAGGATCAGCACGGCGGCGGTGATCCAGTACGCGACCGCGCCGAGCCCCGGCGCGCCGAGCGGGCTGGCCGGGTCGCCGGGGTTGAGCAGCACGCCCAGCCCGGCCTCGATGCCCCCGGCCGGCTGGCCGGTCCCGGTGATCCAGGCGGCGAGGGAGCCGGCGCCGCGGAGGATGCCGGCGAGGATCGCGCAGGCGATGAGGAGGCCGATGCCGAGGTTGCTCAGCTCGTCCCCGAGCGATCCTGCCGAGCGCGGAGTGCTCATCCGGGGTGCCCGACGGTGAGGTTGCCGGAGACGCGGCCGAGCAGGATGACCTCGCGGGTCGGGCTCGCGGCGACCTGTTCCGGGGTGAGCAGGCCACGCATGGTGCCGTCCGGGGCGGCGTCGCCGTGGGCGATGACGACCGCGACCGCCACGTCCTCGCCCGGCACGAACCCCTCGCCGTGCAGCACCACGAGCGCCGGCGGCGCAGCCGGGGCCGGTTCGGGTCTGGGACGGCGGCGCTTGCTGGGGGTGATGATGTCGGTGAACACGGTGCCGTCTGCCTCGCGGACCTCGACCCGCACCGGGCAGCGCCGCTGCTCGGTGAGCTGGTCGAGGATGTGGGCGAAGGAGTCCCGCCGCCACGGCGGGGCGAACGGCTCCGGCTCGTGCGGCGTCCCGTCGACAGCGACGGTCATCCTCCCGTCCTCGGTCACAGTCATCACGACGTGCGGCAGTACGACCGGCACAGCCGGCTCATCGGGCTCGTCGGGGTCGGGCGTGGGCGGGGTGCGCTTGTAGCGGGGGCGGCTCATTGTCCTTCGCCCCTTGCCCTGGCGCCCGTGTCGAACAGCGCGAGCTCGGCGGGGTGGAGCTGGTGCTGGCAGATGAAGGAGCGGTCCTTGATCCGCCACAGCCCTTGCCCGGTGCCCAGGGTCGGGAGCAGCTTCTGCTCGGTCCCGGTCAGGCCCAGCGCGGTCGCGGTGGCGCCGAGCTGGTCCGGTTCCTGCCGGTAGATCACCCGCGTCTCCGCGTTCGCCAGCAGCGAGGAAGCGAGCGCGCGCATCGCGGAGCCGGAATCGCCCACGTTGTCCAGGTCCGAGAGCTTGTGGAAGATCAGCATGTTCGCCAGGCCGTAGTGCCGGGCGAGCCGCCATTGCGCGTCCATCCGGCGCAGCAGAGCCGGGTAGGCCATGAGCCGCCAGGCTTCGTCGTAGATGACCCACCGCTGCCCGCCGGCGGGGTCGGACAGGGCCGATTCCATCCATGCCGAGGAGCACGTCATCAGCACCGAAATCAAGGTGCTGTTCTCCGCGACGCGGGACAGGTCCAGCGACACCATCGGCAGGGACGGGTCGAACCGCACCGTGCTCGGCCCGTCGAACAAGCCCTGCAAGTCGCCTGCGACGAGGCGGCGCAGGGCGTGGCCGACGAGGCGCCCGTCCTCCGCGAGACGGCCGTCCTCATCGTCGGCGGGGTCCGGGTTGAGGATGCGGTCGACGACCATCGGCAGGATCGGCACCTCCGCCGACCGCTCCGCATCCCGCAGAGCCAGGTCGATCGCGGTGTGTTCCAGCGGGGACAGGCCCCGGTCCAGCACCGTCTCGGCCAGCGCCCCGATCAGGTCACGGCGGCGGGCGGCGACCTGCAAGGCCCACTCCGCATCCGACACTGTGGAGGGGCGGTGGCCCTCATCGAGCGGGTTGAGCCGGGTGTGCAGGCCGTGGCCGAGCACGATCGCCCGCCCGCCGACCGCCTCGGCGACGGCGGTGTGCTCGCCCTTCGGGTCGCCCGGCACGTACACGCGGCGACCGAACGGGAGGGAGCGGGTGTAGAGGCTCTTGGCGAGCGAGGACTTGCCCGATCCGACTATGCCGGCGAGCACGATGTTGGGCGCGGTGATGATGCCGCGCTGATACAGCACCCACGGGTCGTAGACGAAGCTGCCGCCCGAGTAGAGGTCCTGTCCGACGAACACCCCGGCCGGGCCGAGGCCGGCTTCGGCCAGGAACGGGTACTGCCCGGCCAGCGTCGCGGACGTGTCCTGATGCCGCGGCAGCCGGAACCGGCCCGGCGTGCGCAACGCCCCAGGCCCCGACTCACCCGCCGCGGGCAGGTAGACCGTGGCGCGCTTCTCGGCCTGCTCGGCGT
>SWBZ01006428.1_pt1 | contig 34705 bp, 36 predicted proteins | sample 4693031 | NCBI WGS metagenome assembly SWBZ01 (sample SAMN10267274, study PRJNA491770) | bioreactor metagenome | isolation source: DHS bioreactor inoculated with | place: Japan: off Shimokita Peninsula
AAAAACCTTGTTTACACCGCAAAGGCGCAAAGTGCGCAGAGAAAGCCATAGAATCAAAACATTTCAATATTCTGCCCGCTCGCCATTCAGATACGTGGCAAGCTTCGACCTAAACCCCGGTTTTTCCTTTGCGCACTTTGCGCCTTTGCGGTTATACCTTGGTTCCATCACGAATTCGGGTCTGTGGTCAGGCGCCGCAGGTATTCCTCGGGATCCACATCGATTTCCTCGGAACGGCGATTCAGCAGGTTTTGCACCCGCTCACTGGGACTGTTGCGGACTTCCTCCACCGTGCCCGTAATCAGAATTCGACCCTGGTCCAATACCGTGATGCGGTCGGCGATGCGAAAGGCACTGTCCAGCTCATGGGTCACCACCAGGATGGTCACCCGCAGCGCATCGCGCAGACGCAGGATCAACTCGTCCAGGTCCGCCGACACCACCGGATCCAGACCCGCGGAAGGTTCATCGAAAAACAACAGGCTGGGATCCATCACCAGGGCACGGGCCAGGGCGGCGCGCTTGATCATGCCGCCGGACAACTGGGCCGGCATGAGTCGTTCGAAACCGGCCAGGTTCACCACTTCCAGTTTCATGCGCGCCATGATGCGAATGGTGCGCTCATCCAGGCGGGTATGCTCACGCAGGGGGAACGCCACGTTCTCTTCCACGGTCATGGAGTTGAACAGGGCGCCGTTCTGGAAGGACACGCCCATGCGACGTCGCAGTTGGTAGAGTTCACGCGCCGAGGCCTGGCTGATATCCGCCCCGAACAGGCTCACCCGCCCGGCAGCGGGTCGATTGAGGCCGAGCAGATGACGCAGCAAGGTGGACTTGCCCGAGCCGCTGCCCCCCATCACCACCATGATCTCGCCGGGCCGCACCTGCAGGCTGACCTCGTCGAGGATACGCCGTGAATCGTAGTAACTGACCAGGTCTTCGACCTCGATGGCGTATGGCGTTGCGCTGGCGGTAACGGTGGCGGCTTGCGGCATCATGGCTCAGCGGTTCAGAAAATAGGTGAAGATCATGTCAGCGACCACGATCGCGGCAATGGACAGCACCACGGAGCGTGTGGTGAAGCGCCCCAGTCCTTCTGCGCCACCACTGACCGAAAAGCCATTGGCGCAGGCGATCAGGGCGATGAGGGTACCGAACACCAGTGCTTTGTAGAGCCCCTGCGCCAGGTCCGACCAGTCGAGCACATCGAAACACTGCTCGATGAACACGGCCAGGGGCATGGACAGAGTCATGCTGGTATAGATACCACCGCCAATAATGGCGGCGGCATTGGCGAACATGGTCAGCACGGGCATCATGATGAGCATGGCGAGCAGGATAGGCGCGACCAGGTGCCGCACCGGCTCCACGCCCATGACCCGCAGCGCATCCACTTCCTGGGACATCTGCATGGAACCGATACGCGCCGCAATGGCGGAACCGGAACGGCCGGCGACGACGATGGCCGCAATCAGCACACCAAATTCACGCGTCACGGAATAGGCGATACCGGCCACCACCTGTGACTCAGCACCAAACTCCCGCAGGGTGGCCAGACCCTGGATCGCCATCATGGCGCCATTGGCGAAGGCCAGCAGCAACACTACCGGCACGGCCAGCACACCGATCTTCATCATCTCCGCAACGACTGCCGACAGGCGCACCGGCTGTTGTAGAAAGGGTCCGGCCAGGAGCCAGTAGAGGCTCTCGATGCACAGGGAGAAGGCGTAACCCAGTTCCTCGATAGCCCCCAGGGTACGTTCGCCGGTCCGTTCGATGAAGGTGCGCATGCAGCGAGACCCGCTAACGGGTGTCCTTCAGGCGCGCCTCAAGGGAGGCGTAGATGGGGAAGACCTTGTCCAGTCGCGCCAGACGTAACACGTTCATGGCCGCATCGCTGACCCCGATGAGACCGAAATCCAGCTGCCGGCTGCGTGACAACTGGTAACCTTCCACCAGACTGGCCACCCCGGAGCTGTCGATGTAATCCACGCCAGACAGGTCCACCAGCAGGGGCATCTTCTTCTGCAAGCAATCCAGAATGACCCTGCGGGCTTCCGGCGAGCGATTCAGGTCCACTTCGCCGGTCAGTCGCACCACTGCGTAGCCATCCTTTTCATCCACCTGGTACGACATGCCCCTCACCCCTTTCATGTATGAACTTGATCATTTCAAACAAGTTGCCCTTGCCACCACAATCCACGAAGGTGGCTTCATCCATGATGCTGTCGATGAAATGCGTCCCCAGGCCACCGGGCCGCAGGTCGCCGAGATCCCGGGGACGCACCTGGCTGGCATCCACACAGGGAGCATCATCCCGCAGGCGAAACACCAGGGCCTGTCCGTCCGTGTGTACGGTCAGGCGAATTTCGCCATCGGGATCATTCCGGTACCCGTGCTGGATGATGTTCATGCAGGCTTCGTTTACAGCCAGCACCACGTTATCGGCATCCGCCCGGGACAGGCCAGCGGCGGATGCCGCATCCCGCACCAGGCTGCGCAACAGTTTCAGACGATCCGGCCGGGCGGGGAAACGAAGTTCGATTAGCGGGTCAGTGTCTTCCAGCACCGTTTCAGCCTTCTATCATGAGCAGGGTGAGATCGTCATCCATCACCCCGGAATCGCCACGTACTGCCGCCACGATATGTTGCAGCCGTTCCACCGGCGCAGCGTCACTGTGCCTGGCCAGCAGTTCGAGCAGACCCTCCCGCTCCAGGCGACGTCCACCGGCAAGCCGTGCTTCCAGCAGGCCATCAGTATATAGGTACAAACTATGGTCCTCCAGGCAAAAATCCACACCCGGAAACTCCGCCTCGGGCACGATGCCCAGCGGTGGCGCATCCGCGGGATATTCGCGTACCAGGCGACGATCGTGCATTACCACAGAAGGCAGATGCCCGGCGTTGGCCAGGCGTACCACGCGTGATTCGGGATCGAAGATGCCCACCGTCATGGTGACGAACATACCCCGTATGGAGGTTTCCAGGATTTCGCGATTGAGCATCGCCAGCAGGCGTGATGGATCCAGTATGCTCTTGCCGAGACAACGGTACAGGCTACTGGTCTTGGCCATGAGCATGGCGGCATTCATGCCCTTGCCGGAGACGTCGGCGATACAGAAGGCCACCTGCCCCGTATGCAGGCGATAGAAGTCATAGAAATCACCGGAAACCTCCCGGGCGGAGAGATTCAGGCCCACCACGCCGCGGGTCTCGCCTCCTTCCGCCGGTAGCAGGCTGCGTTGCACCTCGCGGGCCAGCTCCAGTTCGCGAGCCAGTTCCGCCGCCACCCGATCCCGTTCACGCAGAATCTGCTCCAGTTGCCAGTTCATCTCCTGGAAACTGAGATTCTCTTCCAGCAGGCACATATTGGCCTGGCGCAACACTTCGCCGAACTCCGGCTGGGCACCGACCTGAAAACCAAAGGCGATCGCCGCTTCCTGCATGTGCCCGGCCACCTGATCCAGCAATCCATCGCATTGTTCCGCCTTGATGTCGAAGTGCTCATCGAGCAGGCGGCGGCATTCCCGCACCGCCAGGCGTTTGTCCTCGGCGCTGAACACGGCCGCCATCCAATCCGCGCATTCCGCAACCCGGCACAATTGAACCGTGGCAGCCGGTGTATTTTCCGGCGCGCCCGCATGATGCATACCCATGGCGATACCCAGCTCGGTGGGCAGGTTCCAGTTCCGGGCCAGCTGCTGCCCCACCTGTTCGTGGCTGGTCTGGAACAACTGGCGTTCCAGTTCGAGGCGCGCATCCGGCGTGGCCTCGTGCAGGCGACGCCATTCGCTGATTCGGTGCTGCATGAGATGGAACATCACCAGCAGACCGAAATCCTGCAACAGGCCGACGGTGAAACAGGCCTCCGCGTCGAGATGCACCAGGCTCGCCAGGCAGCGCGCGCAGACGGCGCGACGCAGCGCCGCCTCCCAGAACTGCTCCACGGGGAAGGCGGGCAACTGCTCGGCGCGCAGGGCATCGCGCATGGCAAGGCAGAGCACCAGGTTGCGCAACGCCTTCTGCCCGATCACGGTCACGGCCCGGGGAATGGAGGCGATCTCGCTGGCAAAGCCGAAATAGGCGGAATTGGCCACCCGCAGCAGCTCGGCGGCCAGGGTGGGGTCACGACAGATGATGTCCCCCAGGTCGCGGGCATCCACCCCTTCCTGGGTACAGGCATGCACCAGGCGTATGGCCTCCTGCGGGGGCGCGGGAAGCTCGGTGGGTTTGAGGGTGTCCATGGCAGGGGCTGACACGGTGCGATTCCTTCCGTCTGATCCCCTGTGCTAGCGGCCCGGAGGCGGAATGGTTAAGGCTTGCGGCGACATACCCCCCAGGGGCTGCTCTCCAGGAAGGCCGGGAAATCCTGTGCCGGCATGGGCCGGGCGATAAAGTAGCCCTGTACCTCGTCACAGCCCAGCTGCCGGAGGCGCTCCAGCACCTCCCGGGACTCCACCCCCTCGGCCACGACCCGCAGGCCCATGTTGTGGGCCAGGTCGATGGTGGAACGCACGATGGCCTCGTCGTCCCGGTCCCGGGTCATGTCCTTGACGAAGGACCGGTCGATCTTCAACTCACTGACCGGGAGGCGCTTGAGATGACTGAGGGAAGAGTAGCCGGTACCGAAATCATCAATGGAAAAATGGATGCCCGATGCCGTCAGGGTCTCCAGAACTTCCGATACATGATGGGGATCGTTCATGACCGCGCTTTCCGTGACCTCCATCATCAAGGCCCCCGCAGGCAGCTTCCAGATCTTCTGCAACATGGCCAGCTGGACGGGCATCTGGCTGTCCCGCAGGTTGTACATGGACAGGTTGACCGCCATGCCAAGTTCGAGGCCCATGTCCTGCCAGGCCGCACATTGGCGAATGGCTTCGTCCAGCAACCAGGCGGTAAAGCGGCGGATCAGGCCATTCTGCTCCAGGGCGGGGATGAACAGGTCCGGGGGGATGGCACCCTGCCCGGGATGTTGCCAGCGCATCAGGGCCTCGACACCGCTGATGCGATCGGATGCCAGGTCCAGTTTTGGTTGGTAATGCAGCTGCATCTGGCCGCGTTCGAGTGCGCCGTGCAGGTCGGCCATCAGGGCCAGGTGGCGGGGGGTGTGATCATCCTGCTGTGGATCATAGAGAAACCAGTCCTGTTTCGCCCGCTTGGCCACGTACATGGCCACGTCCGCCCGCCGCAGCAGGCTCTGCATGTCATCACCATGCTCGGGGTACAGGGCGATACCGATACTGGCCGATACCACGTAGCTACCGCTTTCCAGCTCCACTGGAAGTTGCAGGGCCTGTAACAGATGCTCCGCCACCAGGGTGGCGGTCCCGACACCGGCCTTGGGCAGCAGCACGGCGAATTCATCCCCTCCCAGGCGACCGATGGTATCCGCATGACGCAGCTTGTGCTGGAAGCGTATACCCACCTCTTTCAGCAACTGGTCACCGACATTATGTCCCAGGGTATCGTTGAGATCCTTGAAACGATCCAGATCCACTACCAGGATCGCGAGGGATTCCTCATCCCGTTCGGCAAGAAAGATCGCCTGTTGCAACCGATCCTGGATCAGGTAACGATTGGCCAGCCCGGTGAGGCTGTCATACAAGGCCATGTGTTCCAGGTCTGCATTGATGGCCACCAGTTCCTGATTAAGGCTGCGCAGTTCTTCCTGGTATTGTTCGGCCCTGTGTTTTTCCGCCTCCAGTGCCTCGAAGGTGACGGCATTCTCGATGGCGATACTGACCTGGCTGCCGAACATGGTAAGCAGGTCCAGGTCGCGTTGGTCGAAGGTGTCGCCACCGCGCTTGTTCATACCGGCAATGCCACCCAGGAAATGTTTCTTGCCGAACAGGGGTACCATGATCAGGGTGCCGGCCTCGTGCTCCCATCGGTTGCGTTCCTCGGGCGCCAGTTCCTCCAGCACGCCCCGCCACCAGGCACGCTGGTTGCGCCACACCCAGCCGCAGATGCCGAATTCCAGGGGCAGGCGCTCGCCGATGATTTCCTCGCTGTGCCTGCCGGAGCCGGCACGGTAGGTATAGGTCTGGCAGGATTCATCCAGGATGGGGATCAGCACGGTTTCCGCCTGGATCAACTCCCGGGCCCGGTCCGTCACCAGGGCCAGCAAGCGATCCAGGTTCAGCTCACCGGTAAGGGCATCGGCGGTTTCCTTGAGCAGGCGGATTTCGTACTCGCGCAGGGCCAGCTGCAATTCCAATGCCTGTATTCGTGGATCCTCAGGCCCATGCGCCTTGACGGAGTTCATAACCGACATCCAGCCTGTTGTTGAACTACTTGGGTACCTTAAAACCGCCAGAATTGCAAGGATTTATCCGCCATTCCTCAAGGGCCGCAGACACACACGCCCCCCACCCTGACGTTTGGCATCCGCCAGGGCACGGGACACGGCGCTCATGAAGCGGGGCGGGTCGAGGTCGGGACCGGGGAGCCCGGACACCAGGCCGATACTGGCGCTGAGATGCTGACCAGCGGGGTCCTGCAGGGGTAATTCCCAGACCCGCCGGCGGATGCTCTCCGCCAGGTCCAGGGCGGCCGCCTCGGTCATGCCATCCGAGGAGGCAATGAATTCCACGCTGCCATAGCGCGCCACCACATCGGTATTCAGGGGAAAGCTGGTCTGCAGGATATGGGCAACGCGCTGCAGGCATTCGTCGCCCGCATGGGTACCCATGGCTTCGTTGAACTGCTTGAAATCATCCAACCCGATATTGAACAACACCAAGGGGCATTGGTCATGCAGACAACGCTGCCATTCCCGTTCCAGGCGCTTGAGGAAATAGCGGCGGTTATAGAGGGTGGTGAGGGTATCGCGGGTCGCCAGCTTGACCAGTTCCCGGCTGCTGAGCTCGAGTTCGTGCTCCAGGATCTGCACCTGCTCTCGCAGGCTCACCAGTGGGCTGATGTCCCGGAGCATGACCAGGCAGTGACTGGCCTGTCCACGCTCATCGCGCAGCGGCATCGTGGTCAGCTCAATCCAGAAGCTACTGCCATCCAGGCACATGCCAGGCATGGTCAAGGTGGTGCTGGAGTCTGCCGCCAGGCAGCCGGCCAGGTCACGGTGGATTTCCGCCCCGGCATCCTCGGGCAACAGGAAGCGGGGATGGCGGCCAAGCACCTGTTCGCGACGATAGCCCGTCAGGGTTTCGAAGACTTGGTTTGCGTGGGTGATGGGATAATCGCCAGCGCGAGTGTCTGTGAGCACCAAACCAACTGGTACCTGTTCCACGATCCGGGCATACAGGGTCGTGTCAGCCGGACATTCGTCCATCGGCATCACCCCCATACCCCGTACGGCAGGGATTGGCGGCCGTCAGCCACGGCGCAATCCCGGATATCCTCGACATGACTGCATCCTGTGTATTCGTCGCGGGGCCAGGCACTCGCCTTGTTGTTTTTTTGCCGTCGGCCCTGCGTTCAGTGTAGTACAGGATCGTGACGACAATGGCCTGATAAATTGATCGAGGTCAATTCATGGCCTGCCAGCTGCCAGTAAAAGCCTGCAAATCCTGCTCCTGCAATCGACGGTTCACATACAGTCCGTCCAGGGTATCGCGGTCAAAGGTCTGGGCATTACCTTCGGCATCCCGGTAGATCCACTCCCCCTGGATGACGAGTTCGAACAGGGTCACCATGATGTCGTCGAGGCGGATGGCATGCTCCTGCGCCAGGCGCCGGAAGTCATCCAGCCTCAGCGCCCTGCCCAGTCGGCGGGATTCCTCCCGGGCCAGTGCCTCCAGGGCCACATCCCACTTACTGATTTCCACATCCTGCATTGCGTTCACCTTGTATGCCTCCCACTGCATGGAATGTCTCGCATGCAGGGTAGCGGCCGGATTTCCTCCTTATTGACCCGGAACGCGCCATACCTCCCGTCGGCTTGACCAGGATCATTGCCTGGTTACCCCTGAGCGTGGAATGCTTGTCGGCAGATCAAGGAGATATCCCATGCCCGTTTCGCCGGCCACAGGCACCATCGCCTATGACATCCGCGGCAAGCGCTATCTGAACATCACCTCGCACTGCAACCTGCGTTGCGGTTTCTGCCCCAAGTTCAACGGTCGCTGGGATGTACAGTCCTACCGCTTGAAACTGCGCGGCGAACCCGATTGCCGCCAGGTACTGGAGGCCATCGGCGATCCCGCCCCCGCGGAGGAAATCGTGTTCTGTGGCCTGGGTGAGCCCACCCGGCGACTGCACACCTTGCTGCAGGTGAGCGAGGTGATGCAAGCCCGGGGAAAGCCGGTACGCATCAACACCGACGGCCTCGCCAATCTCTACCACGGCCTGGATATCACCCCCTGGCTCAAGGGTCGCGTGGATGCCTTGTCCATCTCCCTCAATGCCCAGGACGAAGAACTCTACAACGCCCACTGCCGCCCCCTGCGCCAGGGAAGCTACGGCGCGATGCTGGAGTTCATCGAACGCGCCGTGGACCAGGTCCCCGAGGTGACGGTCACGGCGATCGATGGCCTGCCCGGTGTGGATATCGAGGCCTGCGCCGAGATCGCCAACCGCCTCGGTGCCCGATTCCGGCGCCGCATCCTCGACCAGGTGGGCTAGGAGTCTAGTCCATCACCAGCACCAGTTTGCCATGGGTATGGCCGGACTCGATGGCGCGGTGGGCCGCGGCGGCTTCGTGCAGGGGAAATTCCCGGGCCACCTCGATGTGCAGCCGGCCCTCCTCACACCAGCGTCCGCACTGGTCCAGGATCTCGCCCTGGTGGGCACGCGCTTCGGGCAGGCCACCCAGCAGCGGGGTGAGCATCAGCTCGAAACCGATGCGCAAGTTGCGATTGCGCGCCTCCTTCCAGTCCACATCGGGACCGGGATCCAGCAGCGTGACCAGGGTGCCGTAATGGGCCATGGCGGCCAGACTGCGCTGGAATACGGCACCGCCCATGATGTCCAGGACCACGTCCACGCCCCGGCCAGTGGTCCAGTCCTGCACCGCGGCCACGAAATCCTCCTGGTCATGACGCACCACCCGTTCCGCACCCAGGATTTTCGCGAACCTGGCCCCGGCCTCGCTGCCCACCGTGGCACACACCCGCGCCCCGCGCAGCCGCGCCAGTTGCACCGCCACATGGCCGACGCCGCCGGCGCCACCCTGCACCAGCACGGTCTGGTCTTCCTGTAGACCGGCACGGTCGTAGAGCGCCTCCCAGGCCGTGATCAGCACCAGCGGCGCCGCCGCGGCCTGCTGGAAGCTCAGGCTGGCCGGCTTCAGGCGCGCGACCGCCTCGTCCAGGAGGCAATACTCCGCATAGTTGCCCGGCGCGCCACCCAGCCCGCCATTGCAGAACCAGACCTCATCGCCGACCCGCAACCGGGTTACCGCTTTCCCGGTTTCCACCACCACGCCGCTGCCGTCGCAACCCAGGATGGCCGGCAGGGCATCGGGATACAAAAGGCCGCGGCTGCGCAGCTTGGCATCCACGGGATTCACCCCCGCCGCCTTCAGGCGCACCTTTACCTGGTGGGGAGCTTCCAGTTCCGGCTCGGCAAGCTCGCCAATCTGCAACTGTTCAGGACCACCGGGCGCCAGCATCTGTATCGCCTTCATGATTGCCTCCCTTTTGTTCTATCCCTATGCTTCGCTGTATCCGTCATTCCCGCGAACGCAGGCAGGACGGGGCACTCAATCCTGGAGCCTATAGTACAGACTGCCGTGTACGCTTCGTCTACCGCGCGCAGTCCATCCTGAAACCATGGATCATTACCTCCGCGACCTGCAACTGCTGCTCCTGCTGATCACCGCCAACGGCATGCCCATCCTGGCCCACAAGTGGTTCGGTGCACGCTGGGCGCGGGCCATTGACGGCGGCCGACACGCCTGGGACGAACGGCCCTGGCTGGGTGCCTCCAAGACCTGGCGCGGCCTGCTGGCCGCCCTGGCCGTCACGCCCGTCATGGCGCTGCTGCTGGGCCTGGAAGCCGGCCTCGGCTTCCTGATCGCCCTCGGCGCCATGGCCGGCGACCTGGCTTCCAGCTTCCTCAAGCGCCGTCTCGGCATCCCGCCCAGCGGCCAGGCCCTGCTGCTGGACCAGGTGCCGGAAGCCCTGCTGCCGCTGCTGCTGGTGGCGCCCATGCTGCAGCTCGCCCTGCTGGACATCCTGCTCCTGGTGCTGGCCTTCGTCCTGCTGGAAATGTTGCTGTCACGCATCCTCTACGTCCTTCACATTCGCCGTCGGCCCTACTGAGTCGAGGCTATGCGTGAGGTTGTTCCAGATTACCGCTGCCCTGGGTCAGGCGATGCAGGGTGATTTCCGCCGGACAGTTGATACGGGCATCGAGTATGGACACCCCCGAGCCGCGTGAGGTGTAGCCCTGCATGCCCCGGAAGCGCCAGGCGCCGGAACAGAATGCGCGCGGGCAATTGGCATTGCAGGTGACGGGGATGCCGCCGGGCAGGCAAATCTGTCCGCCGTGGGTGTGACCGGCCAGCATCAGGTCGAAACCGCTGTGGGCCGCCTGTCGAAAGATCTCGGGGGTATGGGTCAGCAGGATGGAAGTCACCCCGGCGGGGATGCCCTCGGCCGCCTTTTCCAGGTTATCGGCCCGGTAGTAATGAGGGTCATCGAGGCCCGCCACATAGAGCCGCGCGCCCTGGCGTTCCAGGACGGTGTGCTCGTTGAGCAATACCGCGATTCCCAGGTCCTCCATGGCCGGCACCATGCGCAGGCTGTCATGGTTACCGAGCACCGCCAGCACCTCGCCGCGCAAGTGCGTGCGCAGCCGTCGCAACCCCTCGATGGCGTCGCGGCAGGAACCATGGGTACGAAAACGGTAATCCCCGGTGAGCACGCACAGGTCATACTCCAGGTTCCGCACGGCCTCGCTCAGCACATGGGGCACGTCCTCGGCCAGGTCCAGGTGCGGGTCGGTAATGTGCAGTACCCGGTAACCCTCGAAGGCCACTGGCAGATGGGGCACCACCACCGGGTTGTGTTGCAACTGGATACGACGGGCATTGCGTCGCGCCCAGCCCTGTAACCCGCTCAGGTGCAGGCCGGCACCCAGCAGGCGCGTCAGAGTGCGCCAGTTCTCCGGATGAAAAAAGGTGCGCCCCTGACCGAAGATGCGCGCCTCGGCCTCCTGTTCGATGCCGAGACGCAGCGCCAGATGATGCGCCGCCACCCGCTGGCGCAGCCGGTCCAGGGTGTGGGGGTCCAGGGCTTCCATGACGGGGATTATCCCGCTTCAAATACCCGGGGTCTATCGGGATATTCCAGGCCCGGCGGGACGACCCCGGGGCATTCCGGTACAATGACCGGTCATTCGCTCTCCAAGGTTAGCTCCATGAAATTCAGCATCATCTGTGGCAGTCACCGCGCCGGCTCCCAAAGCGGGAAGGTAGGCCGCTTCATCGAAAGGACCCTGCTGGAACAGGGCCTCTGCGAAGAGGTGTTTTTCTTCGACCTGGCCGACTTCCCCCTGCCCCTGTGGGACGAGGGCATCTGGGACGGCGACCCCGAGTGGAAGGAACGACTGGCGCCCATTTCCGCGGAGCTGGCCGCCAGCGATGCCTTCGTGGTCATCAGCCCGGAGTGGCACGGCATGGCACCCTCGGGCCTGAAGAATTTCTTCCTGATGTGGTCCAAGGGCGAGCTGGCCCACAAACCCGCCCTGCTGTGCGCCGTGTCCAGCGGCGACGGCGGCGCCTACCCCGTCGCCGAGCTGCGCATGAGCAGCTACAAGAACAACCGTCTCTGCTACATCCCGGAACAGGTGATCGTGCGCAACGTGGAGAAGGTCCTCAATGAAGAGGGCGAGAACCTGGCCAGTGCCGACGAATACTTCCGTGAACGCATACCCTTCGCCCTGGGCATCCTGAAGGAGTACGCTGTCGCGCTGCGGCAAGTGCGCGCCAGTGGCAAGACTTTCGACCCCAAGTTCAAGAACGGAATGTAATATGGAACGCAAGGTCGGGTTCGTGAGCCTGGGTTGCCCCAAGGCACTGGTGGATTCGGAGCAGATCCTTACGCAACTGCGCGCCGAGGGCTACCGGATCAGCCCCAGCTACGAACAGGCCGACCTGGTGGTGGTGAACACCTGCGGCTTCATCGATGCCGCCGTGGAGGAATCCCTGGACGCCATCGGCGAGGCCCTGGCGGAGAACGGCAAGGTCATCGTCACCGGCTGCCTGGGCGCCAAGGGCGACATCGTGCAGCAGACCCACCCCCAGGTACTGGCCGTCACCGGCCCCCATGCCCTGCAGGAAGTCATGGCCGCCGTGCATCGGCACCTGCCGCCCGAGCACGACCCCTACACCAGCCTGATCCCGCCCCAGGGCATCAAGCTCACACCAGGACACTATGCCTACCTGAAGATCTCCGAGGGCTGCAACCACCGCTGTCGCTTCTGCATCATCCCCGCCCTGCGCGGCGATCTGGTCAGTCGCCCCATCGGCGAGGTCATGCAGGAGGCGGAACACCTGGTGCAAGCCGGGGTGAAGGAACTGCTGGTGATCTCCCAGGACACCAGCGCCTATGGCGTGGACCTGAAATACCAGACCGGCTTCTGGGGCGGCAAGCCGCTCAAGACCCGTTTCCTGGATCTGGCCCGCGCCCTCGGCGACCTGGGAGTGTGGGTGCGGCTGCACTACGTCTATCCGTATCCCCACGTGGACGAGGTCATCCCGCTGATGGCGGATGGCCTGATCCTGCCCTACCTGGACATCCCCTTCCAGCATGCCAGCCCGCGGGTGCTGAAGGCCATGCGCCGTCCCGCCCACAGCGAAAACACCCTGGAACGCATCCGCCGCTGGCGCGAAGTCTGCCCGGACCTCACCCTGCGCAGCACCTTCATCACCGGCTTCCCCGGCGAGACGGAGGAGGATTTCACCCAGCTGCTGGAATTCCTCGATGAGGCGCAACTGGACCGGGTGGGTTGCTTCCCCTACTCCGCCGTGGAGGGGGCCGCCGCCAACGAGTTGCCCGATCCGGTGCCCGAGGAGCTCAAGCAGGAACGCTTTGCCCGCTTCATGGAAAAGCAGGCGGACATCAGTGCCGCCAAACTGCAGGGCCGGATCGGCCAGCGCCTGACCGTGCTGGTGGACGAAATCGACGAAGACGGTTGCGTGGCGCGCAGCCCGGCCGACGCACCGGAGATCGATGGCCTGGTCTATATTGAGGATGCGTCCGAGGTATCTCCCGGCGACTGGCTGGAGGTGACCATCACCGGTGCCGATGCGCATGACCTGTACGCGGCCAGGCCGGCCTGAAACGAAAAATATTAACCATATATTTCAATAAGTAAAATCAATGGCCTCACCCATGGCCAGATGAGTTCAAATTTTCCGCCCAGTGTCCGATATCCTCCCTATGAATCGATCAACCCGGAAAGCCCTGAAAACCGCCCTGTCCATCACCATCGCCGTGCTGGTAGCCGGTTTGGTGTTTTTCCTGGTGGCAAAATACGCCCCCGAGGACCCCTTCGTAGACAGCGGCTTCGTGCAGGACGTGGGCAAACAAAACCGATACTAATAAACCTTATGGCGTAGCGGCTTCCCACCAGCGGGGCTGTGCACCTTGGATGACGCACTGAAGGGGAAACGGCCATGACCATCTCCGCGGGGGAAGATCGCCAATTCTGGATCAGGCAGTTCCGTGTTCCCCTGCTCCTCTCCCTGCCGCTGATCGCCATCGCCCAGTATAATTTCCTGCTGTTCCATACCCTGGCGGAATTCTTCGCCATTTTCGTCGCCTTCCTGATCGGGGTAGTGGCCTGGAACACGTTTGAGTTTTCCCGTAATCACTATCTCATGTACCTCGGTTGTGGTTACCTGTGGATAGGCCTGCTCGACACCCTGCACACCCTGACCTTCCCGGGCATCGGTGTATTTTCCCCCGGCGGCATGAATGCGACCCTCGGTTTCTGGATCGGCACCCGCCTGCTGGAGGCCATGATCCTGCTCACGGCGCCCCTGTTCCTGCGCCATACCCTCATGCGTACACCCGCAATTCTTGGTTTTGGCCTGTACTCCCTGGTTCTCATCCTGCTCGTCGGGCGCGACATACTGCCCGACATGCACATCCCGGGCGAGGGCCTTACCCGCGTCAAGATCTACAGTGAATACCTGATCATCCTCCTGCTCGCTGCCGCCACGGCCTATCTCTGGCTGCGGCGCCGTTGGGTCGAACCCCGCATCCTGCTACTCATGTTCTGGTCCATCGGATTGACCATAGCCTCGGAGCTGATGTTCACCCAGTACATAGACCCCAACGACCAGATCCTCATGGTCGGCCACCTGTTCAAGCTGGCCTCTTACTGGCTGATCTACGCCGCCATCGTGCAAACCGGCCTGGAGGAGCCCTTTCGCATCCTGGCACGCAGCGCCCACACCTACGACGCAATCCCCGACCCGGTGTTGCTGGTGGACAGGCAGGGCCGGGTACATGAGGCGAACCATGCAGCCCTGCGCACCGCGCGCAGCGCCGAACACGAACTGCTGGGACATAGCAGTCATCGACTCTTTCATGACCCGGCGCTTCCCGAGCAGGATTGCCCGGTGTGCCAGTCCATTCACAACGGTCGACCCGGCAGCATCACCGTAACGCTGGCGGGAAGTGGCGAATGGCGGGAAATCATCCTCTCGCCGATACGCAGCGCCGGTCTGCACCAGGGCATGGTGCAGACAATTCGCGATATCACCACCCAGAAGCGCAATGAGACGGAAATCATCCGCCACCGCCAGGAGCTGCAGAACCAGGTCACAAATCGCACCGCAGAGCTGGAAGAAAACCGCCGCATCCTCAGCAACCTTATCAGTAACCTGCCGGGTGCCGTATACCGCTGCTGGAATGATGAGAACTGGACCATACTGTTCATGAGCGATGGCATCCGTGCCCTGACCGGCTACAGCGCGCAGTCATTCCTGGACAATAAGATCCTGCTGGGTAGGGATATCATCCATCCGGAGGATCGCGAACGGGTATGGCAAGAAGTACAACAAGGGCTGGAACAGGACGGCAGTTTCCAACTCACCTACCGCATACATACCGCTGAAGGCGAAACCCGCTGGGCCTGGGAAAAAGGCATCGGCATCTATGATGAACGGGGAAACCTCCTCAGCCTCGAGGGCTTCATCACCGACATGACCGACCGCAAGGAGGCCGAGGAGGCGCTGCTGCAGACATCCAACCGGCTGGCGTTCATGAACCAGGAGCTGGAGGGATTCAACTATTCCGTGTCCCACGACCTGCGTGGCCCATTGCGTGCCATCGATGGATTCAGCCTGATACTGGAAGAGGAATACGCCGATCGGCTCGATGCCCGTGGCCACGATTACCTGCGACGCGTACGCATGGCGGCTCAGAAAATGGGTCGGCTGATCGACGATCTCTTGCAGCTGTCGCGGGTAGGTCGTGGGGAGTTGATGCGGGAAGCCGTGGATCTTAGTGAACTGGTTCGACAGTCCCTGGCGCAACTCCAGGAATCCAATCCCGAATTCGAGACGGAGATCCATATCGAAGACGGTTTGCGAACCTATGGAGATCGCGGGCTGTTGCAAGTGGTCACGGACAACCTGGTCGGAAATGCCTGGAAATACTCCTCGCACAAGACAAAAATACATATCCAGGTGGGCAGCATGGCCCATAACGGGACCCCGGTCTTTTTCGTCCGTGACCGCGGCGCGGGCTTTGATATGGCCTATGTCGACAAGCTGTTCGGCGCCTTCCAGCGCCTGCACAGTGACGAAGAATACGAGGGAACGGGGATCGGCCTGGCGACGGTACACCGCATCATCCAGCGCCATGGCGGCAGCATCTGGGCGGAATCCGTCATCGACCAGGGCAGCACATTCTACTTCACCCTGGGTGACTCGACCAAAAACTGAAGGCTCTCATCATCGCGGGCCGGTATACCCCCAGTGAGGCTCAATCGTGCTGGCCGGGCTTGAAGCGGGTGAGGTAATGCAGCGTGATGAACGTGAGCACCGAGATCACGATGGCCACCTCCAGTCTTCTGTACGCCACCGCCATGCCGATGGCGCCGGTGGACCAGATCGCGGCCGCCGTGGCCAGCCCCTTGACGCTGGTGGAATTCTTGAGAATGACGCCACCGCCGATGAAGCCGATCCCCGTGAGCAGGCCCTGTACGGCACGAGACTGGGCATCCTCGCCGGGGAATACCGACAGGCTGATCAGGATATAGGCGCAGGCGGAAACCGCCACCAGCGAGAAGGTGCGCAAGCCCGCGGAGTGGGTGGCACGCTCCCGCTCCCAGCCAATCGGCAATGCCAGCAAATAGGCAACGGACATCAACAGCAAATGGTTGCCCACCAGGTTCCAGTCCACATCCAGATTAAGCATGTATACCTCCCGCATCCATTCCCTGCCGAACCACACCTATTCCACACGCCGGATTTCCCACCAGGATTCGATGCGCTTGCGAAATCGTTTGGATTTTTCCGCATACACACGATCGCCAACCCGGTATGCCTCGCTGCGGAGCACATCCCGGCGATGCTCGATACTCCGCTGCAACGCTTCGACGACCGGCTCGGGAAGGGTGCCCCCGGGGAGTTCCCGCAGCCTCTGGTGGAACATGGCAAGGTCATGATCGTCGCCCAGCAGATCCGATAGTCGTTTCATCTCCTTTGCATAGGGTTTCATCAACCCGGGCCAGACATCCACCAGCAGGCGACTGTGATACCAATGGTCCTTGACCCGCTTGCGCCATGCATGGAAACGGGCGTCAGTGGGCGATTTGCGGGTCTTGCGCAGCGCCTTGCGGCCCCGGGCATGAGTTCGTTGCAGCCCCGCCCCCAGGGCCTCGAAACGCTCTCCATCGATGGACAGGTGGATCATCTCCTGGTGCGCTGCCCGCAAGTCCTCCGCGACGGCCGCCATCCGCGTGTTCAGATCCTGGCTGTCTTCGCCGGCTTCCTGACCGGAACCTGCGGCGAGTATGCGCCGCAAGACGGACAGATCCGGGGCAGCCGCGTCGACCCGCATAGCCTCCTCCAGCTCATCCAGTGTTCGCAGCAGGACATCGGCGTCGCGAGCACTCGCCAACGATCGACCCAGGTCGCGGAAACGACGATTCCAGCCTTTGTAGACCTCGCGGTCCAGGGCGGGACGAACCAGTCGCAACAGACTACGCAGTTTCTTGAGGCGCTTGCGGGCCTGGTGCACGGCCTTGGCGGGATCCAGTTCAGGGTCGGTCAGTTCCGCGCTGGCACGCTCGAGCTGCTGACAGGCGATGCGTCGCAACTCCTGCTCCAGGTTCTTTCGGGATTTGAAACGATACGCCACGCAGTGTTCTCTTGCCCGCCGCCCAGGTTCATATACAAAAGGGTAGCCCGAATTCACGACGATGGCACGGGAACGTCAGGAAAGAGGTCGATTCCCGAAATGGAGCGTGGGTATAGACGAAGAAAAATGACCTGCCGTCCCTGGCAAGGTCTCTGACAGCGGGGTTCAGAAGATCGCCAGCACCTGCACGGCCAGCCGGTTGTCGATGCCATCCAGGATCTGGTTGGGTACCGCGGTTCCCGCCAGGTTCGGCGCCTCGGCATCACGGATCTCGTAGTTGAAGATCAGCCGGGTCTTGCGGTTGAGGAAGTACTGCGCACCCAGGGTCAAGGTCTCGAACTGGCGTTCAGCGGCGGCCACATTGGTCACCCGGTTGAGCACATCGTAGCGGATGTCCAGTTCCCATTTGGGGGTCACCGCGTAACCGAAATGGGCATACCAGCCATCGGCCTCGCCATCCGTCGCCACGTTCCAGGAAGCCGTGGCAGTATCCGCGTTGTTGCGCGAACCCGGCACGGCACCGCCATCGGTACCATCCGCGACCATGCCATCGGCCTTCACGTATTCGAAGGCCGCCCGGTAGCGATCCTTGCGGAAGGTGGTACCCACGCCCCAGCGGTCACGATCGAATTCCTGGTCCAGGTTCACCAGTGTGCGCTTGCCCTGTTGGCTCCAGGCAAACAGCTTCCAGTCGTCCCGGCGCGGGCCCTGTCCGGAAAATATCTTCGCGGAGGACCAGTACAGGTAGACATCCTTGTTATCGTCATTGTCTCCGCGGGCAATGCCGTTTCCGTTTCCGACCATCAAGGCATAGCTGTGTTCCCAGTCATTGTGCTTGAAGCTGTCGAACACCTGCACACCCACGTCGCGGAAGGCGCCGACCGCACCATTGGGACTGTTGGCGGATTGTGTATCCGAACCGTCACCATCGTAGAACCGTTCCAGCAGCAGGCCGTTGGTCATATTGGTGAAATTGATGTAATCGAAGACATGGATGGCCTGCAGGCCTTCTTCCGAACCCGGGTACTTGAACTGGCCGATACGGAAACGGGCACCATTGATATGATTGAAGGTCACACTGGCATCGGTGACCTTGACGCTACCGCCACCATTACGGGTGATGGCGTTGTTGCCGGCTTCCACCAGGAAGAAGTAATTGACATTGCTGTCCAGGGGGAAGCCCGCCCCGCGCACGCCGAGACGGGCACGGCGGATGTTGAACTGGGAATCGGTGTTCAGGTCCGGACCGATCTGGTTGAACACCGCGGACTGGCCGGAGAACGGCCCGGCCTTGAGATCGGTGCCGCTGGTACTCTGGTATTCGGGCTGGATGAAGCCCCACACCTTGGCCATTTCCGCCGAACCGGCCGGCTCCGTTCCCTGCAGCATCAGCCAGTTGGCGGAATGCGCCTGGCCCGCCAACAGGATTGCGGCAAACAGGGTTCCGGTTTTGAAGGTATTCTTGATTTGCATGCGTTTTCTCCAGTCTTCTGGTTAGGGCTTGATCAGGGTGTAACCCTGGCTGGTCAGGTCCATGATGCGCACCACGCCTGCGCCGACGCGGGTGGCATGAGGATTGAGTTCCGGTTCTCCATCCAGCATTTTCGTGAAGTGAGCGATGGTATTTTCACAGGCGGAAAAACGTACGCCGCTGTCGCTCGCCAGATGCTCGATGCGCTCGACGTTGGAGTTGTCCTTCAGGAGCAGACGCAATCCCGGGCCGAAAGCAACGATTTCCACGTCCACGGCATCGGGCCCGTAGTGCTTGATGAGGTTCCCGGCCACATTGAGCACCAGGGTCTGCTTGAAGGGGTCCGGATCACTGATCTGCAAGACCACCCGGTGTTGTGCGAAGGGTTTGGCGACGGATTCGGCGGTGAGCGCGGTGCTGGATAAGAACAGCAGCATGAGCCCATAACAAACGGACAAATAATATTTAGGCATGTAGACTCCCTGTTAGTGGGGTTATGAGAGTACGGATACAGTGTCATGTGTCCGCCCCTAGAGTCCTGCCACAAAGAAATTATTCCCGGATATCCATGATTTCGCGAAAATTGAACTTTTTTCTGGAAATCGTGAATAAAATCGTCCACTGGTGCATCTAGTACTCAGGATGAAAATCATCAGTCGCATCTGCACCAGCCATGCCCTGCGCGGCCGCATCGCGGATTCCCGCGGTCGGCTCTACCGGGTTGCGCTCGCCTGGTGCAGCAATGCCATGCTGGCCGATGACCTGGTCCAGGAAACCATGGCCATTGCCATTCAGCGTCAGCATCAGTTACGCGACCAGGAACGGCTGTATGCCTGGCTGTACAGCATCCTGAACAATACCTGGCGACAGCATCTGCGGCGCCAGCGCGATTACAGCCAATACGATGAAGATCTGCAGCACGACGAGCGAGACCCGGAATTCAACATGCAAGCCCTGGAGATCGTCACCAGGGTGCGCAAGGCTGTTTCCGCCCTGCCCGAGGACCAGCGCCAGGTGATCGCCCTGGTGGACCTGGAAGGCTTTTCCTATTGCGAAGTCGCCGGCATCCTGGAGATCCCCATCGGCACGGTCATGAGCCGTCTGCACCGGGCGCGAAAATCGCTGCAGGGGGCCCTGGAAGAACTGAAACCCCGACACGAAATTCGCAAAGGTCATCTTCGCAGAGTGAAATGAGATGAATGCACGACCAATATTCAGTGATGATTTGCTGCATGCCTACCTCGATGGCGAACTGGATGCCTTGACAGGACAGCAGATCCAGGACGCCATGAAAGAGGATGCGGCACTGCGCGGCCGCGTGCATGCTTTATTGAATACCAAGGAGATGATGCAACTGGCCTTCTCCAGCGCAAAACCGCCCAGGGCAAGCAAGCCCCTGCCGGCAACAGGTCGCGTCCGGCCAGTGTACGGGCTGGTGGCCTCACTGCTGGTACTCACCCTGTGTTTCGGCGTGGGCGTGCTGGGCTATCGAACCGCCCCCTTGCTGGAACAGGTGCTCGCCAGTCAGGCAGCACCAAGCACCTCGACACGGCTGGTTCTGCACGTCGGTGAATCCGACCCCGAGCGTTTCGCGGCCACCCTGGCCTACGCAGAGCAGTATCTCAGCGAACAGGCTGGATCCGGTGCCATGATTGAAGTGGTGGCCAATGCCGGGGGACTGGATCTGCTGCTCCAGGGAGGCTCTGCTCATGAAGCGCGGATCCTGGAGATGATGGATCGCTATGAAAACCTGCACTTCGTGGCCTGCATGAACACCCTGCGCAAGCTGCAGCGCCAGGGCGCCACCCCGGCGCTGATCCGGGATGTCCAAACCGACCGCACTGCCGTGGACCACATCGTCGAACGAATCTTGCAGGGCTGGACCTACGTCAAGGTCGATCAGCTACCCGAGGTCTGAAAAATCCCGCGCCTGGGGGTGGGCAGGCGCCTTTTCCAACTCGCCGTCGCGTACCAGCTGGCAGGTCTGCATGCCGGCTCCCCGTGCCGCGTCCAGTTCCGCCACGATATCCGACAAGAAAAGGACCTGTTCGGCCGGCAAGCCAAGCGCCGACAGGATGTGGCGATAGGAATCCACGGCCTGCTTGGGGCCGGTCGTGGTATCGAAGTAGCCACTGAACAAGGGGGTCAGGTCCCCCGCGGCGGTGTGACCGAACAACAGCTTCTGGGCATGGATGGAGCCGGAGGAATACACGTACAGCCCGATACCCTGTTCATGCCAGCGACGCAATGCCGCCTCTGCGTCGGGATAGAGATGGCCGTGCAGTTCACCATCCCGGTAACCCTGCTCCCAGATCAGGCCTTGCAGCTGCTTGAGGGGCGTGACCTTGCGATCCTCATCGATCCAGCGTTCCAGCTGCCCGATGACCGCCTCCAGGTCGATGTCCTGCGCCGAAACAGACTGTTCTCCCGCCATCAGCGCCCGCACCTGGTCCAGGGCACGGGCCACCTCGGAATCATCGGACCGCATGTGCACGAAGTCCGCCAGGCGCGCGCGGGCATAGGGGAACAGCTCGTCCTTCACGAAGGACAGGGCTGTGGTGGTGCCTTCGATATCGGTGACGATGGCACGGATCACACGTTGTTACCGCAATACTCGTCCATGGAAGGGAAACGACTGGCGATGTCGCTGCCGGTGAAATCCGCTACCCAGCCTTCGGGCGTGGTGAACAGGCGGATACACTTGAAGCAGGGCGCCGAGCCCATGTCGAACCAGTGGGTGGTATTGGCCGGCACGCTGATCAGGTCACCCTGCTCGCACAGCACCAGGTAGACCTTGGAATCCACGTGCAGGTAGAAGAGCCCGCTGCCGGCCACGAAGAAGCGCACCTCGAAATCCCCGTGGGTGTGTTCGGAAAGGAACTTGTTGCGGAAGGTCTCCCGGTCCGGATGATCGGGATTGAGGCTCACCACGTCGACGGACTGGAAGCCATACTCCTCCATCAATCGTTGCACCGGTTCCCGGTAGGCCGCCAGTACCGTCTCCTGGTCGGCATCGGGCGCCAGTTCCACGTCCGCTTCCCAGCGTTCGAAGCGCACACCGATGGCGGCCAGTTCGCGGGCAATGTCCGCGCCATCGCGAAACCGCTCCTGCACGGCGCCATCCCGATCATCATGAATCGTCAGTCTGCTCATGGGGCACTCACCCTTTTCATCGCCAGTTCACATTCAAACAAAAATTCGAAGGCCTCCAGATGCCGCGCCGCATTCTCGACACTGTTACCCCAGCTGTACAGCCCATGGCCGGCGATCAGGTAACCCGGCGGGACCGGGTCCGTATCCAGCCAACGCGCCACCCGGGCCGCCAGGCGCACCATGTCCTGGTCGTTGGCGAACACCGGCAGAAGCAGTTCGATTTCATGGGTATCGATACCCTGGAAGGCCTTGAGCAGTTCCAGGTCATGAAGAGGCAGAGCCTCGCCCACCATCCGTGACAGTACCGTGGCGTTCACCGAGTGGGTATGCAGGACCGCGCCCAGCTCGGGAAAATGCCGGTAGAGCTGGGTATGCAGCAGGGTCTCGGCCGAGGGGCGCTGGGGATCCAGCGCCCGGCCCTCCAGGTCCACACGCATGATGTCGGCAACGGACAATTGGCCCTTGTGGCGGCCGGATACGGTGATGGCCAGGGAATCGGCATCGATGCGGCAGGACAGGTTACCGCTGGTGGCTGGCAACCAGCCACGCCCGTAGGCTTCACGCCCGATCTCCACCAAGGCAGCGGCGGCTTGCGGAAAGGGAAGGCCTGGGGACATGGCAAGCACCACCTGTGCCGGGATTCGTAGAGGCCGTGATTGTACGTGCCACCCCAGCCCCGCTCAACCACGGCGGGGTGCCATCCACGGGATCGGTAAGGGTACAATGGCCGGCATCGACCACAAGACGGACATGGCATGGAACGAGCGGCACCTCCCCGGCCCGACACCGGCAAGCGCGAACTGGATCTGCGTCGGGTGGCCATCGACACCTACCGTGAAAACGTCGCCTACCTGCACCGGGACTGCGTCCTGTATCGCGCCGAGGGTTTCCAGGCCCTGTCCAAGGTGGAAATCAGCAATGACGGCCAACGGATCCTGGCCGTGCTCAATGTGGTGGACGATGACCATATCGTGAATGCCCGCCAACTCGGCCTGTCCGAACAGGCCTTCGACCAGCTCGGCCTGGCCGAGGGCACTCAGGTACAGATCGACCACGCCGAGCCACCCGCCTCCATGGAGGCCGTGCGCCGCAAGATGCGCGGTGAGCGACTGGATCTGGGAGACCTGCGCGGCATCGCGCGCGATATCCGTGAAAACCGCTATTCCAAAATGGAGCTGGCCGCCTTCCTGGTGGCCTCCTCGGAAGGTGGCCTGGATCGTGACGAGGTGCTGTACCTGACCCAGGCCATGGTGGAAACCGGCAAGCGCATGAACTGGAAGGAAGCACTGGTGGCCGACAAGCATTGCATCGGCGGCGTGCCCGGCAACCGCACCTCCATGCTCATCGTGCCCATCGTCGCCGCCCACGGCATGCTCATCCCCAAGACCTCCAGCCGCGCCATCACCTCGCCCGCCGGCACCGCCGACACCATGGAAGTACTGGCCAACGTGGACCTCAACCCCGCCCAGCTGCACGACATCGTGCGCCACCAGCGCGGCTGCCTGGCCTGGGGCGGCACCGCCAACCTGGCGCCGGTGGACGACGTGTTGATAGCCGTGGAGCGCCCCCTGGGCCTCGATTCCGCCGGCCAGATGGTGGCCTCCATCCTGTCCAAGAAGATCGCCGCCGGCTCCACCCACCTGCTGGTGGACATCCCCATCGGCCCCACCGCCAAGATGCGCCACATGCGCGAGGCCCTGGCCCTGCGCAAGCTGTTCGAGTTCGTCGGCGACCGCCTGGGGCTGCACCTGGAGGTGATGCTCACCGACGGCCGCCAGCCCGTCGGCCGCGGCATCGGCCCGGTGCTGGAGGCGCGCGATGTGATGCAGGTACTGGAGAACGACCCCGACGCGCCCCACGACCTGCGCCAGAAGAGCCTGCAACTGGCGGGCCGCATCCTGGAGTTCGATCCCGACGTGCGCGGCGGCAACGGTTATGCCATTGCCCGCGACATCCTGGAATCAGGCCGCGCCCTGGAGAAGATGCGCCAGATCATCATGGTACAGGGCGCACAGCTCATGGCACTGGAACCCTCTCCGCTCACCCTGGAGATCCCGGCCCAGGCGGACGGTGTGGTCACCCGCATCGACAATTTCCAGCTTGCCCGCATCGCACGCCTGGCGGGCGCCCCCATGGACAAGGGTGCCGGGGTGGACCTGCTGAAGAAACTCGGCGATCCGGTGCAGGCGGGCGAGCCACTGTATCGCCTGCACGCCCGTTTCCCCGCCGATTTCCAGTTCGCCCGTCGCCTTGCCGAACAACAGAGCGGCTACCAGGTGGGCGACGCCCAGGACATCCCGCCCGGCTTCGTGCTGTCCTGATGCTGATCCTTGCCTTCCCCGACGCCCTGCCGCAGGCGCAGGCCCTGGCCCGGGCCCTGCAACTGCCCTGCGTGGCCATCGAGGTCCATGCCTTTCCCGACCAGGAGAGCCTGCTGCGCCTGCCCGAGGCAATCCCGGAACGCGTCATCCTGTTCCGCAGCCTCGATCGCCCCAACCAAAAACTGATCGAGCTGTTGCTGGCGGCGGAAACGGCCCGGCATCTGGGTGCGCGTGAGATCATCCTGATCGCGCCCTATCTCTGCTATATGCGCCAGGACAAGGAATTCATGCCCGGACAGGCGGTCAGCCAGGCCATTATCGGCCGCTTTCTCGCCAAGCTCTGCGATACACTGATCACCGTGGATCCCCACCTGCACCGGGTCACCGACCTGCGCACGGCCGTACCGACACAACGGGCCATCAGCCTCGGTGCCGCGCCACTGATCGGTCGCTTCATCGCCGGGCAGTGCGATCAGCCCCTGCTGGTGGGCCCAGACGCGGAGTCGGAGCAATGGGTGCGGCAGGCCGCCGACGCCATCGGCGCCGACCACATCGTGGCCAGCAAGGTACGCGAAGGTGACACCCGGGTGCACATCGAACTGCCGGACTTCGATTACCAGGGACGCAACGTGGTGTTGGTGGATGATATGGTCAGCACCGGTCATACCCTGATGAGTGCCGCCAGCTTGCTGCATGAGCGGGGAGTGGCACGGGTGGATGCCGCCTGCACCCACGCCCTGTTCGGAACGGCTACACAGCGCGCCCTGGAACAGGCCGGTATCGCGCGCATCTGGAGCACCGACAGTATCCCCCACCCCAGCAACCGCATCCCCCTGGCGGAGATCCTCGCCCAGGCGGTACGCACCCTGTGAAGCAGGCATGGATAGCGCCTGCTGAGCGGCGCTCCTGGCGTGCGCCATGGTCCGCCCGGAAAGCGGATCCTTGCGACGGGGTTGACTAGTCGGCCTTGAAGCCGCAGGCCTTGTGGCTCACATCACAAAAGGGTTTGCGCTCCGACTGGCCGCAGCGGCACAGGGCGGCTTTATTGCGGGTGGTTGCTCCGCCTTCGCTGCCCAGGATGCGCATCGGTCCCTTGAAAACCAGCATCGCATTGTTACGCACCGTGACCTGCAAGGATCCCTGCCCTTCCAGTACCTCCGGCTTTTCGTCATGGAGCATGCCGGATGCCTCGAAGCCCACCTTCTTGTGGCTACCATCACAAAAGGGCTTGAGGTCGGACAGGCCGCAGCGACACAGGGCCACGTCGTCGGAATGCTCCAGCAGGTTGCCGGCGGCATCGCGAACCTCGACATCCCCGCGGCACAACAGGGGACCGTTCTTGCGTACCTCGATTTCATTCACACTCATGTTGTCACCATAGAATCATCGGCAGACGATCCGGCCATGGATGGTGGATCAGCCCACCGGGCTGTCCTGCAGCATCTGCAGCAGCCCGCTTTGGCCGATGCCGTCGATGATGAACTGTACCGCCAGCGCCGCCAGCACCACCCCGAACACCCGGCTGATGACATGCAGGCCGGTCACGCCGATGTATCTCTGCAGATGATTGGCCCCCAGCAAGGCCAGCAAAGTGATGAGCATCACCAGCCCCAGGGACAACAGCACCATCATCTGCAACCGGGGCTGGCCCTCGGCATTGGCCATCAACAACAGGATAGCGCCCATGGCCCCCGGCCCGGCGATCAACGGCGTGGCCAGCGGAAACACGGACAAGTCCTCCTTCCCGGCCGCTTCGCGGATCTCGGCATCGGTGGTGGACACTCCGCCGGAAGAGCGGGCAAAGACCATGTCGATGGCGATCAGCAACAGCAGGATGCCACCGGCGGTACGCAGCGCCGCGAGGGAGATACCCAGGTGATCGAGCACGGTGCGTCCGAACAAGGCAAAGAACAGCAGGATGCCCGCCGCCACCAGGGTGCCGCGCAAGGCCATGGCACGGCGCCGGGAGGGAGGACTGTCAGAGCTGAGTGCCGCATACATCACCGCCACGTCGATGGGACCAACCGTCGCGAACAGAGTGGTAAAGGCCACGATGGCGGTCTCGAACATCAGGTTGAACCATCCCCCTTGAGCAGGTCCTTCAGCGCGGCAAAGGGATTGTGGGTGGCAGCGGCGGGCTTCGCGTTTTCCGTGTAGCCTGCGCCACGTACAAGATCCACATGGCGCATGTGCTCATTGTCGTGGCAGTACAGGCACAGCAGTTCCCAGTTGCTGCCGTCTTCCGGGTTGTTGTCGTGGTTATGGTCACGGTGATGCACCGTGAGCTCGCGCAGGTTCTCGCGGGTGAACTCGCGACCGCAACGTCCGCACACCCAGGGGTAGAGCTTCAGGGCACGTTCACGATAGTCGCGTTCCCGCTGGTCGCGGTTGCGGTGGGCCTCGGCGACGATGCGGTCGAGGCGGCTGTCGGAGGAGGAATCCTTGTTGGTTGCCATGCAACACCTGTGTACTGAAAACCGTCTGGAAATTGTATATTGCCCAGCGGCGACGCAATACACAAACCAGACACGGGTTAATGGTATATTCGACGGCACGCCATGGACATCGTCAACCAATTCATCCTGCTCGCCGCCGGCCTGCTGTTGCTCAGCATCCTCGCCAGCGCCCTGTCGGCCCGGGTGGGCATGCCATTGCTGCTGGTATTCCTCAGCATCGGCATGCTCATCGGCGACGAAGGCCTGGGGGGTATCGTCTTCGCCGATATCCGCACCGCCTACCTGGTGGGCAGCGTCGCCCTGGCGGTGATCCTGTTCGATGGCGGCCTGCGCACCGATGTGCGCAATTTCCGTGTCGGGCTGCGCCCGGCCCTGTCCCTTGCGACCCTGGGGGTATTGCTCACCGCCCTGATCACCGGCCTGTTCGCCGCCTGGGTACTGGGCCTGTCCTGGCTGGAGGGCCTGCTCATCGGCGCCATCGTCGGTTCCACCGATGCCGCGGCGGTATTCTCCCTGCTGCATTCCCGGGGGCTGGAACTGAAGCAGCGGGTGGGGGCCACCCTGGAGATCGAATCGGGCAGCAACGACCCCATGGCGGTGTTCCTGACCATCGTCCTGGTGGAGGCCCTGCTGGCGGGCCAGACCCGGCTCGGCTGGGACGTGGTGTGGGTCTTCGTGGTGCAGATGGGCCTGGGAGCGGTCTTCGGCCTGGCCGGCGGCAGACTGCTCAGCCTGGTGATCAACCGCATGCAGCTGAGCCCGGGGCTCTATCCCCTGGTGGCCCTGTCCGGGGGGGTAACGATCTTTGCCTCCGCCTCGGTGCTGGGTGGCAGCGGCTTCCTGGCCGCCTACCTGGCGGGCCTGGTGGTCGCCAACCGTCCCTTGCAGGCGGGCCAGAACATCCTGCGTTTCCATGACGGCATGGCCTGGCTGGCGCAGATCACCATGTTCCTGGTGCTCGGCCTGTTCGCCAACCCCACGGCCTTGCTGGGCAGCGCCCTGCCCGCCCTGCTCATCGCCGCCGTGCTCATGCTGGTGGCCCGCCCCCTGGCGGTGTGGCTGAGCCTGCTGCCCTTCCGTTTTCCACGCCAGGAACAACTGTTCATCTCCTGGGTGGGTCTGCGCGGCGCGGTACCCATCGTACTGGCCCTGTTCCCGCTCATGGCGGGACTGGACAACGCCTGGATCTTTTTCAATGTGGCCTTCTTCGTGGTACTGGTCTCCCTGGTGTTGCAGGGCTGGACCGTGACCCCGGCGGCGCGCTGGCTGAAGCTGGAGGTGCCCACGGGCAGCGGTGTCATCCAGCGTGTGGAACTGGATGTGCCGGGCGAGTTCGACCGCGAACTGGTGGGCTACCGCCTGGATGGCGAAAGCCCGGCGGCCAAGGCCACCCGGCTGCCGCTGTTGCCCGACGGGGTACGCTACGCGGCGGTACTGCGCAACCATCAGCCCCTGGACACCTGTGGCCTCGCCGAGTTGCAAGCCGGCGATTATGTCTACCTGCTGGCGAAGCATGACGACCTGCCGGCGCTGGACGGGTTGTTCTCCGCGGCCCCCGACATTGAACGCGATGCCGCCACCCGCTACTTCGGCGAGTTCATCATCAATGGTGATGCCCGCCTGGAGGATCTCGCCCAGGTCTATGGTTTCGCGCTGCCGGAGGAAGTCCATGGCCACACGGTGACGGAGCTGTTCGCCACCCGCTTCGGCCGACGCCAGGTCGTGGGCGACCGCGTCGTACTGGGCACGGTGGAACTGGTGGTACGCGAGACCGAGGGCGCCGAGGTCAGCCGCGCCGGCCTCAAGCTGTCCCACTGAGCCCGGGATCCGTCCCACCCGGTTCAACCTCGCTGCCATCATGGTCCCGGGTGACGCAGCGGAATCGGGCCGATACTTGTTCTCTGTTGGTTCTGGTGTAATACTGAGGCCTGGTTGCATCCGGAACCTGCGGTTTCAGATAAACAAGGATCGCTAATCGTATGAAAATTAACCTCACCCGCCGCCAGCAGCAAATCCTCGACTACCTGCGCGAGCAGGACTTCGACCCCCCGCCAACCCTGGACGAACTGTGCCGGGCCCTGGGTCTGTCCTCCCGGGGCTCCCTGCACAAGCACATCAGCGCCCTGGTGGAGGCCGGCCTGGTCGAGCCCATGGACGGCAAGCACCGCGGTGTGGTGCTGCGTGACGCGGAGACCACGGCCGACGCCGACCGGCTGCCTTTCTACGGCTATATCGCCGCCGGCCGGCCCATCGAGGCCATCCCCCGGCCCGAGAGCCTCGAGGTGCCCGCCGCCCTGCGCACCCGCCGACCCTGCTATGTACTGGAGGTGCGCGGCGACTCCATGATCGAGGACGGCATCCTGGACGGCGACTGGGTGGTCATCGAACAGCGCGACCAGGCCCGCAATGGCGAGGTGGTGGTCGCCCTGGTGGACGGTGACGAGGCCACCCTCAAGCGCATCGAGCAGCAACCCGGTGAAGTGATCCTGCATCCCGCCAACGGCCGAATGGCGCCCCTGCGCTACCACCCGGACCAGGTGCAGGTGCAGGGCGTGCTGGTGGGCCAGATGCGGCGCTATCACTGACTCCGCAACCCTTCGAACACATGATCATTACTTGATATAGCGCAATCTTTTCCCTTTCTGCACGTGAGATAATTTCCTGAAGGATTGCCAGCATCCTGCGGGCAGCGCGCCTCTGCCTATGCTTTTGTTTATGCAAATCGCCCACATGATCTCGATTTCAAGGAGTACATAAATGGCCGACATCAGTAAAATCAAGAACCGCCCAGATGACAAACCATCGGTGGCAGACAGCGTGGAAGCCTATACGGTAACCCAGCAATGCGCCGAGGCCCAGGATGCCCAGATCAGTGTGGCCGAGGATATATTGGACCATGCGAAACCCAAGCCGGCTGGGTATGACGCCGCATTGAAAACCCTGGAAGCCATCCTGGAAGGTGCTTCACCCGACGACGCCGCCGCTTTGAAGTCGGCCCTGATGCAGTGGCAGAAGTTCGAAACCAAACTGCCCGTCAGTCCGGATGATGAACTCGTCGATGACTGGCGCAGCGCCGTATACCCCTACAAGAATCGCCTGTCCCGCAAGAGTTACGAAAGGCAGAAATATCACCTGCAAGTGGAACTGCTGAAATTGCAGGCCTGGGTCAAAGAGACCGGTCAAAGGGTCGTGATTTTGTTCGAAGGCCGCGATGCAGCCGGCAAGGGAGGCACGATCAAGCGTTTCATGGAGCATTTGAATCCGCGTGGCGCACGCGTCGTTGCACTGGAAAAACCCAACCAGGAAGAACTGGGCCAATGGTATTTCCAACGCTACATGAAACACCTGCCAACAGCTGGCGAAATCGTCCTGTTCGATCGCTCCTGGTACAATCGTGCCGGCGTTGAACGCGTCATGGGATTCTGCTCCGAAACCGAATATTCAACCTTCATGCATCAGGCTCCAGAGATGGAACGCCACCTGGTTAACAGCGGCATCCACCTGATCAAGCTTTGGTTCTCCGTGAGCCGTGATGAGCAGCGCCGCCGCTTCAAGGAACGGAAACTTCACCCGCTGAAGCAATGGAAACTGAGCCCGATCGATCTGGCCTCGCTGGACAAGTGGGACGAGTACACCACCGCCAAAGAGGCGATGTTCTTCCATACCGATCACTCGGAATGTCCTTGGATTGTGGTCAAATCAAACTGCAAGAAACGAGCTCGCCTCAATGCCATGCGCTACGTTTTGAACTCAATGGATTACACCGGGAAAGACCCGCATAACGTGAGTCTCGCAGACCCATTGATCGTAGGACGCGCAAGCTTCACCGGAAACATGGGATAGCGGTACGCCCGTCATACGTCAGCATGACGAATAATACGCGGCCACTTCAGAAGGAGTCCTGGCGCCTGTGATTGGCTATCGAATGGCGCCCCATTCCCGTCTTGACCTGCATCAATGGTGCGTGCGCGCCAACCTGCTAGCATCGCGCCACTCGTCCGTTACCCGGGAGTGCGTCCATGTCTTCCATCCACCCTGCCAAGCTCGTCACGACGGCCTTCAATCCCTTCGACCTCGACCAGGACCAGGCCTACCGCGTGTGGCGTGACTGGAAGTTGGAGCATGCCCCCACCCGCCTGGAGCAACTGCTGGTGGAGATCCGCAATCCCTTGCATCTCACGCCGGCCGAGTCGCTGGCCATTCTCGATCGCTGTGCCCACACCAACATGGCGCTGTATGCCTGCGACCCCGGCCCGGAACAGGACAAGAACATCCCGCGCGCCATCGGCCAGGCCTTCGGGCTCGAACACCTGGACCACAACCTGCTGGCGGACGAAGACGCCATCACCTCGCTGACGGTCAATGGCGAGGGCGAGCATCCCCACTACATTCCCTACACCAACCGACCCATCCAGTGGCATACGGACGGTTACTACAACGCCCCGCACCAGCAGGTGCACGGCCTGATGCTGCATTGCGTGCATCCGGCCGCCGAGGGCGGCACCAACGACCTGCTGGATCACGAACTCGCCTACATCTTCCTGCGCGACTCGAATCCCGATTACATCCGCGCCCTCATGCAGCCCGACGCCATGACCATCCCGGCGCGCCGGGATGCGGGCGGGATCGCCCGCCCGGCCCGCTGTGGTCCGGTATTCAGCATCGACCCGCGCCACCACACCCTGCACATGCGCTATACCGCCCGCCGCCGCAACATCCAGTGGAAGGCCGATCCCGTCCTGGACCAGGCCCGGCAGCGATTGGAAGACCTGCTCGCCAGCGACCAGCCCTTCATCCTCCACGGCCGCCTGGAGCGCGGCATGGGCCTGATCTGCAACAATGTCCTGCACACCCGCCGCGGCTTCACCGATTATCCCGGCCTGCCGCCCCGCCTGCTCTACCGGGCGCGCTTCCACGATCGCATCCAGGGCACCCAGTTCGACGATTTGTGCAGCTGGCGCTAGCGCCCGGCCAGGCTGTCGGCACAGAAGGCCACCAGCTCCGGCAGCAGGGCCTGCCAGGCGGTATTGGCCGCCACGGCGACCCCGCGCGGGCTGCGCTCCGGCGCCACCGCGCGGGTGCTGAACAGGTGGCTGGCCAGTACCGCGCGCGTTTCCAGGTCCACCAGCTGCAGGCGCAGGCGCAACTGGAATTCGCTCGGCGCGACCCGGAAATCCTGGCTGAACTCCAGTAATTCCACGTCCAGGCGCAGATCCGGCTGTGCCGCCGACCCCACCCGCACCACCGCCACGAACATCCCGCTGGCCTCCAGCGCCTCCACCAGTCCCGGCAGCAGCAGCTGCGCCGGTGTATCGACCCAGCGGCTGCGCGCGAAATACTGCAGCTGGTAGTCCTGTTCGCGGTAGGCCATGCGCGGGGTGTCCAGCTCGACCCGCGCCAGGGGGCGGGTGACCAGCAGCACCGGTGCGTCCACGTCTGCCGCCTGTGCGCGCCAGGCGGGCATGTCCAGGGTGTAGCGATCGATGATCACCGGCTCGCTGCGCGGCAGCACCGAACAGGCCGCCAGCGCCAGGGCGAGGCCACCGGCCAGCAGCATTCCACAAACCGCTTTTCTCATATTCTGGGTCTCCCCTGCCTCATTCCCCCGGCCCCGGTTCATCCAGCCGGGGCCCGAGCAGCAGCGCACGCGGGTCCTCTTCCAGACGGTCGCTCAGGCGCTGGAAACCGGCAGTGAGCTGGCGCATCTCCACCAGCAGGGCATCCACCTCCGGCAGGGTACGTCCGCCCAACACCTGCAGGCTGTCGCTGCCCGCGCGCAACTGGGCCTGCACATCCTGGCTGGCGCTGCGGACATCCTCCGCCAGCGCCTCGAGGCTGGCAAGGGTGGATTCCACACGTTCCAGCACCGCCGGCAACTGCTCACCGGCGGCGGCGAAGGATTCGATACCCGCCCCCAGCGCCGGACGCCGCTCCGCCAGGGTGGCCGTGAGGAGTTCGACATGCTCGACGATCTGCCCCAATCGATCGCGGGTATCGGAGTTCAGTAGCCCGCTCAGGTCGCGGGCCGCGCGGTTCAGGTTCTCCATCAGCTCAGTGGCCGCGGCATCGAGCCGGGTCATGAGTGAGGGTCCCGACTGGATGACGGGATAACGTTCCCCGGGCTCCGCCTGGAGCTCCGGGGACGAGGGACTACCACCACCGAGATCGATGGAGGCGATACCCGTGACCCCCTGGAAGGTGAGTGTGGCGATGGTGTCCTCCTTGATGGGCACGCTGGCATCGATGTCCAAGGTCAGCTGTACCCGATCAAGACGTTCCGGGTCCAGGCCCATGTCGCGCACCCGCCCGATCTGGACCCCACGGTATTTCACCGGCGCATCCAGGAACAGGCCGGATACGGAATCGGTCATGTAGACCCGGTAGCTGCGGGTTTCATAGCCCACCTGCCCGAAGGCCAGCCACAGGCTCAGCGCCACCGCCGCACTGCCCAGCAGCAGCACGAAGATCCCGACGATGACGTAATGTACGCGTGGTTCCATATCAACTCACATACGAGGGTGGCAGGCCCTTGGTGGCGTACCGGTTACGGGACTCGCTGTGAATACATCCCTGTACGCTCGACGGCCGCATCCCTGCGGCCGACGGTCCCGTAACCGGTACGCCACCAAGGGCTGTTTGTTTACCTGCAATCCCCTATCCATGGTTACACCGGTGTGGAATTCTGTGGCCTTGCGGCGCGCCCTCGCGCGCCCTCGAAATAGGCCCGCACCGCGGGATGTTCGACCGCTTCCAACTCGGCCATGGGCGCCACCGCCACCACCCGCCCCTCGCCCAGCACCGCCACCCGGTCCGCCACCTGCCAGAGCAAGTCCAGGTCATGGGTGACCATTACCAGGGTCAGTCCCAGCCACTGCTTCAGGTCCAGGATGAGTTCGTCGAAGGCACCCGCGCTGACCGGATCCAGGCCCGAGGTGGGCTCATCGAGAAACAGCAACTGCGGATCCAGGGCCATGGCACGTGCCAGCGCGGCCCGCTTCACCATACCGCCGCTGAGCTCATCGGGATACTTCAACGCCGCATCGACCGGCAAACCGGCCTGGCGGATCTTGAGCAATGCGATCTGGTCAATGAGTGCATCATCGAGCCCGCTGTGCTCGCGCAAGGGCACGCCCACATTCTGCAACAGATTGAGGCCGGTGAACAATGCACCATGCTGGAACAGGACCCCGAAGCGGCGTTGCATCCGTTCCATGCGTTCCCGTCCCACAGATCCGGTGATCTCCTCGCCGAACAAGCGTATGGTGCCGCGGTCCGGACGGCGCAGCAGTATCATCTCCTGCAGCAGCGTGGTCTTGCCACTGCCGCTGCCACCCACCAGGGCCAGCACCTCGCCGCGCCGCACCTCGAGATCCAGCTGATCATGCACCACGAGCGATCCGAAGCGGGTACAGACCCCGCGCAGTTCCAGCACCGGTTCCCCTGATCCACCCATCTCAGATCCCCAGCCAGCTGAAGATCACCGAAAACTGCGCATCGATGACAATGATGAGAAAGATGGCCTGCACCACCGCCCGGGTGGTGTGCTGGCCGACACTGGCGGCACTGCCGCGCACCCGGAACCCCTGGAAACAGCCGATCAGCGCGATCACCAGGGCGAACACCGGCGCCTTGCCCAGGCCAATCAGGAAGGAGCGCAGGGAAACCGCCTCCTGCAGGCGATCCAGGAAGGGCGCGAAACTCAGTCCCAGCTGCAGTTTGGCCAGGATCATGCCGCCGAGTACCCCCATGATATCGGCGAATACCGCCAGCAGTGGCAGTGCCAGGCACAGCGCGACGACCTTGGGAATGACCAGCATGTCCAGGGGCTCGATACCGATGGTGCGCAAGGCCGCCACCTCGTCGGTCACGCGCATGGTGCCGATCTGGGCGGCGTAGGCGGACCCGGTGCGCCCGGCGACGATGATGGCCGCCAGCAGCGGCCCCAGCTCGCGGGCCATGGACAGACCGACCAGGTCGGCGATGTAGATGTCGGCGCCAAAGGCGCGCAGCTGCACCGCCCCC
>SWBZ01006403.1_pt1 | contig 34269 bp, 22 predicted proteins | sample 4693031 | NCBI WGS metagenome assembly SWBZ01 (sample SAMN10267274, study PRJNA491770) | bioreactor metagenome | isolation source: DHS bioreactor inoculated with | place: Japan: off Shimokita Peninsula
GGGGGGTGTTCAGTATGCATTCGCTAGCGGAGTCTCCCCAGTTTTTACAGGCCGCCATCTAGGTGGCGCGGCGCCCGGAGGGGCATGGCATGGAATAGCGGACTCATGAGACGGATTTCGACGACTGAATTATAACGAATGCATATCAACCCCAAAGGACAGATTCGATTCTGGTCAGGAGACAGAGCATGAAAGCAACCACAGACTCTCTGGCGAAGCTTGGTTCCCACAAGCGCATCATGTACCTCATCACGGCCCTGTTGCTGTCACTGGCAATCATGGTGGTGGTGTTCTGGTACGTGGGAGTGCAGGCCGAGTTCGACAAGGAATACATAGGCTATACCAGCGAGCAGCAGGTGCTCTCGCAGCGTATCGCGAAGCATGCCCTGGAGGCTTCCGCCGGAAGTGGTCCGGCCTTCTCCCAGTTGCAGCGTACGCGTGACCGTTTCCAGCAGACCCTGAAATTACAGCGCAACGGCAACGTGGCCACCGGACTGCCACCGACCCCGGACAGCCTCAATAAGGAGCTGAGCGAGTTGGAGCGGAAGTGGGAAGGCTTCAGCGCGGGTGTGACCCGTGTGCTGGAAGGCGAGGAAATCATCCAGGCCGTGAATGAGGCCGGTGAAGTCATCAACGAGTTCATGCCTCAACTGCTGGAATACTCCGATGATGTGGTACGGATCCTGGTGGAAAACCGTGCAACACAGGAACAGGTCCGCATCGCCAGCCGCCAGCTCATGTTGTCCCAGCGTATCGTCAACAACGTCAACAAGGTGCTGGCAGGTGACGATGCCGAAGCCGCGGCCGAGGCCTTTGCCCTCGATACCGAGGAATTCGGCAGCGTCCTGGAAGGCATGATCCGCGGGGGTGATGGTATCCGCGCCGTGGGCGACGAGGAGGCGTTGGCCAAGTTACGCGAAGTGGCCATGCTGTTCAGTTCGGTGGCCGACCACGTGGCTGAGCTGCTGGATATTTCCGAAGAATTGCTGGCCTTGCAGGCTACCGCCCGCAGCGCCGGTGCTGATTCCGATGCCCTGTTTGCCGCTGCCTTGCAGCTGCAAAACGGCTATGCGCGGGCCGCGGAAGAACGTCTCGTACAGCCGCAGATGGCTTACGCCTTCGGCGCCGTGGCACTGCTGATCCTGGCCTGGCTTGGCGTACAGGTGTTTTCCGACCAGCGGCGCCGTGTACAGGCCGCCGAACACCAGAACGAGCAGAACCAGGAAGCCATCCTGCGACTGCTGGACGAAATGGCCAACCTCGCCGACGGTGACCTCACCAACTACACCACGGTAACCGAGGATTTCACAGGCGCCATCGCGGACTCCGTGAATTTCACCATTGACGCTATTCGTGACCTGGTAACGACCATCAACGAAACTTCGTCGCAGGTTTCCTCCTCCGCGCAGCAGTCCCAGGATACCGCGCGTCACCTGGCCGAGGCGTCCGAACGGCAGGCACAGGAGATTACCTCGGTAAGTACCGCCATCAACGAAATGGCCGTTTCCATCAACGAGGTATCCAGTAACTCCAAGGAATCGGCGGAAATGGCGTCCCGTTCTGTGGAAATCGCCAAGAAAGGTGGCGTGGCGGTACGTCGCACCATCGAAGGCATGGATAGTATCCGTGAAACCATCCAGGAGACCTCCAAGCGCATCAAGCGCCTGGGCGAGTCCTCCCAGGAAATCGGCGACATCGTGGAGCTGATCGACGACATTGCCGAGCAGACCAACATCCTCGCCCTCAACGCCGCCATCCAGGCCGCCATGGCCGGCGAGGCCGGGCGCGGCTTCGCAGTGGTTGCCGACGAAGTTCAGCGACTCGCGGAACGTTCGTCCAGTGCCACCAAGCAGATCGAGGCCCTGGTCAAGACCATCCAGACCGATACCAACGAGGCGGTCATTTCCATGGAGCAAAGTACCTCCGGGGTGGTGAACGGTGCGCATCTTGCCGAGGATGCCGGCTCGTCACTGGAGGAAATCGTGTCGGAAACGGAAAAACTGGCCGACCGCGTTTCCAATATCTCCAGCCTGGCGCAGCAGCAGTCCGCGGCGGCCAGTAACGTTTCGCAGGTCATGCACGTGATCCAGGAAATCACCACTCAGACCTCCGCCGGTACCAGTGAGACAGCCGCTTCCATCGGTAATCTCGCCGAGCTGGCCCAGGATCTGTCCCGCTCCGTGGCCGGGTTCAAGCTGCCGGGCTGAGTCGGAAACAGGTGAGGCGAGAAGGTGCTGAGTCCGCAAATGCATAGCAATGATGTGCCGAACTGGGTCTTGACCTTACCGGACCTGGATGAGCAGCAGTTCACCCAGTGGGCCACACTGCTCGAAGAACGGGTTGGTGTGGTGGTGCCGGTGGAACGCAAGTCATTCCTGGTCACGGGACTGAAGCTGCGCATGCAGGAGATCGGCTGTGCCGATTACCAGGAGTATTACCAGCGCATGCGCCACAGCAGTGGAGCCCAGGAATGGTCGATGCTGGTGGATCGGCTTACGGTGCACGAGACACGGTTCTTTCGCCACAAACCATCATTGCGCCTGGTCAGCGAGCAGGTGCTGCCGGCCGCCCCCGCGGCCGGTGACGATGCCCACACCCTGCAGGCCTGGAGCGTGGGTTGTGCAACGGGCGAGGAAGCATACAGTCTTGCCATGCTCATCGATGCGCATTTCCGTGCCCTGGGTGGCCGGTATTTCTTCGGCATCACGGGTACCGATATCAGTCGACCGGCATTGGAAAAAGCCCGGAATGGAATCTATGCCCGGCGACGCCTGGCGGATATTCCTCTGGATCTGCAGGCGAGCTACTGCGTCGAGCTGGATAGCGAGCGTTTCCAGGTTCACCCGGAACTTCGTAACCGGGTGTGCTTCACCCAACTGAATGCGTTGCTGGCCGGCGCGGCACCTTACGCAAAGATGGACCTGATTTTCTGCCAGAACCTGCTGATCTATTTCGAGCGGGAGCGGCGCGAACACATTGCACGCCAGTTGGCGGAACAGCTGCGCCCTGGCGGAGTCCTGGTGCTCGGGCCCGGTGAATTGGTGGGCTGGCAGCACCCCCAACTGGAACGTGTGCGTCATCCAGACACACTCGCGTACCGCCGGCTGGCGGCGGCGCAGGCAAAGGAAGCATCATGAACGAGGCGATTGATTACAGCACACTGCGCTGGGTCAAGCAGGAGCTGGATGACACCCTGAACCAGGCGCGACAGGCCCTGGAGGCCTATGTCCAGAATCCGGATGACCAGGCGCAAATGAGTTTCTGTGCCGCGCACCTGCACCAGGTGTTCGGTACCCTGCAGATGGTAGAGCTCTATGGGGCTTCCCTGCTTGCGGAGGAAATGGAGCAAGTGGCCAAGACCTTGCTCGAAGGCGGTATCCGCCAGCCGGAAGATGCCTATGACGTGCTCATGCGTTCCATGCTGCAACTTCCGGATTATCTCGAACGGCTCATGCGGGGCGGGCGCGATATCCCGTTGGTATTGCTGCCGTTGCTGAACGATTTGCGCGCCGTGCGCGGCGAGAACCTGCTGTCCGAGAATGCCATGTTCTCGCCGGACCTGTCGCGACCTGTCCCGGATGATGTGCGGGATTACACTGGCGAGGATGTGCGGCAATTGGCGAAATCCCTGCGTCATCAATACCAGGTGGGTCTCCTGGCCTGGTATCGGGAGCAGAATACCAGCGAGGCGCTGCAGAAAATCGGCGCGGTATTGCAGCGCCTGCAGCGAGCCAGCGGGAGCGATGCCACCGCCCGCCTCTGGTGGCTGGCCGGCGGCCTCGTGGAGGCGATGCGCGATGGTGCCCTGGAGGTAAGTCTCTCCACCAAACTTCTCATGGGGCAGATTGACCGTCAGCTCAAGAAACTCATCGATGGCGGCGAGCAGGATTTCGAAAAGCAGCTGCCCACCGATCTGCAGAAGAACCTGCTGTTTTATATTGCCCACGCCGAAGGCCCGGGACCGGGCATTGAGGCGATCCAGAAAACCTACCAGCTGAAAAGCCTGCTGCCCGACCATGATGAGGTGACGGAGGCACAGGACAGCATGTCCGGCCATAACCTCGATCTGTTGCAGACGGTCGCGGTGGCGGTCAAGGAGAACCTTGCGCGGGTCAAGGATGGCCTGGATCTGTTCCAACGTAGTGGCTGTGAGCAGCTCACGTCCCTGCAGCCTGTCGCGGATACCCTCAAATCGCTGGGCGATACCCTGGGTATGCTTGGCCTGGGTGCACCGCGCAAGGCCATCATGGAAAAGGCGGAACTTACCCGCGACATCATCGCAGGCAAGTACGAGGCTAATGAATCCACCCTGATGGATATCGCCTCTGCGCTACTGTTCGTGGAGAATTCCCTCGACGGAGTCAGTGGTGGACGGCGTGTCGATGCCGCCAGCGCCGAGGATGCGGAGTTCGACCAGGTCATGGTTGTGGTTCTGCAGGAAGCCATCAGTGACATGGCGCGCGCGAAGGATGCCATTACCGGTTTCATGGATGAGCAGGATGTCGGGCTGCTCAAGGAAGTCCCGCAACTGTTCAACCAGGTGAAGGGCGGATTGCTGCTGCTGGGCCGGGAGAAGGCCGCGGCACTCGTGGATGCGGTGGGGCGTTATGTCGCCCGCGACCTGATCGAGCGACGGCAGGAACCCGATGCCGATACCCTGGATGCACTGGCCGATGCCATCTGTGGTGTCGAGTACTACCTGGAAGGGCAAAAGGAAAAACGCCTGTTCGGCGCCAGTGTGATCGATGTGGCGGTCCAGGCCGTGGCCCGTCTCGGCTACCCGCTGCCCGGAGAATTGCTGGCAGGTGCGCCTGAAGCGGATCAGCCCGTTGCACCGATAATGCCCCCGCCTGGGGATGCGTCGATGGATGCCGGGCAAGGCCCGGATAGCACTGAATATGAAAGCGTCGAGCTGGAGGAGCTGAGCTTCAGCGAGGACGCTGAGTCCGAGCTTGGCCTCGAGGTCGAGGAGATCGACCTGGATGCCGTGACGGAAGAAGACGCGTTACCCGGCAACGTGGTGGTCTCCGATCGTTTCATCAAGGCAGCCACACCCCAGGCAACCATAACGTCCGCTGCCCAGTCCGTACCCGTGGTAAACGAGGATATCGATGAAGAGATCATGGAGATCTTCATCGAGGAGGCGGAAGAGGAAGTCGCAACCATTGGTGAATTACTGCCACGCTGGCTGGCGAATGCCGAGGATCAGGAGGCCCTGATTACGGTGCGTCGCTCCTTTCATACCCTCAAGGGTAGCGGGCGGCTCGTGGGCGCACTGCTGATCGGTGAGTTTTCCTGGGCTTTCGAGAACCTGCTCAACCGGCTGATCGATGGTACCCGCGAGCTCAATGCCGATATGATCGCGGCCTTCGAAACATGCTTGCAGGCGCTTCCGCAGCTGGTTGAACAGGTCAAGGGTGGTCCTGCGCCGAGCCTGGATATCGCCCTGCTACAGGCGCAGGCCGATGCCTTGGCGCGTACCGGCTCCCTGGATGACCTGAAGCTTCCCGAGTTGGAGGAGTCGCCGGTATATGAGGAACCCACGCCGGCAGACACCGCCTTGCCCGCCGAGGATGTCGTCATTGCAACCCAGACCAATGATGATGTCGAGCCTGTCGCGGCTTCCATCATGGACCCGGTACTCTACGAGATTTTCTACAGTGAGACGGAAACCCACCTTGCCACCATCCGCGGCTTCATTGCAGCTTGCCATGGCGAGACGCAGGCATGCCAGGTCAGCGAGGCACTGGTGCGCGCCCTGCATACCCTGCATGGTAGCGCGCGCATGGCCGAGGCGGGCAGTATCGCGGCGATTGCCAGTGGACTGGAGCGTTACGCCAAGATCATGATGGCCGAGCAGAGACCGATGCCGGAGCAGGGTATCGCCGTCCTGGAGGAGGGCGTCGAACTGGTGTCCCGGATGCTCGCGCTGTTCAAGGAAGCCGATCCTTCGGTGCCCGATACGACAGGCTTCCTGGCGCGTGTGGCGGAACTGTCCGAATCATCCATGCACGAGAGGGATGCCGCACCGCCTTTCCCCACCCTGGTCGAGATGGGGCTTGGCTTTCACCCCTCGGACGAAGAGGTGCAGACGCGCGAGTCTTCCGAAGGAATGGATCGTGCAGCACAAGCGACGACAGAGTCGGCCGTGGATCCGGAAATCCTCGAGGTCTTTGCGGAAGAGGTCCAGGAGGAATTGCAAACCCTGCAGGAACACCTGCCACGCTGGTTGCGCAACCAGGAGGACCAGGAGGCGCTGACGACCGCACGACGTTCCTTCCACACCCTCAAGGGTAGTGGCCGACTGGTGGGAGCGCAGGTCATTGGAGAGTTTTCCTGGGCGCTTGAAAACCTGCTCAACCGGGTGATCGAGGGAACGGTCGCGGCGGATGACCATCTTCTCGATCTTCTGCAGGATGTCCTCGAGCAGCTCCCGGATCTTCCCCGTTATCTCCATGAAACCGAGAGTGCACCGGAAATGGCGCGCCTGCAGGAGCGGGCCGAAGCGCTCGCCTGCGGTGAATTGCCTGCCGCGGATCTGTCGGGCGTATCCGTCGAGATGATGGAAGAATTGCCGGTGGTAGAGGTCGAGGAGGATCTCGCCGGGCCGGACCAGGAAGAAACGCTTGTGGTGACCGCACCCGTGCAGGAGCCGGAACCGGTACAGGACGAAGAGCAGGAAACGAAGCAGGAACTAATCCCGGAACCCCTGTCACAGGCTGCGAGTATCGCCGACGATCCCTATGCGGACGTGGATCCCGAACTGTTGGATATCTTCCTGGAAGAGGCCGACGAGATCCTGCACAGCTGCGAGATCACCTTGCAGGAATGGCTGGAGCGTCCCGAGGACGGTGAGCTCATGGCCCAGTATCAGCGCCACCTGCATACCCTCAAGGGTGGCGCGCGCATGGCGGATATCAGTGCCATCGGTGATCTCAGTCATGGACTGGAGACCATGTTGACCGCGGTGGTGGAAGGACAGGCGCCCGTGGGTAAGCGCATGTTCGACCTGCTGCAATTGGCCCAGGATCGCCTGAACGGAATGGTCGAACAGGTTCGCGACCACCGGCCCCTGAAGTCCGCCATGGGCCTCATCGCCGAACTGGAGTCCCTGCTGCACGACACAGCCGAGGATGAAGGCTTGCAGCATGTCCACTTGCAGGCAGAGGAGCTGGAGCCAGCTGGGTCGGCGGATGAAGCAGAAGCCGAGCCGGATGCCGTCACCCGTGATATCTACGCCGAGGCGGACGCCGAGCTGCTGGGGATCTTCCTGGAAGAAGGTGAGGAAATCCTGCAGGCCAGCGAGGCGACCTTGCACCGCTGGTCGGAAGCCCCGGAGAATTTCGATCTCATGGCCCAGTTCCAGCGTGAGTTGCACACCCTCAAGGGTGGCGCGCGCATGGCCGGTATCAATCTCATCGGTGACCTGGCCCACGGGGTCGAGGCATTGGTGACCGGGTATGCGGATACCAAGAAGATTCCGCCCCGGCAGGCGTTCAGTGCCCTGCATGTGGCCCAGGATCGCCTGGTTTCCATGTTGCAGCATGTGCGTGAGCGCAAGCCCATCGAGGCCGCCAATGGCCTGATTCGCGAGCTGATCGCCCTCATTCCCGGAGCCGCATCCCAGGTAGTGGCGGAAACCAGCCTGGAGCGGGACGTGGCCAGCAGCGATTCGCTGCCGGTGGATGATCGCCGTACCGCCAACCGCACTGCCCAGGAGCTGGTGCGCGTGCGCGCCGACCTGCTCGACAACCTGGTGAACTACGCGGGCGAGATCAGCATCTATCGCGCCCGTCTGGAGCAGCAGGTGGGCTCCTACCGCTTCAACCTGGCGGAAATGGACCAGACCATCGTGCGCTTGCGCCAGCAGTTGCGCCAGTTGGAAATCGAGACCGAGGCCCAGATTCTGTCCGGCTACCAGGACGAGATGGACCAGTACGGCGCCGATTTTGACCCGCTGGAAATGGACCGCTATTCCACCCTGCAACAACTTTCCCGTTCACTGGCGGAGTCGGTCGGTGACCTTAGCAGTATCCAGGCGCTGCTCGACAACGTCACACGTGAGTCGGAAACCCTGCTGCTACAGCAGTCCCGGGTCAACACCGAGTTGCAGGAAGGCCTCATGCGCACGCGTATGGTGCCCTTCCTTGGGCTTGCGCCGCGCATGCGACGCATCGTTCGCCAGACCTGCCAGGAATTGAACCGGCAGGCGGAGTTGAAGCTCGAAGGTGCCGAAGGCGAAATGGATCGTACGGTCATCGACCGTATCATCGCGCCCATCGAGCATATGCTGCGTAATGCCCTGGCCCACGGCATCGAGGCGCCGGAAGAGCGCATCGCAGCGGGCAAGGCGGCAGACGGCGCTATCCGTGTGAGTCTGTCCCGCGAGGCTTCCGAGGTCGTTATCCGTATCGATGACGATGGTCGTGGCATCGATATCGCCCGGGTTCGCGCCAAGGCCATCGAGCGTGGCCTGATGCGCGAAGACCTGCCACTCACCGATAATGAAATCCTGCAGTTCATTCTCGAGACCGGCTTCAGTACGGCCCAGGAGGTTACCCAGGTATCCGGGCGCGGTGTCGGCATGGATGTGGTGAACAGCGAAGTCAAGCAGTTGGGCGGCTCGCTGCACATCGATTCCACCCCGGGCAAGGGTACATGTTTCACCATACGCCTGCCCTTCACCCTGGCCATCAACCATGCACTTCTGGTCCAGGTGGGCGAGGAAAGCTATGCCATTCCCCTGTCCAGCATCGGGGGTATCGTACGTATGCGCCGCGAGGATCTGATACGGCATTACAATGATCCCGAGGCAAGATACGAGTACGCCGGCTACCGGTACGAGGTTCAGCACCTTGGCAGTCTGCTCGGAGAAAGTGCGCCCAATCTGGAAGCGCTGCCTGCACGGGTACCGCTACTGCTTGCCCGTTCGGGCGAGCACTGCGTGGCCTTGCATGTGGATCACCTGCTTGGCAGCCGGGAAATCGTGGTGAAATCCGTGGGTCGCCAGATCAGCACCGTGGCCGGTGTGTCCGGCGCCACCATCCTTGGCGATGGCAGCGTGGTGCTCATCCTGGATCTGGCTCCGCTGGTACGTCTCGGCAGTCTCGCCCAGTTGGTGCCGGCGGCTCCCGCGGAGGCGGTCGCCGCGAACGATAAAGGTGTCACGGTCATGGTGGTGGATGACTCCATTACCGTGCGCAAGGTCACTACCCGCTTGCTGGAACGAAACGATATGGAGGTGGTCTCCGCCAAGGACGGAGTCGATGCGCTGGCCAAATTGCAGGAATTGGTGCCCGACGTCATGTTGCTGGATATCGAGATGCCGCGCATGGATGGTTTCGAGCTTGCCACCCACATACGCAATGACAGCCGCCTGCGCAATATTCCGATCATCATGATTACTTCGCGTACCGGTGAAAAACACCGAAATCGTGCCATGGAGATCGGTGTGAACCGTTACCTGGGCAAGCCTTTCGTGGAAGCCGAGCTGCTGGAAAACATCGGCAGCCTGCTGGCGGAAACCAGGCAGCATGGCTGAACAGGCCGGACAAGTCGGCCTGCAGGTGTTGCTGGTGGCCGAGGAGGGCGTACAGCGTGACCGCCTGCGCGACCTGCTGCGACGACATGGCATGGAGCCGGTATGCGAAACCTCCTTGTCCGAACTTGGGAAATGTGGTTTGGACAAGTACGCACTCGATGTGATTCTGATCGATCTCATCGAGGAACCGGATGTGCTGAATCTGGAGAATCTGATCGAATCGGCACCCGCGCCCATACTGTTCAGCGAAAGCAGCATGGCCACCGGACGTACCTGGGGCGAGAAACTGGTTCACAAGCTGCGGACCCTGGCCGTTCGTGACCGGGTCGAGGAGCCGGCAGGATCCATGCAGGCGACGGCCGAGCCGGGTATGTCACGGCCAGCTCTCAAGGTGGTGAGTGAAACCAGCACGGACACACAGGGTGCCGTTTCCCTGTGCGTGCTTGGCGCATCCATCGGCGGACCGGAAGCCGTGAAGAAGTTCCTGGCGGCCCTGCCCGCGGAGTTGCCGATGGCCTTCCTGCTGGCTCAGCATATCGGCCACGGCTTCGATCATCGCCTGGCCACACAACTGAATCGTGTTACCGGCCTGTGTGTACGCATGGCCACCCAAGGGGATACGCCCCGGCCTGGTGAGGTCCTGGTGGTACCCACCGGTGGCCGTCTGGAGTTGGATGAGCACGGACGGATCCTGCTCACGGACGAACCCTGGAGCGGGCCCTATAATCCCACCATCAATGATGTCATGGTGGCGGTGGCCAGGTACTACGGCACGTATGCCGGCGCCATCCTGTTCTCTGGCATGGGTAATGACGGTGCCATGGGCGCGGTTGCCATCCACGAGGCCGGCGGTTATGTCTGGGCCCAGGATGAGGACAGTTGCGTGATCAGCAGCATTCCTGATTCCGCGCGCCGTACCGGCGTGGTCGACTTCAGTGGCCCGCCGGGTGAGTTGGCGCAGCGTTTGTTGGATTCATGCGTGCAGCGTGTGGCGAATGGAGCATAGATGCGGATGAATGGAATATCCGCCTGGAGAGTGATGCAATGAGTGCGGTAATCGACAAGGTGCGCAGTCTGTGGATTCCCCTGCGGGGTATGAATCTGTTACTCCCCAATGTTGCGGTGGCGGAAGTCGTTCCGTACCGTGAGCCCGAGACAGCGGAGGCCGGTCCCGACTGGCTGCTGGGAGTGCTCAACTGGCGTGACCAGCGCATTCCCCTGGTTTCCTACGAGATCTTCTGCAAGCAGGATGCGCCGGAATCCGCCGACCGTGCCCGCATCCTGGTGCTGAACACCACCCAGGCGGATACACGTCTTCCCTTTATTGCCATGGTGACCTCGGGCATCCCGCGCCTGTTCCTGGCCGACGAGGAAGGCCTGGACGATGTCCTGGGAAGCGACGAGTTCGCCAGCGATCACACCCTTGCCGCCGTGCGCATCGGCAGCGAGCAGGCGGACCTTCCCGACCTTGCGCGTGTACACCGTGAGGTGGAGCAGGCGTGGTGGGAGCTGCAGGGCAGATAGCTTTCGCAAAGCCGGGCATGACCCATACCCATCCGCGGGACGCCGTAAATACATCCATGTAGGCTTGACGGCCGCATCCCTGCGGCCGACACCCGCCGATGGGTATGGGTCATGCCCGGCTAGCCAGCGGTCTCAGCGGAAATCCCCCCACAGGGCCTGCAGGGCCGCCAGCGTTGCCAGGGCGGCGGTTTCGGTGCGCAGGATCCGCGGTCCCAGTCTTATACCCAGGAAACCGGCCTCCCGCGCGCAGTGCACTTCGCTGTCGCTCAGGCCGCCTTCCGGCCCGATGAGCAGCCGCACCACCCCAACGGGCGCGGGCAGTTCCGCCAGGCTGGCGGACTGCAGTGGATCCAGTAACAACCCCAACTCATCACCGTCCAGTTCCGCCACCCACTCCGTCAGACTGACCGGCGCGGCCAGCTCCGGCAGCATATTGCGCCCGCTTTGCTCGCAGGCACTGATGATCACACCGCGCCAGTGTTCCATGCGTTTTTCCAGGCGGCTGCCGTCGAGCTGAACCTGACTGTGCCCGGTCCACAGGGGTACGATGCGGGTCACACCCAGTTCCACGGATTTCTGCAGGGTGAAATCCATGCGCTCACCACGGGAGATGCCCTGTCCCAGCACCAGCCGCAGGGGGGACTCCATTTTCCGGTCCAGCAGGGATTCGATGCGCGCGCTCACACGGCGCTTTTCCACGCTCGCCAGGCATGCGTCGGCCTCGTTACCGCGGCCATCGAACAATTGCAGGCGGGCGCCGGGTTTCATGCGCAACACGCGTGCCACATGGTGGGCGCCGCGTTCGTCCAGTTCCACTTCCGTGTCGGGAACCAGCCGGGTGTCCAGGTAGAGGCGGGTGCTGCGCATGGTTTCAGTCCCGGGTGGCGATGTCGATGCCATCCCAGGCAGTCCGGGCCAGGAACTCGATCTGCTCCTCGTCGATGATATAGGGCGGCATGAAATACACTACGTTCCCCAGCGGGCGCAGCAGGGCGCCCTGCTGCAGTGCGTGCTGGTAGACGCGCAGACCACGGCGTTCCTCCCAGGGATAGGGGGTGCGTTTATTACGGTCCTTGACCATCTCCATGGCGACGATCATGCCCCGCTGGCGCACCTCGCCGACATGGGGATGTTCGGTAAAGGGTTCGGTGACGCGGGCCAGGTGGCGGGCCAGTTCGCGGTTGTGTTCGACCACGCGATCCTGTTCGAAGATATCGAGGGTGGCCAGTGCCGCGCGGCAGCACAGTGCATTTCCGGTATAGCTGTGGGAATGCAGGAAGGCCTTCAGACTTGCATAGTCGTCGTAGAAGGCCGCGTAGATCTCCTCGCGAGTGAGGGTGACGGACAAGGGCAGATATCCACCCGTCAGCCCCTTGGAAAGGCACAGGAAATCCGGTGTGATGTCGGCCTGTTCGCAGGCGAACAGCGTGCCGGTGCGGCCAAAGCCCACGGCGATCTCGTCCGCGATCAAGTGAACCTGGTGGCGATCGCAGGCCTCGCGCAGGAGCTTGAGATACACCGGGTCATGCATGCGCATACCGCCGGCGCATTGTACCAGGGGCTCGATGATGACGGCGCAGACTTCGTGAGCGTGCTTGACCAGGGCCGCTTCCATGGGGGCAAACAGGCGTTCGCTGTATTCGGCGCAGGTCTCGCCCGGCTCTCGTTGCGAACAGTCCGGCGCGGCCACGGGGATGGTCTCCAGCAGCAACGGACCATAGGTCTCGCGGTACAGGGGGACGTTGCCCAGGGACAAGGCGCCCAGGGTTTCGCCATGGTAGCTGTTTTCCAGGGTGATGAAGCGGGTGCGGCGCGCTTCACCCCGGTTGCGCCAGTAGTGGAAGCTCATCTTCAGGGCCACTTCGATGGCCGAGGACCCGTTGTCCGCATAGAAGCAGCGCGCGAGTCCGGGCGGTGCCAACGCGACCAGGCGTTCGGACAGCTCGACGACGGCCTCGTGTGTGAAGCCCGCGAGGATGACATGCTCCAGCGTATCCAGCTGTTCGCGCAGGGCGGCATTGATGCGCGGGTTGTTATGACCGAACAGGTTTACCCACCAGGAACTGATGGCATCCAGGTAGCGCTTGCCTTCGAAATCCTCCAGCCACACCCCGTCGCCACGGCGAATGGGGACCATGGGCAGCCATTCATGGTCCTTCATCTGGGTGCAGGGATGCCAGAGCACGGAGAGGTCGCGTTGGATGAGATCGGAATTTTTCATGGAGGTGTTTTCATAGTGGCGAATTGTCAGGTTGGCAAAGCCGGATGTCCGGTGCGGGCACACGGGACCGTCGGCCGCATGGACGCGGCCGTCGAGCGTACAGGGATGTATTCACAGCGAGTCCCGTGTGCCCGCACCGGACATCCGGCACCCAACGACTAACTTGTGTCTTATGTTCATGTCTTCTCCATCTTCCCACGCATCAGCGCGTAGTACATCACCGGGATCACCACCAGGGTGAGCACGGTAGAGACCAGGATGCCGAAGATGAGGCTGATGGCCAGGCCGTTGAAGATGGGGTCGTCGAGAATGAAGAAGGCCCCGAGCATGGCGGCGAGGCCCGTGAGCACGATGGGCTTGGCGCGCACCGCACCGGAGCGGATCACCGCATCCTGGAAGGGCATGCCGGCCGCGACCGACTCATTGATGAAATCCACCAACAGGATGGAGTTGCGCACGATGATGCCCGCCAGGGCGATCATGCCGATCATGGAGGTGGCGGTGAACTGGGCGCCGGTGAGGGCGTGTCCGGGCAGCACGCCGATGACCGTGAGCGGGATGGGCGCCATGATGATCAGCGGCACCAGGTAGGAGCGGAACTGGGCCACCACCAGCAGGTAGATCAGGAGCAGGCCCACGGAATAGGCGATGCCCATGTCGCGGAAGGTTTCATACGTGATCTGCCACTCGCCATCCCACTTGATGCTGTAGTCATAGGGGTTGTCGGGTTGCTGGATGAAGGATTGCGCCACCGCGTCGGGTGCCTCCAGGGTATCAATGCGCCGTACCAGCTCGAGCATGCCGTACAGGGGGCTATCCAGTTTCCCGGCCATGTCGCCGGTGACGTAGACCACCGGCAGCAGGTCCTTGTGGTGAATGGCGTGCTCGCGCAGGCCGGGTGCCACGCTGACCACTTCGGCCATGGGCACCAGGGTGCCGTCCCGGGCCCGTACCCGCAGGTTGAGCAGGGCATCCAGATCACCGCGGTCGGCGTTGCTGGCTCGCAGGCGCACGGGCACCGGGTACTTGCCGGCTTCGCCGTGCAGGTAGGTGATGTCCTCGCCTGCCAGCACCGTGGTCATGGCCTGCACCAGATCGGCCTGGCTCAGGCCCAGGCGCGCCGCCCGCTGGCGGTCGACCTGGATGCGCCACTCGGGGGCATTGGCCTCCACGCTGTCGTCCACGTCCACGATGTCGGGCGTGGCAGCGAACTCGGCGCGGATGTGTCGTGCGGTACGGATCTGGCCTTCGTAATCGAGACCATAGACCTCCACCACCAGTGGCGACAGCACCGGCGGGCCAGGTGGAACCTCGGTGATCTTGATGTTGGCACCGTAGGGCGCACCGATGGCCTGCAGGGGTTCACGCACGTCGCGGGCGATGCCATGGCTGCTGCGCTCGCGGTGTTTCTTGTCCACCAGGTTGACCTGGATATCACCCTGGTGCGCTTCGCTGCGCAGATAGTATTGTCGCACCAGGCCATTGAAATTGATGGGCGAGGCGCTGCCGGCGTAGAGCTGGTAGTCGCTTACCTCGGGCACCGTGGCCAGATGGGCGCCCAGTTCCTGTAGTACTCGATTGGTCTGTTCCAGGCTGCTGCCCTCGGGCATGTCCACCACCACCTGGAATTCCGACTTGTTGTCGAAGGGCAGCATCTTGAGTACCACCCACTGGACGGCCACCAGGCCGACGGATGCGACGATCAGCAGCAACATCACCAGGGTCAGGCCGCGGCGTCGGCCGCGCCCCTCGTCGCCGCGCAGGAACGGCAGCATGACACGCTGGAAGAAGCGGTCCATGGCGCTGTCCTGGCTGGTGGCGGCCTGGGCGTGACCGCCAAGGAAGCGGAAGCCCAGCCAGGGGGTGACGACGAAGGCCACGATCAGGGAAATGAGCATGCCGATACTGGCATTGATGGGGATGGGGCTCATATAAGGCCCCATCAGGCCGGAGACGAAGGCCATGGGCAGCAGCGCGGCGATGACGGTGAGGGTGGCGAGGATGGTGGGGCCGCCCACCTCGTCCACGGCGGCGGGGATGGCCTCGCGCAGCTTCTTGCCGCCCATGGCGAGGTGGCGGTGGATGTTCTCCACCACCACGATGGCATCATCCACCAGGATGCCGATGGAGAAGATCAGGGCGAACAGCGACACGCGGTTGAGGGTGAAGCCCCAGGCCCAGGAGGCGAACAGGGTGATGGCCAGGGTGACCACCACCGCCACGCCGACAATGAAGGCCTCGCGCCAGCCCAGGGCCAGCAGTACCAGTACCACCACCGAAGTGGTGGCGAAGGCCAGCTTCTTGATCAGGGTCTGGGCCTTGTCGTTGGCGGTGGCGCCATAGTCGCGGGTCACCGTCACCTCGATGCCGTCGGGTATGAAAATGCCCTTCAGCTGATCGACCCGGTCGATGACCTGGCGCGCCACCTGCACGGCATTGGTGCCCGGCTGCTTGGCGATGGCCAGGGTCACGGCCGGGTGCAGGCCCGGGGCCTGTATGTTCTTTTCGGTCGCTGCCGCCGGGCCGGTACCCATCCACACCAGCCGGCTCGGCTGGTCAGGACCGTGACGAATGCGGGCCACATCCTCCAGGAACACGGGCGCGCCATTGTGCATGCCCACTACCAGGCGGGCGACCTCCCCGGCGGACTGGAAGAACTCGCCGATCGTGACGGGGATCTCCTGGTCGTTCCGCACCATGGCGCCGCCGTGCCGCACCTGGTTGGCGAGCTGCAGGGCCTGGCGCAGGTCGGTAATCGCCAGTCCGTGACCGGCGAGCCGGGCGGCATCCAGTTCCACCAGCACGACCTGGTCCGGGCCGCCGAGGGTGTAGATGTCGCGGGTGCCGGGCACGCGCTTGAGTTCCGCCTCGAGGGTGTGGGCGACCCGTTCCAACTCATAGGCACCCAGTGCGGGATCCGTGGTCCACAGGGTCAGGCCCACGATGGGCACGTCATCGATGCCCTGGGGCTTGATAAGCGGCTGGCCCACGCCCAGGTTCCCGGGCAGCCAGTCCTGGTTGGAAAACACGGCATTGTAGAGTCGCACGATGGCGTTGGTACGCTCCTCACCCACGGCGTATTCGATGGTGAGCACGGCCATGCCGGGGCGTGAAATGGAATAGATGTGCTTGACGCCTTCGATCTCCGACAGCACCTGTTCGGCGGGGGTGGTGACCAGGTGCTCCACCTCGCGGGCGCTGGCGCCGGGAAAGGGGATGAACACATTGGCGAAGGTGACATTGATCTGCGGCTCTTCCTCGCGCGGCGTCACCAGTACCGCGAACAGGCCCAGCAGCAAGCCCATCAGGGCCAGCAGGGGAGTGATCTCCGAATCCTGGAAGCGTTGCGCGATACGGCCCGAAATGCCCATGTGCCGTCCTCAGGGTTGGCTGCGTTGCTGCTTGAGGGCGATGCCGGCGGCGATGGGATCCAGGGCAATGGTCTCGCCGGCGGTCAGCCCGGCCAGCACGGCCACCTCGCCGTTGCGGCGCTCGCCCAGGCGCAGTTGACGGAAGTGAAGTCGTCCGTCCGCGTCCTGAACATAGACCCCCGTCAGTTCGCTGCGCTGGGCCACGGCCGTGTGGGGAATAAGCAGCCGTTCGGTCTCGCCGACGGTGAAGGCGGTCTTGAGCAACATGCCCGGGTACAGCCCTGCCAGGCCCTCGGGCAGCTCCACCCGTATCCGGAAGCTGTGGCTGCCCGCCTCGGCGTAGGGAAACAGGGTGATGTCCCGGCTTTCCACGTTCGTGCCGTCAGGCAGCTCGACACGGGCGGTCTGGTGCCGACGGATGGCTTCCACATAGGCCTGCGGCACCTGGGTGCTCAGGCGCAGGCGATCCAGGGACAGGCCGGACATGAGTGGCTGGCCGAGAGTGGCGGTTTCGCCGGGCTCCACATGGCGCTCGGTGACGATGCCGCTATAGGGTGCCCGCACCCGGGTATGTTCCAGCTGCTCCTCGGCCTGGCTCAGTTCGGCCCGGGCCGCCTTGTGGCGGGCCTGGGCCGCCTTGGCCTCCGCCTCGGCCCGGTCGAGGTTGGCTTTGGAGACCAGGTTTTGCTGGTACAGCTGCTGGAAGCGCTGCAGTTCGGCGCCGCTTTCCCGCACCCGGGCCTCGGCCTCGCGCAGTCCGGCCTGGGCACGGCTCAGTCCCGCCTGCTGGTCGAGGTCGCGGAAACGGACCAGCAGGGTGCCGGCCTCCACGAAGTCGTCCACGTCGAACAGCACCTCCTCGATGCGACCACTGACCTGGGAGGACAGGGTGCCCTGGTGCACGGCCTCGACGATGCCGTCGAATCGGCGTTCGATGGCAAGGGTCTGCGATTCGATGCGCTGGGTGGAAAGGGGGTTGTCCTGGGCGGCGAGAGAGGCCGGCAGCAACAGCATCCACAGCAGGTGACGGGGCTTCCACATGACGTTCGTTTCCCTGGCAGGTCAGAGGTTGCTCGCGGGTAACAGGAGCAGATTCCCCTGAATGTCACCGCAAAGACGCAAAGGGCGTGGAGAAATTATAGAAGCAATAGACCCCGCAGCATAGCCGGATCCAGGGTGCTTCGCGCCACAGTACCAGGGGACAGACTTAAGTCTGTCCCCATATTCCCTACACCAACCCCTGCAGGTTGCGCCACAAGGCCAGGGTGGGGCCGGACTGGTTCATGGTATAGAAGTGCAGGCCCGGGGCGCCCTGGCGCAGCAGGCCGGCGCACAGTTCCGTCACCACCTCCTCGCCGAAGGCGCGGATAGCGGCCCGGTCGTCGCCATAGCCCTCCAGTCGCCTGCGGATCCAGCGCGGGATCTCGGCGCCGCACATGTCGGAGAAGCGCGCCAGCTGGCTGTAGTTGGTGATGGGCATGATGCCCGGCACGATGGGCAGGTCCAGTCCCATGCGCTCGCAGTCGTCCACGAAGCGGTAATAGGCCGCGGGGCTGTAGAAATACTGGGTGATGGCGCTGTTGGCACCGGCCTCCACCTTGCGCTTGAAATTGGCCAGGTCGGCCTGGGCACTCCTGGCCTGGGGATGGAATTCCGGATAGGCCGCTACCTCGATGGCGAAATGGTCGCCGGTCTCGGCGCGTATGAAGCTCACCAGTTCGTTGGCATAGCGGAAATCGCCGGTATCACGCATGCCCGAAGGGATATCGCCGCGCAGGGCGACGATGCGCTTCACGCCCTTGGCGATATAGTCCTGGAGCAGACTGCTCACCCGTTCACGGGTGGATCCGATGCAGGACAGGTGGGGCGCCGCGCCATAGCCGGCCTCCTGGATATCCACGACGGTGTCGAAGGTGCCCTGCTGGGTACTGCCGCCGGCACCGAAGGTGACCGAGAAGAACGCGGGCTTGAGCGCACCCAGTTCCTCCCGGACCTTGCGCAGCTTGTCCGCGCCTTCCCCGGTCTTGGGGGGGAAGAACTCGAAGCTGTAATGTTTTGTATATGCCTGTTGGGTTTTCATTTTGAAGGTATGTGCTCGCCGGTAGGTTGGTATTGTATGGGCGACGGCACCGTGAGACGCAGAGGCCGCAAAGACGCGAATGCATCTTTGCGGCCTCTGCGTCCCGCGGCGTCGTACCCGCTATTGGCAGGCCGCGTCGCGACACACCTGGCTCAATACCGGTAGTGATCCGGCTTGTAGGGTCCTTCCACGTTCAGTCCCAGGTACTCCGCCTGCTCGGGTGTCAGGGTGGTGAGCTGGGCGCCGATCTTCTGCAGATGCAGGCGGGCGACCTTTTCATCCAGTGACTTGGGCAGGATGTAGACCTCGTTGCCATAGGCGCTGGTGTTGCTGAACAGCTCCATCTGCGCCATCACCTGGTTGGTGAAGGAAGCGGACATCACGAAGCTGGGGTGGCCGGTGGCGCAGCCCAGGTTCACCAGCCGGCCCTTGGCCAGGATGGTGATCTTCTTGCCGTCGGGGAAGATGACGTGATCGACCTGTGGCTTGATCTCGTCCCACTGGTATTTTTCCAGGGAGGCGATGTTGATCTCTGAATCGAAGTGGCCGATGTTGCAGACGATGGCCTCGTTCTTCATGGCGATCATGTGATCGTGATCGATGACATGGACGTTACCGGTGGTGGTGACGAAGATGTCGCCGATGCTGGCGGCCTCGTCCATGGTCACCACGCGATAACCTTCCATGGTGGCCTGCAGGGCACAGATGGGATCGATCTCGGTCACCAGTACCGTGGCGCCCATGCCGCGGAAGGCCTGGGCGCAGCCCTTGCCTACGTCGCCATAGCCCAGCACCACGCAGATCTTGCCCGCGATCATCACATCGGTGGCGCGCTTGATGCCATCGAGCAGGGATTCGCGACAGCCGTAGAGGTTATCGAACTTGCTCTTGGTCACCGAATCGTTGACGTTCATGGCCGGGAACAGCAGCTGGTTCTTTTCCATCATCTGGTAGAGACGATGCACCCCGGTCGTGGTTTCTTCTGTCACGCCCTTGATGTTTTCCGCCATGGCACGCCACTTCTTGTTGTCGGCGGCCAGATTCTTCTTCAGCACGGCAAGGATGGCCTTCCATTCCTCGTTGTCACCGGCCTTGGGTTCCGGCACGGCGCCGGCCTTCTCGAATTCCACGCCCTTGTGGATGAGCAGGGTGGCGTCGCCACCGTCGTCGAGGATCATGTTGGGACCCTTGCCGTCGGGCCAGTTCAGGGCCTGTTCGGTGCACCACCAGTATTCCTCGATGCTCTCGCCCTTCCAGGCATAGACCGGGATACCGGCGGCGGCGATGGCGGCGGCGGCGTGGTCCTGAGTCGAGTAGATGTTGCAGGAGGCCCAGCGCACTTCGGCGCCGAGCTCGACCAGGGTCTCGATCAGCACCGCGGTCTGGATGGTCATGTGCAGGCTGCCGGTGATGCGCGCGCCCTTGAGGGGTTTGGCGGCACCGAATTCCTCGCGCAGTGCGACCAGGCCGGGCATTTCGCTTTCGGCGATGGAGATTTCCTTGCGTCCCCAGTCGGCCAGGGACAGATCGGCAACCTTGTAGTCGTTGGAGCTTTTCATGACAGCGTTCATTACATACACCTCTTTATAAGCAGGTGAGCGCCGTTGTGGATGGTCCCGTCCCCGAGCCTGGCAGGATCACTCCTGTTGCAACGCTCCTCGGGGGCAGTGGAAAATCTTGTTTACCGCAAAGGCGCAAGTTGCGCGGAACATCGCGGTAAACGAGCCTTGCACGGGCCATGATCATGCTTGCGGCCCGTGCTCTTCATTGTAGGAGCGGCCTTCGGCCGCGAACCGTCATGGCTGACCCGTTCGCGGCCAAAGGCCGCTCCTACAGGCGGCAGTGTTACAGTCCCGCGCCCTCGCGCAGGATGGCGGCCTTGTCGGTCCGCTCCCAGGGCAGGTCCAGGTCCTCGCGGCCGAAGTGGCCGTAGCTGGCGGTGCCGCGATAGATGGGCCGCAGCAGGTCGAGGGTGGTGATGATGCCCCAGGGGCGCAGGTCGAAGTGCTCGCGCACCAGCTTCACGATCAGGGTCTCGTCCACCTGGTTGCTGCCGAAGGTGTCGATACTGATGGAGGTGGGCTCGGCCACCCCGATGGCGTAGGACACTTGGATCTCGCAGCGCTCGGCCAGGCCGGCGGCGACGATGTTCTTGGCCACGTAGCGGCCGGCATAGGCAGCGGAACGGTCCACCTTGGACGGGTCCTTGCCGGAGAAGGCGCCGCCACCGTGGCGCGCCATGCCGCCGTAGGTGTCTACGATGATCTTGCGCCCGGTCAGGCCGCAGTCGCCCATGGGGCCGCCGATGACGAACTTGCCCGTGGGATTGATGTGGATGCGGGTGTCCTTGTGCAGCCACTCGGCGGGCAGGATCGGCTTGATGATCATGTCCATGACGGCATCGTGCAGGTCGGATTGGGAGATCTCCGGCGCGTGCTGAGTGGACAGAACCACGGCGTCGCAAGCCACCGGCTTGCCGTCCTCGTAGCGGAAGGTGACCTGGGACTTGGCGTCCGGGCGCAGCCAGGGCAGCTCGCCGTTCTTGCGCACCTCGGCCTGGCGCCGCACCAGACGGTGGGCGTAGGTGATGGGGGCGGGCATGAGCACGTCGGTCTCGTTGGTGGCGTAGCCGAACATCAGGCCCTGGTCACCGGCGCCCTGCGATTCGCGGTCGCCACGGTCCACGCCCTGGTTGATATCGGGGGACTGCTGGCCGAGGGCATTGAGTACGGCGCAGGTCTTGCCGTCGAAGCCCATGTCGGAACTGGTGTAGCCGATGTCGCAGACCACCTCACGCACGATGTTCTCGTATTCGATGCCCTTGGCCTGGGTGGTGATCTCGCCGGCCAGCACCACCATGCCGGTCTTGGTCAGGGTCTCGCAGGCGACACGGGCATGCAGGTCCTGGTCGATAATGGCATCGAGGATGGCATCGGAGATCTGGTCCGCCATCTTGTCGGGATGGCCCTCGGAGACGGATTCGGAGGTGAACAGGTGGGTCTTGCTCATATTTTTGTGTTCTTTCAGGTGGTTAATAAGGTTTGGGGGGTTATGGCAGCGTCTGCTGCGTCAACCGGGGATGCCTGGTTGGTCCCTGGCCGACTACGCTCAGCCACAAAGTGTACCGGGTTTGGGGGTGCCGATTCCACCTTTTCAATGGTGCCGGTGTGGTTTAAGCCCCCGGGGCCGGGTGTATCATGCGGCCCGATTATCAATTCGTAACAAGGGAGGTATGTGATGGTGAGTCTGGAGACCCCGGTTTGTGATTTCGGGCGCCCGGCCGTGGATTTTGCCCTGCCCGGGGTGGATGGCAAGACCTGGACCCTGGCCGACTGCCGGGGGGAGAAGGGCCTGCTGGTGATGTTCATCTGCAACCATTGTCCCTACGTGAAGGCGGTGCGCGACCGCATCGTGCGCGATGCCCGCGACCTGAAGGCCATGGGTGTCAACTGTGTGGCCATCATGTCCAACGACCCGAGCGACTACCCGGAGGATTCCTTCGAGAACATGAAAAAGATCGCCCGGGAGTTCGATTTCCCCTTCCCCTATCTATTAGATGAAAGCCAGGAAGTGGCCAAGGCCTATGGGGCCGTGTGTACGCCGGACTTTTTCGGGTACAACGCCGACCTGGAACTGCAATACCGCGGGCGCCTGGACGCCAGCCGCAAGGAAGCAGCCCCGGCGGACGTGCGCCGCGACCTGTACGAAGCCATGGCCGAGGTCGCCCGTAGCGGGCGCGGACCGGCGCAGCAGATCCCCAGCATCGGTTGCTCCATCAAGTGGCAGGGAGAGGGTGCCTGAACCCCTTCTGACCGGGTTTCTTCGATCCCCCCATAAATAGGTTCGATGGTCGGCCCTGGCCGGTTCGCGCTGGCCCCGGCCCCGGCCATGACCGGATTTTATAAAAAACAGAGTGTTAACGCGGGTGTCCGGCGATTTCACGCCGGACGAAGCCACCAGGTGTCGTGTGAAGGGCGCGGAATGCCAGGTTTCCGTCGGTCTTGCCCCTGGGGGGCATCTGGTGGAGAATGGCGCGCTCGGTGATTCGGGGGGGTATGTATTCCCCGGTTTTTTCCCCAGAGAGACAGGTTCCGAAGTCTGCATTCCGGAAGACCGCCAGCCCCGGGCCCTGCCGCCGGGTTTCACCAGTCTGCAGGCGGAATCCAAACGCAAGAATTCGGCGCGGCGCAACGGCGCACGCCACCCCGATGGTTCTGGACCACGGGTGTCCGGTTTCAATATTCATATAGCAGGAGAGATCAATGCCCTCGCGTAAAGAACTCGCCAATGCCGTCCGTGCCCTGAGCATGGATGCGGTGCAGAAGGCAAAGTCCGGCCATCCGGGCGCCCCCATGGGAATGGCGGACATCGCCGAGGTGCTGTGGAACGGTTTCCTCAAGCACAACCCCAACAACCCCAAGTGGTTCGACCGTGACCGTTTCATCCTGTCCAACGGCCATGGCTCCATGCTCATCTACTCCCTGCTGCACCTGACGGGCTACGACCTGCCCATGGAAGAGCTGAAGAACTTCCGCCAGCTGCACTCCAAGACCCCCGGCCATCCCGAATACGGCTACGCCCCGGGCGTGGAAACCACCACCGGTCCCCTGGGCCAGGGCATCACCAATGCCGTGGGTATGGCCATCGCCGAAAAGGCGCTGGCCGGCCAGTTCAACCGTGACGGCCACCACATCGTCGACCACTACACCTATGTGTTCATGGGCGATGGTTGCATGATGGAAGGTATCTCCCACGAGGCCTGTTCCCTGGCCGGTACCCTGGGCCTGGGCAAGCTGATCGCCTTCTGGGACGACAACGGCATCTCCATCGACGGTCACGTGGAAGGCTGGTTCACCGACGACACGCCCAAGCGCTTCGAGGCCTACGGCTGGCACGTGGTGCGTGGTGTGGACGGTCATGACCCGGAAGCCATCGAAAAGGCCATCCGTGAAGCCAAGAGCGTCAACGACAAGCCCACCCTGGTCTGCACCAAGACGGTGATCGGCTATGGCGCCCCGAACCTGTGCGGCAGCCATGACTGTCACGGTGCCCCGCTGGGTGATGATGAAATCAAGGCCACCCGCGAGAACCTGGGCTGGAAACATGACCCCTTCGTGGTTCCGGATGAGATCTATGCCGGCTGGGATGCCAAGACCAAGGGTGCCGAGGCCGAGAAGCACTGGAACGACAAATTCGCCGCCTACAAGGCCGCCCATCCCGACCTGGCCGCCGAGTTCGAGCGGCGCATGAAGGGCGAGCTGCCCGCCAACTGGGAAGCCGATGCCGGCAAGTTCATCGAGGCCGTCAACACCAAGGGCGAGACCATCGCCTCCCGCAAGGCCTCCCAGAACACCCTCAACGGCTTCGGCCCCCTGCTGCCCGAGTTCATGGGCGGTTCCGCCGATCTGGCGGGCTCCAACCTGACCATCTGGTCCGGCTGCAAGGGCCTGTCCAACACCGTTTCCGACGGTAACTACATCTACTATGGCGTGCGCGAGTTCGGCATGTCCGCCATCATGAACGGTATTTCCCTGCATGGTGGATTCATCCCGTACGGCGCCACCTTCCTGATGTTCTCGGAATACGCCCGTAACGCCCTGCGCATGGCGGCGCTGATGAAGGTACAGACGATTTTCGTCTACACCCATGACTCCATCGGTCTGGGCGAGGACGGCCCCACCCATCAGCCCATCGAGCAGACCGCCACCCTGCGCATGATCCCCAATATGGATGTATGGCGCCCCTGTGACGCAGTGGAATCCGCCGTGGCCTGGAAGGTCGCCATCGAGCGCCGCGATGGCCCCAGCTCGCTGATCTTTTCGCGCCAGAACCTGGATCACCAGAGCCGCAGTACCGAACAGCTCAAGGCCATCACTCGTGGTGGCTATGTGCTGAAGGATTGCGACGGTACCCCCGACGCCATCATCATCGCCACCGGCTCCGAAGTGGGGCTGGCCGTGGGCGCGGCGGACAAGCTGTCCGGCAAGAAGATCCGCGTGGTCTCCATGCCGTCCACCACCACCTTCGATGCCCAGGACGAGGCCTACAAGGAATCCGTGCTGCCTTCCGGCGTCACCGCACGCGTGGTAGTGGAAGCCGGCGTCACCGACGGCTGGTACAAGTACGCCGGGCTCAAGGGCAAGATCGTGGGCATCGATCGGTTCGGTGAATCCGCGCCGGCCGGTGAGCTGTTCAAGTATTTCGGCTTCACCGTGGAGAACGTGGTCAAGGCCGTGGAGTCTGTGCTCTAGGAAAATCGATTTAAAAAGGGCTCTGACCCCTTTTTACAAGTTCATATCTGGAAAGACGGAGAGAAAACAATGGCAATAAAAGTCGGTATCAATGGTTTTGGCCGCATCGGTCGCATGGCCTTCCGCGCAATCAGCAAAGAGTTCAAGGACATCGAAGTGGTCGGCATCAACGACCTGCTGGATGCCGATTACCTGGCCTACATGCTCAAGTATGATTCCGTGCACGGTAACTTCCAGGGCGACATCAAGGTCGACGGCAACAATCTGGTGGTCAACGGCAAGAAGATCCGCCTGACCGCCGAGCGCGATCCCGCCAACCTGAAGTGGGGCGATATCGGTGCCGACATCGTCATCGAGTGCACCGGTTTCTTCCTGACCGAAGAAACCTGCCAGAAGCACATCGAAGCCGGCGCCAAGAAGGTGGTCATGTCCGCACCTTCCAAGGATGGCACCCCCATGTTCGTCACCGGTGTGAACCACGACAGCTACGCCGGCCAGACGATCGTTTCTGCCGCTTCCTGCACCACCAATGCCCTGGCACCTGTCGCCAAGGTGCTGAATGACAACTGGGGCATCAAGCGCGGCCTGATGACCACCGTGCACGCCGCCACCGCCACCCAGAAGACCGTCGACGGTCCTTCCCAGAAGGACTGGCGTGGAGGCCGCGGCATCCTGGAAAACATCATCCCGTCCTCCACCGGTGCGGCCAAGGCCGTAGGCGTGGTGCTGCCCGAGCTGAACGGCAAGCTGACCGGCATGGCCTTCCGCGTGCCCACCTCCGATGTATCCGTGGTCGACCTGACCTGCGAGCTGAACAAGGGCGCCAAGTACGCGGACATCTGTGCCGCCATGAAGGCCGCTTCCGAGTCCGGCCCGCTCAGCGTGACCCTGGGCTACACCGACGAAAAGGTGGTCTCCACCGATTTCCGCGGGTGCAACATGTCTTCCATCTTCGATGCCGAGGCCGGCATCGCCCTGGATGACACTTTTGTAAAGGTCGTGGCCTGGTACGACAACGAGTATGGCTACACCTGCAACATGCTGCGCTTCGTGCAGCACGTGGCGGCGAACTAAGCGACAGAACGGGGGTGGATTTGAAAGCCTCCCCCGTTTTTCGTTCGGAGCTGTAAACGCAAAATAAGGATGGGGGACAGACTTAAGTCTGTCCCCGTCTCTTAGATACGAGAGTCATTGGCTAAGCGGCCCGTTTAGCCAATCACTTTGAAAAATGCCAGGAGTTACCGCATGTCCTTCATAAAACTCACCGACCTGGATCTCGCCGGCAAGCGAGTGTTGATCCGCGCCGACCTGAACGTGCCCGTCAAGGACGGCAAGGTCACCTCCGATGCCCGCATCACCGCCTCCATGCCTACCATCGAGCACTGTGCCAAGGCCGGTGCCAAGGTAATGGTCATGTCCCATCGCGGCCGTCCCGAGGAGGGCGTGGCCGATGAAGAGAATTCCCTGGCGCCCATCGCCGACAGCATGTCCGCCAAGCTGGGCAAGACCGTGCGCCTGGTGAAGGACTACCTGGACCAGGCTCCGAGCCTGGGTTCCGGTGAAGTGGTGCTGCTGGAGAACGTGCGCTTCAACGCGGGTGAAAAGAAGGACAACGAGGAACTGGCGAAGAAGTACGCCGCCCTCTGTGATGTGTTCGTCATGGACGCCTTCGGCACCGCCCACCGTGCCCAGGCCTCCACCCATGGCGCCGGCAAGTTCGCGCCCGTGGCCTGCGCCGGCCTGCTGCTGTCCGAGGAACTGGACGCCCTGCACAAGGCCCTGGCCAACCCGGCCCGCCCCATGGTCGCCATCGTCGGTGGCTCCAAGGTGTCCACCAAGCTGACGGTGCTGGAAGCACTGTCAGAAAAAGTGGACCAGATGGTGGTGGGCGGCGGCATTGCCAACACCTTCCTCAAGGCGACCGGCAAGAACGTCGGCAAGTCCCTGTGCGAAGACGACCTGGTGCCCACTGCCCAGATGCTGATCGAGAAGATGAAGAAGCGCGGTGCCAACATCCCCATCGCTGTCGACGTGGTGTGCGGCAAGAAATTCGACGAGAACGAGCCGGCTGTGCTGAAGGATGCCGGTGATGTGAGCGATGACGACATGATCTTCGACATCGGTCCCAAGTCGGCACAGGAGCTGGCGGACATCATCGCCAAGGCCGGCACCATCGTTTGGAACGGCCCGGTGGGCGTGTTCGAATTCGACCAGTTTGGCGAAGGCACCAAGACGATCGCCATGGCCATCGCCAATGCGAAGGGCTTTTCGCTGGCCGGAGGTGGTGACACCATTGCCGCCATCCAGAAGTACGACATCTATGACAAGGTGTCCTATATCTCCACCGCCGGTGGTGCCTTCCTGGAGTTTCTGGAAGGAAAGACCCTCCCGGCCGTGGCGATGCTGGAAGAACGGGCCAAAAAATAATCAGGCACTAGGCGGGCGGCACCAGAAGGTGCCGCTTCGCGTTCAGAGGTAGTATGCAAAGAAGAACCAAGATTGTTGCAACCCTGGGTCCGGCTACTGATGATCCCAAGGTGTTGGATGCCATGCTGCAGGCCGGTGTGGATGTGGTACGCCTCAATTTTTCCCACGGCAGTCACGAAGAACACATCCTCCGGGCGGAGAATGTCCGCAACCGCGCGCGCGCCCATGGGCGCCAGGTGGGGGTGTTCGTGGACCTGCAGGGCCCCAAGATCCGTATCGAGCGTTTCAAGGAAGGCAAGGTTCGCCTGGACGAGGGCGCCCGTTTTACCCTGGATGCCGCCCTGGGCGTCAACGACGGTGATGTAACCCGGGTGGGGTTGACCTACAAGTCATTGCCCGATGATGTGAATCGCGGTGACACCCTGTTGCTGGATGACGGTGCGCTGGTGCTGTGGGTCGAGGAAGTACGCGGCAGCGAGATCGAATGTCGGGTGGTCATCGGTGGTGAGCTGTCCAACAACAAGGGCATCAACCGCCAGGGCGGTGGCCTGTCTGCCAAGGCGCTCACCGACAAGGACCGGGCCGATATCAAGGCGGCCGCGAAGATGCAGGCGGATTATCTCGCCGTCTCCTTCCCCCGCAGTGCCGCGGATGTGAACGAGGCGCGCGAACTGCTGCGCCAGGCCGGCGGCCACGGTGGCATCATCGCCAAGATCGAGCGTGCCGAGGCGCTGACGGCCCTGGAAGAAATCATCGGCGCCAGCGATGCCATCATGATCGCCCGTGGCGACCTGGGCGTGGAGATCGGTGACGCCGAATTGCCCGCGGTGCAGAAGCGCATCATCCAGGCGGCCCGTAGTATGGACCGGGTGGTCATCACCGCCACCCAGATGATGCAGTCCATGATCGAGAACCCCATGCCCACCCGCGCCGAGGTGTTCGATGTGGCCAATGCGGTCATCGATGGTACCGACGCCGTCATGCTGTCGGCCGAAACCGCCGCCGGCAAGCATGTGGCAAAGGTGGTGGAAGCCATGGATCGCATCTGCCGGGGCGCCGAGCGCCAGCGCAGTGGCCTGGATTCCGAGCGTCGCCAGCACATCCAGTTCAACCGCATCGACGAGGCCATCGCCAAGGCCACCATGTACACGGCCAACAAGCTCGGCGTGAAGGCCATCGCCGCCCTGACCGAGTCCGGCGCCACCCCGTTGTGGATGTCGCGAATCAGTTCCGGCATCCCCATCTATGCCTTGACCCGGCATGTGGAGACGCGTAGAAAGGTAACCCTTTACCGCGGGGTCTACCCGGTCAGTTTCGACGTCACCAGCCAGGACCACAAGCAGGTGAACCGCGAGGCGGTGGATGAGCTGATGCGACGTGGCGCGGTGCGGGACGGGGATCTGGTCATCATCACCAAGGGTGATCTCATGGGCGAGTTGGGTGGTACCAACGCCATGAAGATCATCCGTGTCGGTGAGCACGGTGTGGATCCGTACTGAGCCCATATACCCTATGTAATGTAATGGTGAATTCTGGAAGGCGCGGGTTCTACAATGGACCCATATTCCGGGTACTCCCGCTCCGGCGGAAGTGCCGGCGGATCAAAGCCCGCCAGTGTTCCGGTAACATTTTCACAATCTGATACGTTAAGGAGACCACCATGGCCCTGATTTCCATGCGCCAGCTGCTCGATTACGCAGCCGAACACAACTTTGGCATGCCTGCTTTCAACGTCAACAACATGGAGCAGGTGCATGCCATCATGCAGGCCGCGCAGGAATGCGACAGCCCGGTGATCATGCAGGGTTCCGCGGGTGCCCGTTCCTATGCCGGCGAGCCCTTTCTGCGCCACCTGATCACTGCTGCCACGGAAATGTACCCGAACATTCCCATCGTCATGCACCAGGATCATGGTTCCGAACCCGCCGTGTGCCTGCGCTCCATCCAGTCCGGTTTCAGCTCCGTCATGATGGACGGTTCCCTGATGTCCGACATGAAGACCCCGTCCAGCTACGAGTACAACGTGGCCGTGACTTCCGAAGTGGTGAAGATGGCCCACGCCGGCGGCGTGTCCGTGGAAGGCGAGCTGGGCTGCCTGGGTTCCCTGGAAACCGGCATGATGGGCGAGGAAGACGGCCATGGTTCCGATGACCAGCTCGACCACTCCCAGCTGCTGACCGACCCGGAAGAAGCCGCTGACTTCGTCAAGAAGACCGGTGTGGATGCCCTGGCCATCGCCATCGGCACCAGCCACGGTGCCTACAAGTTCACCCGTCCGCCGACAGGAGATATCCTGGCCATCAGCCGCATCAAGGAAATCCACACCCGCATCCCCAACACCCACCTGGTGATGCACGGTTCCTCCTCGGTGCCGCAGGACTGGCTGGAAATCATCAACAACTTCGGCGGCGATATGGGCACCACCTATGGTGTGCCGGTCGAGGAAATCCAGGAAGGCATCAAGCACGGCGTACGCAAGGTCAACATCGACACCGACCTGCGCATGGCCTCCACCGGTGCCATCCGCAAGCACCTGGCGGAGAACAAGTCCAACTTCGACCCGCGCAAGTTCCTGAAGGCCTCCACGGCGGCCATGAAGGAAATCTGCAAGGCCCGCTACGAAGCCTTCGGTTGTGCTGGTCACGCCAGCAAGATCAAGGCCATCGGCCTGGACGACATGCGCAAGCGCTATGAGTCCGGCGAACTGGATCCCAAGGTCAACTAGGATCCGGGGATTCTGCCCGAAATGGAAAAGGCGGCCTCCGGGCCGCCTTTTTCGTTTATCGCCTATCACCGTCCATCGCCCTGTAGGAGCCGCCTCCGGCCGCTCCTACAGGGGGCTCAACACCGGTTCGTCCAGCGCTGCCGCCTGTTCCCGCAGCGACAGGATATGTTCCTCCCAGTAGCGCGGCCCATAGAACCAGGGAAAGGCCTGCTGGAAAGCGGGATCATCGGCGCGACTGGCCAGCCAGCCGGCGTAATGGATGATGCGCAGGGTACGCAGGGGTTCTATCAGGCTCAGCTGGTGGTAATCGAAGTCGCAGAAGTCCTCGTAGCCCTCGAGCAGGGCACCCAGCTGCAGGCCCATCTCCTCGCGGTCACCGGAGAGCAACATCCACAGATCCTGAACGGCGGGCCCCATGCGGCAGTCATCGAGGTCGACGAAGTGGGGGCCGTTGTCCGTCCAGAGGATGTTGCCGGGATGACAGTCCCCGTGCAGGCGAATGTTGCGCACGGGGCCGCATTCGGCGAAGCGCCGGGTGATGGTCTGCAACAGTTCGTCCACCAGGCTGCGGTAGGCCGCCTCCAGGTAATCGGGCAGGATGCCCTTGTCCAGGAGATAATCCCGTGGCGTCTGACCGAAGCTGTGCACATCGAGAGTAGGGCGGTGGGAAAAGGGCCGGGTTCTGCCCACCGCATGCAGGCGACCCAGGAAGCGGCCCATCCAGACCCGGTGTTCGCGTTGGTCCAGGTCGGGCCAGCGGCCCCCCTGGCGGGGATAGACCGCGAAGGCAAAGCCACCGTGTTCATGCAGGCTGCGGCCGGCGACATCCCGCTGCGGTGCCACCACCGGGATGTCCCGTTCCACCAGCTCCCAGGCGAAATCATGTTCCTCCTGCAAGGCGGCCCGCGACCAGCGTCCGGGACGATAGAACTTGGCAATCACGGGCGTGGCATCCTCGATGCCCACCTGGTAGACCCGGTTCTCGTAGCTGTTCAGCGCCAGCAGGCGGCCGTCACAGCGCAGGCCGGTGGTTTCCAGTGCGTCCAGCAGCAGGTCGGGGGTGAGGGCGTCGTAGGGGTGGAGCTCGGAAGGGGGTGCGGACATCAGGGCATTGTACCCCAAAAAGAAAAACGGCCCGGAAGGGCCGTAGCATTGCGTGTGAAGGCTGATCCGGTTGCCCGGTAGGCATCCCTTGCCCGCCTTCCTTATGGTTTATCATTGTTTTTTAACCCTGGTCCTCCAGTTTGCCTTGCGGCACCCCCCTGTAGGCCAAGTCACGGTGCTTCCCCCAGCACTTGAGGTGAAATTATAGGCCGCGACCCCGGGGTGGTATGTAGGGTGGCTCCGGGAGCTCATGTAAGCAAATTCCTACAAACTTGCCACCTGGCCAGCGGCATCGGACCAGGGGCACTGCTCCAAAACCAACGGCTTGTCGGGTTGCGGTCGAAAAACTTTCCGTGCGAGAGAGGGCCTGGGTCATTCGTCATGCCCGCGAATACCCATCCATGTGTCACCGATGATTCGTCCATCCTTCCGATTTCCATCATCGGACCCTTACATCTGGATTTAGTCTAAACTCAGTCCAGGGATGCGCCGCAAGGGAGCGCGGTGATACCTGTCGAAGATGGAAACCAGAAGACGGAAACCAATGGAGGATAGACGATGGCGAGCAAAGGCAGTAAGCCTACGACCACTGATGCCGGGATCCCGGTATCAAGTGATGAACATTCCCTGACGATCGGCCCTGATGGCCCCATACTCTTGCAGGATCACTACCTGATCGAACAGATGGCACAGTTCAACCGGGAGCGGATCCCGGAACGCCAGCCCCACGCCAAGGGTAGTGGTGCCTTCGGGCATTTCAAGGTCACCAAGGACGTCAGCCGCTACACCAAGGCAGCGCTTTTCCAGCCGAACACCAAGACCGAGGTGCTGGCGCGATTCTCCACCGTCGCCGGTGAGCGCGGCAGCCCCGATACCTGGCGTGACCCACGCGGGTTCGCGCTGAAGTTCTATACCACCGAAGGCAATTACGACCTGGTCGGCAACAACACGCCGGTGTTCTTTATCCGCGACCCCATGAAGTTCCAGCACTTCATCCGCTCCCAGAAACGTCGTGCGGACTCCAACCTGCGTGACCACGATATGCAGTGGGACTTCTGGACCCTGTCACCGGAGTCGGCACACCAGGTGACCTGGCTCATGGGCGATCGCGGCATTCCCAGGACCTGGCGGAACATGAATGGCTATGGCAGCCATACCTACATGTGGGTGAATGCCAAGGGCAAGAAGTTCTGGGTGAAATATCATTTCAAGACCGACCAGGGCATCGAGTTTCTTACCCAGGAGGAGGCCGACCATCTGGCCGGCGCCGACGGTGACTATCATGTGCGTGACCTGTTCAATGCGATCCAGCGTGGTGACCATCCCAGCTGGACCCTGCACGTGCAGATCATGCCCTTCGCCGACGCGGATACCTACCGGTTCAATCCCTTCGACCTGACCAAGGTGTGGCCGCATGGTGACTACCCCTTGATCGAGGTGGGCAAGCTGACCCTGAACCGTAATCCCACTGATAACCACACCGAGATCGAGCAGGCCGCCTTCGAGCCCAACAATCTCGTGCCCGGTATCGGCGTGAGTCCCGACAAGATGCTGCTGGGCCGGATCTTCTCCTACGCGGACGCCCATCGTGCCCGCATCGGTGCCAACTACAAGCAGATCCCGGTCAATAGGCCCAAGAGCCCCGTGCACAGTTACAGCAAGGACGGGGCGATGCGCGTGGAGAACGTTTCCGACCCCGTGTACGCACCGAACTCCAAGGGTGGCCCGCAGGCCGACGGCAAGCGCTACCCCGGCGTGGAGATCTGGGCGGCCGATGGCGACATGGTCCGTGCCGCCTACAGCTTGCGCAAGGATGACGATGATTTCGGCCAACCCGGCACGCTGGTGCGTGAGGTGATGGACGACGATGCGCGCACGCGGCTGGTATCCAACGTCGTCGGTCACCTCAAGGCCGGGGTCTCGAAGCCCGTGTTGAAGCGTGCACTCGAGTACTGGCGCAATATCGACAAGGACATCGGAGACCGCATCGCCAAGGGTGTTGCCGGCAAATGATCGGCCCACATCGGGGAAAGATTTACTCAGGAAGTCAGCATTCATCGCTACATTAGAGGCCCGTCATTCCCGCATTCGCGGGGATGACGGGATACACATTGATCTGCTCCTGGTAGACCTCGGCGTTCACCTGGAACACCGGGCAGGGGATGACGATCATGTCGGCGCCCATGGCATCTAACCTCTACCGGCGCCTGACCTCCTGACAAACCCCGCAGACGCGGTTCTGCTAGACTCTATCGGGTAAGCTTTAATCAAGCCTTCATACGGGCGTATGCTGGTATCTGTAAATGCGGCAGATTTATTTTCGCTAGAACCACTCGTTTTTACCTGTACGATTATTGACATGCAAGGCAGCTGGCGTAAAGGCGGAACTATTTCAGTTTATTGCATTGCTTCGAAAATCATACTTTTTTCATGCAAATTACAAATAATGCGCCCGCCATTATTGTCTCTTAATTCTCGCCACATTTTGAAGCCAGATAGTATTGCATTTTCCCATTGTTTTGTCGTGCAATCCTTAATCTCAAGATGCCTTGTAAGCATTTTTATCGTCCTGAGTAGCTGGTAGTCGACAACATCGAGGCTATCGAAATAATTATGATTCCTTGCATACTCAAAAACCAAGATTGATATTGCTTCATCTATAACCCAGGCGCGACCTCCATCTTCAACTTCCTTATGTATAGCGCTAGTTATCCGCTTTTTCTCTAATAGTCTGCGCGTTACTGGGGACCACCCTATTGTAGTTGCATATGAGAGATGGAATACATCATGGAATCTATAAAAGTCTACATTTCTAGCGTTGTCTCGTATTAGATCGCCGAATGGCTTTCCATTTACCGTAACTGAAACATATTTTTTCCCGTCTTCCTTGGAATTTTCTTCGAACTCAGCCACAAATTCACGTGGTAATTGCTCGTTTTCTGGGAAGCCGTCATCAGGAAATTCACCTTCTAATTCGAGCTGAAGATTATCGTTTAGATCATTCCAGCGTTCCGTCGTTTTTTTT
>SWBZ01003011.1_pt1 | contig 33387 bp, 31 predicted proteins | sample 4693031 | NCBI WGS metagenome assembly SWBZ01 (sample SAMN10267274, study PRJNA491770) | bioreactor metagenome | isolation source: DHS bioreactor inoculated with | place: Japan: off Shimokita Peninsula
GCATTGGACGGGAAGGCGTTCCAGTCAAACGTCTTGTCCGTGAAGCGGCCGGTATGGGCGGCGAGTTCATCGGCAAGTCCGGTGGTGGGCGTCGCGTGAATTGTCATGGCGGTTCCTCTGTGTTCGACCCACCGACACGCTAGATCGCTGCCGTTTTACTTGCTAGACAACGTTTTATGGATAAAACAGAAGGGGTCGATGCCGTGTCCAGGCCAGCCGAGGACAAATATCTCGTTCCCGGTTTGATACGGGGTCTGGAAGTGCTTCGGGCCTTTACGCCCGAGTGCCGCGAGATGTCGCTCTCCGACATCGCCCGCCGGTTGGGAACCACACGCTCCGCCGCGTTCCGCGCGGTCTATACGCTGGCCCATCACGGCTATCTTCTGCATGACGCACAGCGCGGGCATTACATGCTCGGACCGGCCGTGCTGCGGCTCGGCTACGGTTATCTCGCGACACGGGAACTGGTGGAGATCGCGCTTTCGGAACTGGAGAAATTGCGAGACGCCACCGACTGGTCGGCCCATCTTGGCGTGCGCGACGGACGCGACGTGCTCTACATGCTCAGGGTTCCGAGCCATATCGGGCTTGTCAGCATCGTTCATGTCGGCAGCCGCCTGCCTGCCGCCGCGACGACGATGGGACGCGTCCTGTTGGCCGCTCTGGACGAGGCGAGCGTAATCAGGCTCTATCGCGAAGAGGCCTACCCAAACGCGTCCGGCCCGACACCGCGATCGCTCGGCGAACTCCTCGCCCAATGGCGGCGCGACCGGCAATCCGACACAGTCTCGCAGATCGGCAATTTCGAAACGGGCGCCGCAAGCGTCGCCGCCCCGATACGCGACATCGAGGGCAAGGTCGTCGCGGCCATCAACGTCACCCAAGTCAACTCCGCCGATCCCGCCGCCGGCCATGACGCCAGGATCGAGCAGGCGGTTCTGCGCGCAGCATCCTCCATCACGCGACTTTTGGGCGGCGCGCCCAAACGGGCGACGGTATTGACCGACACACCTTAGAACCACTCGTCTTCGAAGCCGGGCGGCGTAAAGAACGCACCTTCTATCGCGTCGACAACGACTGCCCGCTCCGCAAGAGCCGGTCGCGCAGCGCGGCCGTTTGATCGTCGGACAAATCGATCGGCAGCACCAGGCAGATCGTGGCTTCGACATGCCCCTCGGCATTGTAGATCGGGGCGGCCAGGCATTGCGTGAAAGCGTCAACCAGTCCCTTCGTCAGGCAAAAGCCGTCCTTCCGGGACTGCGCGATGGCCTCGATGAAATCATCGATCATGATCCGGCGCCCATCGGGCAGCATCAGATCCTCAGGCGCGATGAGCGCCTCGATCTCCGCGCGGCTGTGTCCGGCGAGCAGGAGCCGCCCGGACGCCGTCCAAGGGATCGGAATCTGCAGACCGACGGCGGAACTGATGCGGAACGGACGGGTGCCCGGACACATATGCATGATGGTGTAGCGGCCGGTCTGCAACATGCAGAACTCGCAGGTCTCGCCGGTTTCCTTCGCCAGGCGGTCGACCTCCGCGCGCGCGCGCTTGGCGAGCGAATTCTCGCGGATATAATTTAGACCGTAGAGATACATCCGCTTGCCGAAAAAGATGCGCGCGTCGTCCGGGGACACCTCGAGCAGGCCTGCCTCGGTCAGGTCGTTGACCACGGTATAGATCGACGAACGCGGCGCGCCCAAAGCCTTTGCCAGGGCCCCGATGCGGATACCCTCGCCGTGACCATGCAGAAACTCCAGAATCTGCACGATGCGATCGACGCTGCGTTCCCGTCGAGTCGCGGGGCGCGTGCGCGACGACCGCCCTTCGGCATCAGTCCCCACGTCCTGCTCCACTTGCGTATTTCTCCGTCAATGCTATTCTGTCTTTAACACAAGACAACTGTCCTGTATACAGGACAAATTTGATCGTGAGCGACGCGCAATCCGCCGCCTTCCGACAAGGGGCGAGCGTTGCCGACAAGGGGATTTCGGTGAGGTTGAGATGAGTGGCTTGTCCGGGATCCATGCGCGCATCCGCCAATCTATCGCGACGCTGCCGCGCCTCGATATCGCGCTCAAGAACACGCCACTCGAGGAAGCCGGAAACCTTTCCCGCGTGCTCGGCGGTCCGCGCATCTTCGTCAAGCGCGACGATCTGACCGGAGTGGCGCTCGGCGGCAACAAGCTGCGCAACCTCGAGTTCCGGCTCGCCCACGCGATGAAGGACGAGCCCGACACCGTCCTCGTCGGTCTCGACCTGCAATCGAATTCGGCACGCCAGACCGTCGGCGCCTGCAACAAGCTGGGCCTGCGAACCATCCTCGTGCTGGAAGGGCGTCGGCCCGACACGATCCAGGGCAATCTTCTGGTCGACTATCTCTTGGGCGCCGAGGTTCATTTCGCCGCCGACGTCCACGAACAGCGCACGATGCTCGACCATCTGGCCGCGGATGTTCGTGCCGGCGGCGGACGCCCGCACATCCTCAACGACAACCCGATGTTCGACGTCGCCTCCGCCGTTGCCTATCTGGAAGTGACGCTGGAGATCGTCGAGCAGCTCGACGCACTCGGAAAGACGCCCGATTGCATCTATATGTCGTCAAGCGGCAAGGGGCAGGCGGGCATGATTCTGGCCCAAAAACTGCTCGACCTGCGCTTCGCCATGCATGGCGTGACCGCCACGGACGAGTTCCACATTCCCTCGCGCACCGCAACCATCGCCAACCAGACCAGCACGGCCATCGGACTGGACGTAACCGTCGACGAAAAGGACGTGGTCAATTTCGACGATTTCGTCGGCGAGGGTTACGGCATCCCGAGTGAGGCCGGCAACGAGGCCGTGCGCCTGTTCGCCCGAACCGAGGGTATCATTCTCGACCCCATCTATACCGGCAAGGCGGCCGCCGGCCTGGTCGCGCATGTGCGCGAGGGCCGCTTCGCAAGCGACGACGTGGTGGTGTTTGTCCATACCGGGGGCACACCGGCGATCTTCACCTGGAACGAATTATGGCTTTGACGCGCGACGCGCAAAGTCCGCACCCGGCAATGTCAACGAAGAAAAGGGGAATAGTCATGCAACGCAGAACACTTCTCACCGGCGCGGCAGGCGCCATGCTCCTGTCGGCACTGCCGGCAACGACGCTTCGGGCTTTCGCCCAGACAAGCCAGGGTGTCATCACCTTCGGCCAGAGCACCGCCGTGCTGACGCTCGATCCAGCGCACGGGGCGTTCACGGGCTATCCCGGCGGGTACGAGGCGGCGCTCGTGCTTTTCGACCGGCTGCTGGATTTCGATGCGGACATGACCATCGTGCCGCAGCTCGCCGAATCCTACCGCATGAGCGACGATCTCCAGTCCTGCGAATTGAAGCTGCGCAGCGGTGTCACCTTCCATGACGGAACCCCCTGCGACGCGGCAGCCGTCAAGTTCAACATCGAGCGGATGATGAACAAGGAGATCAACACCACCAACAGGCCGCTCTGGGATCCGATCTCGGGTGTCGACATGGTCGATGACACCACGATCGTCATCCGCATGTCGGCGCCTTTTGCACAACTGCCGAACACGCTCGCCCATGGCTCCGGGGCGATCGTTTCGCCGGCCGCGATCGAGAAGTTCGGCGAGGACGGTTTTGCCCAGAACCCGGTCGGTGCGGGCCCCTATAGGCTGGACTCCTTCAACGCCGGACAGGAACTGGTGCTCAAGGCCTATGACGGTTACTGGGGCGGCGCGCCGGGCGCGACTGGAATCGTCTTCCGCTTCATCGCCGAACCGGCAACGCGCATCAACGCGTTGACCACCGGAGCGGTCGACGTCATCGACGCCGTGCCGGTGCATCTGGTCGGCCAGCTCTCCGGCAATGCCGACATCGAGATCGCACGCCGCCCGGGTCTGCGCCCGATCGGTCTCGCCTTCAATCTCACCCGGCCCGCCTTGCAGGACGTGAAAGTGCGCAAGGCGCTCAATCTCGCCGTTCCCGTGGCGACGATCGCCGAGCGGGTCTTCTTCGGCTTCGCCAAGGCGCCCGATTCACCGCTGGCCTTCGACGCCATCGGCCACAGGACGGTGGGCCAAACCGTGTTCGATCAGGCCAAGGCCAAAGCCCTGCTCGCCGAGGCCGGCTATAGCGCGGGCGCCGACGGCATCCTGGAAAAGGACGGCGAGAAGCTCAGCCTGTCCTTCTTCGCGCCGGACGGTCTGTTCCCGGGCGACGTCGCAGTGGCGGAAATCGTCGCGGCCTCGCTGCGACAGGTCGGCGTCGACGCCGCGATCAACAAGATCGAGAAGGGCGCCTACTGGGATCACCTGCGCCAGGACAAGGCCAACCTCGCCTGGGACATGGCAATGTTCGGGTTCAATCCCTCCAACGCGTCCGGCACCTATCACCTGGCCTCGCTGTTCAAGTCGAACGCCGACGATAACGGCAAGCCGGATGTCTGGAACATCGCCCGCTACCGCAACGAAAAGGTCGACGCGCTTCTGGAGACGGCCAGCAGCGCGCCCGAGGAATCCGCACGCCTCAACGCGCTCGGCGAGGCCCAGGCGCTGATTTGGGAAGACGCGCCCTATCTTTGGTTACAGATCAACGAGAACGTGTCGGCGGCCGGCAAGTCCGTCTCCGGTCTGGGCGTGCTGCCGATCGTCTTCACGACATTGCGCAACGCCTCCAAGGCATAACGACCGGCGGCACGATGTTCAGGTTCCTCGTCAAGCGTTTTGCGATGATTCCCCTGGTGGTGCTGGGAGTCGTGACGATCCTGTTCATCATCTTCAAGTCGGTGCCCGGCGACGAAGCGGCCTTCGTCGCCGGAGCCACCGCAACCCAGGAAGAGATCGAGGCGGTGCGCATCCGGCTCGGCCTCGACCGCCCCCTGGCGGAACAATATCTCAAACATCTCGCGGGCCTCGCCGTCGGGGATTTCGGCTATTCCACCACCTTCCGCGGCAACCCGCTTCCCCATATCGTCGACAGACTGCCGGCCACGGTCGCCCTGACTGTATCGGCCATCGTGCTGACCATCCTTGCGGGCATACCCGCCGGCATCGTCGCCGCCGCCTTCCGCAATCGATGGCCGGACTACCTGATCTCGTTCACCGTCGTGGGCCTGCTCGCGGTGCCGAATTTCTGGCTCGGCATGCTGCTGATCGCCTTCCTGTCGGTCAATCTCGGGCTGCTGCCCAGTTTCGGCGCGGCGGGACCCGCATCGCTGGTCATTCCCACGCTCGCGCTCGCCGCACGGCTGATCGCGCTGGTGGCCAGGATGACGCGGGGCGTAGTGATTGAGGAACTGCGCAAGGACTACGTACGCACCGCGCGCGCCAAGGGTCTCTCCCATGACGGCGTGCTGCGTGGACACGTGTTGCGCAATGTGATGATCCCGACGGTTACCGTGATCGGCCTGCAGACGGGATATCTTCTCGGCGGGTCGGTGGTCATCGAAAGGCTCTGCGCATGGCCGGGCATCGGCGACCTGATGCTGACGGCGGTCTCGGTGCGCGACTACACGCTCGTTCAGGCGATCGCGCTGATTTTCGTCGTATCCTTCCTCGTCATCAACATCGCCGTCGAGATCATCTATCGCTTCGTCAATCCGAGGTTGCGCTATGCATGAGGTGACGCCGGCACGGCCGGCAAGGCGGCGGCGGCGAGGCGTCAACGTGTTCCTGTGGCTAGGCGTGAGTCTGCTGGCAGTCTTCGCACTGCTGGCACTTTTCGGCGAGGCCGTGGCGCCGCACGATCCCAACGCCCAGGACCTTTTCGCGATGCTCGAGCCGCCCTCGGCGGCTCACCTTCTCGGCACCGACAATGTCGGGCGCGACATCCTTTCGCGCATCATCGTCGGCACGCGCTATACGCTGTCGATCGCGCTTGCTTCGGTGTTTTTCGCCGGCATTGGCGGGGTCGCGCTGGGCGCCATAGCCGGTTATTTCGGCGGCGTGACCGACCGCGTGGTTACCGGGATCATCGACCTCCTGCTGACCGTGCCCAACATCGTGCTTGCGATCGCGATCGCCTCGGTTGCCGGCTCCAGCGCAACCGGTCTCACCATCGCCATCACGGCGAGCTTCATCCCGCCGCTGGCACGGCTCGTCCGGGGCCGAGTGATCGAACTCGCCGAGGAGGATTTCGTCGCCGCCTCAATCACCGTGGGCATGAGCCATACGCGAATCCTCCTGCGCCACATCCTGCCCAACGCGGCGACTGTCATCATCATCGAACTCAGCCTCAATGCGGGCCAGGCGGTGCTGATCGGCTCGGCGCTGGGTTTCCTCGGGCTCGGCGTCCAGCCACCCGCGCCCGAATGGGGAACCATGCTCGGCGCCAGCCGGGAATATCTGACCATGGCGCCGCACCTCGTGATCGCCCCGGGCATCGCCATCTCCCTCCTCGTTCTCGCCTTCAACGCCTTCGGCGACGGTCTGCGCGACGTGTTCGATCCAGGTTCAAGCTCATGACGGTGTCCACAATGGATTTCGGCATCATCGATTGCCACGCCCACATCTTCCCGCCGGCCGCCGGCGCTGCCGGTTTTCCCGACGTTGAAACGCACCGGCTGCACCAGCAGCGCGCCATGCACATGCATGGAAACCAGCCCTACCGCCGAACCCGCGACGGCTCCCTGGTCACCGAGCGCATGCTGTGGAACCAGACCGACCCGTCACCTGCGGGCCGGCGCGACTGCGCCTTCCGGGCCGGGCGGTTCGGCCGTTTCGAATGGACGAGCGGCGGCGAGGATTTTTACGTTCAGTTCCTGCCACCCTGGATGGACGATCTGTCGATGAGCGCCGAAAAGCTGCTGGCGTTCATGGACAATGCCGGTGTTGCGGCCACGATTCTCCAGAACGACCATATCTACGGCAATCTGGCCGAGGATTTTGCCGCCGCGGCAGGCGCCCATCCCGGCCGCTTTGTCGGCCTTGCCCAGATCGAGGAGGCCTTCGCCTATACCGACGAGGAACTGCAGCGCCTTGCCGACGAGATCGGTCGTCTGAAGATGGCAGGCGTCTATTTTACCACGACGGGGCTGTTTCGCAGCGGCTACCGGCCAATGCACTCCGACGCCGTCTACGACCCCTTCTGGCGCTTCATCGAGCAGAGCGGCCTGCCGGTGTTCTGGGTCCAGTCGGCAAACTCGCCGGTTGGCACCTATGAAGACGAGATGCGCCATCTGGAACGCATCGTGGAGCGCTTTCCCGGCATTCGCCATGTTCTGGTTCACGGCGTGCCAACATCGCTTTATGCCGACGACCAGGATCGTCTCACGCTTCCCGCCGTGATCGACACACTGCTTTCCCAGGCGCCGGTTTCCGCCGAAATTCTCTACCCGATCGCCTGGGGCGGGCGGCAGGACTACCCCTACCCGCGCGCGCACCTTCATATCCGCCAACTGGTCGAGCGCTTCGGCGCGGAGCGCTTCCTGTGGGGCTCCGACGCGCCGAATGTCGACCGCTACTGCACCTATGCGCAGTCGCTCACCTATTTCACCCACTACGCCGACTATCTTTCGGATCGGGATCGACGCGCCATCCTGCGCGACAACGCGGTCGCGCTCATACCGGCGCTCGCCGGGCGGGACGGCACTGGATGACGCCGCTTCTCTCGATCCAGCACCTGACCGTGGAACTGTCTGCCCGGGACCGCACATTCGATGCCGTAAGCGATCTGTCCTTCACCGTCGCGCGCGGCGAAGTACTTGCGTTGGTGGGAGAATCCGGTTCGGGCAAGAGCATGACCGCCCTTGCGATCATGCGACTCTTGCCCGAACCGGTCGCGCGGATCAGCAAGGGCCGCATCCTGTTCGACGAACTCGACCTTGCCGCGGCGAGCGAAGCCAGCCTGCGCTCGATAAGGGGAAACCGCATCGGCCTGATCTTCCAAGAACCGATGACATCGCTCAATCCGTCGATGCGCGTCGGCCCGCAGGTCGCCGAGGCTTTGCGCCTGCACAAGGGGCTCGACGCCGCCGCCGCCAGACGGCGCGTGGAAGAGATCTTCGAACAGGTGCGCATACCCGATCCGAAGCGGCGTTTCGACGACTATCCGCATCAAATGTCAGGCGGCATGCGCCAACGCGTGGTGATCGCGCTCGCACTGGCCTGCGATCCGGATGTGCTGATCGCCGACGAGCCGACCACGGCGCTGGACGTGACCACCCAGGCCCAGATTCTGGAAACGTTCCGCGACCTGCAGGCCGCCGTCGGCGCCGCGACGATCCTGATCACCCATGATCTGGCCGTCGTCGCCGAAACGGCCGACCGCGTGGCCGTCATGTATGCCGGCAGGATCGTCGAGGAGACGACGACCGAACGATTGTTTGCCGCCCCCCAGCACCCCTACACGCACGGCCTGCTTGGTTCGATCCCGCATATCGCCGAAGCCGGTAGCGCCACCGAACGCGGCCGTCTTGCCGAAATTCCCGGCACAGTGCCCGCGCTGTGGGCCCTGCCCCGCGGCTGCGCCTTCGCGCCGCGCTGCCCGCGAGCCCGGCAGCGATGCGAGGTCGAACGGCCTCCACTGTCCGACATGGCGCCCGGACACCGCGCGGCCTGCTGGTATCCGATGAAAGGCGCGGCATGAGCAAGCTGCTTGAGGTCAGCAATCTGGGCAAGCGCTTCACCATTGCCGGCGGTCTCGCCGGCAGGGCGCGAACCGTTCACGCCGTCGACGACGTTTCCTTTTCCATCGCCGCGGGCGAAACGCTCGGCCTGGTCGGCGAATCGGGCTGCGGCAAGTCGACCGTCGGCAAGATGATCGTCAGGCTGCTTGAGCCGAGCGACGGAAAGATTCTTCTCGACGGCATCGACATCTCCCACCTGTCCCATCGCCGCATGCGCCCGTTACGACGTCGCGTGCAGATGATTTTCCAGGATCCGAACGGTTCGCTCGATCCGCGACAGCGCGCCCAGGACATCGTCGCCGAGCCGCTGCTGGTCAGCGGCATGCACGGCGCCGCGCGGCGGCGCGAGCGGGTCGCCGACCTATTCGAAAAGGTCGGATTGCGGCCGGACCAGATGCGCAACGTGCCGTCGAAATTCTCCGGCGGCCAGCGCCAGCGGCTGGCGATCGCGCGCGCGCTGGCGCTCAACCCGGCTCTGATCGTCGCCGACGAACCGGTATCGGCCCTGGACGTGTCGATCCAGGCACAGGTTGTCAATCTGATGTCGGACATCCAGCGCGAATTCGGTCTCGCCTATCTGTTCGTCGCGCACGATCTCGGCATCGTGCAGCACATCAGCGACCGGGTCGCGGTGATGTATCTGGGCCGTATCGTGGAAATCGGCGACACCGCGCGTGTCTATCAGCAGCCCTGCCACCCCTATACGCGCACGCTGATGGATGCCGTGCCCAAGCCCGATCCGTCGCGTCGCCACCGCCGCCTCAAGGTACCGCGCGGCGAGGTGCCCAGTCCACTGGACCCGCCCTCCGGCTGCGCGTTCCATCCGCGTTGCCCGGTCGCGACCGACATCTGCCGCAGCGAGCGGCCGCTTCTGCGCCGTGTTGCGTCCGGCGCCGAGGCCGCGTGCCACCATGCTGATTGATCAACCGCCGCGCCGCTGGCGCGGACACGGCCAACGCAAGCCCTGCGTTCGGCAATCATGGAGTCTTCGATGAACCTCGCATGTTCCGGCCCGGCGGCCGGTCGCTCCCCCGAGGAACGGCTTGCGCAAATGGGGGTCGTTCTGCCGCCTCCCCCGCCGCCGATCGGCAACTTCCTGACGCATGTGCGCGAAGGCGAGCTTCTGTTCCTGTCCGGCCAGGGGCCGCGTGAGGCCGACGGACGCCTGCATACCGGCAAAGTGGGCGCCGATGTTTCGGTCGAACAGGCCTACGCGCATGCACGGCTGACCGGCATGAACCTGCTTTCGGTCGTGCGCGCCGCGCTTGGAGGGCTTCACCGCGTCAGGCGCGTGGTCAAGCTCCTGGGCATGGTCAATGCGACGCCGGACTTCACGCATCATCCCGACGTCATCAACGGCTGTTCGGATCTGCTCATCATGACATTCGGCGAAAACGGCCAGCATGCGCGCTCTTCCGTCGGACTGGGATCGCTCCCGGGAAACATCACCGTCGAGATCGAACTGGTCGTCGCGGTCGAACCGCACTGAATCAGGGTTCCCTTCGTTCCACGAACCGATCGTAGCGATCGAAGAGCGGATTCCTATGGCCGCTTGTCAATTCGTTCTGGTCCTCGAAGTCGAAGAGTGAGCGGGAATACTGCACGATTGGTGCAACCAGCGGGATACGAACCTGCTCGTAAACCTGCAACGCCGCTTCCACATCGGCGTATGACTCAAGAGCGGTCCCGAGCGCCTGGATGTCCTCGAGCGCCTGATTGGCACCCTGCGCCATTCCCGGCAGCATCGGATGCGCGGCATCGCCCGCCAGGGTAACACGCCCTTTGGACCAATGCGGCAAGGGTCTTACGAAATCGTGGAGGTCGCTACGGATGATCGAGGCGGGATCCGTAGCCGCGATTAGGTCGGGAACCGGACTGCCCTTCCAGCCGCTGAAATGCGCCACGACCGCTTCCGTATCCTGGGTAATCCCGTCCGCCGCCGCGAACCAATAGGCGCGTCCGTGTCCGATGGGGAGATAACCGAAATGCCCGTCCTGCCCCCACACTTCGGCCTCCGCGAGTGGATCGACGTCGACATCGGCGAGATCGAACAGGCCGCGCCACCGCACCAGCCCGTCCGAACTGAACGCGTGCTGTCCGAAGACGCAACTGCGGACGATCGAGTTGATCCCGTCTGCACCCACCAGCAAGTCGCCTTCGGCCACTTCGCCGTTGGCGAAGCGGCACACGACGCTATCCCCCTGCTCGACGCCGACGAGTTGCCGGCCAAGGCGGAGACGACCGCGGCCGAGGGCGTCGACGAGTATCTGGCTCAGATCCCGCCGGAAAACACCGGACAGCGACGCGCCGTAACGATCCTCCCAGTTCCTCAGATCATCGACGGCGATAACTTCTCCGCTCGACGAAAACGTCCGATAATAATTCAGACTCGAGGAAATTTCCGCGTATTGGGTACCCAGGCCAAGGGTCCTCAAGACACGCACGCCGTTCGGCCAGAGATTCAGGCCCGCGCCCGCCGTACGCAACTCGCTGTCCCTCTCGAACACGGTCACATCCCATCCCAGCCGGGACAGGCGGATCCCCGCCGAGAGTCCGCTGATACCGGCTCCGCAAACGAGCGCACGCTTGGTCATAAGATGAATCCTCCCGATCGTTTTCGCTTTGGTGGCACCTATAGGATGCCGAGGAACCGACCGCTACGCCGCACGTTGCACCCCGCCGAGGCGGTCTGCTCGCCGCTCGACGTCCCGCCGTCGACAGCGGCGTCGCCGGCTCCTCTCGAACGTCCGTCATCGCCTCGATACGACCGTACGCAGGCATTCTGACGAGTTCCATCACCAGGACAATGATGACCGCCGTCATCGGCCACCCGGACGATCAGGCTCGCGCAGACGCCGATCGGCGTACTCCGATTGCTGCGAACGCCCATGGGTACGCGGGCCGACGATCCACTTCGCCGCGGCCTGCGACCAGCGTTGGTGACGGAAGCCACCATTGCCAGCATGCCCGAAATCGCCAAGGCTCGGTTCGACCCGAATGATCGAACACCACCGCAAGACGAAGAAGGAACTGCCCATGTCCGAGGCGATGATCGACGGCGCGAACGCGTTCGCAGGCTTGCTGCATGCGGGCACCGGCGGAACCTTCATGCGACTGCCTAGCGTGCGCGCTGATGCCGAGATGCTGAGACGACAGGGAATCACGGCTGCCTTCATCGGGTTTCCCTGGGATGCCATGTGTATCAGCCGTACCGGAACCAACTACGGGCCCCGGGCGCTTCGCGAAGCGAGCGACCAGTTCGGGTTTTACAATGCCAATCTCGATCTGGACCTATCCGATCACTACAAGTTTGCCGATTGCGGCGACGTCGCGGTCATCCCCGGCGCTGCGGTGAGGACCATGGAACGGGCCGAGCGGATGATCCTCGAAGTCCTGAACGGCGGTGCGATGCCGGTGACCTTCGGCGGCGACCATTCCATCACCATCGCCTGCGCACGCGCTTTCAAGAAGCGCTACGCCAATCCCGGCCTGATACTCATCGACAGCCATTTCGATACCGCCGTCGATGTCGGCGGCGAAGAGCTCAATCATGCGTGCCCGATCGCACGCGCTGTCGACGCCGGCTTCGACCCTGCCAAGATCGTGATCATCGGCACCAACGGGTGGCTAAATCCGAAGGCGGAGTTAGACTATGCGCGGCAGAAGGGGATCACCCTGATGCCGCTGGAAATGGTGCTGGACAAAGGTCCTCAGACGGTTGCCAAGGAAGCCCGCGCGATCGCCGGCACGGGGACCGACAGCGTCTATCTGACATTCGACATCGACGCAATCGACGGCGCCTACGCTCCCGGCACCGGCGTTCCCGCCGCAGGCGGCCTCACCTCCCGCGAGGCAATCGCGCTAGTGTCGGAACTGAGCAGAGGCGGGCTTGGCGGCATGGATATGGTGGAGGTATCGCCGCCCTACGATCACGATGGCATCACCAGCCGGCTCGCCGTAAGGATCGTTCTGGAAGCTCTGGCGGGGACGCTCGCCTAGGCACCGATGCCGGAAGGTTCGCACCATGCTCGCTTTGTATCAGGGGCTGCCGACCGCCAGATCGAAACCGGACAATATTGCCGCGATCGAACGCGCCGCGCGCGCCGCCGCCATGATCGGCGCCAGGCTGGTCACGTTTCCCGAGCTGTTCCTGACCGGCTACAATATCGGCAAGGCCGCTCTCCATGACCTCGCCGAAAGCGTCGACGGGCAATCAGTGGCGGCGATATCAGAGATCGCGAGGGCGAACCGGATCGGGCTTGTGTTCGGGATGCCGGAGCGTGTCGGCGACAAGGTCTTCAATGCGGCGGTAGCGATTGATGAGACCGGAAACCGATGCGGTTCCTATCGGAAGATCCACCTCTTTGGCGCCGACGAACCGCAAACGTTCGCTCCAGGCGGCGAGGTTCGCGTGGCGGCGATGTGCGGATGGCGGGTGGGACTGGCGATCTGCTATGATATCGAGTTTCCCGAAACTGCCAGGGCGCTCGTCAGGGCGGGCGCCGATCTGATCTGCGCCCCCACCGCCAATATGATGCCATACACGGACGTTCCCACGACACTAGTGCGTGCGCGCGCGCTCGAAAACGGCACGACCATCGTCTATGCTAATCTGGCAGGAACCGAGGGTAACCTTCTCTATACCGGGATGAGTTGCATTGTCGGACCGGATGGGCGCGATCTTGCCCGGGCCGGATCGACCGGGACGGCGCTCTTGTGCTGCTCGACGCCGCGCTCCGACGACGGCGAGGTCCCGCCGCCGAGCACCCAGCTTGCTGATCTTCGTGAGGGTGTATTGCGCACGCCGATCTAGGGCGATTGGCGAAAAGCGCACAGTTTCACACAATGCATGTCACCACGGGAGGAGAGGTCATGCAACCGATACAACGAAAGCCTGGTTTTGCGCGTGCACGCAACGGTGGTGACCGCGACACAGCCGTCGGCCCAACGGCTTGACCGCTTCTGCCCGGGAACGCCGTTCGATTGCGATGGCATCGGCTTCCGGAAACCGCCACGCGCCCAAACGGTACGTTTTGTACGCGTGTGTTGCTCAGACGGTATTCCAAGGGCACAAGCCGCCTGAGCGAATTCAGGAAACCAGCCGATAATGAAAAGCCACACAGAAAGCGCGCCGCGGCCGGGCAAGCTGACAGACAAGCCGGATTTTCTCACCGAACTTGCGCACGTGATTGCCGCGGTGGGAACGGAGAGTTTCTATAACAAGGCATCGCTTGTCTTGAGCAATGTCCTGCGTTGCGGAAAGCGGCTGGTCATGCGCTATTCGGCCTTCGACAGGCCGGCTTTCATCGTCAACCAGGCGCTGACCGAGGAGGGCGTGGCCTACTACCTGGCCGGACTCTATCGCGTCGACCCGCTACACAAGCTGGCACGCACATACAGTGAGCCAACCGTCGTCAGCTTGCGCGCGCTCACGACCGAGATCGACGAAACCTATCTCGCCGAACTGGTCAAGATGTCGATCTTCGACGAGCTCGCGCTGATCCTGCCGGCCTATGGCGGCGTTACGATCGCATTATGCTGTGAACGTCATCGCGTTCGCTTCGAACCGCGCGACTTCGAAATCGCCAACTCCTTGCTTCCAACCCTGGACGCTCTGCACAAACTTCACATGGATCGGCTGTTCATTGAGGCCAGAACGGTCAATCGCAAGGCGATTGACGAAAGTTTCAGCAATCCTCTCGCGGTGCTCGACCGGCGCGGCGAGATCGCCTACGCCAACGACGCATGGTCCCAGAATTCCACCGTGACTGCGGTTCTCCCACAGATCAAAGAGCAGATCGCCGCCGCCGGCCCGAGCTTCTTGCAGCTCGATAGCCAGCAAGTGGTGCATTGGGATCAGTTGCCCGACGATTTTTCGCTCGCACCCGGCGGCCATCTCATTGTGGTGGAACGGCGGTCACCCGGACCACTGCCCATCTCGGGCGAAGCGGTCCTGGATACGTTTTGCAACCAGCAGGAGCTGACCCCGCGCGAAGCCGAGATCGTTCGATTGTCGTTTGTCGGCCTACCGAATGCGGCCATCGCCAAACAGCTCGGCGTTTCGGTCGGCACCGTCAAAAACCATCGTTGGCGGCTTTATTACAAACTGGACATCACCAGCGAAAGAGAACTCTTCCACCTGTTTCTTTCCACCCTGCTTTCCCTAGAGAATTCGCCTGGCGGCTAGGAATTGGTCACGACAGCGGACTACCGGCACTCGAAAACACACGGTCCGTACTATCCGTGCCCACGAGGGTAGGGCCTGCACCGAAGCAGGTCGCTACCCGTCTATTCCGCGCTGTTTGCGATAGGCGGTCAAGCCAGTTGCTGCGCGACCGTTTGGCCGAGAAGAATCCGTTCGATCCCATCGACGAGCGAGTCCGCCATCGCGGTACGCGCTTCCAGCGTCGCACTGCCGATGTGCGGCAGGGCGACAACGCTGGGCAGCGTCAAATAGCGCTCGTCCAATGCGGGCTCGTTGTTGAATACGTCCAGACCCGCCCCTGCGACATCGCCCGACTGCAGCGCCGCAATGAGTGCATCATCGTCGATCAGGTCCCCGCGGGACACGTTCAAGACAATGGCTCCCTGCTTGAGCCAGGAAATGCGTTCGGCGTTCAGGTAGACGCGCGTCGCCGGCGTAGACGCAGCCGACAGGAGCAGCACGTCACAGCCGCCGAGAAACTCCTTGTCGTCGGCGACGAACCTGGCGCCCCCCTCGATATCGCGCGGAAGCGGAGTTCGGTTCTTGTAGGCAACGTTCATGCCGAACGCCTGCGCGCGCGTCGACACCTCGCGGCCGATATTTCCCATTCCATAGATGCCCAGGACCTGGCCGCGCAGTTCACGGCCGAGAAGCAGGGTGGGAGACCACCCTGTCCAGCCGCCGCTGCGCACAAGATCGACGCCGTCGAGCAGACGGCGCATCGTCGCGAGCAGGAGCGCGATCGCAAGGTCGGCTACGGAATCGGCCAGTACGTTGCCGGGCTTCACGACGGCCACGCCGCGCTCCCGTGCGGCTTCTATATCCACATGGTCATGACCGGAGGAATAGAGCGCTACGATCTGAACACTGCCCGGAAGGGATTGAAAGAACTTCCTGTCCAGACGGTATTTCACTGTGACGACGACGGCCCGGGCGTTCCGGGCCGCCTCGATCACGCCATCAACGGTCTGGTCGTGCGGCGGCAGAATATTGAGATTTGGAAACATGTTTCGGAAAGCCCGGACGGCTTCCGGCGGAAGCTCCTCCGTCAGAAGCACCGGAAAAGCCTCCATTCCCGAAGACACAAGCGCCTCGTCGAGCATCCTCACGCGCGCCATAGGCTCGTTGCGTTCAAGATCAGTCATTGATTCGCCACCTGTGCGCTTTTGCGATCACACGCTCGGGGTCTCGCTGGAGCTCACGCGGATTTCTTCACCCAGCAACTTCTCCAGTCCGCGAACCACCGCGGTACTGTCCTGGTCTCCGAAACCGAAGGAACGGCTGAGCTGAAACACTTCCGTCGCGGCATTGGCGATGTTGAGAGGAAGACTGGTCATCTCGCGGCCCAGCTTCACCGCCTGGCTCATGTCCTTGTAGGCAATGTCCAGCCGCGCTTCGGCCTCGAACTGCCCCGCGAAGACCTTCGGCACCATCCACTGGATGATGGGGCTGTTGGAGTGGGAATTGGTGAGCATGTGGAAGAAGGTCGGAGCGTCTAGTTTCAACGCCTTTGCAAGCGCAAGCCCTTCGGCCACCGCCGCAACTTCGATGAAACCGATCATGTTCTGGACCAGTTTGGCAGCGTGACCGGCGCCGATGTCGCCAAAATGGTAAAGATTGCTGGAAAATGTCGAGAGGAGGGGCCGGATCTGCTCGAAGGCGTCGACATCCCCGCCCCCCATGATCGACAACGTGGCATCGCGAGCGCCTTCGACGCCGCCGGTAACCGGCGCATCGATCAGGCGTCCTCCCGATTGTGTGAAACGTTCGGCCAGGCGCTTGGTATCGGCCGGGTAGCAGGTTCCCATATCGACTGCGAGATAGTTCGGGCCCATCCCCGCTGCGATGCCGTTCTCCCCGAAGAGTACTTTCTCTACCTCACGCGACGTGGGCAAGATCATGAGAGCGAGATCGCTCGCCGCGGCAGCCGCAGCCACCGATTCGACCTCTACGGCGCCCTGCTCGACAAGGCGCTGAATCGGCGCGCGATTGCGGTGAGCAACGACAAACACCTCGTGCCCGGCGCGCAGAAGATGCCCCGCCATCGGTTCGCCCATCAGGCCCGCGCCAAGGAATGCGACTTTCATGATGTACCTGCCTCTTCTTCGGGCTCGTCCAGAACGTTGACGCCCATGTATCGATCGATGATTTTTGCTGAAACGACGTCGTCTGCCGTCCCGCGCCATTTGATGATGCCCTTTTCGACGATATGAATGGCGTGGGCGATCTCGAGAATCAGCCCGACATTCTGCTCGACGATGACGACCGCCACCCCCTCGTCCGCCAGACGCTGCAGGATCGAGCCGACCTGCGTGACCAACCTCGGCATGAGGCCTTCCGTGGGCTCGTCCATCAAGAGCAGCCGGCAGCGCATCGACAGGCTGCGCGCGATGCCGACCAGTTGCTGTTGTCCGCCGCTCAAGGTCCCGGCCGGTTGATCCAGCTTCGGTTCGACCTCCGGCAGCACCTCCAATATTTCGCTCAGCGGCCGGGGGTTCGACACGGTCCTGGCCGCCACCTGGATGTTCTCGCGAACCGACAGGCGCGCGAAAACTCTGACATCCTGCGGCATGTAGGCAACGCCGAGCCGCGCGATCGCATCCGCCGACAGGCCGGATGTCGACCTTCCCAGAACGGAAATTTCGCCGTCGATCTTCGGCCCCAAACGCATCAGCGATTTCAGGAATGTGGTCTTTCCCGCGCCATTGCGTCCCAATATGGCAGTTATGGCGCCAGCCTCGGCACGAAGGTCCAGACCTTGCAGCACCTGAGCCTTGCCGTAATACGCTCTAAGGTTAGTGACCTGCAGCGCTTCCAAGATACAATTCCTTAACGAGAGGGTCGCGAAGAACCGCTTCCGGTGACCCGGAAGCGGCGACGGCGCCTGCAGCGAGCACCGTGACCCTGTCGCTCGTTTGCGTGACGACGTTCATGTCGTGTTCGATGACGATGACACCGACTTTGCCGCGCAGACGATCGCATATCAGTTGGATCATAGTGTCGGTTTCCGCGACGCTCATCCCTGCCGTCGGTTCGTCGAGCAGCAGTACCTTCGGCTTGGTTGCCAGGGCCATCGCCATTTCAAGGATTCGCTGATCGCCGTGCGAAAGCGTATCGACCGGACGCGCCACACTCCCCGCCAGCCCCATCTGCTCGAGCAGTTCGGCACGCTCGTCGCCGTGCGGATCGCCGCCCCTGACCGCCAATTGCATATGTTCGGCGACCGTCATGTCGCCGAACAGGCTGGTGATCTGAAACGTACGCGACAAGCCGAGGCGGGTTCGCCGCTGTGGTGAAAAGGCGGTGATGTCGCTTCCCTCCAGAAGAACCCGCCCCTTGCTCGGACCGAAGACCCCGCTGACAATGTTGACGAATGTCGTTTTCCCGGCACCGTTCGGTCCGATGATCGCCAAGATTTCCCCGTGGCTCACGCCCAGCGAAACATCGTTCAGAGCCTGGAAGGCGCCAAACATCTTGCTGACCCCTTCCACTCTGAAAGCCTGGTTCTGCTTCGCCTGCAAGTTCTCAACCCTGAGTCAGGTCGACATCGGCGTCGTAGATCGTGATGTCTTTAGGCGCGACACCGTACTTCACCAACGAGCCCGCCTGCATCTGCAGGAGATATATGTCCATGAACGCCTGGTGATCCTGCGCCCGCATCGTGACGTCACCCAAGGGAAAAAGCGGGCCCTTCGGATAGGACGGAACTGATTCGGCGTGCTTGATCAGCGCGGCGGTGTCCTGCTTGGTTTTCCACCCGCTCTGCTCGACATTGGCCTTCAGAAACCCGAGACTTTGCGCGATGCCAAGCAGCATCGAGCTTCCCACTACCTTGCCGCTGTCGGCGTCGACGCCGTTTCCGTCTATGCCGAGGGCCTGATAGATGTCGGCCATTTCGGGCGAGTTCATGTCGGCAAGCGAGACCGGCGCGGTTTCGATCCCGAAGACACCATCTCCGAACTCGCCGAGTTCCCTGTAGTCGAACAAGGAGAAGCTCTGGCCAGCCAGGACGATCTTCTGATCGTAGCCCGAGTTGCGCAGCAACTGGATGGCCTGCAATGCGTTCAAAACCGGGATGAAGATGCCGTCGGCGCTCCTGTCGATCTGCATGACGAAAGGCAGTAGATCCGGTGCGTCGACCGGCAGCGCGATTGCATTGTCGACTTCGCCGCCGGACGCGGCGACGCCCTTCGCCCACCAGTCCCGTTCCGACTGTCCCCATTTGATGTCGGCGAAAAACGTCACCCAGCGCGGGCCGACGGATTCGACATATTTCTGCGCCGCCCCGGCAGCCGTGGCCGCCGAATTGGTCGTCAGGCGAAACTGGTAGGGAACCGCGTTGTCCTTGGAAGTCGTCGCCTCCGACGAGCTCATCGTCAGATACAGTCTCTTGTTCTCGTTCGCGATCTTGTTGCTGGCGATCGCGATCGAGGAGATCTCCGAACCGATGACGAAGTCGACTTCGTCTTCCAAAAGCAGTTTGCGCAACTGGTTGACGCCGGCATCGACATCCGACTTGGTGTCGACGGTAACCAGTTTGATCGGCCGGCCGGCAATGCCGCCATTGGCGTTGAGCCAATCGCACAGCCCCGTCGCAACCTTGTTGCGCCAGAAGCCGGTCGCGGCATCCCAGCCCGTCAATTCGCATTGATGGCCGATCACGATCGGGTCGCCCGACGTCCCTGCAGCAAACGATGTTCCGACGATTCTAGGCAACGCGGCCGCGGCCGAGGCGGCCACTGAAGCGGCAAGCAGTCCGCGCCTGGTTATTTTTGTGGTCATTCTGTTTTCCCCTTGTTTTGGTTGTTATGTTTCAATGTCGATCCGGGCGCTTGAGCAGCCCCATAATTCCCTGCGGAAGCCAGAGAGCGATAAGGACGAGCATGACGCCGATGATCAGGTCGACACGCACTGTCCAGCGCGCAAGGATTTCGGACGCCAGCTGGACGAGAAGGACGCCTATCGGACCGCCATAGACCGACGTCACGCCGCCCACCGCCGCCCAGAGAATCGATTTTAGAGACATGGAAAGGCTGACGACGTCGATGGCGACATGGCGCGAGATCAGCGCATAAAGCGCACCGCCAAGACCCGCGACGCATCCTGCGACCGTAAAGACGACGACACGAAAAAGCGCCGCGTTGTATCCGAGCACCTGGGCACGAACCGGATTCTGCTGCACGGCGCGGACAATCCGCCAGGTGCTGGTTCCCGAAACATACCAGAAGCCGATCAGCAGAATGGCGAGCAAGGCCGTGCTCAACACAAGCATGGTGTTGTTGGGGCCGGCGGCGACCACCACGCCGAGAAGATGGAAGTTGAGTGCCGGCAGCGGCAGACCGTCTGCGCCACCGGTGACACTTACCGCTGCATTACCCAGGATCGAGCCCGTGACCGCGAAGATGATCGCCCCGATCGCCGCGCCCGAATGCGACATCCGCAACAACAGCAGACCGAAGACCGCCGCGACGAGGCCGCCCGCGACGGTGCCTGCCAACAACATCAGCGCCACGTTGCCCTGAAGCGTCGGTGCCAGCCAGATCGCCGCGTAGGCGCCGGCGCCGAATACGGTGGCCTGGGCCACGCTCGGTATGCTGGCGTAGGAATAGGCAAGCGTAAAGCTGATGGCGAGGAACATCCAGGTGACACAGCGGGCAAAGACACCGCTCCAGAACTCGCCCACGACCGGTGCGGCGACACAAAGTGCAAGCAGGATGGCGAGCGATATCAGGATCCCTGCACGATCTCTCATGCCCGTCCCCCGAAAATGCCGTTTGGCCGCAGAAGAAGCAGGGGAAGGAACATCACGATCGCTCCGACTTCGGCATAGGTTGGCGGCAGGAAGACCGACAACACCCCACGGGCGACGCCCATCATCACCGCCGCCGCGACGGCGCCTGCCAAGTTGCCGAGGCCACCCACGACGACGACGATGAATGCGGGGCCGAGCACGGCCAGCCCCATCTGGTGGCTGACCATCGTCATCGGGGCGATCAAGACGCCGGCCAGAGCCGCCAGAGCAGCACTCAACACGACGATGACCAGGTACACCTTCTCGACCGGCACTCCCGAAGCCATAGCCAGCGTCGGGGACTGAGCCACGCAGCGAATCCAAAGTCCGATCGCGGTCAGCCGGAGGAAGGCCCAAAAAGTCGCCAGTACGGCGATCGCCATTGCCGCCGCGACCAGGCGGTAGGTCGGATAGTAGAACCCCATTATGCCGACCGCCCCCGACACCGGTGGCGGCACGAGGCGCGGCGAGCCGCCGAACGTAGCGAGCAACAGATCGCTGATGATGAAGAGCAGACCGGAGGTGGCTACCAGCCCCACCATCATGTCCTTGCCGATCGTCGGGCGCAATATGAACCGGTACACGGGCACGCTGATTGCTGCTGCGAACAGCGGCGCAATCACGAGCGCAAACCAGAAATTCCCAAGCTCGCTCACAGTGTACCAGGCAATCACGGCGCCCACGGCGTAGACGGCTCCATGGGCCATATTCAACAGCCCGAGCAGGCCGAAGATCGCGTTGAGCCCCAGTGCGATCAGCCCAAGGAACATGGCCCAGACGACACCGTTGACAATCTGGAAGCTAAGCGTTTGCCAATCGATCAAGCTCGCCTCCCCGGGATGCGGAGGCCCGGCCTCGCTGGCGCGACTGAGCCCGAAAAGAGCCGATCCCGCGGCATGAGAGCTGCGGCGCAGCGCGGCGCGTGCTTTCGGAGTCGGGGTATGGACGCTCGCTCGGTCAAGGAAGGCCTCGAACTGGGTACGGATCGATCTTTGGGCACGCTAGGGCACGATATTGGCCGCCACAATTGTGACTTCTGTCACCTGAAGCCTGCCTTCGGGTTGCCTGGGAGTTTTCGATGCCGCTTGTTCAATCCGTCTTCACCCTTGTGCGTTTGATGCGAACGGGAACGGCTCGTCGTCCGGCGACATCGCGCCGTGCCGTACCGCGAGGCACGGCAGGAAATGACAATGGTCATCATTGATGCAGCGCGATCAAGGTCACACTAGTTGAAGATGATAGAGGCTCAACGCCCCAATCGCCGGGTCTGGGAGGACCACCCCATGCATAAATCGCTTGCCCCTACCGAACGAGACGGATTCATCACCGCCAACCTGTTCGTGGAGAGCGCCCTAGCCCTCTTGAAACGCTTGCTGCCCGGCCTTTCCCCGGACGGGCGACGCCCCTGTGGCGCCGAAAACCACTACCGGCCCGGCAACATGCCGCCCGAGCCTCCGGTCTTCCATTGGGACGTTCGCGTAAGGTGATCTGGCCAATGCTGGCCCGCGCGCTCGCCATCGGTGAAAGGCTCGCAGCAAGCCTGCCCGAACGGCAGCTAAACGCATCCTGGTTCGTGGAATGGCCGGCTTTGAAGCACGCCTGGCGACGCCGTGTGTGTAGCGATACCATCGCCAACGGGCCCAAACGTACGACGCCGGACGGCGCCGTGCACCGACGCCCTTCCCAATATCCAAATGTTGGCGCTCGCGTCCAACAAGAATCGGAGAGAGATGACGATGTCTGCAGCTGACCTTCTCAGAACAAGGCAGCAAGCCGCCGTTGCGCCGGGCGTAGGCTCGCGCGCCATTTTCGCCGATCGAGCCGAAAACGCGGAGCTCTGGGACGTCGATGGCAAGCGCTACATCGACTTCGCTGCCGGGATCGCGGTCAACAACACCGGTCATCGTCATCCAAGAATTATGCAGGCCGTGAGCGAACAGGCGTCCCGGTTTACCCACACCTGCTTTCACGTTGCGCCCTATGAGAGTTATATCGGCCTGGCCGAGCGGCTGAACGCCGTCGCGCCGACCGGATCCGACAATCGAACCATGTTGGTCACGACTGGGGCGGAAGCGGTGGAAAATGCCGTCAAGATTGCCCGCGCCTACACGAAACGCTCGGGCATTGTGGCCTTCGGCGGCGCATTTCACGGCCGAACGCTTCTGGGCATGGCGCTCACCGGTAAAGTCGCTCCCTACAAGAAGAATTTCGGCCCCTTTCCGGCCGAGATCTTCCATGCGCCGTTTCCCAATGACTATCTGGGCGTGTCTGTCGAGGACGCCCTGCGCGCCCTCGATGCATTGTTCGCCGCTGACGTGGACCCGGAGCGGATAGCCGCGATCATTGTCGAGCCCGTCCAAGGCGAAGGTGGCTTCAACGTCGCACCGCCCGATTTTCTGAAAGCGCTGCGCGCACTCGCTGACCGACACGGCATCGTGCTCATTGCCGACGAGGTACAAAGCGGCATGGCACGGACCGGACGCATGTTCGGTATCGAGCATGCCGGCATCGCAGCCGACATCGTCACCATGGCGAAGGGACTTGCAGGAGGGTTCCCCTTGTCGGCCGTGGTCGGCAAGACCGGGATCATGTCCGCCGCCCACACGGGCGGCCTCGGCGGAACCTATGCGGGCAATCCCCTGGCCGTGGCCGCGGCCAACGCCGTTCTCGACGTGATCGAGGATGAGCGCCTGTGCGATCGCGCCACCGTCATCGGGTCAACTCTTAAGACACGGTTGAAGAATCTTGCCGCTCGACAGGGCATGGAGCGGATCGGCGATGTTCGAGGGTTGGGGGCGATGGTCGCTTTTGAACTCGTAACGGATCGTGCTTCGAGGCAGGCAGACGCACAACTGACGTCGGACATCGTTGCCGCCGCCGAACAGCACGGCTTGATTCTTCTGTCTTGCGGAACGCGGCAAAACGTCATCAGGTTGCTGCCACCGCTGACAATCGACGATGCCACCTTGGAGGAAGGTCTGAACCTGCTTGAACGATCCGTAGAGGTCGCCTGTTCGACGATCGGATAAGCCCGACCAATCTCCCCTTCGCTCCGGCAAGCGCCAACCACAGCACACCAGGATGTTTCAACGATGGACAAGTCCGCACTCGAATTGTTGTCCGCGCTGGAGCGCAAGGTCCGCTGGCTCGCGACCTGGACCATTCATAACGCCAACCACCTTCGCGACAATGACGACGGTCTGAAAGTGGGCGGACATCAGGCATCGTCGGCATCGCTGTCGACGATCATGACCGCGCTCTACTTCGCGGCGCTGCGGCCGCAGGACAGGGTCGCGGTGAAACCCCATGCCAGTCCTGTTTTTCATGCCATTCAATATCTGCTCGGCAACCAGACGCTTGAGAAACTGAAGAACTTTCGCGGCTACGGAGGTGCGCAATCCTACCCCTCGCGCACCAAGGACATCGACGACGTCGATTTTTCCACCGGCTCGGTCGGACTGGGGGTCGCTCAGACGCTCTTTTCCTCCCTTGCCCAGGATTACATCGCCGCGCACGCGTTCGGCGTCGACAAGGCCGAAGGCAAGATGGTCGCGCTCGTCGGCGACGCGGAGATGGACGAAGGCAACATTTTCGAGGCGCTGCTTGAAGGATGGAAGCACGGTTTGCGGAACACCTGGTGGGTGGTCGACTACAACCGTCAGAGCCTGGACGCCGTCGTGCGCGAGGGACTTTGGGCACGTTTCGAATCGATCTTCCGCAATTTCGGCTGGGATGTCGTCATCCTGAAGCACGGCATGCTTCAGCAGGCCGCCTTCGCTGAACCGGGCGGCGACAAGCTTCGCGAATGGATCGACGCCTGTCCAAACCAGCTCTATTCGGCGCTCGCCTTCCAGGGCGGCGCGGCGTGGCGCAAACGCCTGCTCGACGAACTCGGCGATCAGGGCCCGGTCTCGCGCCTGATCGAGAAACGCAGCGACGCGGAACTTGCCGACCTGATGAGCAATCTCGGCGGCCACGACCTGCCGTCCCTGCTCGACGCTTTCGATCAGGCGCGCCAACACGACCGTCCGACCTGTTTCATAGCCTATACGATCAAGGGCTTCGGCCTACCCCTGGCTGGGCACAAGGACAACCATGCCGGACTGATGACACCGTCCCAGACCGAAGCCCTGCGCGATCAAATGCGCATTCGGCCTGGTCGCGAATGGGAACCGTTCGAAGGGCTGGGGCTCCCCGAAGCGGCTCTGAAGGACTTCATCACCACCATTCCATTCGCTCGTGACGGCAGGCGAAACCATATCGCACCGGTGATTGCGGTTCCCGACAAGCTGGAAATCGCCTTGCAACCGTCGATGTCGACGCAACAGGGCTTCGGCATGCTGATGCACGAGATATCGAAGGGCGAGGGTCCATTCTCCGATCGGGTCGTGACGACGTCGCCCGATGTCACCGTGTCTACCAATCTCGGCGCGTGGGTGAACCGACGCGGTCTCTTCGCCCGCGAAGAGATCGCCGATACGTTCAAGGCCGAGCGCATACCCTCGACCTTCAACTGGAGATTTTCGCCGCGCGGCCAGCACATCGAACTCGGCATTGCCGAGATGAACCTCTTCATCATGCTTTCCGCGCTCGGCCTGTCGCATTCCATCTTCGGCGAGCGACTGCTGCCGGTGGGCACGCTCTACGACCCGTTCATCGAGCGCGGCCTCGATGCGTTGAACTATGCCTGTTACCAGGATGCGCGCTTCATTCTGGCCGCGACCCCTTCGGGCGTGACGCTCGCGCCCGAAGGCGGCGCCCACCAGTCGATCGCCACGCCGCTTATCGGCATGGCCCAGGACGGGCTTGCCAGCTTCGAGCCCGCCTTCGTCGATGAACTTGCAACGATCCTGCGATGGTCGTTCGAATATATTCAGCGCTCGGAGGTTGCCCCTCCCGACGAAACGAACTGGCTGCGCGACCTGACCGGAGGATCGGTCTATCTGCGTTTGTCGACGCGCTCGATCGAACAGCCGCGCCGGGAAATCGACGACGACCTCGCCCGCGACATGATCAACGGCGCCTACTGGATGCGCAAGCCGGGACCCAACGCGGAGGTGATCGTCGCCTATACCGGCGCGATCGCACCGGAGGCGATCGAGGCCGTGGGCATGATGAGCGAGGACCGCCGCGACATCGGGCTGCTGGCGATTACCTCCGCCGACCGGCTGAACGCCGGCTGGACAGCGGCGCAACGTGCCCGCGAGGCAGGTTTGAGCTACGCCAGGAGCCATGTGGAGCGCCTGCTGGCCACGATCCCTTCCCATTGCGGCATCGTCACGGTGATCGACGGCCACCCCGCGACTCTGGCGTGGCTCGGATCCGTCCATGGCCAGCGCACCCGCTCGCTCGGCGTCGAGCATTTCGGTCAGACGGGTACCATCGCCGATCTTCACAAGCACTTCGGCATCGACGCCGATGGCATCATGCGGGCGGCGCAGGCCGTCGTTGCAGGGCGTCCGCTGCGACATTTGCGGGCCGTGTGAGACAGCCGCGCAGCCCGAGGACGAGGACAAGTCGCCTGCGGGCTCATCTGCATGCGGCGCAGGAAGGTCAATGTCCCGACCGTACTCACCGGTCAAATCGCGGCCATCACAAAGATTGACGACGGCATTTGGCTTGTGAGCTTCATGCAGTGTGATCTGGGATATTCTGAAAACGAGACATACAGGCTCGAACCGCTTCAAAACCCATTCGGGCCAAAAGTGTTACCCATGTCTCCGGTATGAACTGTATCCCGTGTGTCCAGAACGGACCCTGCGGGAAATGGCGGAGAGGGGGGGATTCGAACCCCCGATACCCTTGCGAGTATGCCGCATTTCGAGTGCGGTGCATTCGACCACTCTGCCACCTCTCCGCGGGTCATGGTCAGCCGTTGCCGGCGCGGCGCACAGATAGCGAAGGTCGCCCGCCGAGACAAGGCCCGTTGTGCCGAAAAACACCACGCTTGCTTGACTTGAAGCACCCGTTCGGCTAACGACGCGTGGCTTCCGGCGTGGAAACTCTCCGCGCCGTTTGTTATTTGAACCCGAAACAGACTGAAAAGAAGACGGCCGGGCGGAACGTATCCGCTCAACGAGCCGATCCGAACAGCGAAAGGCAAGAAATGTTCGCAGTCATCAAAACCGGCGGCAAGCAGTATCGCGTTACCGCGGACGACCTCCTGAAGGTCGAAAAGGTCGCGGGCGAAGCCGGCGACATCATCGAATTCCCCCACGTTCTCGTCGTCGGCGAGGGCGAGGACGTCACATTGGGCGCCCCCTTCATCGACGGCGCCTCGGTGGCGGCCGAAGTGGTCGAGCAGGGCCGCGGCAAGAAGGTGATCGCCTTCAAGAAGCGGCGCCGCCAGAATTCGCGCCGCACGCGCGGCCACCGGCAGCTTCTGACCACGGTGCGCATTTCCGAGATCCTGACCGGAGGCGCCAAGCCGTCGAAGAAGCCGGCCGCCAAGAAGGACGCCGCGCCGAAGAAGGCCGACGACAAGCCCGCGGCCAAGAAAGAGGCGGCGCCGAAAAAGGCGGACGCCAAGGTCGACACCGCGGCCGCTCCGCTGTTCACCGCCCCGAAGGGCGACAAGGACGACCTGACCACGATCAAGGGCATTGGCCCGGTGGCGGCCGGGCAGTTGAACGAGCAGGGCATCACCACCTTCGCGCAGATCGCCGCGCTGTCGGACAAGGACGTGGCGCGCATCGACGAAGCAATGCCGTTCAGCGCCGACCAGATCAAGGACTGGCGCGACCAGGCCAAGGAACTGGCCAAGGGCTGACCCCGAGCCTAAGGTTTGAAAGCGGCGCGAATGCGCCCATAAGGTTGAAGGCGCCTCTGCGGCGCGAAGGAGCAGAAAATGGCACACAAGAAAGCTGGCGGTTCGTCGCGTAACGGTCGCGATTCGGAATCCAAGCGCCTTGGCGTGAAGAAATTCGGCGGCGAGAAGGTGATCGCCGGCAACATCATCGTGCGTCAGCGCGGCACCAAGTGGCACCCGGGCGAACGTGTGGGCATGGGCAAGGACCATACTCTTTTTGCGCTCGAGACCGGTGCGGTGTCCTTCCGCAAGAAAGCCAATGGCCGAACCTACGTATCGGTGAATCCGATTATGGAAGCCGCGGAATAGCCGGTTCCGCTTCAAGATACCGGCGCCCCCTCTCGGGAACCGGTGTCTGGACACTCCAGCAATAGGATCAGGGGAGATGGGGCGCCATCTCCCCTTTTTCATTGCCGGAGGACAGGACATGGTTGCCGAAAAGGAAGATGTCGAAGACGAAAGTCTGCGGATCGATTGCCCGGTACTCGTCACAGCCAGGCTGGTGCTGCGGCCGCCGCATCGCGACGACCTGCCGGAATTGATCGAGCTCGCCGACAATCGCCGTATCGCCGAGATGCTCGGGCGCATGCCGCACCCTTACGGCGAGATGGAAGCCAAGGCCTTCATCGCCACCGCGCGCAATCGCGGTCCCGGCTGCACCTATGCCATCACCAATTCCGAAAACGGCGCCTTCATCGGCTGCGCGGGGTTGAACGTCACGCAGCGCGGACTGGAGATCGGCTACTGGATCGGCGAGCCCTACTGGGGTCGCGGCTACGCCACCGAGGCCGCGCACGCGCTGGTGGACCTGGCCTTCCGCGCAACCGCGATCGACACGCTGCACGCCTCCTGCCGCGTCATCAATGACGGGTCGCGCCGCGTGATCCACAAGTGCGGGTTCCAGTACGCCGGCCAGGGCATGCTGGACTCGCTCTCCGCCGGGCAGGTGCCGGTGGAGCGCTACCGACTCGACCGCAAGACCTGGGTGAGCCTGCGCACCTGGGCGCAGAGTTAGAGTGTTTCCAGGCGAAGTGGAAGCCGGTTCGCCGTTCGCAAACGCGTTAGAGCCGGTCTGCGGTTCCGTGAAAAGCAGACCGGCTCTAAGCCGACGCCGAGCGCCGCCCGTCCTGGCGCCGGGCGGTGAACCGCCTCACCCCAACTCCATCCAGACCGGGCGGTGATCGGAGCCGACCGCCTGTGTATCGACGAAGCAGCGCTTCACCCGGCTCGCGAGACCGGCATAGACAAAACAATAGTCGAGGCAACGCCGCGCGTTCTTATCGTCGAGCCGTTTCGGATCGAGCCAGGTCACGCGCCCGGCATGGTCGGGATCGACCAGCACCGCGGCGTCGACCGGCAGGCGGCTACGCCGCGTCACCCCGAACTCGACATCGGGATGGCCGGTCATGGCGATATATTCGGGCGAGCCGGGCACAAGATTGAAGTCGCCCATCAGCACGAACGCTTCGGGATGCGGCGGCTCGGGAAAGCCGCGTTCGGACGTACCGGTCAACGCCCCGCCTTCGATGCCGTAGGCGAGCGCCTTGTCGACCAGATAGCCGATCTGCTCGATACGTTCGGCCGGACTGGTATGGTCGAGATGGACCGAATAGAAGCGCAGCGGCCCAAGCGGCGTTTCGACCATCGCCTCCAGAGCGCCGCGCTGCAAATTGAGCCGATCGAAGGTGCGCTGGCGCGGCAACAGCAGGTTGCGCGAGGCCAGGATCGGCGTCTTCGACAACACCATATTGCCAAACTCGAACATGCGGGTGACCGCGCGCCCATTCTCCACGGCGGACCCCATATCGGCCTGAAAGGGCGCGCCGAAGACGGAAAAATAGTCGGGCAGAAGCTCCGCCATCTCCGCCACCATGTCGCGACCGGCATTGTCGGGATTGTTGCGCGAGACTTCCTGCAGCGCGATCAGATCGGCCCCGCGCACGGCATCGGCGATGCGGGACAGATCGTAGCGACCATCAAGGCCGATGCCGTACTGGATATTGTAAGTAACGCATTGCATGGTCTCGAGCCCACCCCTGCCGAGCGGCCCACCGCACGGAGATTGCGGTAAACCCTCATTTCCGTTATCGCTCTCGCGCCCGCATGCGCGGACGTAGCGCCTCAAGCAGATAGAACGGCAAGTTGTCAATCCGATGAAATTTCTCGACCAGGCCAAGGTCTATATTCGTTCGGGCGACGGCGGAGCCGGATCGGTTTCCTTCCGGCGCGAGAAATATCTCGAGTTCGGCGGGCCGGACGGCGGCGACGGCGGCCGCGGCGGCGATGTGTGGGTCGAGGCGGTCGACGGGCTGAACACGCTGATCGACTATCGCTACCAGCAGCATTTCAAGGCCAAGACCGGCATGCACGGCATGGGCCGCAACCGCACCGGCGGCAAGGGCGCGGACGCCGTGCTGAAGGTGCCGGTCGGAACCCAGGTATATGAGGACGACAACGAGACCCTGATCTGCGACCTGACCGAGGTCGGCCAGCGCGTACGGCTTGCCGCCGGCGGCAATGGCGGTTTCGGCAACACCCACTTCAAGAGTTCCACCAACCAGGCGCCGCGCCGGGCCAATCCCGGCCTCGAAGGCCAGGAACGGACGATCTGGCTGCGGCTGAAGCTGATCGCCGACGCCGGACTGGTCGGCCTGCCCAATGCCGGCAAGTCGACCTTCCTGTCGACCGTTACCGCGGCCAAGCCGAAGATCGCCGACTACCCCTTCACCACGCTCCACCCGGGCCTCGGCGTGGCGCGGGTCGACGCACGCGAATTCGTCATCGCCGACATACCCGGCCTGATTGAGGGCGCCCACCAGGGGGCGGGGATTGGCGATCGCTTCCTCGGCCATGTCGAACGCACCCGGGTCATCCTGCATCTGGTGTCCGCGCGCGAAGACGACCCCGCCGCCGCCTACCGCACCGTGCGCGGCGAGCTTGAAGCCTATGGTCACGGCCTCGGCGACAAGCCCGAAATCGTCGCGCTGGCGCAGATCGACACCCTCGACGAAGAAGAACGTGCCGAAAAGGTCGCCGCCCTGCAGGCGGCTGCCGGGCGCGCGCCCCTGCTCTTGTCGTCGGCCACGCGCGAAGGCGTCGAGCAAACCCTGCGCGCCTTGATGACCGTGATCGAGGATACCCGCGCCGCCGAGGCGCAAACAGATGACACGCCCGATCCGCGCTGGCAGCGCACGGAGCGATAATGGCCCGGCAACCGCTTTCCGCCTATCGCCGCATCACGGTCAAGGTCGGCTCCGCCCTGCTCGTCGACCGGGATCGTGGCCTCAGGCGCGACTGGCTCGCATCGCTGTGCGCGGACGTCGCCAACCTGTCGGCGGCCGGTGCGGATATCTGCGTCGTCTCCTCGGGCGCCATCGCTCTCGGCCGCAAGCTGCTCGGGCTCGGCCGCCGGGCGCTGAAGCTGGAGGAAAGCCAGGCCGCCGCCGCCGTTGGCCAGATTGCGCTCGCCGGTGCCTGGTCGGAGGAGCTCGACCGTCTGGGTCTCGTCTCTGGACAGGTTCTGGTAACCCTCGGCGACACCGAGGAACGCCGCCGTTATCTCAACGCCCGCGCGACCATCTCGACCCTGTTCAAGCTCCGTGCCGTGCCGGTCATCAACGAAAACGATACCGTCGCCACCACCGAGATCCGCTATGGCGACAATGACCGGCTGGCCGCGCGTGTGGCGACCATGATGCAGTCGGACCTTCTGGTTCTCCTGTCGGACATTGACGGGCTTTACACCGCCCCGCCGGCGCGCGACCCCACCGCCCGTTTCGTGCCCGAGGTCGACGCGATCACACCGGAGATCGAGGCGATGGCCGGAGAGGCCGCCTCGGAACTCTCGCGCGGCGGGATGCGCACCAAGCTCGACGCGGGCAAAATAGCCACCCGGGCCGGCACCGCGATGATCATTGCGTCGGGCACCAGATTGTCGCCCCTGGCGGCCATCGACCGCGGCGAGCCGTCGACCTTCTTTGCGCCCAGCCAGACGCCGGTGCGCGGTTACAAGACCTGGATCGCAGGCCAGCTTGAGCCGGCGGGCTGGCTCGTCATCGACGACGGCGCGATCGGCGCGCTGCGCTCGGGCAAGTCTTTGCTGCCGGCCGGCGTGCGCGCGGTCGAAGGCGGGTTCGCACGCGGCGACACCGTGGCCGTTCTTGCACCCGACCGCAGCGAGATCGCGCGCGGCCTGGTTGCCTACGACGCCGCCGATGCCGTAAGGATTGCGGGACTGAAAAGCGCCGATATCGCCCGCGTGCTGGGCTACGAAGCGCGCGCGGCGATGATTCACCGCGACGATCTCGTGGTGACGCCGGCCCCCTCGGCCAGGAAAGAGGCCCGCGGCTGAGCGCTGGGAGGACGACATGCTCACGACCAATGACGAAGCCCGCATCGACGTGGTAACGCTCATGAACGAGATGGGCCGTGCCGCCCGCGCGGCGGCGCGACCGCTGGCCACGGCGCCGGAAACGGTCAAGAATGCAGCGCTCCATGCCATGGCCGACGCGCTTGAGGCCAACGAACGCCAGATCCTGGCCGCCAACGCCATCGATGTCGCCAACGGCACCGAAAACGGTCTCTCGGCCGCCTTGATGGATCGTCTCGTTCTGACGACAGAACGTATTCGCGCCATCGCCGAGGGCGTGCGCGCCATCGCCGCCCTGCCGGACCCGGTGGGCGACGTCATTGCCGCGTGGGAGCGGCCCAACGGGCTCAAGATCGAGCGCGTGCGCACGCCGCTCGGTGTTATCGGCGTGATCTTCGAAAGCCGGCCCAACGTCACCGCCGACGCAGGAGCGCTGTGCCTGAAGGCCGGCAACGCCGTCATTCTGCGCGGCGGCTCGGATTCGACCAACTCCTCGGCCGCGATCCACGCCTGCCTGACCGAGGGGTTGAAAACCGCCGGCCTGCCCGAGACCGCGATCCAGATCGTTCCCACCACTGACCGTGCCGCCGTCGGCGCGATGCTCAAAGGGCTGTCCGGCACGATCGACGTCATCGTGCCGCGCGGCGGCAAGAGCCTGGTCAGTCGGGTGCAGGAGGAGGCCAGGGTGCCGGTCTTCGCCCATCTGGAGGGCTTGTGCCATCTCTATATCGATGCCTCGGCCGATCCGGACATGGCGCGCGCGATCGCCGTCAACGCCAAGATGCGCCGCACCGGCATTTGCGGCGCCACGGAGACCCTGCTCGTCGACCGCGCCGCGGCCGACACCCATCTCGTGCCGGTCCTGACCGCGCTCGCCGGAGCGGGCTGCGAAATCCGCGCCGATAGCGCGGTCCGCGGCTATTTTCCCGCCGCGACGCCGGCGAGCGACGACGACTGGACAACCGAATATCTCGACGCCATCATCTCGGTGAAGCTGGTCGAGGGCATCGCGGGCGCGATCGAGCATATCGAGACCCATTCGTCGCATCACACCGAGGCGATCGTGGCGGAAGACCCGGCCGTGGTCGAACGCTTCTTCAACGAGATCGATTCTGCAATCCTGCTCCACAACGCCTCGACCCAGTTTGCCGACGGCGGCGAATTCGGCATGGGCGCGGAGATCGGCATCGCGACCGGAAAGATGCATGCACGCGGTCCCGTCGGCGTCGAACAGTTGACATCGTTCAAGTACCGGGTCCGCGGTTCCGGCCAGCTCCGGCCTTGACCGGCGCCAGCCAGAACCTTGAGGGCATTCCGGCCCCCTACCTGCGCATGCCCCATGTCGAGCGGGGCATGGCCGTCGGCATCTTCGGCGGCTCTTTCAACCCGCCGCATGCCGGCCACGCCCTGGTCGCAGAGATTTCTCTGCGGCGCCTGCGCCTCGACCAGCTCTGGTGGCTGGTTACGCCGGGCAATCCCCTCAAGGACGTGAACGAGCTCGCACCGCTGGCGCGGCGGCTCGCGCTATCGGAGGCGATCACGCCGGATCCGCGCATCAAGGTGACCGCCTTCGAGGCGGCGCACCGCATCCGCTAC
>SWBZ01000074.1_pt1 | contig 33228 bp, 26 predicted proteins | sample 4693031 | NCBI WGS metagenome assembly SWBZ01 (sample SAMN10267274, study PRJNA491770) | bioreactor metagenome | isolation source: DHS bioreactor inoculated with | place: Japan: off Shimokita Peninsula
CCCCCCCAACCTCGCTTATCCGGGAAAGGCCCGCAGAAAGGGCCGCGGCTATCGATTTTCCGCTGGCGAAGGCGTCCCCGGCCGCGCTGAAGAAAATAGCCAGAATGACTCCCGACGAACCCCCCATCGTCTGGCTAAGTTCATTGCCGACAGCGCGGAAAAGCTGCGTCAAATCCGCTAGTGGCATCCGAACAAGACTTTCTTTCAATGCACGCGCAGCGGTTGCCAAGGTACTGCCTGTATCGCCATCACCGGATTTTGCGTCCAGCGCGTTCAAGTCGTCTTCTGCATCAATCAGTAAATCGCAGCATGCCTCTATAATCGCTTTTGTTTTCGCGTTCACGGAAGCAATTGGCTTGATGGGCGACAAGCCATCCGGAAGCGGGAGCGTCTGAACCGGCACGATTGAAGCCATACCCGGCCAGGCATTCAATTCTACCTTGGTATCCAGGGCAGTCTGCCATTTTTCTGAAAGAGGCATGATGGATACCGAAAACCCATGCATATCCAGCGATGTCATCATCGGCGCGGGACCGATTATATACTTGATATGCTCAGCAAGGGGTGATGTCGCAAGTTCCTGCGCCAATACCGCCATCTCCAGAGGAGTAGTACTGCCGAGGTTATTCAGCAGCGCTACATGCGGGCCATTGCCGACTTTTTCAGAAAGCTTGCCGAGAACTTCCGCCATGGCTCTATGCGCCGACTCAAAGACAACCTGTTCAGCTCCGGCTTCACCATGAATGCCGAGCCCAAGCTCAGCCTTGCCTACGCCAATGCGGGCTTCTTTCTGGGAGCCGGGAATGGTACAGGTGTCAAGCGACATACCAATGGTTGATACTGCATCGATGACCTCTCTGGCCGTACTCGCAACATGATCCAGATCCGCGCCACCTTCAGCTGCCGCACCGGCGATTTTATGAACCAGGAGCGTTCCGGCCACACCGCGCGGCTGCGGCAAGTCCGGAAGCGCGACATCATCATCGACGACAACCATTTCAACTTTTAGACCAAATGCCTTCGCACGCTCCGCTGCCAGTCCAAAATTCAGACGGTCTCCTGTATAGTTTTTAACGATAAGCAGACAGCCCGCTTCTCCGGTAACTGCCAGAATTCCAGCAAGAACTGCGTCCACAGAAGGGGATGCGAAGACCTCACCACAAATAGCGGCCGTCAACATGCCCCGTCCCACAAATCCCGCATGAGCAGGTTCGTGCCCGGACCCACCGCCAGAAATCAACGCCACCTTCGACTTGTCCCAATCAGCGCGAATAACAACCTTGATGTGCGGATACCCATCCAAACGGATCAACCGCCCTCCCGCACTTTGCAAAAGCCCGTCGAGAGCATCTGTTACCAGGGTTGCTTTTGAATTTACAAATTGGCTCATGTTACACCCCTAGAATATCCGGTTGCCGCTATCGTCAAAGAAAAGAGGATCATTTGGTTCGATTGAAATGTTCGAGCCGACATCATAGGTCACATGCGGGTCGACCAACGTGGTGATATCATATCCTTGCAATTTTAAATGTAACCGCGTCTGATCTCCCAGATGCTCTACCCGTATAACCTCTGCCGGCTGACCGGAGCCCTGCCGTATCTGCTCTGGCCGCATACCAATTTGCGCCGCACCGTTGCCAGTTAATCCAAACAGTTCAGCAGGAAGAATATTGATCCGCGGCAAGCCAAGACGGCTCGCCACATAAACACTGTTCGGGTTCTCGTATATTTCCCGGGGAGACCCGAATTGGACAAGTCTTCCGTGATTGAGCACACCGACATGTGTCGCCATAGTCATGGCCTCAATCTGGTCATGAGTGACATAGAGTAAAGTTGCGCCTAATGTCGCCTGAATCCGTTTCAACTCCACCCGCAACTCAGTCCTGAGTTTTGCATCAAGAGAACTCAGCGGCTCATCCATCAGATAAATTGAGGGATTGCGGACCAATGCCCGGCCAATGGAAACCCGCTGCATTTCTCCGCCCGACAGCTTCGTCGCCTTGTTGTCCAGCTTGTCGGATATTTGCAAAACGGAAGCGACTTCCGCAATCTTGCGTTCAATTTCCGCCTCTGGCGTTTTCAACATGGGAGAGCGCAAAGGAAAGGCTAAATTATCGCGAACGGAAAGATGCGGATAGAGAGAGTATTGCTGAAAAACCATGGCAACATCGCGCTGTGCCGGAGTTTCCTCATTCACAACTCGCCCGCCGATAGAAATCTCTCCCTGATCAAGTTTTTCAAGACCGCTAATAAGGCGCAAGGTCGTCGTCTTCCCCGCGCCTGTCGGCCCGAGAAGCACGACAAATGCTCCGTCAGGGATCGTCATGGTAACATCATCCAATGCGATGTCTGCACCAAACGACTTGGATACATTCTTGAGCAAAACCTCAGCCATTGGCCAGCACCCCGCTGTTCAATTCAGAAACGATCGCCCGGCCGCTTTGCTCATGAAACAATGTGATCGTCGCTGGATTGAAATTCATTCCAACCCTATCTCCGACATTAATTACCTGGCTTGAGTTTATGCGCGCCTTCAAATCCCCATTGGGGGTATCCAGTGTCACGATCTGGGTGGTCCCCAGATATTCAACCGCCAAAACAAGCCCTCGATACGCTCCGTCATCCGTGAAGCTGATATGTTCCGGTCGAACGCCGAACACGAGATCCCCCTGCATATCCTGGAGTTGTTTGGGAACGGCCAAGTTTACACCGCTCAGGGTTACGGAATTATCGCCCTTTTGCACGCCTCCTTCAAACCGCAGAAAATTCATTGACGGCGAACCTATAAAGTCCGCAACGAACATGGTGACTGGCTTATCGTAGATCTCTTGTGGTTCGCCGAATTGCTCAACCACCGCGTTATTCATGACCACAATCTTGTCCCCCATCTGCATGGCTTCTAATTGGTCATGGGTCACATATACCGTTGTCGCTTTCATGCGATCATGGAGTGCCCTCAGCTCTTCGGACATATGTTCACGAAACTCCGCATCCAGCGCCCCTAGTGGCTCATCCATCATGAAGGCCTTTGGGTCACGTACGATCGCGCGCGCCAGCGCGACCCGTTGGCGGTCTCCTCCGGACAACCCCCCTGTTGGTCGGTCAAGGATATCGGTAATCCCCAATATGTTGGATACCTCTGCTACCTTTGCCTTGATGTCGGCCCGCTTCATTCCCTGGGAAACCAACGGATACTGAATGTTCTTGCGGACATTCATATGCGGATAAAGCGCAAACATCTGGAACACAAAAGCGATATCACGCTGCGATGGCGGTCTCTGGCTAATCTCTTCGCCATCCAGATAAATTTCACCTGATGTCGGCAATTCCAATCCGGCAATCATCCGCAAGGTCGTCGTCTTTCCACAGCCGGACGGACCCAGGAGCATGAAGAACTCCCCATCTTCAATAGTGAAGGATGATTCCTTCACAGCGGTGAAATCACCAAAGTCCTTGCGTAAATTTTTGATAATGATCTGGGCCATGTCTATTCCCGAAAATGGCTGACGATGATGAACATCACTGTGCCAACCAAAGTTGTTATGAAAGAATAAGTGAAGGCCCAAAGCACAAACGGCTGCATCAGCATCACCACCCCAACGGCGATTAGGAAGGTAGCAACTAATTCCCACGGCCCACGACGGAAGCCCAATATCCCTTTGATGAAATTACTCATTTGCGCACTGCCCCAAAGGTGATGCCCCGCAGCAGATGCTTGCGCAGCATAATTGTGAAAATCATCACTGGAATGAGGAAAAGCGTTGCGCCGGCGGCAACTGCCGGCCAATCGAGCCCGCCCACGCCGATAATCGTCGGTATGAAGGGAGGTGCCGTCTGCGCAGTGCCGGAAGTTAGTAGAACTGCAAAAGCATATTCGTTCCAGGAAAAAATCAGACAGAATATGGCTGTCGACGCGATGCCGGTAGCGGCTTGCGGCAAAACAACCTTGTAGAAGGCCTGAAAACGGGTGTAGCCGTCAATCAGAGCGGCATCCTCATACTCCCGCGGAATCTCGTCGATAAAGCCCTTCAGGAGCCAGACTGCCAGCGAGATATTCACTGCCGTATACAACAGGATCATCCCCAGATGCGTATCTGACAAACCAAGGTTACGATACATCAGGAAAATGGGAATCGCGACCGCAATGGGCGGCATCATTCGCGTTGAAAGAATAAAGAAGAGAAGATCATCGGCAAGCGGGATCTTGAATCTTGAGAAGGCATAGGCGGCCAACGTTCCAAGGAAGACACTCAGAAAAGTCGAGCCAAAGCCAATGATAACCGAATTCATGAAGCGCTGGCCAAACTTCGAGGGGCCCGCAATGACCATTTCGCGATTGCGCACGATCTCCTCGGCAAAATTGGTTGGCGGCGGCAGGCTTTCCAGGGTTTCCTTGGATACCCGGGTGCGGGTTGTGAAGAGATTCACATACCCTTCCACCGACGGCTCAAAAAACACCTTGGGGGGATAGCTGATGCTGTCGGGTGGCGTCTTGAAGCCGGTAATCATGATCCAGCCAAGCGGCACAAGCGTGATCACTGCGTAAAGGATAACCAATGTACCGGCAATCCATTTCTGCCGGCTGCTGGATTCGGTTACAGAATAGCTCATCGTTCTTTCACCTTATTAAGCGCCTTGACATAGATAGAGGCCAGCCCAAATACAGTGACGAAAAGAACTATCGCAATCGCGCTGGAATAACCGGTCCGCCATTTCTCAAACGCTTCGCGTTTTAAATGGATAGACGCGAGTTCCGTCGTCGAGCCTGGTCCACCCCCAGTCAACTGCACGACCAGATCAAACATCTTAAAATTCTCGATCCCGCGGAACAGGACCGCCAGCATCAGGAAGGGAAGCACCATCGGGATGGTGATGGTGAAAAACTGACGGAGCTTGGATGCCCGGTCAATTTCCGCTGCCTCATAGATATAATCGGGGATGGATCGCATCCCGGCGAGACAGATGAGCATCACAAAAGGTGTCCACATCCAGGTATCGACGATGACAATCGACCATGGAGCAAGATCAACGGAACCCAGCATCTCAAAGCTTGAGGGGTCCTTGCCCGTCAGAAATGCAACAACATAATTAAACAAACCAATCTGCGGCTGATAGAGGAAGGTCCAGAAATTACCGACAACAGCCGGAGATAACATCATTGGCAAAACGATGATCGTCGTCCAAAGGTCGTTTCCCCTGAATTTCTTGTTGATAAGCCAAGCGAGCGTAAATCCGATCAGAACCTGAAAGAAGATTGTCCAGAACAGAAAATGTGCTGTTGCCTGCATGGATAGCCAGACATCCGGGTCATTCAATATCCGCTCGTAATTCCGGGTCCCGACGTATTCTACCGCTCTGTTAATCCGATTTGCCTTAAAGTCGGTGAAGCTCAGATTAACAGTCCAAATCAATGGGAAAATATTGATCGCAAGCAATAAGAAAATCGTCGGCCCCACAAATATCCAGGCAATCGTACGATCGGAGAATCCCCTTATTCTGCGCGCAATACGTACCGGCGTTGCTCTGGCAACACGATCTACGGTCTTCTCAGACATATCACTTATTCCTGACGATTACTTGATTCTGGCAAAGACGTCCTGAACGGCGATTGCTTTGCGACGAAGGAATTTCGGGCCGGAGCTCCTCCGGCCCGATACACGTTAAAGCTTGCCTTCGTCCTGGAAAATCTCTGTCCAGTCTTTGACCAACAGATCAAGTGCCTCTTGTGCAGTTCCCTGATCGGCCACGATGTAGTCATGCAAACGTTTTTGCATTGCCAGCAGCAGTTCCGCATAAGCGGGTTCCTGCCAGAAATCCTTAACATTCTGCATTGCCAGCAGGAAATCGCCGGCGAAAGGTGCGCTTTCCGGGAATTTCGGGTCATTCAGCACTGAATTATGCGCCGAATAGCCGCCAAGACCCCACCATTTTGCCTGCACATCCGGTTGGGCAAACCATTTGATATACTCAAGGGCGGCATCTTTTTTATCGGAATATGAAACAACCGAAATGCCTTGTCCGCCCAATGTCGATCCTTCAACGTTCTGAGGAGGATTGACAAAGAAATCGATCTTTTCACCACCGGTATTGGGGTCGGCATACAGACCTGGGAAGAAGGCAAACCAATTCATCGCCATAGCAACTTGGCCGGATTTGAACGCATCCAAACTCTCGCCCATATACGCATTGGTATATCCAGGAGGTGTCGCAGTTTTATAAAGCTCCTTATAGAATTCAAGTGCCTCAACCGCTTCCGGCGAATTCACTGCGCCTTCCATATCATATTTACCTGGCGTATTTTCATACTTGAAGCCCCAGGGATACAATGCCCCGGTCACACCCATGGTAATCCCTTCGGAACCACGCTCTGTGAAGATAGCCGCACCATAAACGGTCTGGCCATCAATCTCACGCCCCTGGAAGAATTGCGCAATTTCCAGCAGTTCTTTCTGCGTCTTGGGTTCACCCAATTCGCGGCCTGTTTTCTCCTTGAATGCCGCCCGGATATCATCACGAGCAAACCAATCCTTGCGATAGAACCATCCGTTCGCATCGCCCATTGCAGGAAGGGCATAATAGTTCGGCGTACCTTTGGGCCAAGTCGAATAGGCGTAAACAGTAGCATCGGCAAAATCATTCATGCTGATGCCTTCTTTATCAAAGAAGTCGTTCAACTTCACATAGTGCCCGTTTTCGGCGCCACCACCAATCCACTGGCTGTCACCGATCAGCAAATCACATAATTTTCCGCCAGAGTTCAATTCGTTCAGAATACGGTCGGCGAAATTCGGCCAGGGCACAAATTCGAAGCTCATTTTATGGCCGCTTTGCGCTTCAAATTCCTTACTGAGTTCTACAAGCGCATTCGCCGGGTCCCATGCCGCCCAGCATAAAGTCAGGTCTTCCGCCTGGGCCGGAGACGCAATTGTAGCCGCAGACAATGCCAGAGCACCCGCAGCTGCTAGTTTCAAAGTCTTCATTATTTTCCTCCCGAGTTAGACATAAAGCGAGTTAGCAGTGTTGGTCCCTGATTCACTTTTTTGTCATATTCACGCTAATTGAGGTGCGTACCTCATGTCAAGAAAATTTGGTAGTGGGTCACTTTGAAATTTAGTGTCTGAAAGCTATCAATTGAATAATTATCCATCCGGTGCCATATTTAAAGCATGACAGATAAACCTAAAAGACCCAGAGACGCTAACCAGCTTGCGCATATGATCGCGGGCATCGCAACGGGTGAGGGCGTAAGGAACAAGACCGATACAACAGCGCAAAGTAAAGGCGGCAAAAAGGGCGGAGAAAAAAGAGCTGCATCGCTAACGCCGGAGCAGCGAGAAGAGATTGCGCGGCTTGCTGCGGAAGCTCGCTGGAAAAAAAACTAAGCTGCTTCTTCACCACCAAATTTGCGCTCCTCTATGTCGTCTCGGAAATCGAATAACATTTGAATTGGATGCTGATCTTTATGAAGTGCGTTGTAAGCTTCAACATCGGTGTTCAATTGAACACAATCGCCGACAATCTGCTCCCGCCGCTGAATAAAGGCTTTTTGCATATGCACTCTAGGAGCATCTTTCATGGTGGCCCAGAAAGTATATTGGACACCGCCCTTGGTTACGCGAACGGCGTGATTTAAGCGGTACCTCCGACCGTCTTTGTCCGTTGCATATTCTTCACGAAGGGCGGTAGACATATCGGCAGCTAGTTTATCCAGCGGGTCAACCTCCGGCATTTCGATCATACCTTTAGAAACCCCCCAAGCTACTGCTTCTCGCGCAGTCGCCGGAACTGATCCATGTTCAGCCTCGTATTTGTGCCAGACCCTTTGCAGCTGTTCTTTATACTTGGCCATTTAGCCCTCCTTACAAGCTCACAGGTACGGGTTCGCCCCACCCGTCCATAATAACATTGCCGTTGAGAAAGTGCCTGATTTTAACTTTGTGTTTTGTCAACCATTTATATCTATTTTCCTTGTACTGGCGTTCCATTTTGTATTGGAGTTGTCCCACCACAATACCCGGGTGACGTTGTAGCCGTCGTGCAAGACCAAGCGTATCTCGTTCGGACATATAGGGATATTTTCGCATAACGAACGAATCCAAAGCATCTTGATCCGCGCAGAATTGAGACGCGGCTTGGTTCGCGAGTATTTCCGATTGCGGCAGGCCTTCCGCCTCGGGATTAATATCAACATCTACAATTTCCGATGACAATTGATCTTCTTGCCCGTCCTTGTTTAGCAAATGTTCAATCTCATGGCGCAACACGAACCAGAAGTTATCAATTCTGTCGTGACGACAGGTCATTCCGATAACAGGGGATTTTTTGTCCAGCCAAAAACAAACTCCATCAATGTTCGCTTTCGGCAAAGTTTCCACGACAACAAACCTAATACCCGCCTCTGATAGAGTGCGAGGAACATGACGGATTTCTTCCGGATCAACCAAGAAGCGCTCTAGTTCTCCTAGTGCGGCTTTCAACTTTGCCTCGGAGTAGGTAGGAACCACTACTTCTGCCGCGATCTGATTGACACGATACAACCATGCCCATTGAAGTGGTGTGGTTTCGGAATAGTCCCCACCTTTCTTCGCATTGTGCGCGAGGCAAGGAACCTGATCCAGAGAGTTTGTCTGAAAAAACCGCATAACCTGCGCTTCAAGAAGCGACACATCTTGAGTTTCCTCAAACCAATTGCGCTTGATCATTTCCCTTATCGGAAATACGGATTGCAACTTCGCTCTCCGCTCAATTGCAGGGTCTGCCGCACGCGCAGTGGAAAGCTCATAGGCCTTTTGAAGGTTGAGAAAATATTCCGCAGAAATTCCAAACGCCTTAGAGAGAGACTGCGCCATATCTGGGCTAATCCCTCTCTTGCCGGACATTATGGGATTAATCGCTTGTTCTTTTACACCAAGAATGTAGGCAAGATCGCGTTGCGCCCATCCGCGTGCTTCCAATTCATCCTTGATGAATTCTCCCGGATGAGGGACTTCGTTCAACAATGCTGCAATGCTCATCGAATACCCTCCTTAGTGCGGGTCACCAATAAATGTGACGGTTGCTACGGCACTGGCTCCTTCACCTGAAACCGTAAAGAAAATCCTATACTGTTTGTTCACTCGGACCTGCCTTGTTTCATTGTCGCTTCCCCTGCGAATTTTGTAATCCAGCCCTCCGATGTTAAAGAGGTCGCTTTCGTATTTCGCAGCCTCTAGTTTTACCAATGTTTTTCGAGCGGCCTTAATAACGGCAACTGGCAATCCCATCTTATGAGCTTCGTCTGTGCATATCCGTGCCAGATCATCGTTTGCAAACTTCACGTCCATGCTGACTCTAAGTATATCGATGCGGCGGCAGTGTCAATACATAACTTAACGTTATGCGTTTATTTTGTAATATGCTTGACTTATGGTCATTTTGAAATATATTGGGATTATGAACAAGCTAGACAACAAAATCCGCACCTTAATCCTTCGACTTCTTGTAGAAGGAAACTCCATTCGTGCGACGTCACGAATTGCGGACGTGTCGAAGAATACCGTCAACAAGCTATTGATCGACGCAGGCCGAGCTTGCTCAAAATACCACGACGAACACGTTCGCGACGTCAAAGCGTCTGTTATCCAATGCGATGAAATTTGGAGTTTTACTTACGCCAAGCAGAAGAACGTTAAGACCGCAACCGCTGCACCGGAAGGGGCAGGTGATACGTGGACATGGACCGCCATTGATAGCGATAGCAAGCTGATATTGTCCTATTTGGTCGGTGGCCGGGATAGCGAATATGCAATGGCTTTCATGGATGATCTACGCGGACGCCTTGCTAATAGGGTGCAGTTGACCACAGACGGCCATAAAGCCTATCTGGAAGCCGTTGAAGGCGCTTTCGGCGGCGATGTAGACTACGCTCAACTTATCAAGATATATGGCGGCCCTACCGGCAATAAGGGACACGAGAAGAAGTACTCGCCAGCGGAATGCACAGGAATTAGAAAAACAGCGGTAGAGGGCGAACCTGACAAAGAACTGGTATCAACTTCACATATTGAACGTCAAAATTTGACCATGCGTATGCACATGCGCCGTTTTACTCGTCTTACCAATGGCTTCTCTAAGAAGGTTGAAAACCACGCATACGCTGTTGCCCTTCACTTCATGTATTATAACTTTGTGCGCGTTCATCAAACTTTGAAAGTTACCCCTGCAATGGAAGCTGGCCTTACTGATCGTCTCTGGGATATTAAGGACATTGTGGCGCTGATTGATGCTGATGAACCCGCGCCGAAAAAGCGCGGCCCTTATAAAAAGAAAGAAATTTCAAAGTGACCCACTACCTAAAATTTTGAGGTGCGCACCACAAGCGGGATTAAGATGCCGTCAAACGGCCTTATCATATTAACTTGATGGATGCTGTCAGACGAATGCGGCCTCGTCTCCGTATTGCGAAAATGGCACAACGGTGGCTCTATTTTGCCGCACTAATTCGGTGCCATTCAGCAGGAAGAATGCTGCGTTGAACTCTAAATATGGGTCTTAAGTTGTGATGGCGTTCCGAGTTGAAGTGGTTATGGACCGATGCGTGAATAGAAACGAATTTCCGTAAACTTCTCAAGCGCCTGAATATCAGCACAGCCTACTCTTTTCGACGGAACGGGACGTGTGAGAATTCACAGAGATTGTTCATCCGCCGACGAACAATGGGCCAAATCTATTCCACCAATACCCCACAGTCTCAAGGCAAATGTCGATACCGCGTTCTCGCAGAAGATCTTCAACGCTACGAAGAGAAATCGAAAACCTGATATACATCATCATCGCCAGGCGGATGATATCAGGAGAGTTTTGAAAAAGCGAAAGCGGCTCTAACTTGTCATGCTCGGCGGCTGGTCAGCAAAAAAAACCATCAGGCAATTTTCTTCTTACAATGCCTTCTTTCAATGTAATTGGTGGTAATATCGACCTTCTCAAAATCCGGGTCCGTTAACACCATCAAAAGAAACGCGAGATTACAACCAGGGCCTTCGATCTTCGTTTGCGACAGGGCCGTCCTCATTCTGGAAATGGCGGCTGCACGGTCTGGGCCTGAAGCAACAATTTTGGCAATCATGGGATCATAGTAAGGGGTGATTTTGTCCCCTTGTTCAACACCGGTGTCAATGCGAAGGTCGTCCGTCTGCTCCGGAAACTGAAGACAGGTCAGGGTGCCAGGAGAAGGCATGAAATTTTTCTCCGGCCGTTCGGCATAAATACGACATTCCAGGGCATGCCCGGTCAGGTTAAAATCTTCCTGTCTGGCCGCCGTGAATGCCCCCGTTGCGGCCTCGATCTGCCAACGAACCAGATCAATCCCGGTGACCATTTCCGTCACGGCATGTTCCACCTGGATACGTGTATTCATTTCGAGAAAGTAGAAATCCTCCCGGTCGCAATCATAGATAAACTCGACGGTACCCGCGCCGAGGTAGGATTGGTGCCGCACCAAAATAAGGGCCGCTTCCTGCATTCGGGTGCGAATATCTTCCGGCAACGCCGGTGCCGGTGCCTCTTCTATAATTTTCTGAAAGCGGCGCTGTATCGTGCAGTCGCGATCGAAAAGATGAATGCCCTCACCATTCCCAAAGCCGAATATCTGAACTTCGACATGGCGCGCATTTGCCACATATCTTTCAAGAAAAACGGAAGGATCGCCGAAAATGCGTCCTGCCAGCTTTTGCGTCGTTTCGATTTGTGCATCAAGTTCTTCCGCGGACGAGACGGCACGCATTCCGATACCGCCACCCCCTGCCGCCGCTTTGACCAACAATGGATAGCCAATCTTATCGGCGATTTCTTTCTTATCAATATCGTCTCTGGGCTGGAATCGACCGCTGCCGGGCGCCACCGGCACGCCTAGGCTTATTGCAAGTGCGCGCGCCCGTTCCTTGTCACCCATGGCGTCAATCGTTGCCGGATCAGGCCCGATCCACAGATGGTCCGCTTCCTGGACCGCCCGGGCAAATGCGGCATTTTCCGCGAGCAATCCATATCCCGGATGAACCGCATTTGCTCCGCTTTCCTGCATAACCCGAAGGATTGCCCTAACATCCAGATAGCTCTCATTCACCGGCGGCGGCCCGATTTCATAGGCCTCATCGGCAATTCTGACATGCAATGCCTCCCGATCCGCTTCCGAATACACGGAAACAGTCTTTATCCCCAACTTGTTGCAGGTACGAATTATACGGCAGGCAATTTCACCGCGATTGGCAATCAGCAGTTTCTCAACAGTTTTCATTGTGCTCTTTCAATTATCACTTCGATTGGTATTTGGAATTTAATCCTGATTGCGCGCGGCTGAATTTGGAGCCGGGGCAAGTTTTGCTGCCTGCTCTTTCTCCGATAGCCAGATGGAGCGCCGTTGACTGATTACGACGGCACCAAGCACCAATATGGCCGCCGCGTCAATCCACCATTCATTCGCGGCAATCAACGCCCCCGTAACAACAAGGAATATGGCAAATGGCAGCGATATCCGCTTGCGGTAAAACCGTCCGCCTCCGATCGCCATCAACATTGACGCAATAAGCCCCATGATAAGCGACCATATAATTTGCCCTGTTCCGGCTTCCAAAAGAACGGCCGGCCGGAACACGAAAAAGAGCGGTAAGAGATATTTCATCAAGGCGAGCCGTATCGAGACGATGGAGACAGACCACCAGTCCGTTTTCGCGATCACAGCCGCCGTGAACACCGCCGTGCAGACGGGAGGGGTCAGGGCCGACAGCAAGGCGGAATAGAACACAACGAAATGCGCAACCAGCGGATCGATGTCGAGGCTGATCAACGCCGGAGCGGCAACCGCCGCCGCCAGCAGATAAGCCGCCGTCGTCGGCATTCCCATACCCAGCACCAACGCCACCAGCATGGACAGAATGACTCCGATGAAAATCTGGCCATCCCCGATATTGACGATCGTTTCCGACAGCTTGATCCCGGAACCGGTCAATCCGATAAGGGAAAGAGAGAGCTGCGCGGTCACCAGCAAGGCAAGGATACCCGTAATGCCGAAAGCGGCGGCGACAACTGCCTTTTGCAAATTCGCAAATCTCTCTTTCAGATCGTTACCGCCGAACAGGCCGATCAGCAGATACAGCCCGACATTCGTGCAGATTGCGTAGAACGCCGCGAGCGTCGGCGTATTCCCTGAAAACATGCTCGTCAGCAATACTCCGAGTGTGACGACGAGCGGGCCGATCCGACCCGGCGCCAGAACTTCCTCTTTTGTTGGGATGTCCTTTTCATCGAAGGAGCGCATATTCTCACGACGGGCCTCGACGTCAATCGACATCCAGACGCAGGCGTAAAACAATAGGGCGGGAATAATCGCGGCATAGACGATGTCCAGATACGGAACCGAAAGCAGCTCCGCCATCACAAAGGCCCCTGCCCCCATAATCGGCGGGGTAATCTGACCCCCGGAAGAGGCTGTTGCCTCAACTGCGCCGGCAAATTTTGACTTGTAACCCAGTCGTTTCATGGCGGGAATGGTAAACGCACCCGTGCTGGCGACATTGGCAACGGCCGCCCCATTCAGCATGCCGAACAGCGCGCTTGAGACCGTCGCGACCTTGGCCGCGCCGCCCGGAAACCGCCCGGCCGCAATCAGCGCCATATCCATAAATGTCTGCGCCGCCCCTGTCGCCATGAGAAAGGCGCCAAAAATGATAAAAATGGCAATAAGGTTGGCGGAAAGGCCCGTAACCGTTCCCCATATCCCCTCGGTACCAAGATACAAATGCTCTATCAGATAGGTAAAATCAAAACCCGGATGCCCCCATGTGCCGGGGATATACTGCCCGAACAACGTATAGAGCAGCATGACAATCGCAAGAACGGGAAGCGCCGGTCCGGTGGTCCGCCAGGCGGCGATGAGCAAAATGATTGTCAGAATGGATCCGAAGACAAGTTCAACGGGACGGACAGTGAGAATGAAAGATTCCGTGATCCTGGCTTCCTGGGTCAGGATATAGACCGTCGTGGCAATGGCCAGCGCAGCAAAAATTATATCTATGATGCGGGCAAACTTATACCCGCCTGCGGCGGCGCCATAAAAGCGGGCAAAACCCAGAAAGACGATGGTGAGCCCCAGACCGACATGAATAGCTCGTTGCGACAAGGGAGGCAATTGCCCGAAGCCGGCGGTGTAAAGCTGAAACAGGACAAGGGCCATACAAAGAGCCCACATGACAGGACGGTAAAGCCGGGGCAAGGCGTCAAGCCCGCGTTCCTCGTCTTCGTCTTTTAGTACGTCTCCCACGCTCATCTGCTTTTCCCTGCCGCACTATTATTCGAGCTGATTTTTTGATGAAGGCGCGCCTGTTACATGCGCCGTTCATTTTGCATTGCGGAAAGGTCCAGCGCGCAATACGCGCCAGACCGGTATCTGCAATACCTGCTTTGTTACTTCATTTCCGGAGGAATAAGCCGTTCAGGCACGTCCAGCCCACGCGAACGGTAGAACTTCACCGCGCCGCTATGAAGCGGAATGGTAATCAGGTTCAGTGAATCCTGCATCACGTCCAGCTTGCCGAACGACGGAAACGCCGCGACCTGCGGTCCGGGGTTGTCGACGACGCCTTCAAGGATGGCAATCACCTGTTCATCTGTCAGGCTGTCGGCAAGCGCGAACTGACCGATAACCTGTACCGGCGATGTAAAGGCCGGGAAATTCTCCACTTCATTATCCTTGTATTTCTGGAAGTTGATGAAAGGGAATTTTTCCTTGACCTTCGCCACTTCTTCTTCCGTGAACCCAAGAAGGCGAATGGGCGTGAAGGCCATCAGTTCAAGGGTTGTACCGTCAAGAACTGCCGTTCCGCCTGCTTTCACATAGCCGTTTGACCGATTGTCCTTCACCGCAGCCACGGCGTCCGCGAGGCTGGCCCGGAAGAGTTCCGGCTTCACATCAACCGCCTCCAGCATCTGGATCGCCAACTGCTCTGTCGCGGAACCACGCTGACCGGGGGTGAATTCTTTACCCGCCAGATCGGAGATGGACTTGATTCCGGAATCTTCGCGAACAACCCAGGCCTGGAGGGCTGGCGCATGCACCCAGAGACCGCGGAGGTTCGGCATGGCATTGCCCTCGAACTTCCCGATCCCCTTATACGCCTGATAGATCGTAGCATATGTTCCAAGGCCCATGTTAATCTGGCCCTGGCCGATCCGCTTGAGGTTATCGACGGCGCCACCAGTCGAAATAACCGTAATATCAACGGCCTCGCCCGATTTCTCGTTAATCGCCTTGGCCGCCGCAGCGGCGTAGGTGTAATGAACTGATTTAAGTGCCGTCGTACCAAACGCAATCCGGTCGGCCGCTTGCGCGCCGCCGGCTACCATAAATACGGCACAAATGGCCGCGAGACTGTTACGTATTTTCATTGTTATTTCCTTCCCTGTTAGAAAAATTAAATCCGCTTTCGGCAATGTCGTTTCTACCGCCACCGGCATGGCACCCGTCAGGGTGATACTCCCGCCTTTCCTTTCGGGCCGAGATTGGCCCTGAGACGACTTTCCGCGAGCGCAATAAACTCGCAAAGGATCGGGCGGGTTTCACTTGGATCGATTATTTCCTCGACCGCAAACGCTTCTGCTGTCCTGAACGGCGAGGCATAGGCACTGAGTTCCGCTTCCAGTTCTTTTTCCCTGGCTTTGGGATCGTCAGCGCTCTCGATGTCACGGCGGAACGCGGCGGCAACGCCGCCTTCCACCGGCAGGGAACCCCATTCTCCCGTCGGCCAGCTTATTTTCAGATCGATATCGTTCTTGTTGCAGGTGGCCATCCCGGCCATGCCATAGCATTTTCGGATCACCACGGTGATCGTCGGCACGGTCAACTGGCCGGCCACGTAAACAGCTCGCATTCCTTCGCGCAAGGTCGCTTCCTGCTCCGCTTTCAGGCCCACCATGAAGCCGGGCACATCCACAAGGAAGACCAGCGGAATGTGAAAAGTATCGCACAGCTCCATAAAGTGGATCTGCTTATGAGCCGAGGCGGCATCCATCGCACCGGAATAGAACTTCGGATTATTCGCAATGACGCCAACCGGGCGACCATCCAGCCGCGCAAGTGATGTGATGACCGATTTTCCATTCGTCGGTTGGATTTCAAAGACAGAACCCTTGTCGACAACAAGATCAATGAGATCATGCATGCTGTAGGGCTGCGTCCGCTTTTCAGGCACTATATCCCGCAGCTTCATCTCGCAGCGATCAACCGGATCGTCGCAGGGCAGGACAGGCGGCAGTTCCCATACATTCTGAGGCATGAAACTGAGGAAACGGCGAATCTGCTCAAATGCCTCGTCCTCCGTGTCAACCGCATTATGGATTGTCCCGGCCTTGTCAACGGCCACCGACGCTCCGCCAAGCTCCTCCTTATGGATATCGCGCCCCAGGGACCGCTTCACAACGGGCGGGCCCGCCGCAAAAATCTGGCTCGTCCCGCGAACCATGACCGAGAAATGCGATAGAATTGCGCGTCCCGCTGGCCCCCCGGCCGCAGTTCCCAACACAGCGGAGACGACAGGGACCTCCCCAAGAAGCTGAACCGAACGTTCAAAACCATGAACTCCCGGAAACGCAACATAACCGCGCTTCTTGGCCGAAGTCACCGTTCCTCCGGCTCCGTCAATCAGATTGACCAGAGGAATTTTATAGTAATGGGCGAGATCTTCGATAAAGCCGCCCTGCCCGCCCTTGCGCCGCGCCGCGCCAAAGGTCGTTCCGCCGCGCACGGTAAAATCCTCACCGCCGATGGCAACGGGACGGCCATTGACGCGCGCCATACCGGCCACATAGGGCGCCGGGGTGACCCGCACCAACTTGTTATTTTCGTCATATTCCCCGGAACCACCAAGAGTTCCGATCTCGCGAAGACTTTCCTCATCGAGCAGCCTGGCAAAACGCTCTCGAACCGTCAGCCGGCCGTTGGCATGCTGCCGCTTGATCGCCTCCGGCCCCCCCATTTCAAGGGCGGCAAGGCGGCGAAATCGAAGTTCCTCATTCATGGTACTTGCGGCGCCCTCACCCTGACCAGCGTTGTTATTGTCGGATTTCAGCTTTCGATCGTGCATAGCACCTGGTCCTCATCCACCGATTCTTCGGGTTGGACTTTCAACTCGGCAAGCGTGCCGTCGACCGGCGCCTCGACCGGGATTTCCATTTTCATCGATTCCAGAATCATGATGGTGTCGCCGGTTTTGACCGCGTCACCCACTTTCATTTCCACTTTCCAGACCGAGCCAATTACCTCGGAAGCAACATTCGTGATGGTCATACAAGTCTCTCCAATTTGCGGCGTTTAAAAGGTTGTCGGCCAGTTGGCCAGGTTATGGCGGCCGATCCCGCGTGTGCGTCTCAACTGCTGAATTTTGAGTTCTTCAATGAGATATCTCCGGGTGTCCTGCGGAGCGATAACGTTCTGTGCCGCAAAAATCTGGGCAAGCCCGAGATAGGTGCTGTTGCGCTCCATCTCGTCCCGGATGGCCTGCTTTTCGTCCTCACTGACTTCGCGCCCCCAGGTGACCACCTCGGTGGCATATTGCGGGTCCATGAAACTGACTTCGGCGGTCGGCCAGGCGGCGACAGAATCGGAATTCCGCCCGCCTCCCATATTGAGATACGCCTGTCCATAACTCTTGCGCATGATCACGGAAAGCTTGGGCACCGTGCACATTTGCAGGGCCGTCATGAAGTTCATGATCTTACCCGGCGCCTTCTTTTTCTCGCCCTCGATGCCGATCACGAAACCTGGTGTATCCACCAGCATGACGATCGGAATATTGAAGGAGTCGCACATCACCAGAAAGCGAGTCACCTTTTCACAGCCAGCCACATCCAGCGCGCCGGCCTTGGCAATCGGATTATTGGCGACGATACCGACAACCCCGCCATCCAGACGGCCAAGGCCGGTTACGGCCGTCCGCCCAAAGCGCGGCTTGAACTCGAAAAAGCTCTCCAGATCGACGATGCAGTTGATAATCTTGCGGACATCATAGCCGCGCTTGCGGCTATCGGGCAGAATCTTCGTAATCTTCTCCGCTTCCTTATCGCTTCCCTCCGGCACCGGCGCCAGTGGTGGCGTTTCACCATTATGAGAGGGCATGTACGACAGGAACTTCCGGATTTCCGCGAGAGCTTCCTCGTCCGTATCGACGACACGATCGACCAAGCCTGTCTCCTCGCTGTGGAGTTTCCAGCCGCCCAGATCTTCAGGTTCGACCTTCTGCCCAATGGCAAGGGACGCCAATGCCGGGCTCGCCACCGCGAAAACGGCGCCTTTGCGCATGACCGTAAAATCAGCAAGACATGAATACCAAGCGGAAGAACCAAAACACTGACCAAGAACCGCTGAAACCCACGGTGTCTCGCGCACCCGCGCATATTGATGGGGGTCATTGCCGAGCATGGTACCCATGCCTTCCGATCCCATATTGTCCGGCATCCGCGCGCCGGAAGATTCTCCGAGGAAAATCAGGGGGAAGCCACGATCGGTCGCCGTCCGCTTGATATGACCAATCTTCTTCATGTTGGTCACGCTGGAGGAGGCCCCCTTGACCGTAAAGTCATTGGAGACCACACCGACCATACGGTTATCAATCAGGCCAAATCCGGCGACCTTACCATCCGCCGGTGTTTTCTCCCGGTCCTCGTCAAAAACCGTGGAAACACCGAGGAGACCGTTTTCCGAGAAGCTGCCCGGATCGAGTAGCGCGTCTAGACGGCTCCGGGCATTCATGAGCCCGGCCGCCTCGCGCCGTGCAATTTTCTCCTTGCCCCCCATCTGCCGCGCCACATCTTCGCGCGCGCGCAGAAGCTTCAGGTGATCTTCGAGAGTTTCGGGGATAGCATCCTCACTCATTTACTTGCTCCAACTGATTTTTCTTCTTTTTCTTTTTCATGACCGATTGAAGCCGAGTGGCTTTTTACCGTCGCGTTTTTCTCGAGCCGTTCAATCTCCTGGCGGGAAAGATGCAGCTCGCTCTCAAGGACATCATATGTATCCTCCCCGCACTGGGCGCCGGCCCGCCATATCGCGCCCGGCGTGCCCGAGAGTTTCGGCACCACGCCAGCAACGGCGACATCACCGAGCGCCGGATCCGCCGCATGAACGAGCATCTCCCGCGCCTGAAAATGCGGATCATCGAATATGTCATCCATTTTGTAGATACGAGCCGCCGGGACATTCGCCGCCAGAAGTTCTTCCTCGATCTGCTCGACTGATTTTGTCCGGGTCCAGTCGCTGATATGGCGGTCGCAGTCATCCTCATTCTCAGCACGGGCAACGGCCGTCCTGAATTTTGGTTCCTCCGCAAGTTCCGGCTTTCCGATCACCTCAGCGAGCCGATAGAAAACCGGATCAGACGCCGCCGCAATCACGACAAAGCGATTGTCCAGCGTGGGGTATATCGAGTTCGGCGTATTTCCGGGCAGCCGCGACCCGGCCCGTTCCGCGATTTTTCCAAGCTGTTGAAACGCCGGTACATGCGGCTCCATAAAACTGAAAGAAGATTCGTAAAGGGCGGCATCGACTACCTGACCAACACCCGTGCGATGACGCTCAACCACCGCCATCATCGCGCCGAAAGCGCCATAAAGGCCGGTGATGTAATCGGTGAGTGACGTTGCAACACGGGGCGGCGGCCTGTCGGGATCACCCGTAATCTCGCGTAGTCCGCTGACAGCCTCGCCAACCACGCCATAGCCGCTCCGGTTGCTGTAGGGGCCGGACTGGCCAAAGCCGCTGATCCGGACAAGGATCAGGCCCGGATTCTCTTTCTTGAGATCGTCATACCCGAGCCCCCAGCGCTCCAGCGTACCAGGGCGAAAATTCTCGACCACAATATCCGCGCCCAGACATAGTCGCCGCACGAGTTGTCGCCCCTCCTCCTGCCGCATATTGATGGACACAATCCGCTTGTTCCGGAAAATGGACGTTCCGTAGAGCGACCGCCCCTCCCGGCGCGTGCCCATGGAGCGCACCGCATCTCCCTCTGGTTGCTCCACCTTGATGACATCGGCGCCGAAGTCGGCCATCAATCTCGCGCAGAACGGTCCGGCGACGGTAGAGCCCAGCTCAATGACACGCAGTCCCTTAAGCGGACCCGTGCCACTCCTATTGCTTTTGTCATCTGCTGTCATTAGCGGACCGCTCTCACAGCAGAAAATCGTTGAATTTGAGAAACCATTGCCGGGCGCTGCGAATATTCTTGCGCTTCAGATCCTCCGCCAGTTCAACATCACCGGCGCGCATGGCCTGCAATATTTCCTGATGCTGACGGAACCCTTCACTTGCCCGGCCCGGCACCAGCATCAACCGCCTTGTCATGCTCAGCACCCGGTCATAGATATCGTCCAGCAACCCCTGGAGCGTTCCGCTGCCCGCAGCATCAATGCAGCTCCGGCGAAATTCCGCGATGGCCGCCATATAGGCGTTGAAATCATTTTCCGCGACGGCCTTCTCCAGATCGTCCCCGAAAAGCGCGATCAGATCGTCCCAATATTCAGGCTCGGTATTCTGTGTTGCCAGCCGGACCATCAGGCCCTCCAGCACTTCACGAACATCAAACAGTTCGAGAAAGCTGTCTGCCTCCAACCGCATGACAACGGCGCCCTTGTTCGGAATTCGTTCGATCAGGCCGCGCTCTTCCAGAATGCCGAACGCGTCGCGAACCCGGGATCGCGAAACAGAAAATTCCTCCGCCAGCTCATTCTCTCGAATACGGGACCCGGGGGGCATCAGATTATTCACGATCCGACGCCGTAGCTCGACAACCAGTTTGTCTGTGTCTGAGCCCGCTGATTTCTGATTTGGGTCGACCACTGGAAATTTTGTGACGTTTTTGTTGTTCATATTATTCTTTTGAAGATTTGATTTCCCTATTATGCAAACGATAGGAATTGCCAATAATATTGTCAACAATATATTTAACAATTTTGTTGCTGATAATTCCGGGAAGAATGAAGTCAGGTTTTCCGCATATCCCACGTAAATTAAATGGCCGAACTGGTGCCCCCAATGACGGACGGTCTCATAACAGATATCGATGCCCCGTTCGTGCAGAAGAGCTTCATTTTTTCACAGAAAAATGGAAACCTGACTTAGATCATCACCGCAAGGCGGATGGTTACAGGTGACGTTTTGAAATAGTGGAATGAATGATGTTTTTTTTCATTCATGCAGAGGAGGAAACGAAAAATTGCGAGACTAGACAATTTTTTCTGACAGTACCCTTTCTGTAATTTATTCAGTTATTGACGTGACAGTTCACGAAAAAAGATAAGTGCCACCGATAAGAACCCAGGCGGCGATGAAGAGTGTTTCCAGTGTGATGAGAAGCATGGGCTGATAGCCGATGGTCAACATGTCCTTTAACGATGTCTTGATCCCGAGAGCCGCAATGGCTGTAACCAGGCACCAGGAGGAGAGCTGGATTAGAAGATCCTTTATATCCGCCGGTACGATCTGAAGACTGTTAAGCCCGACACAGAAACAGAAGCCGATAACGAACAATGGTAAAAGAAACCCGCTCATCGCCCCTTCCCCCCGTGTCTTGAAACATAACGAGATAATCAACACGATCGGCACCAGCAGTGACACCCGCAACAGCTTGGTAATTGTGGCGATATCCCCGGCTTCGGGGGACACCGCATAACCCGCGCCGACGACCTGCGCGACATCGTGGATCGTCCCGCCCAGAAATATTCCGGCAAACCGATCATCAAGCCCCAGGAGACTGGCCACAATGGGATACAGGATCATCGCCAACGTACTGAGGGCCGTCACGGCGATGACGGTGAAGATTGTGTCTCTTTCGCTGCTTTTTGATTTCGGCAACACAGCCGAGATCGCCAAGGCGGCCGAGGCCCCGCAAATGGCGACGGCGCCGCCGGTCAAGGTGCCGAAGCGGCGGCGGCGGCCGAGCAGCCTGGAAAGAAGGATCCCCACAAGAATGGTTGCCCCCACTCCACTAATTATCAATCCAACGGGCGCCCAGCCGAGGGAGACAATATCATTGAAGGTCAGCCGCATCCCGAGCAGCGCGACCCCGAAACGCAATATGGTTCTCGAGGAGAAGTGAACCCCCTCGACACATTTGCCCTCTTCTGCGAGAAAATGAAACGCCATCCCCAACAACAAGGCAAACAGCATCTGCGGCGCCGCATAATGTTCCGAGAGCATCCGCGCCGCCGCCGCAATCGTCAGGCAGAGTAATAGTCCGCGAAAATGACCGGAATAGAGGGAAAAATACTGCTTATACCGCGAGACCATTTGGGGGAAACTCCATAGCGAAGGGCGCCAAGAGACCAATGCATTGATTTCCCAAAGACAAGGTTTCAACGAAAGGACGAGCGAAAAAAATTAAGCAGACTATTGGACGCGAGTTAAAACAAACGAGAAAAATATTTTAAAAATCAATATTTTACATTTTCCAAGTTGGTTTTCGAAGAACCATAGCCCTATCAAAAAACCATCTCCAACATTCGGCGGCGCGTCCGATCATTTTGGCAATGGCAAAACGAAAGCCTGGCAGGATGCCCGCCTCTTCCAGCCCGGTGAAGAAAATCAAAAAAGTTTCAAGTCTTCCGGATCAATTCTCGGATTTTTTAAGTTTATACAACCAGATACGATAACATTTCGCCTCTATTCGGAGCGAGAAAAAGAAGGCTCATTTAATCTCCAGTTCATCCATCAATGCCTTAACTGAATGATGGTTTTCCAATTCAGAAATAAGTTTGAATAGCGCATCACCATTCTTATTTGGCAAGCACATATTCCCTTTGGAAATTAGCTCAGCTTCAGTGAGCGGTTTGTCTGGACGACCGGGGACAGTGTTCGCGAGCACATTTAATTTGCGCCCGTCATGACAATTGACTGTTATTTTCACCGGGCCAAATACACCGGATTGACTTTCATCAACAAGGATAGAAATACGTGACGCCAAATCAGCACTGCGCGGATCACGGACCGCAGCCGATTGTATTTCGGCAAGTCCAAACTTACCGTGCAGCAATACCGCCGCGACCGAGTATTGAATGCTAAACTGAGCCGCTACCTGCGGGTTGGCAGCAGGATCAAAGGGACCTCCGACAAGACGCTTGATATAAGGCGTGACAATCAGTTCGACCGAAGCTACCTCATCGGCCTTAAGGTTGTTTTCCCCAACAATTTCAAGCATTGCCGCGATTGCAGCATGGTTACACGCACAGCTGGGATAAGCTTTGACGGTAATATTTTTCCCTTCAAATCGAGATCCAAGTTCGCTTAATACGACTTCATGATTTCCAGCCTCATACATATTATACAGACCGAATTCTCCTTCAATTGGCGCTGAAGGGGCGATAATCCCCTTTTCCGCCAAAAGGGCTGCGAAGACTCCGTCCTGTGCCGCAAAAGCTGATTGCATGCGCTTTGTCACCGCCTTCTCGCGCGCGGGTTGCTGGGTCCCCCCAGTTCGGCTCAGCGCAATACCGATGGCGTTACGAATCCCATCAGCATCAAGGCCAATTAATTTGGCCGAGGTCGCCGCCGCGGCAAATACCCCATGCAAGGAGGTATAGAACCACCCGCTGTGTTCACGTGTTGACATACCTAGACGGCCGGCAAGATCATTTCCCAAAGCTAATGCGGTGAGTACATCACGCCCGGATAGATCTCTCGCTTCGGCAAGCGCCAACACTGCAGGCGCAACGACAATATCTGAATGAACTGTCCCGCCTTCGTGAACACTGTCAAAATCGAGGGCAGCGGCAGCAACTCCATTAACGAAGGCCGCAGACATGGCAGGCACGCGATGACGAGAGCCCCATAGGCGGCTCTGTTCAATACCGCCATTTGCAAGGATGATCTCCCGACCTTCGGCAGCACCTGCCTCATTGCGGCCCGCAATGCCGACAACCAGCGTATCAAAAAGAATATGCTTGGCGGCCGTAACAGCATTTTGCGGAATATCACTATAACTTGTTTTATGGATATGCTCAGCTATGGTTGCCGTCAAACCATCCGGTGGAGCTGACTGTTGTTTATGAAAGTTCATGATCTTCCTTTAATATGCAATTGAATTGCTTTTAAGAATTACGGGAAATTCCCATAAATTCATTGCCAAACAGCTCTTTGACCACAATCATCTTCATGATATTGATCGCTCCCCCGGTGAACATCAGCCCCATCGTATCGCGCAAACGGCGCTCGATGCCAAATTCTGTCAGATATCCGTTAGCGCCAAACATTTGCAGGCAATCCTGAATAGCCTGAACTGAAAGCGTCACGGCATGCCACTTTGCCATTGTCGCCTCCTTCGCTGCGTTTTCGCCGCGCACATTCATCCATAACGCCTTGTAAGCCAGCAACCGGCATGCCTCTACCCGGGTATAATGCTCGACGATGGGAAATTGAATTGCCTGATTAAGGCCGATTTTCCGACCATAGACTTCCTTGGTCTTGACGAATTCGATGGCCTGGTCGAGCACCGCCTGCGCACTTCCCAACGCATTCAAAGCGCTCAGGCAGCGCGATACGTTCCATCTTGCATAGAGAACCGCTTTGCCTGCGCCCTTACCAGCGCCTTTTGCGGCATCGCCAAGCACCGCGTCTCTCGGAATGCGAACATCTTTCATGCGGACGATGCCAAGCTGATGGGAGCGAACGCCCATTTCCGGCATCAGTTCGCAGCTGACGCCTGGCGCACCTGCGGGAACACGGAGAAACTCAGTTCCTTTTGACTCGCCGTTTTCGATGATTTGTGCCGTCACGCCCATCAAAGTGGCACCCGGCATCAGGCTGACATGTATCTTCTCGCCGGTAATGACAAGTTCATCGCCGTCCACCACTGCTTTGGTCTGGATATTGGAAACGTCCGAACCCGCGTCACGTTCAGATGTCGCTATACAGACAAGTGCCTTGCCGGCATAAACCTTGGCGATAAAATCATCGCCCCAGCCCGGCGTCAGGCGGGTCAATGTATTCTGCATGGAGCAAATCATCGCCGAGCTATTGTCAACCTTGGCGATTTCTTCCACAGCAATACCGAGGGTAATATAGTCCAGATCCAGACCGCCTAGTTCCGGTTTGCCAATGATGCCGAGCAGACCGGCCTCGCCCATTTTATTTATGGCGTGCCAGGGCATGACTTCCTTCTGATCCCATTCGCTGACATAGGGAGCAATTTCACGCTGAGCCAAATCCGCAACGATGTCGCGAAATTCAAGTTGTTCATCTGTAAAACTAAAGTCGAAGGCCATTTTATTTTCCTTTTTTGTATGTTTACTCGTACTTTTCCCGGTCCGGCACATCGTCAACATGCGATAGCGAGGGCCCTGGTTTACCTCCTCCAAGCCAGCCGAATTGCTGCAGGGCTACCGGTAGCATCAGGGCAAGTCCAATCCCGCTTGCGAGCAAGTTCGGAAACGTCAGCATTACACCGCCCGCAAATAAGAGGAGCCTGAAAAAGAATGGCAAGGGGCGCCGCACAAATCCGACCAATGTGCCCGCAATTGCGAGCATACCGATGACGGCCGAGGGGAAATGTGTGAAGAACTCCGTCCACGTCCCCTGCAACAAAAGAGACGGGCTATAGACGAACATGAACGGAATGATGAAAGCCCCGGCGGAAAGCTTGAATGCCTGCACACCCGTCCCCATAGGACTGCCGCCAGAAATTCCGGCAGCCGCATAGGCGGTAATAGCCACAGGCGGTGTCACGCCAGACACAATGGCAAAATAGAACACAAACATATGTGCCGCCAATTCCTGCACACCGAGATCAATCAACGCCGGCGCGGCGATGGTAACGGCCAGCACGTATGCGGGTGTGGTCGGCATGCCCATGCCGAGCAAAATTGCCGTTATTGCCGTCAAAACCAAGCTAAACAGGAGTACGTTATCTGCAAGGTTGACCACCATCCCGGAAAAGGCGAGTCCCAATCCCGTCGCGGTTAAAGAACTTACAATCACACCGGACGCCGCACAGGCAATCGCAATCAGGATTGCTGAGCGGGCGCCCATGGCAAGCGTTTCACCAAACCGTTTTAACGTCATCCGGTTTTCATGATTTAAGATACTGATTATAAACGCTGTCAGGATACCGGCGAGCGCGGCTTTTACCGGCGTATAGCCCATAAAAAGAACGATCATGAGCACGGCAATCGGCGCAAAGAAATAGGCCCGTTTGAGCACGGCAAGCCGGTCCGGTAACTCTGCCTTTGTTAATGGTCTGATCTTTCTGCGCAAAGCCTCAAAATGCGTCATTGCGCCAATCGCGAGAAAGAAGAGAATTGCTGGTGGCGTTGCAGCCGTGATAACGTCCAAATAACTCAATCCCAGCAACGACATCATAATAAAGACCGACGCTCCCATAACCGGAGGCATGATCTGCCCACCAGTGGAGGCCGATGCCTCTACCGCGCCGGCAAAGTTTGCCGAATATCCCAGCTTCTTCATCAGGGGGATCGTATAGACGCCGGTACCGTATACATTCGCGGTGGGACTACCATTTATCGAACCGAAAAGAGCGCTGTTTAAAACAGCTATTTTTGCGGGCCCGCCAGTTTGGCGTCCCATGATGGCATTCGAAAGATCCGAGAACCATTGGCCAATGCCGGTATTATCGACGAACGCCCCAAACAAGACGAATATGAATAGATAAGACACCGATATGTCGGTCAGCGTCCCGAATATGCCCTGATTTTGTAGAAGATAGATACGCTCAATCGCTCTATCATAGCTAATGCCGCCATGGCTTAATATGCCCGGCAAATACTCCCCAAGCATCAAATAGCCAACAGCTGCAACGAAAACGACCGCCATGCCGAGTCCGACAACACGGCGTGTTGCTTCAAGCATTATCACCGTCGCGATGGTTCCGAGGATTACCTCCTCCAACCGCACTTTGTTGACCAGTTCTAGCCGGTTGTCGAGACGCTGATATTCGACAGCGATATAAAGAGTAACAATCAAGGCGAGGACCGCTAATATCAAGTCCAGAAATGATGGTCGATGAAGTGGTGATTTCCCTGGCAATGCCGGAAACAGAATGAAAACGATTGGCAGGAGAAAAGTAAGATGGAGCGCCCGCATCAGCCGCGCATCCAGAATACCTACGCTGCTTAGCCATAAATGGAAAAGCGACGCGCAAATTAGAAACGCCGCCACGGCAACACCCGATGGCCCTGTTATACTTCGCATGGGAATTCACCCTTATATTGGTTTTAAATGGTTGCACCGGCAAACATGGTGCATCCAAAACGAGAGTCTCTACGCCAATGATTGACGTAGAGACATTACCTGATCAATTATAATTCAGGCCTGCTTCATCGAAGTATTTTTTTGCGCCAGGGTGCAACTCAATCGTGCCGCGATTTTTAGCCTTAACGATTTCCTCAGGCACAAAGGTTTTCATGCTTCTGTGGATTTTTTGAACGCGCTCTGAGTTCTCTAACAGCGCTTTTGTTACCTTATATACGACTTCGTCGGATACATTGGCGTTCGCAATTAGTCCCGAAGCAATTGTCAATGCCGGAATTGGCTTGTCGATTTCGATAGAACCTTTGTACGCATCAACCGGAATAGTCCCGCGTCCATAGCCATACTGCTCCACCATCGTATTAATCAGTTTTTCTGACATAGGCAGGAACTTTAGCTTTCTTACATTGGACACTTCCAAAATGTTGGGTGCCGGAAGCGGCAACAAGGTCATTAGAATGTTGGCCTGACCGTCGCGCAGCAAATCCCCGGACCGGGAGTGACTTCCCTGATAATGTGCGCCGCCCCAGTCTTTAATGTCATCAATGCTAACGTCATATACGCCGAACAGTTTCTTCACTGTCCATCCGCCCATCGTCTGCATTCCCGGCGTGGCCAGTTTTGCGGCGAATTTTTTCTCGGCGATTTCGTCAAATGTGTTAAGCGGCACCTCCTCGCGGGCGACTACCTGATAGACAGTCGTATTAAACCCCCACACAACGGAACGTATATCTCCGTAGGCTTCTTCATAGGGGTCTCCGCCCTTCTTGGCCATTTCAGTATTCACTGTAAGGGTGAGCGCGAAGTCAGCGTCGCCGGTCCCGACACGGGGGGGATTAACAAGTCCTCCGCCGGGCACGACCCGAACGACCAATTCAGGATATTTAGCTTGGATTATCTCAGCCATGCCACTGGCGATCATGTACCAGCCGCCACCCACCGGGCCGCCCAAGATAGTGATGTTTTCCTTTGCCTGAACGCTGCCGGCATAAGTAGTTGCTAGCACAGCAACCAACACCGCCAGTGTTTTTCTCAGACTGCGTATTTTTTTCATCATATTGTTTTCTCCATGTTAGTAGATTGAATTTACGCCTTTTTTCACCACAGTTGGCCCATGGTCATAGTCTTCACGAAGTAAGTTTTATTTGTTTGTCTTTGGCTGTGAGATCCTTTTCCCAACTCAGATAACGACGCATGCCCGCCTTTCCACGCGCATAGGGCGGCAGGACTAGGTCAGAAGTGTTGGGATCGATTGTGTCCGGAAGCCCTGTTTCTACGGATAATCCCGATTTCCGCCAGGCAGCAACGCCTCCCTCCAGATAGAATGCATTCTCATATCCCAGTTGACGCGCCGAAGCGGCTGCAAATACAGACTGCAATTCCTTAGCCGACGTCAGCAAGATAGCTGTGGTCTTCTCCGGAGCAATTTCAGGCAACCTTTCTTCCAGCCAGCCACGCGGCACCCAGATAGAACCAGGGAGGTGGTTTGCTGAAAAATTTTTACTATTATCAACATCAATGATCACGACATCATCGTTCGCCGAGATGAGCTCCTGCGCATGGTCGGCGTCCAAACCACCGGCGACAGTTTTCGCGGCATCTAAACCTAACGGTCGGGTTCGCCCACGACCGATTTCAAAGGGACGGCCCAAAGCACGCCAACCTTCAATTGCCCCCTCACAGGCAATAACATTGGGATATCCCAGACGGTGAAGCCAAAGCGCTGCCATTCCTGCACGCGCGCCACCTTCGTCGATTAGAAAAATCGGTGCTCCGCGAACAGCGATGAAATCGTCAGCACGCAGAACAGCTTGTCCACCAGGCAATGCGACGGTATCCGGGATATGGCCCGCTTCGTATTCCTCCAGTTGCCGGACATCAAAAATGTAGACATTATGCGCGCCACTCGAACGGCTCTCGATTTCGTCAAAAACCTTGTCCGCCTTGCACCATTGAACGCCCTTATCTGCCGTTATTTTCTTGATCTTTGCCAAGGCATCCGCAGCGCTTTCTGCGGACGGAGTCAATTTTTTTAAGACGGGACCCTTTTCCAGCTCTCTCCCGGATAGAACCCAACCCATAGTGCCATCCTTCAACGCAAAGGCCTTCTCAACGCCGAGATCACGGAGAGTCTGCGCACCAATGATACTGCGTGTCCGTCCGGCACAATGACAAACAATGTTCTTCCCGGTCTCGGCAAGTTGCTTTGCTGCGAGTGCAATATCGAAGTTCCCGATATAGAAAGCGCCTGGCACCCGCGCCGTCTCATGCTCGCTGCGCAGGCGTATATCACATATCAAGACATCTTCATCATTGGCCAAATCCGCGAGTTCATCGGCCGTTATTTGAGGGACCCGATAATCTTCAAATATTTTTTCGCCGAAATGCTTGCTTGGTACGTTCGACCCTTTGGACAGGATGCCACCGGACGTCAGCCAGGCCCCCACCCCCCCATGAAGGACATCTGTGCGTTTATAACCTAACGCTTTCAAAGTCTTCGCGGCTAAATTCGCCCTTTCGCTATCGTCTCCATACACAACAATCATGGTTCGCTTATCCGGAACCAAATCAGCGATACGGAGTTCAATCTGACGCCTTGGAAGAAATGTCGCCCCGGGAATGTGCCCAGCTTCAGCTTCACCAGCTTCCCGAATGTCAAATAATGCCCACTCGACAGCAGAAGCCAATAAAACACGAAGCGAGTCGGGGCTCATGCTTCCTCTCCTTTGATGACGATAAGCTTGGATTTCTTTTCTGTACGCTGGAGCGAACCATAGGAAACAATCTGTATGCTCGAGCGCACATTCAATTTTTTGTGGATTGCAGATTCCATCTCGGTTTTGAGTTGTTCTTCCTGCGAGGCGGGAAAGTCTTTCGCAGCCTCCACCTTCAGATTAAGCGGCGGCTCGACGCTTGGTCCCGGCTTATCCAGCACAATCTGCAGAGCACCAGATACCTTGGGTGCGAATTCTCCAACAACAGTCTGAATAGCTGATGGAAAAACATTCATGCCGCGGACAATAAGCATGTCGTCAGTACGCCCAATAATATCGAATCGTGGTGTGGGTCGCCCACATTCACAGAGCTTGGCATTGATCCGGACAATATCGCCCGTACGGTAGCGTAAAAGAGGACAAGCCTCACGGTCGAGATGGGTAAAAATATACTCGCCGACAACGCCGTCGCGAACCTCGATTTGTTGACCTGTCTGCGGGTCAACCAATTGGACGAGCACAAGGTCAGGCGTTACCTGATGTTTGCCCCCTCGGAACCGGCAATTTGCGAAAGAATTTGGATGCGCATCAGACATTGATGCAAGGTCATAGACATGCTCCGTTCCCCAGGTCGCCATAATCTCTTCGCGAACGCCTAGCAAATCAAATCCTGGCTCACCGCCGCCACAAATTACGCGTACATTCAAATCTGTCGCGGGAAAACCAAGCACTTCATGACATTTCTCACCGAGATACCGGACAAAGGAGGGCGTCGCAATCAAAACGTCTATGCCGATGTCTCTGGCCAAGCGAAGAAAGCCATCCGCACGCCGCTCTGCCCCAACAGGCACGTCAATTGCGCCCAGGTTTTCGACGGCCGTGCAGAAAGGAATTCCGGCATTAAACATACTAAGCGCAAATCCATTGAACACCTTGTCGCCCGGACGCACGCCGAAATTCCACAGCACCCGACTGAGGCTCTCATTGCGTCGGATGACGTCATTGCGCGTATAGGCCTGAACAACCGGCCGGCCCGTTGTCCCGGCGGTGGTGGTGACCCGGATAACCTTATCAAGAGGAGCCGCAAGATGACGCCCAAAAGGAAGACTCTCCTCTTGGCTCTTGCGAAGCTCCTGCTTGGTCGTGAAGGGAAGCAGATCGAGGTCTGGGAGGTTCCCGAATTCTGCTGGAGAAAACCCCGCACGTTTAAACTTTTCCTGATACAGCTCTGATTTATCAAACAGATACTGCAACTGCTTGCGCAGTTTCTTCTCCTGAAGGGCAAGCGTTTCTTCCGGCGACATCAGCTCCACTTCCGGGTTCCAGAAGTAGCTGCTTATCTCCCCTTCTTCATACCGGACTTCCGGCAGTCTTTTCACGTACATCATAAAGTTCAAATAGCCCGTTAAAGACGCGCGGTTGTATCAAACTCTTCACCGAGGCAATGAGCGCCGACGGTTTTAGCCGTTTTGTCCAGATTTTCATGCAATGTATGAATTCGCAGATCCCGGAAATAACGCGGCATGGGCATCGAATTCAAAAACGCGCTTGAACCCGCGATTTGCGCCGCCTTGTCCATAGTAATGACGGCATTTTCAATAGCGCGATGCTTGGCCTGCATGGAGTAAAGCTCTGCAGCGACTTCATCCCCTTGCTTCCACAGCCATGCGGCGCGATAAATCATCCAACGCGTGGATTCAATCCCAATTCGTATCTCACCGGCACGCAACTGCGTATAAGGATCAGACGCTGTGCCCCGCTTCGGCAGGTAATCACTCAGGAAATCAAATATGCCTTCTGCCGCGCCGAGGTACTGAGCCGCAAAACTCAGGTGAAATTTTGCCTGCCAGCGATTATTTGGATAGACGCCGGGCGCACCCAGCACATAATCATCGGACACGAAACAATCTTTGAGTTCAATGTTGGGGCTGGTCGCCACGCGCATACCCATCGGATCCCACGATCCTTCAACGACTTTCAGGCCAGCGGTCCCTTTCGGCACGGCGACACCGACGTGCCCTCCAACCGGATCTTTATCAGGCTGTCCGGCAAAAATGACGTTGTAGCTTGCCTCGGCCGCCAGGGTTGCGTAGTTCTTCATTCCATTGAGAATATATCCGCCGTCTGTCCGCACGGCTTCCGTCGTCAAGGTATATAGACCACGACGTGTTCGACCGGGCTCACTGCCCGTCGCGTTTAGCAACGCCCCGTTCTCGACAACGTCACTGCAAATCACATCACGTTGCGCATCCGTACAAACATTATCCACGTAATGCGCTCCATGGCAGTGAATATGGAGGCATTGTGCTGTTCCCAAGCAATATCGAGCTGTCTGTTCGACGGCAATCAGATACAGCAAGGGATCTTCGCCAAGGGCACCGCTCCCCATGCCTCCACGATCCTTGGCTATCGTCAGCTTCAGCATACCCTGCTCGCCCAAGTCACGAAGATTTTCAATCGGCGTTGAGGCATCCCGGTCATACTCAGCAGCACGCGCGGAGAACTTTGTGCGCCCAAGCTCACCAACTATTTCGTACACCTCTCGCTGGGCGGGGGAATATTCAAAGTCCATTTTTTTTCTTCTCCTTGAAAAGCATATTTTGCGCAGAGTGCGTGCTGAAAATTACGAAGGGGATATTAGGAGAAAAAAAACAATAACTATAATATATAATAAGCATTTGAATTATGCCTTTTTGTTATTATTATAAATTGAGGAGGAGAACCCGTGGATCTACGCGCTTTATCCTATTTCGTCACCGTAGCGGAATTGCAAAGTTTTTCGAAAGCTTCCGCCCATTTGCGGATTGCTCAGCCAGCAATTAGCCGGCAAATACAGAAATTGGAAGAAGAACTTGGCGTCACACTTCTCACCCGCTCAAAACGAAAATCGGAATTAACGGAAGCAGGCAAAGTGCTTTTGGACCATTCGATGGTTTTACTCAAGCAAGTCGACAAAATTAAAACGGAAGTTACGGATCTGGCGAATGAACCAACCGGTCGCGTGACAATCGCTGCGGTCCCCTCCGCCGGGCAATTATTGATGCCGCCCCTGATAGAGCGTTACGAAAAACTATATCCCAGAATGTCATTGAGTGTCGTCGAAGCCTACACCAGCATAATTGAAAGCGGGCTAACCGAAGGCCGCTTTGATCTTGGGTTAATTTATGACCCACAAGCGCGCGGCCTTCTGGATATGACACCCCTGTTCAGTGAACCCCTATATCTAATCGGCCCCCC
>SWBZ01003284.1_pt1 | contig 33085 bp, 29 predicted proteins | sample 4693031 | NCBI WGS metagenome assembly SWBZ01 (sample SAMN10267274, study PRJNA491770) | bioreactor metagenome | isolation source: DHS bioreactor inoculated with | place: Japan: off Shimokita Peninsula
CCCCCCCGCCGTGAACGAGCAGCACCGTCGCACGGGCGGGGCCGCCGGGCAGCCATTCGGCGTAAGCGACGGTCCCAGCGGAAGTCGCGAAAGAGCGAAACGTCGTCACGACATAACGGAGACGATGGCTGCTGCCAGCTCCACCGGGCGCGTCAACATGGCCATGTGGCTCCCCGGCGAGCTCGCGGTCGTCGGGTTCGTGAGCCGGTCTGCTGATGCGCGGTACAACTCCTGCGGCACAGCCCGATCCTCTTGCAGGAAGATGTAGCCGCTCGGCACGTCACCGGTGCCGGCCGACCGAAGACGGATCGGCTCGTCGAGCCAACCGCCAGGCGACGGCACCAGACGGGGCTCGACCTGCGCGTGAAGCTCCTCCGATCCGTCCTGCAAGAAAGCCGTCATGAATAGCTGCGGCGGGATCGGCACGCTCTGGTCGGGCGAGGATGCGGCTGTGCCACGGGCGAAATTCGCCAACTCGGTGGGGAGGATCGCATTGATCGACTCGCCGTCGGCGAGTACCCACGCGTCGATGAAGATCGCCTGCTCCACCTGCTCCGGCATCGCCTCAGCTACGAGCTGGATGAGCGGGCCGCCGCCACTGTGGCCGACTACTACGAACCGGTCCCACCCCTTGTCGGCGATCCGGCCGATGAGATTGTCCGCCATGGTCGAGAGCGTGACACCTGCACGGTCGTCGTTGTCACCGAGACCCTGCAAGGTTGGGGCCCATACCTCGTGGCCTGCCTTCGCGAGCTCAGCGACAACGCCGTCCCACGCCCAACCACCCTGCCAACCTCCATGAACCAAGACGATGCGCATTCTGGAACTCCTTTGTTCACCGACGGCGGGTTCCGTCGGATGGAATCCCACTCTACCTAGCAGAGTCTGTGCAGAACAACAGTCCTGCTCGATCCCATCAGAAAGGGTCATTCGTACTCGTCGAGCTTCCGGAGGACGGTCTATCCGAGCGGCGTCTCACGGAGGTCCTGCAGCATGATCGCCCGGTTCAGGGGCGAGCTGCTGACGGCGCTCAGCGAAAATCCTCAGAGTTGCTCATCGAAGTTCCCCAGGTCGCGGGGTAACGCTAGCGCAGGTTTGTGCCGGTGGTGACGCGGCGGAGCTCGTCGGCGGCAGCGCGGTGGTTGCGGAGCCGGTAGGAGGCGCCTTCGAGGGTGACGACGACGGATCGGTGTAGCAGTCGGTCGAGCATCGCGGCGGCGACCGTGGTGTCGCCGAGGATCTCACCCCAGGCGCCGACGGGCCGGTTCGTGGTGAGCACGATCGAGGTCTTCAGGTAGCGCTGGTTGATGACCTGGAACAGCGCCGAGGCAGCCTCGCCGGGCAGCGGTAGGTAGCCGAGCTCGTCGATGATCAGCAGGGTCGGGCCGGCGAAGAACCGCATCATCGTCGCCCATTTGCCTTCGATCGCGGCGCGGTGGCAGCGGGCGGCGAGATCGGCCGCGGAGGTGAAGTAGGTGCGGTAGCCGGCCTTCACCGCGGCGTGCCCGAGACCGGTCGCGATGTGCGTCTTGCCGACCCCGGGCGGGCCGATCAGGAGCACGTTGGTGGCGGTGTCGATGTAGCGGCAGGTCGCCAGTTCGGCGAGCAGGGACTGATCAATGCCGGAGGCGTGGTCGTGGTCGAAGTCGTCGAGGGTGGCGCCGGTGGGCAGATTAGCGAACCGGAACCGGCCCGCCAGGCGCCGCGCGTCGGTCGCGGTGACCTCGATCGCAAGGAGCCGCTCGAGCGCTGTGGTCAGCGTCCATCCCTCAGCCTGCGCCTGGTCGAGGACCTTCGGGAGGGCGTCGGCGGCGTCGGCGAGCTTCAGGTCGACGAGGTGGGTGCGCAGCTGCTGGTAGGTGCTCGCCGCGGCTTTCGTGGTGGTGGTCATCGGAGGGTGTTCCTGTTCTTCGCGGCCTGCTCGTATGCGGCCAGGCTGATCACGGTCGTAACGGGCTCGCCGGTGCCGGCGAGCACCTGCGCGGCGCGGAGCGCGGCCGGCCCGGGTGGGATGCGTTCCTTGCGCCGATGCGGGCGTCCCGGCGGCGCCGATGCCAGGGCGATCGCTTCGAGCGCGGTGACGTGGCCGGTGTCGCGGATCGTGACGCCCAGGCCAGGTTCGGCGACCCGGTGGCGGGCGACGACCGTCCCGGACGTGGTGGCGATGTCGATGGTGTCGGCGCCGAGCCGCTGCCGAACCTCGACTTTCGTGGCGGCCAGCTCGGGTGGGACGGAGTAGCGGTTGCCGCGCCAGTCGATCAGCGCCTGCCGGGTCGCGGTGCGCTGCTCGGTCACGACCACGGGGAACACGACCGGTGGCAGCGGGCGCAGCCGCTCCGCGGCGAACATGGCCGCGGCGGTCGTCTTGCCCGCCTCGGGGCGTCGCGGCCGACCGTCTTGCCCGCGGGCGAACGTCTCGATGCTGGCCTGCGCCTGCTCGAGGGTGAGGTCGTCGGGCAGGGTCCGCCACCAGCGTTGCGCGGCGGTGTGGTTGTTCTTCTCGACCACGCCCTTCCGATTCCCCGACCTCGGCCGGCAGACGATCGCCTGAACACCGTGGTGCTTCGCGAACGCGGCGAACATCGGTGTCAGGTCCCCGGTGACCGGGTCCAAGACGGTGCGCATCCGGTCGAACCGCCAGACCCGAGTCAGCCCGCCCAGCAGGGCGAGCAAGGTGGTCATCGCCGCGAGCAGATGCGGGATGTCCATCGACGGGGAGAGCACTCCTCGCCAGACGCCGGAATGCGCGAGCGAGCCCACCAGCAGGTAGGCCTTCTTCGTCGGGAACCCCCAGTGGACGGGTGGGTCGGGCAGCTCGAGCCAGTCGAACTGGGTCTCCTCGCCGGGCGAGTGCCCGATGATCGCGTTGGGCCGCTGGGTGACGTGCGCGCATGCGGTGCAGGCCGGTCGCAGCGCCCGGTCGCGGATCTGCCGGGTCAGGGTCGGATACGAGCCGTCGTAGCCGAGCGGACGCAGCTCGTCCAGCAGCGTCATCGCCCACAGGTGCGGGTCCTCGGCCAACCGGGCGGTGACGTAGTCGACGAACCCGTCGAACGCGTCGGGCGCGGCGCGCTTACGAACCCCCGGCTCGCGTGCCCCGTTCAGGTACGCGCGGATCGTCTTGCGGTCGTGATGGGTGCGGCGAGCGATCTCGGTGATCGTCATCCCCTGCCGTTTCAGCGCGTGGATGTCCACGCTGCTCCTCTCTGAGAGCATGAGGAACGGGCCTCCCTCGAAGGCTGGTGTGTGGTCGAAGATCACCAGCATCGAGGGAGGCCCGCCTCATGCGGCGGAGCGACCCAGGGTGGGGAATTTCGATGAGCAGAAGTGGGGAGTTTCAGTGAGCGCCGTCACTGCTTTGCGGGACCTCTCTGGCCAGCATGACCGCCACTGTGCTGAGCAGGGTGCCGGTGACCCAACGCTGCCATTTGATCCACGTGGGTCGCGTCGACACGAATCCGGAGATTGTGCCGGCGCCCAGCACGATGAGGGAGTTGACGATCATGCTGACGATGATCTGAACTTCGCCGAGAACGAATCCCTGAGCGGTCGTGTTTCCCTGCCCGTGATCGATGAACTGCGGGATGATCGCGAGGTACATGACGGCGGCATTGGGGTTGAGCAGGTTGGTGACGAGCCCCATCCGGAACAGCTTCAACCGGGAGTCGCGCGCGAGAGATTGTGCCTCGAATAGCCCCTTGCCGTCGGGGCGCAGCGTTGCGGACGCCAGCCACGCGAAATAGAGCACTCCAGCGGCGTTCAGGTCGATGTAGAGCCAAGGCACGGCGACGAATACGATGCCGAGCCCCAGGTTGGCCATCGTTAACACACTCTAGGTCGATCTGCCTGCCGCAAGCGGGCATCTGAGTTGAGTCGGGCCAACTGTAGGAAAATGCCATTTCGCGTGGAATCCTGGCCCTGAAACCGTTGTCAACTACCGTGGAATCGCGAGGGTTTCATGTCATCTCAAGCGGGAACCTACAGGTTTTTTTTGAAGTTGTCCATTTCGCAGACGAAATGTCCACGGTGTGTCCATCTGGACATTTTGGGCGCTGGGAGACCGACCGCGACCCCCGCCGAGGCGGTCAACGTGCCAGGCGACTAAACTCACTTCGGTGGTGATGCTTGAGGATGTTGGCGCGATTGGTGCCACATCGCGGCCGCCGGTCGGTGTTCCAACCCACGAACTCGTCCTCCACGACGCGCTCGATCGTCAGTTCTCTCGCATGTTCAAACCGGGTGCTGGGCGTAGCGTCTTCCTACTCAGTGAGCCCGAGTTGGGGTTTGGTCGACCTGACGCTGTGGTGGTGACCGTTTCAGTCGCGTCGCTCAACACGTTCCTTCGCCGCGGGTTGCGGCTGCCCAGCCTGAATGCGGCAAAGAGCCTGGCTGGTGCAGGAACGAGCCTCACCGACAAGCACGCACGTGCCCTGGCTCGTCAGCTTGAGCGCGTCGGATGGTCGGGACGCGCTCTGAAGGATGCTGGCGGGCTGATAACGGATTCGCTCGCGGTTGAGGCGAAGCTGGCCGAATGGAGGCGTGCCATTCGCCAGGCAGCCGGCTATCGGATTGGCGCTGGGCGATCGGCGGTGCTACTGCCTGCGCGGGTCGGCGCTCTCGTCGAGGAGCGCAATCTCGCGAGCCACGGCGTTGGGCTAATGGTGGAGGATCGTGGTCGGATCGAATGGAAGGTTCCAGCACCACGAGCCGAGATTGGGGTGAGCCACCGGGCGTGGTTGCTTGAGCTCCTCATTCGAGGACTCGAGTCCGGGACTGCTCACAGGGCGACCTGATCGGCGAAGAGCCGCAATGCGTCTCGGAGCGCGACCACTCGATTGCGGTAGCTCGGGTCGGGCAGCATCCCTGTGTTCCCGATTGAGTCCCAGAGTGCGACGGCGCTCTCGAGACTGTCCGTGACGGTGCCAACGCGAGATGAAATATCAGGCTGAGAGCTCAGCCAAGACGCACGGGCCGCCAATGCGTTCATGTGCTCGATCTGAGCGTCAACTCGACCAAGGGCGTCAAACGGAGTGGCGCTGTAGCGGGCAATCTCATCAGCCGTGAAGATCGCATCACGCAGACTAGATGCGAAGAGTGGCGCGGTTTCGGTTTCGGCTCGCGGCAGCGACCACAGGCGCGCCAGGTGAGTGCGAACAGCGGGTGCGCGTCCTCCCGATGCAGGCGACATCCACTTCGAGGAGCTGAACTGTCGCAGTGTGTAGGACCAGCCCGTTGCCATTGCGGTTGCGCCCGCAGCCAAGCCGAGCAGACCCTCGAAGTCCGAGAACCCCCACGTCACATCGAAGTCATTGAGTTCGCGCAACGCGTGGATGAGCCGCAGCAGGTTCGCGAGCTTTGCCGGCGCCCACGGTGTGTTGGGATACGCGGTTGAGGGACGGCTCACAAGCACATAGAAGCCACGCACGGGCAGTGCTGTGGCTACATCCAGCCAGCGCTCGATTGCCAGCCAATCCGAGAGACCGGCCTCATCCACGGCCAGCGTCGCGACAGTTCGATCCTGGCCCCATGCCTGACTAGCGGTACGGGCGAACTGCACGGAGAGCGGGGTCCAGAGGTCCGCAAACGAATCCTGAAGGGGCCCTGGAGCGGTCCAAAGCCCGTCCGGGTTCAGTGCGCCATTGAGTCGACCGATTCGGTCGATGTGCGCCGCGACGGAACGAGCATCCTGCGCCCAAGAGAGCCGGTCGAAGGCAAGCTCGTGAGCGGGGTGGTTTCGCCCGCGACCGGCAGGCTGGGTCGAATAGAGGTACGTCTGCGGGTCGACAAGCACCTCAAGATTAGCCTGGTGGCAGTAGCGAGCTGTATCGCCGAGATTCCCGGGGTCCTCGTCCCCGGGGCTGAGGATTACGCCGCCGAGATTCCCGTCGGCGAGCACAGCGGGAAGCTTCTGCCCTTTGCCATAGCCGTGCTGCACGTAGAACGTCATTGTGAAACCCCGAGCTTCTCTAGAGGGATCTCCGGTGTGCGATACCGGCCATACATTGCGTGGGAGAGGAGCCTCCCCAGAACTTCGCGAACATCTTCATCAACATCGTCCTGAGCGATGCTTGAGACGCTGAAGTCCCGTAGCGCCTGCATGTACGCAGGAGTGGAGATGCCAGGACGGAAAAACGGATGCCGTCCTCGGGCCGCCTCCAGGACGGTGAGTCCGATCAGATACTGATCGGTGCGGAAGTCAATCTGGGCGTTTCGGCGTTGCTCGAACTGCTCAGGTGCGGCATACCGGGGAGTCATCGGCGACATGAACCCCGAATCAGTGAGGGCCGACATCTCGGTGAAGAGGACGAGGCCGAGGTCCAGCAACACCGGGGTACCGTCGTCGGCATAGGCGACATTGCCCGGCTTGATGTCACGATGGACGATCTTGTCTGCCGCCCAAAGCGCGCTCGACGCGCGCAGGAGCGCTACAAGAAGCTCTTTCGTCTCAATGCGGTCAAGCGCTCCGCCTCGGAGTCGATCTTCGAGAGTGCCACCACCGTAGAACGGCTCTTCGTAGCAAAGAAAGCTTGCAGCGCCGATTCGAGTCACTGCCGGATCCGACACGAGAGTCACAATGTGCGGCGAATTGACTGCGCTCATGCCCGACAGCTCGCGAGCGATCCGCTCTGGCACCTGGTCGAGATCGAATTCATCCGGATCATCTGTGATCGGAAAGCTGTAGATGACCTTCAGGACAAGATCTCCGGTGCTCGACTTCGCGCGATACGCGACCTTGAACGATCCCTGCCCAAGGGGTGGCGTGGAGATTGTGAGCTCAGGGAAGCTATCGCAGACGTCAGCATCTGTGAACGGAAGCGGGGGGAGCGCGTTCATCGACAGTGTCCTCCATCGAGCAGGGGAGCATGAATCATCTCGGCGTCAGTAGTACTCGCGCACATACCCCAGTGCCTTCTCGAACACGTCGTTGTCGCGGATCTTGAACTGCATGTACAGCGTCTGGCGCAGCGCCTTCCGCACCTCCTGGTCGCCCGCTATCGTCGACTGCCACCCGTCGAACCGCACGGCCCGAACGACCTCGTCGATCCGATCGACAACGTTCGAGACGATGAGCGGCGTCTCGTCGCCCTTGAGGGCTTCGAACAGCTCGGTGAGCGCAGCCTTCCCGCGCTCCTCACGCGGGATCTCCTTCTCAGCCTTCTCGGCAGCGACCGTGTCCTTCGCGAGCTCGAGGAGGTCGCGGAGGAAGTCGAGGCTGGACTGTTGGATGTCGGCGTACTTCTCGCGCAACGTGTTGAGGCGCTGTCCGAGTTCGATGAAGACCGGGTTGTTGAGATGCCGGGCGATACGTGCAGTGATCTGCTTTTCGATCTCTTCGGTGGAGACGTCCTTGCGCTTGCCGGTCATCAGGTCTTCGATGGTCTGCGCGTCGAGGACGATCGTCTCGTCGCCCTGCGGGATCTCGACGTGCACGCTCTCGTTGATCAGCTCGATGGTCTTTGCACCGAGCGCATGCCACACGAGGCGTCCGGTGATATCGGCAGGCCGCACGGACTCGTAGACGTCCGTCAGCCACTTGTAGTCGTCCCGGAAATCCTTGAGCATCGGGTCTGGGCTGAGAGCCTCCCACAGCTGCGAGACGACGCTGTAGGCGAGCCCAAACGCATCCTTGACCCCATCGTCGGCGATTGCAGCCTGCGCTTGAATCAGGCCCTCGTATCCGCCGATCGAGCGATCCACGCCGGGGAAGAAGGAGAGGGCTGCGGCCATGGCCGGCGCGAGTTCCGCCCTCAGCTCCTCGATGTTCGAGATCACACGCTGGACGGCGGCTTCGTCGAAGGCGAGCGACTTGGCGACATCGTCGAAGATGCCGAGGTAGTCGACAATTAGTCCGTGTGTCTTGCTCGGCGGGTACACCCGGTTGGTGCGGGTGATCGCCTGGAGGAGCGTGTGCTCCTTGAGCGGCTTGTCGAGGTACTGCGTCTGCAGGATCGGCGCATCAAACCCCGTGAGCAGCTTCGCCGTGACGATGATGATCTTCAGCGGATCCGCCGGGTCGTTGAACCGTGCGACGACCTGCTCCAGCTCGTCGGCCCCTGGTGTCCACTGCGCCCATGACGCGGGGTCGGTGCGTGCCTTCGACATGACGATGGTGGATGCCTCGGGCGGCAGCATCGTGTCGAGCGCTTCCTTGTACGCGACGCAGGATGCCTTGTCGTAGGCGACCAGCTGAGCCTTGAACCCTTCCGGCTGCACCTTCTCCGTGAAGTGCGTGACCACGTCGTCGGCGATCTGGCGGATGCGCTCGGGGGCCTTGATGAGAACTTCGATGGACGCTGCCTTCTTCGACAGCGTGATCTTCTCGGCCTCGGTCAGGTTGCGCTCCGCGGCGAGCTCCTCGAACGCGGCGTCGATCTTCTCCTGGTCGAGGTGGATCTCGCTCAACCGCGGCTCGAAGTGCAACGGTAGTGTCGCGCCGTCGCGGATCGAATCCTGGAACGAGTACCGCGACAGGTACCCACCGTCGTCCTCAGGCGACCCGAACCACATGAACGTGTTGTGGTCGCGCTTGTTGATCGGCGTACCCGTAAGGCCGAACAGGAACGCGTTCGGGAGCGCCTCGCGCATCCGCTGACCGTAGTCGCCCTCCTGCGAACGGTGGGCCTCGTCGACCATCGCGATGATGTTGTGCCGGTCATCAAGCACACCTTCGATCTCGCCGAACTTGTGGATCGTCGTGATGATGATCTTCCGAGCACCCTGGGTCAGGAGCGTTTGCAGCTCCTTGCGCGAGTCGGTCGAGACGAGACCGGGCACGTCGGAGGCGTTGAACGTGCCGGTGATCTGCGTGTCGAGATCAATCCGGTCCACGACGATCAGGATCGTCGGGTTCGTCAGCTCGGCCATCGCGCGCAGCTTCAGCGCGGAGAACACCATCAGCAGCGACTTGCCCGACCCCTGGAAGTGCCAGATGAGCCCCTGCTTGATCCGCCCGTGCAGCACACGCTCCACGATGAGGTTCGTCGCCTGGAACTGCTGGTACCGCGCAATCACCTTGATCTTGCGATGCTTCGCATCGGTCGCGAACACCGTGAAGAACCGCAAGAAGTCGAGAACGGATGCCGGCGCCAGCACGCCTTTCACCGCGTCCTTCACGACCTCGAGGCCAACCTTCGCCGGCGCGTCGGGGTCGGCTCCCTCCTCGCGCCACGGGCCCCACAGCTCGACCGGCATACCAACGGAGCCGTAGCGGAAGTCCTTGCCCTCGGTCGCGAACGACAGAACATTCGGCACGAAGAACTGCGGAACGCTCGACTCGTAGTCGTCGTGGATCTGCGCGGCCGCGTCGATCCAGGTGTAGGCCGCGCGGATCGGCGTCTTCGCCTCGCCCACGACAAGCGGGAAGCCGTTGCACCAAAGCACCACGTCGAACCGCTTCCCTAGCCGCCCCACCTGGAACGTCACCTCGGTCGACACGATCCACTGGTTCGATGAGTCGTCCTCCGGGTTGTCGAAGTCGATCAGACGCACCGTGGTGTGCTCGCCCTGCGGACCGAACGGCATCGACTTCTGGCCCGTCAGCCACAACATGAACTCTTCGTTCGCGACCACCGGATGTGCGCTGCTGCGCGCCGAGATCAGGATCGCCCGCAGCACATGGATGACCTCATCAGCCTTGCGCGGGTCGGCAGCGATCTCCGGGTTCAAACGGATCAACGCAGCGCTCACGAGGCCTTCGAGCAGCACTTCATCGGTCCGTCGCGGCAGTTGACTGCCCGGCAGGAACTGCACGTCGGGTGACTCGATGAGATCGCGCGTGAAGTCACGAACGGAGTTCGCCTCGTTGAACTGCGCCATCAGTTACCTCCGAAGAACCGTCCGACGGTTTCCCGGCGAACTTGCATCAGGTCGTGAAGCTCACGGGTGATCGCCTCGATCGCTGATACCCCCTGCTCACGCAATTCGACGAACGCGATCTGCTCCGGCATCGTCGGGATGGGGACTTCGAAGTTCTCGACATCCGCAGTGTTTAGTCCGTCGCGTGTGGTCTTCGTCTTGATGGCGCGCATCTGATCTTGAACACCTGTCGAGAGCGCCATCGCGTGCATGAACGCGGGGAGGGCTTTGTCGCGGTCGAGTCGTACCCGGATGAGGTGCTGGGAGATGAGGGCGCCCACGATCGCCTTGGGTGCAAGAGCACAACGCCCAACAGTTGCCTGCGCTGCGAATATCAGGTCGTCTGCCTGGACCATGTAGCGCTCGAGTGTTGACGCGTATTGGTCGGCGACGTAGACGGCGTGATCGAGGTCCCAACTGCCGTCGTCCGTGATGTTCTGGATCTTCAGGACTCGCGTACCCGACTCGGTAAAGTGGCGGCTTGAGAGGCTCCTACCGAATGGGCCAACCTGCACCGACTGGGCCGACGTAGCGCCGACCGTCCGGAGGCGTACGAGGTTCTCCTTGTGTCTATCGAAGAGAGAGTTAGCTTGCGCCGAGAGCAGTTCCGTGACGATCTCGCGGGACTGCTTGAGGGCGCGCGCATGCCCTTCGACGGCGGTTAGGAGACCGACAACTTGCCTCTGTACTTCGAGTGGAGGCAGGTCGAATGCGAAGTCGGCGAGCTCTCGCCAGTTAGTACGAGGCGACAACGACCCGGCAGAGGTTGCCAGCGCATGCTCGAAGAACGAATCGGACTGCACGAGGAACGGAAGGAACTCGCCCAGCATCCGGGTCTCGTCCGCCACAAACGTGTAGATGTCGCCAGAGCAGATCGCGTCGAACTCCGCGTAGGCCACCTTGCGCTGATAGGCACGGCGCTTGCCGAACAAGGTCTGCCCCGGTCGCACGCGGCGAGTGAATGTGGTTTCGTCGGCGAGATCACCCCAGCGTTCGATCTTCAGTTCGCCCGGGTCCATGTGCTCCATCGCAATGACGCGATCGATGCCATTGCCGGACGCATTCTTGACGGTCTCGTTGACGTTGCGCACCACGTCGCCGAAGGCGACTCGCATCCATGTGGACTTGTCGAGCTTGAGGCTCATACGTCCACCTCCGCGCGAAACAGAGCGAGCAAGCGCGACACCGCGTCCTCCGAAGCATGCGCCGCACTTCGCCAGACGCCGAGAGTGTCGACCAGGTTGCCTGGCTCGCCCGCGTCCCCAGTCTTCACGCCGGAGACGTACAGCGGGATGGCCAGGCTGAACGACTTGTTGCCGATCTCGTCAAGGGTCGCGGCCGCCGCAAACTGGGGGATGTCTGCAAATCCTCGGTATGCGTCGAGGATCTTCTCCTGGTGTGCGTTCCGCAGGAATGATTGCGCCTGTTCGCGTGCGACCTCATTGACGGCATTGATGAACAGCACCTTGCCGCGGTGTTCAACGGGCTTCGTGGCGCGGAGGGTGATGACGACCGCCTCCATCGGTGAGTTGTAGAAGAGCCCTGGCCCTAGTCCGAGCACACACTCAATCAGGTCAGACGTCACGAGTGCCTCGCGCATCGAGGCTTCCTCGCGGCGAAACAACACACCGTGCGGGAAGAGGATCGCGGCGCGCCCGGTCTTCGGGTCGAGGCTCTTGGCGATGTGCTGGAAGAACGCGTAGTCGGCGCGGCCCTGCGGGGGCACGCCCCATAGGTTGCGTCCGTACGGGTCTTTCGCGAAGGCATCCCGATTCCAGGCCTTGATCGAGTACGGGGGGTTCGCCAGCACGACGTCGAACGTGCGCAGCCCGCCCTTGCTGTTCAGGAACGCAGGCCTTGCGAGGGTGTCGCCGTGCGCGATCTGACCGTCCGCGATGCCGTGGAGGAAGAGGTTCATGCGGGCGATGGCCGAGGTTCCGTAGTTGAGCTCCTGGCCGTACAGCTTGAGGTTGCGCCACTCCTTGCCCTGGCGCTTCACCTCGGCCGCCGTCGAGATGAGCATTCCGCCGGTGCCGCACGTCGGGTCGTACACCGACTCCCCGGGCTGGGGCTCGAGCATGAGGGTCATCAGGTGCACGAGGGTGCGGTTCGTGTAGAACTCCTGTGCCGTGTGGCCAGAGTCGTCGGCGAACTTCTTGATCAGGTATTCGTATCCGTTGCCGAGCTCGTCCTCAGGCAGGTTCGCGATCGACAACGTCTGCGTCGAGAAGTGCTCGATGAGGTCGGCGAGCGTGGAGTCCGGCAGCAGGTTCTTGTTGCCCCAGTCCCCATCGCCGAACACTCCGGGCAGCGTGTCGGGGTTGGCGGATTCGATCGCCCGCATGGCCCGCAGGACGGTCGCGCCGATGTTCTCAGTCACCGCGCGAACGTCGCGCCAGTGGCATCCGTTCGGGATCGCGAAGCGGTGGTTCTCGGGCAGGTCGGCGAGTTCTTCGTCGCCGTAAGTTTCGAGAGCCGCCGCGTGCTCTTCGTCGTAGATATCCGAGATGCGCTTGAGAAACGCCAGCGGGAAGATGTACTGCTTGTAGTCGCCGGCGTCGATGAGTCCGCGCAGAATGACGGCGGCGCCCCAAAGGTAGTTCTCCAGCTCGCGCTGGCTGATCTGCGCGGTCACGCGCTCAACCCCCACTTCGCGAGCTCTGCTTCGAGGGTCGCTCTGGTCCGCCTCACACGCTCGTGCGCCGCTTCGAGGTTCGCGAGGGCGTCGGCCAGACTGAGCTTCTCGCCCGTGTCGGCGGGTGCCACGTACAGCGGGATGTTCAGGTTGAAGTCGTTGCGCTCGACCTCGGCCAGGTCGGCGACGTGGGCACGCCCCTCAATGTCGGCGAATCCGCGGTACGCGTCGAACAGCTCCTTCGCGTGCGCAGGCTCGAGGGTGTTCTGGTTGCGGCCCTTCTTCATCAGGTCTTCGCCGTTGATGAACAGCACCTTGTCCTGTTGGTCGATGGGTCGCTGATGACGCAGTATCAGCACACAGGCTGCGAGGCCCGTGCCGTAGAAGAGGTTCGGTGCGAGACCGATGACGGCTTCGACCTTCTTCGCCTTGAGGATGTGGGTGCGGATGCGCGCCTCTGCCCCTTGGCGGAAGAGCGCGCCCTGTGGCAGCACGACCGCTACCCGGCCCGTGTTCGGGTCGGCGGAGGTGAGCATGTGCTGGACCCACGCCCAGTCGGCGTAGCCCTTCGGCGGGACGCCGCCGAGTTGGTTCCGTCCCCACCGGTCGGATGCCCACTCGACGTCGCCCCACGCCTTGAGCGAGAACGGCGGGTTGGCTACAACATTGTCGAATCGCGCGAGCCGGTTGCCGGTGTAGAACGCTGGGTTGCGCAGGGTGTCTTCTCGGACGACCTTGAAGTCCTCAACGCCGTGAAGGAGAAGGTTCATGCGCGCGATCGCCGAGGTCGCGAGCACCTTCTCCTGACCGTAGAGCTTGCCCCACAACGTCTTGGGGCTGCCGCCGGCATCCTTCACGTGCTCGATGACCTCGATCAGCATGCCACCCGTCCCGCACGCGGGATCGTAGACGCTCTCGCCCTCCTGCGGATCGAGGATGTTCACCAGCAGGCCGACGACTGAGCGCGGGGTGTAGTACTCGCCGGCCTTCTTGTTCGACTGGTCGGCGAACCGCTTGATGAGGTACTCGTAGGCGTTACCGAAGACATCTGGTGCGACGTTCGCGTTGCTGAGCGTCTTGGTGGAGAAGTGCTCGATGAGGTCGGCGAGCTTGCGGTCGGGCAGCTTGTCCTTGTTGGTCCAGTTGGCGTTGCCGAAGATGCCGTAGAGGGTCTCGGGGTTCGCCTTCTCGATCTCGCGGAATGCGGTCTGCAGGGCGGTGCCGATGTTCTCGGTCTTCTCGCGCACGTCCGACCAGAGATTGCCGTCAGGGATCGCGAACCGGTGGTTCTCGGCGAATGAGGCGAACTCGTGGTCGCCGCCGGACTCCTCGAGCGCCTGCTCGAACTCTTCGAGATACACGTCGCTGATCCGCTTGAAGAACATGAGCGGGAAGATGTAGGCCTTGAAGTCGGCCTGGTCGATGCTGCCGCGGAGGAGGTCGGCCGCTCGGGCGAGGTACTGCTCCAGCTCGGTCAGCGTGAGCTGCTCCGTCATCGGGTGGTTCCTTCGGTGGTGTTGCTGGTCAGGGAAGTGCCATGACGGACAGCATTGAGGATCGCTGTCGTCAGGCTATCGGCGGCTTCGGACGCTTGGTTGGCCAGCTGCTTCGCCTTGCGTGCGTTGTTGATCGCGGCGTGGATGGCACGTTGATCTTCGAGCGGGGGAACAGGGATCTCGATGTCTCGCACCGGAATGCGCTGAATGGCGGTTCCCGCGGCGAACCGGAGATTCCATCCGCCCGCGAGGACGTCAGCTAGGTAGTGAGGATCTAGGTTGGCGCGATCGACGACCCTGATTCGAAAGAGGCCATGACCTATGGGAAAGTGGCCGCCCGCTTCGTCGACGACTGCCCGAATGCCGTGCACGGTCGTGACGAGCACGTCGTCGGGCTGCGTCAGGAGCCCTGAGGTGTCGGCCGACGGGAGGTCGGCGACCGGCGGAAGGTTGCCGCTTCGGACATCGCTCGTCGATACCTGACGATCCTCGTACTCGGGAGCGACCTCGACGCGTTGCGGTCGCACCGCGGAGACTTCGACCGCCCCGGCTTCGATGAGTTTGGCGACTGTCATTATCGGCGGCTCGCCGGCGACCTTGGGGGGGCGCACGCGCCCGAGGGTCGCCGCGAGCGCAGCGACTGCTTGGTGCAACTGAGTGTTCGCTTGCTCGAAGGCTTCGACGACTTGGGCGTCGTCGATCGCATCGGTCAGCACCCAGCGTGCCGGACTGAGGTCCGCGTTGCCAGCCGCCAGCTCGTCGATGGACACACGTGCGTGCGGAACCTCTGCGAGCGACCCCCGTTCGGTCAGCCAGCCGGCCACCTCGTCTTCAGGTGTCTCGATCGAAGTCGCGTCGATGAGCAAGACATCCTCGCGGGAGGTGGATGCTGGCTCGCTGAGCACCCAAAGCGCGAGCGCAATTGAGGTGTGCGGCAGCATCCGACCCGGGAGCGCCACGACAGCACGGACACAGCCGCTGAGCAAGAGATTGCGCCGAATCTCGGCCTCGGCTCCGCCACGGAAGAGCATGCCGGGCGACGTTAGGACGTAGCCGGCGCCGCTCGGAGCTAGGTGCGCGACGACGTGCTGAAGCCAGAAAGAGTCACCACTGGAGCGAGGCGGAATCCCGTAGCGCAGGCGTGGGTCCAGCATCGTGGTCTGTCGGTCGACACGCAGCCCAAACGGGGGCTCGGCGATGATCAAGTCTGCACGCAGTTCGGGGTCCGGATCATGGTCGAGTACATCGGCCACGCGAAGGTCGATGTTGACGCCACGCAACTCCGCGCGACCGCGGGCGATGTCTACGGCAGTCGCGTTGATCTCATGGCCGACGATGTGATCCGGGCGCGCGCCCATGTCGAGGGATTGCAGCAGCGCCACGCCCACTCCGCACGCGGGGTCATACAGAGTCCCACCATCAAGATCTTTCGCCAGCGACGCCAGCAGTGTGCTGGTACGCGAGCCCACAAATCCGTTCTCGCCAGCTGCCTTTCCGAGTGCTCGAGATGTTCGTTCGAGGAGCCCGTCGATGGCCCTGGCGAGCTCTTCGCGCGGGATGTCGTCGAGTGCATAGCGCAGTTCATCGATGGATCGTTGTCCGATGTCCCGCGGCGCGTATGAGGGCCGCCCTTCGATCAGTTCGATCGCGGTCCTGACGAAAAGCTCGCCGAGTGCGTGGATGGAAACATGCCCGCGGAAGAGGTTCGCAACGCCCCACAGACGTGACTCCCACGCTCTCGCGTCTGAGTTGGCGGAGGCATGGGCCTTCCGCTTCTCCGGGTGGGCCGCGAGCCACGACTCGATGTCAGTGGCAGCGAAGAGCGGTTTGCTTGCGCTACCCCCCACTGGCACTGGGAAGTCCTTCATGCGCTTGCGCCAGTTGCTGACAGCGGCGCGGGAGACGCCGGCGAGGTCGGCGACATCGCTCGGTGCGAGGAGTCCCTCATGGCTCTGCATAGTCATGCTGCCCTACCTTTCTGAGTGTTCCCGATCGTGTTGTTGACGCGGCAGGATCGGGAATGTGCGAGCGAGGCAGGGATGGTTTTCATGCTGGCTGCATCGGATGGCCAAGGAGGCTTTGCCCCCTGCCTCGCCGCTTCTTCCTGACCGCTGATTAGGAACTGCGATCGATCGCTGTGTAGGGCAAGGACGGGGGGAAGAGGCCGCACGCGACTGACGAGCGAGGGAGGTTCACGATGACAGTCGCAGTCGGAATCGATGTCGCCAAGGACATCCACTGGATAGAGGTCAAAGTCGCCGAGACCGGCACGGTGCTGACCAGCCACGCCGTCGAGAACACCCCGGCAGCGATCGCTGGAATGATCGATGAGGTCCACGCCGCCGAGACCGTTCACGGTCCCGCCCGGGTCGGGATCGATCTGCTGGGCGGGATCGCCGGCCTGCTGGAGGCGATGCTGATCGAAGCCGGGCTGACCGTGGTGCACGTGCCCGGGCTGGCGGTGAACCGTGCTCGCCGCGGCACCGTCGGCGGCGAGCACAAGAGCGACCCGAAAGACGCCCGGGTGATCGCCGACCAGGTCCGGATGCGCGATGACCTGCGGCAGGTCACCGCGATGCGGGAGGATGACGTCGAGCTGCGGCTGCTGGTCGGCCGCCGCAGCGAGATCGTCGCCGACCAGACCCGCCGCGCCGCCCGGCTGCGGGACCTGCTGGTCTCGATCAACCCTGGCCTGGAGCGCATCGTCGACGTGACCACGAAGACCGGGCTCTGGCTGCTGACCCGCTACGCCGCCCCCGGCGAGCTCCGCACCGCCGGCCGGGCCCGCGTCCTGGCCCACCTGCGCAAGCTCGACCACGTCAAGGCCGCGAGCATCACCGCGCTGGCGGATGCCGCGCTGGCCGCCGCGCACGCCCAGACGATCAGTGTCCCCGGCGAAGCCGTCGCCGCGGACCTTGTCCGTGACCTGGCCCGCGAGATGCTGACCGCCCGCGACCAACTGCACCACATCGACCGGCGCATCGAGGGGACCCTTGACCGGCACCCTGACGCGGCCCTCATCCGCAGCCTGCCCGGCATGGGGGCCACCCTCACCGCGGAGTTCCTCGCCATCACCGGCGGGATCGCCCGCTACCCCGACGGCGACCACCTCGCCGCCGCGGCAGGCCTGGCCCCCGTCCTGAAACAGTCCGGCAAGGTCCGCTACCTGCAACGCGCCCGCGCCGGCGATAGCGCGCTCAAACGCGTGTTCTACCAATCCGCGTTCGTCGCGATCACCTGCGACCCCACCTCGAAGGCGTACTACCGGCGCAAGCGCACCGAAGGCAAGACCCATCACCAAGCCGTCCTCGCCCTCGCCCGCCGACGCGTCAACGTGCTCCACGCCGTCCTCCGCAACCGCGACCCCTACCGGAGCCAAGCCACCCCACACGCCGCTTGACAAACGCATTAGGAAGCCTCCGTGATCACGGACGGGTCGTAGTCCAGGTCGAGCACGTACTTCGCCGCCATGCGAAGCCGGCGGGAGCAGGATTCGGGGCGCGACACGACAGTGACATCGGTGCCGAGCCCCAGAAACGAGACGACGTCCGCGAAGATCCCATCGCCGGAGACCACAACAACTTCATCGAAACGGTCGCCGACCCTTTCTGTCTCGAGGATGTCGAGGAGCTCCAAATCCGCGCCATTGTTGCCGCCTCGGAACACGAGACGGCGCGGACCTGCCCACTCGAACCCGACGACGTTGACGCTAAACCGTCCGCACGCGACCACGACGTGATCGTTGTCGCGCTGACCGATTGCCTCCGCGATCGCGGCCTGAGCACCGTGAACCTGTCCCGGCAATGAAACTCCACCTCCCACGATGTTCTCGATGTCGATAAGGACGATGCGACGCAGCGCCGCTGTTGTGTACATCATATCTGCCAATCAGTTTGTGAATCCGATTCCCACCTCCGGGTTCGATCACTGTAGAACAGATTGATCCGCGATGCAAGTGAATCCAATTCACAGACGCGGATCGACATGTTCGGTTCACATCGAAGCGCGACTGAGAGACGGCGGCAGCTGGAGTGTTGTCTCAAGGGTCAGGCGACTGATTGTCGATCCCTTGTGGCAACGCATCGAGCAGCTCGTCAAGCTGCACGCGGAGCACCTCGTAGGCCTGCATGTAGAACATCTGGTCCATGACTGGCCACGGCGTGTCGTCCAGATCGGCGACGACCTCTCGAGCTTCGCGGATCGCCGTCTGGAGCGGAGTTTCGATTCCGGGCAGGCTCTGGATCCAGTCGTCGATCACGCTGAACGGGATCGGCGCGAAACCGTGGGCGTCAACGCCGACGTGGAACTGGTGACCGTTCGGGCCATGGTCGCGGGCGTGGGTGTGCCCGTGGATGAGTGGGATGCCGTCGTCCCAGCGTGGGCGATGCGACGTGTGTCGATCCTGTTCCTGGCTGTCGCCGGCGTAGGGGTAGTGCGAGGCGATGATCCTGTACCCGTGGCGGGTTCCCTCGATGACCTCTGGGAGGATCTCCCACCCCGCCGCCTCGTACATGGGCAGGAATCTCTCGATCGCCCGTTTCGACTGTGTCGCGGGCGAGACGCGATCGTGGTTCCCGGGCACGAGCAGCCTGCGGCCGTTGAGCCGCGCGGTGAGCGCGATCGATTCCTCGATCGGGCCGAGCGCCACGTCACCGAGGTGGAGGACGACGCTGCTGGGCGAGACCGTGTCGTTCCACCGGCGCACAAGGTCGTCGTTCATCTCATCGACCGTGGCGTATGGCCGACCGGTGAGTCCGCTGATGCGAGCGTGGCTGAAGTGCGTGTCGGAGGTGACGAAGTCGACTTGATCGAAGTCGAACGTCGGATAGTCAAGCACCGCGAACCTCGTCGTCGTTCATGTCAAAGGCGCGTAGCAGGAGCCGTTCCACGTCGCTCACCGGCTCAGGAGGAAGGTCTTTCATCTCGTCGCGGAGCCGGTCCAGTGCCTGCTCGATGAGTGGGCGGTGTTGGTCGCGCCATGCGCGGATCCCAGAGTCGCGCAGGAGGCCGGATGCTGCGCTCCCCTCGTAGCCGAGCAGCAGCTCGGTGTCGATAACCGACGCCATGACACGTGCGTCGATGTTGGGCGACGAGCGCAGGCTCGACAGGTGGGTGACGGCATCCGCGCCAGACACTTCGATGCGGTAGCGCTGTATGTCGCCATATTCAGTCGTCTCGGTCTCGACGTGGGAGACCGTGATGGAGCGCCCGCCGATGATGATCTCTCTCACGCGTCCTCCTCGATCCGAACTGGCCAATCTACTCGGACTCGATTGGGTTCGCCTCGGCCATCACCCCGACGCGTCCTGGCCGAACGATGTCGTCGAATCCCGGGACGAACGCGATCGTTCCGAGCCGGGTCCAGTAGCTGATGAGCCATCGCTGGAGCAGGTCACGCTGTTCGTGGCGTTCGAAGAGTGTTCGTCCGGGATCCTCGATCGCGGCATCCCAATCATCGATCTCGAAGACCGCCTCGATGAGTTCGGCGCACGTCGGTCCGTTGCCATGTTCGTCCCACCAGGCCAACGTCAGCATGCCGGCGCGATTGGCGGTCGAAGTGCCGCCGGGCTCATCGATCGTCCCAAGGAGGGCGCCGAGGTACGGGTCCTCAGCCGCGGTCGCGAATGCCTCGTAGTGGTCCTCGGCAACGCTCATAGAGGAAGGATGCCATACCGATTAGGCATCCGAGGGCCTTCGTGAGTGTCTACTAGCGACGCGCCGTGGTTGCTTCCCACTGGATGGTGAAAGTTCCGGCTGCGCGTGCGTCTGCCTCTGCTTCAAGCCGTAGTGCGTAGTCCCATGTCGGGTGCACTGCGCGCTGATAGATCCTGATCCGCTCGGGGGTGACCTCATCCGTTCGCCGGACAAGCCCCAACTGCTTGAGGCGCTTCAGCAGGGCGTGGATGGTGCTGGTCGACAGCCCCGTGGCGGTTGCGACGGAGGGCGTGGAGAACTTTCCGTCGGGAGACCGTGCGATCTCGGCCATGAGCGCGAGCATGTGGTTGCTCCCGAAGGCAAGCTTCGAAAGCTCCTCGCTCTGTTCGCTCGGCACGGTCTCCACCGCCTCATTTTCGCATGAGGCGCTCAGCGCAGCAGGAGCATCGCAGGGCGTGGTCCGACGGCGTGGCGCGTGTTGTGTATCTGACTTCCCCAGCGTAAATGTCACATTCACTGCTTGCAGCCATCGGCATGCGAGAGAGCTCCAACGCGAAGAACTCGACCCGCGTGTCGAACCTCAAGAACAGTAGAGACCTCCGTACGTTAACGAATCAAGAGTTATGACTCATTGTTCGCGACTCGTAGGAGTTGACGTGCCAACATCGCCACCGCAGTACACGCTGCGACTCGACGGGAATGACCTCGAGCGGGGCGAACTCGCGGATCTCGAGGCTCGACACGTCTTCGAGGCCGAGCCTCGGCGGACGTTCCGCTGGCATCGGGGACAGCGGCACTACCCAGGGCGCTACTGGTGCGCCACTACGGAAGGCTTCGTCGGGTACGAGAGTCGCCTCGAGCTCGCGGCGCTTCTCCTCGAGGACTTCGACCATCGGGCGGTTCGGATCGCATCGCAGCCGTTTGAGTTGATCGCCGATCGAGACGGTGTTGAGCGAAGCTACGTGCCTGACTACATGATCGAGCACGATGACCATCGCTTCACGGTGATCGAGGTCAAGCCGAAGCGCCGGCTGGAAGACCCGGAGATCGCGGGTGCTCTCCGGTGGGCGGGCGACATCGTCCAACCCCGCGGATGGGGATATCGGATCGTCACCGAACCCGACCCGGCGTTGCTCTCCAACGTCCGGTTCCTTGCGGGCTACAGGCGTCCATGGCAGTTCCCTCAGCGAGACGTCGACCTGGTCGAAGAAGCCACTCGCGAGGCACCCACACTCGGCGCGGGTCTACGGAGTGCTGGCGCCGCCTTGCGTGACGCTCCCTATGCGCGAGCGGTCGTGCTGCACCTGCTCTGGCGCCGCTCGATTCTCTGCGACCTCACCTCCGCCCTTGCCAACCACACCGCATTGGAGACGCCATGAGCCACACCTTCGACATCCGCATCGGAAGCACCGTCTCGTTCGACGGCAGTCTCTGCACTGTCATCGAGATCGCCGGCGACGCCCTTGTCCTCGTCGACGGCGCGAAGAAGACCCGACGCGTGCGACTCGTCGAACTTCTGCGCGACGCCACGGATGCGTTCGGGATACCGTCCGAGGAGGTTGCACTCACACCGCTCGCCCTGATCTGGGCGGACGCGACGGAGGCGCAACGCGATGAGGCGCGAACAAAGGCCGCGCACATCCGCGAGATGCGCACGGGCTTCGCGTCGGGGCTGCCGACACTCGCTCAGCCGCACGAGCCGCGACCGGAGTACAACCCGAAGCTCACAACCATCCACGAGCGGCGCCGCACAAAGGCTGCAGAGCTCGGTGTCAGCCCGAAGACGCTGAAGCGCTGGGACGATCGGTTCGACGAAGGTGAAGATCTCGCGCTGCTCGACTTCCGGAAGACATCGTGGACGCCGGCGCTCTCCGGCCTCGATCCGCGCTGGGTCGACATGTGCCGCCGCGTCGTCGAGGAGAACGTGCGCGGCGCCAAGCGCAGCGTCACGACCACGCTCGCGATCGTGCTGGCAAGGGTCAACCGGGAGTACCCGGATGCCGATGTGCGGATCCCCTCCGATTCGACCGCTCGCGACGCGGTCGCCGAACTCACCCGTGGCAAGGGGACGTTCGGCGCGAGCATGCGCGCGCAACGATCCATCGACACACGGCCGCCCGTGCCGTACGGACGGTTGGTTGCGACAATACCCGGTGAGTACGTCGTCCTCGACACCACACCCCTCAATGTCTTCGGCGTCGCGCCGGTCACCGGCAAGTGGATGCGCGCCGAGCTGACCGTCGCCCTCGACCTCTACGACAGATCCATCCTCGGCCTCCGTCTTGCACCCATCTCCACCAAGGCGGTCGACGTGGCGGGCGTGCTGATGGAGGCTCTCTCACCCCGCGAGATGCCGGCCGAGTGGGGCGACCGAGCCACCTGGCCCTTCCATGGCGTGCCGGAGAACATCGTCATCGACGTCGAGAACCTCAAGGCGCTGCGGTTCCGCCGTCCCGGCATCCTTCCCGACACGATCATCATCGATCACGGCAAGCCGTTCATGTCGATCCATGTCGCAAGCGTGTGCCAGCGGCTCGGGATCTCCATCCAGCCCGCACATGTCTACACCGGCACAGACAAGGCGTGGGTCGAACGCTGGTTCCGCACCATTGACGAGATGCTGCAGGAGCTGCCCGGCTACAAGGGCAAGGACATCGCCTCCCGAGGGGAGGCGCCGGAGAGCGAGGCGGTCTACACGATCCCTCAGCTCGAGCAGATCATCCGCGAGTGGATTGCGACCGTTTACCACCTGCGCCCGCACGGCGGACTCGTCGACTCGCAACTGCCCGCAGCCAAGATGAGCCCCGCGCAGAAGTTCGAGCAGGGGATCGCGGTGGCCGGCCGCATCCGTGTTCCGTCGAACCCCAACCTGCTGCTCGAGATGCTCCCCGTCGTGAAGCGCAAGTTCAACCACTACGGCGTCGAAGTCGGCACGCTCCGCTACAACGGCGACATCGTCGGGAAGTACTACGACCGGTCGAGAGCAATGGCGAAGAGCAAGCGGAAGTGGCAGTTCTCGGTGAACCCCGACGACTTCTCACAGATCTACTTCAACGACCCCGACGACAACTCGTGGCACGTCTTGCGCTGGGAGCACGCACCGAAGGTGCCGGTACCATTCAGCCTCGACGCGCTCGAGTACGCCAAGGGCATCGCGCTCGACCGGCGCAACGGCGTCAATGTGTCCGAGGCGCTCGGCGAACTCCTGGAGCGGTGGGGCGCCGGCCGCGCGAGCACGCCCGCGGAGAAGCGCATCAGCGCGCGACTTGCCGCCCAACTGGCCGAGACCGCGGACGGCCCGGACAGCCCGTTCTTCCCGCACATCGCTAAGCAGATTGCGCAGCAGATGGCCGGACCGGACTTGAGCGACGAGCTGGGCATGCTCCCGCTCGCGCCGGCACTGGCGAGCGAGAATGACGATCCACTCGCGCTCACCGCCGAGGTGCTCATCGAAGAAGATCTCGACGACATTGACCTCCTGGAGGACCTGTGATCCTTCCGCTCGAGCGTGACGAACTCCTCTCCCGCTGGGAGGGGTGGCGGGACTTCGCCGAAGCGCCAGCCCTTGAGCAGCCCGAGCGGCTGTCGGCGAGACAGATCGAGGAGCTCAGCGAGGACGAGCGTGTCGCCTACGACTACCACCGCGAGCGATATCACGCGAACTTCCTGGTGAAGACTCCGCAGGTCGTGAGGCTGAACGGACGCCTCTGGGACCTGCTCGATGCGAACCAACAGGGCCCGTCTCGGGTGAAGGGCGCCGCGGTCATCGACTCGCCGCCCGGGCTCGGCAAGACCACCGCCGTCGACGCGTTCGGGCGGGCGTTTCACCAACGGCAGATCCTGCGGCACGGACGTGACTTCGACGACGGGCAGACGCTCCACATCCCCGTCTGCAGGGTGGCGTTTTCCGGGAACACGACGACGCGTGCGTTGAACGAGTCCATCCTGAACTTCTACAACCATCCTTCCGCCGACGCCTCGAGGAGCCGATACCTGCGCAACCGAAACCTGGCTGCGCTGGCAGCCGAGTCGGTTCGCCGTCACGGCACGCGGTTGATCATCGTCGACGACGTGCACTTCCTGAAGATCCACACCGACGAGGGAGTCGCGCTGGCCAACGAGCTGAAGTGGCTCGCCAACGAGTACCCGGCGACCTTCCTCTTCACAGGCGTCAACATGAGCAGCACAGGGCTGCTCAGTGAAAGCAAGACCGACAAGAAGCTCGCGATGTCGCAGATCGCGCGGCGTTGGACACGCCTGACCCTCCCGCCATTCGCGCACCCGGTCGGTGAGCACCGAAAGACCTGGATGACCTTGCTGGGCGCGATCGATGCGCGCCTCGTGCTGGCCAACGCGCGACCGCACATGCTCCGTGAGCAAGCGGACTACCTCTACGAACGCTCAACCGGAATGATCGGCTCGCTCTTCAAGCTGATCACCCTCGGTGCCGTGCACGCCATGCGTGACGGCACGGAGGAACTGACCCGTGCGGTGCTGGACGAGATCGACATCGACGTGGCGGCCGAGGATGCGCGGGAGGTCGTTGCAATGGAGCTCGAGGAGATGAAGCTCGCCGCCGCCAAACGGAGCAAGCCTCGGTCCGTCGCATGAGCCTCCGACGCCTGCTCCACGTCGCGATGCCGCTCCCAGATGAACCTTTCGACTCGTGGGTAGAGTTCATGGCCCACAGCTACGGGGCCACCGTCGGAGAGATGGCTCGAGCGCTCGGACTGATCGGGAGCGACGAGGTTCCCGCCGTCGGATCCCAATCCTCACGAGCGTGGTCCACCGCGCTCGAACCCCAGCAACTGCGCAATCTCGAGCTGACGACCGGACGGTCGGCCGACGAGTTCCGCGCGATGACCCGCACCACGTTCGCCGCGAACGCCATCCGCCTCACGCCTCAGGGACGCATCAGCGCGTCCTGTCCGGCCACGGGAGTTGCCGCCCGTTACCTGGAGTCCCGCGGGGTGGTGGTCTTTCGGGCCCGCGGCGTCGTGACCGCGACGGGGTGAGCCATCGTGCGATGGTCAGTGAGAACGACCAAGAACTCACACAGAAAGACGACACCGCACGATGGCTCTTGACCAGTCTGCCCTCCTCGAGCTGCTCGGGGAACTGAAGCTCACCGGCACCACCGACCGCATCCGAGCCGCGACCGAGCGGCTCTACCAGGAGCTGATCGACGCGGAGACAGCCGCATTCATCGGCGCCGCCCCCTACGAGCGCACGAGCGAGCGCACGACTACCCGCAACGGTTCCCGGCCGCGGGTGCTGTCGACCACGGCTGGGGATCTGGAGTTGCGGATCCCGAAGTTGCGGCAGGGGTCGTTCTTCCCGTCGCTGCTGGAGCGGCGCCGCCGGGTCGACCAAGCCTTGTTCGCGGTCGTGATGGAGGCCTACCTCCACGGCGTCTCAACCCGGAAGGTCGATGACCTCGTCAAAGCGCTCGGCGCTGACACTGGCATCTCGAAGTCCGAGGTGTCCCGCATCTGCCAAGGGCTCGACGCCGAGGTCGCATCGTTCCGCGACCGCTCGCTGTCTGACATCGCCTACCCCTACGTGTTCCTCGACGCGACCTACTGCAAGGTCCGCATCGACCACCGTGTCGTGTCCCAGGCGGTCGTCGTCGCGATCGGCGTCGCCGCTGACGGGCGGCGGGTCGTGCTGGGCTTCGATGTCGGAGACAGCGAGACCGAGGAGTTCTGGAAGCAGTTCCTGCGCTCGTTGAAGACACGAGGTCTGGGCGGGGTGAAGCTGGTGATCTCCGACGCCCACGCCGGACTGAAGAAGGCCGCAGCGACCGTGTTGCAGGGCGCCGCCTGGCAGCGCTGCCGCGTCCACTTCATGCGCAACGTCCTGACCGCCCTCCCGAAGGGCCGGCAGGAGATGGTCGCCAGCGTGATCCGCACGATCTTCGCCCAACCCGACGCCGAGCACATCGATGCCCAGTTCGACGAAGTCGTGCGCATGATCGAGCGCGTCCACCCCAAGACCGCCGTGATGCTCACCGACGCCCGTGACGACATCCTCGCGTTCAAAGCGTTCCCCGCCCGGCATTGGCGACAGATCTGGTCCACGAACCCGCTGGAACGCCTCAATCGGGAGATCAAGCGCCGCACCGACGTCGTTGGCGTGTTCCCGAACAACGCCGCCCTGCTCCGCCTGGCCGGCTCCGTCCTCGTCGAGCAACACGACGAATGGGAAGCCGCCGACCGCCGCTACTTCTCCGAAGCCTCCATGACCGAGCTCACCGCGACCACCCCCACCATCGACGAGGCGGTGATACTCCCCGAGATCACCGCCGCCTAAACTAACGACAGCTGATCATCGCAACGAAGCGAAAGACCACCACTCAAACGGACGCGGCCGCCCGTTACTGCCCCGAGTGCCTCGCCGACTCGGGAGGCCGCTGGCGCCTTTCTTGGCAGTTCCCGTTCGGGTTCGCCTGCCCACGCCACAGGCGTCTCCTCGTCGACAGGTGCCCGGGATGCGCCCAGCCTCCCCGGCTCCTCGCGCATCCCCTCACGCTCGTTCCGGAACCCGGGCATTGTCACAACAGACCGCCGACCGAATCGCCAGCGTTTGGCGCGCGTTGCGGCGCCGACCTCACCACGAGCGAGGAGTTTGTGGCGGCGGACACCGAGACTCGCGAGGCGCAACGTGCGATCCTGAGGGTCATCGCCACCGGCGTCGGCGAGTTCGGCATCTACGCCGACGGTCGACCGAGCACCGTCCAGGTGCTGTCCGACATGCTGCTGCTGTCACGAGCGGCACGACAGGCGCTCGTCGACGGAGAGCACTTCGAGTGGATGCCTGCGGGTCAGGTTGACGTGAGCCTGATCGCGTCTCACAACCGCACCGGCAAGGTGGATCTGCGGCCAGGCGCTGCCCGAGAAGTTGCTCTCGGCAACACGATCGCCTTCGTGGCGCTACAGTCAGGCGCCCGGATCACTGACCTGCTGCGCGGACGCGTCAGCGTCCACACCGCGCTCGACCACTACTCCCCGCGACTGCGCGATCACGTGAGCCGTGCGCTCGGACGAATGAGGCGTCCTACTGCGACCCTTCAGGCGGTGACGATGTCGGTGGTGGATCCGGCCGCGCGAGCCGCAAAGCTCCCCGCCGTCCTGTGGCCCGAATGGACCTCACGCCTCGCACCGCGGCGCCTGGATGCGGAGATCGCCGGCGGTGCGCTGGCGGCGGCCGTGGTCTTCGTGGGCACCCGCCTCACTCACGGCTCGGCCATCACGCTCCTCGATCCCGCAGCTCAGGGACGCCAGGTCAGCCACGTCATGCGGTCTCTCGGCCGCAACGGACCCGAGGCCGACACTATCCGCGCGATCGCTCGGCTTGTCGCGTTCCTCGATGAGACCTCGACGCCGATCGACTTCGCACGCCGGCGGGTCATCGACTACTCCGGCATCCTGCCCCGCGACGAGTGGCACGAGATCTGCCGGACGGCGAACGTCCTGCCCGGTGGGGATCGGCGATGGCAGACCGCCCGTGCGCATCTCTACGCCCTACTCAGCGGCAATCGCGTGGCGCGGGCGCCCTTCGCTCAAGAGGCTGGCTTCCCTGCGTTTGCCGAAGTTCGCTCGTTCCGTGACGGACTGCCCGAGGTCGTGTCCCGTGCGCTCATGGATACCGCGGCCGCGTTCCTGAAGGCCTTTCGCGTCGACGAGCCCGTGGCATGGATGCCGCGCCTCGAGCTCGCCGGTGTGGTCGCGGATGCCCCCATGTCAGGTGGGAACGAATGGCCGCAAGCTCGCCCGGCACGCGCCGTGGTGAAGCCGACCCGCGCGGTCGCGGCGTACTCCGCGGGGCAGTCGGTGAGAGAGATCGCCTTCGAACACGGGGTCGCCCGTCAGACCGTCAGCCGCGTGCTCGAGGAGGTCGGAGTCAAGATTCGCATCGGTCGACGGAGGGCTGACATCGATGTGGAGTGGCTGCGGCGCCGCTACATCGACGAGCGCCGCACCATCCCTGAGATAGCCGCGGAGGTGGGCGTGACGATGACCACGATCAACCGCCACCTCGAGGCCGCTGGGATCCCGCGCCGAGCCCGCGGCAGCGCGAGCCGAGCGACCGCGATACGGGTTGACCCACGCGCAGGCGACTCACCGCTACTGCGCCGGATCCTCGTCGGACAGGACGCCACACAGCGCGCCGAACGATTCCTCATCGTCGCTCGTCACGACACGATGACGGCCGCCGCGACCGAGCTCGGAGTGACGCTCAGCATCCTCGCGAACCAGATGAGGCGCATCGGGGTGGATGCTGGTGGCCCGCTGATTCAACGTGCGTTTCGAGGTCAGCCCCTCGCCCTCACCGAGCTCGGCGTGGGGGTACGCAGCGAGTTGTCGCGCGCCTTCGGCCTCAGCGAAGTCGAAGATCCGGCGCTTCCCGCGGAAGGATCTCAGTGAGCTCGACGTCGAGGGCCTGCGACATCGCGAGCAGAGTGCGGATCGTTGGGTTCGCCGGCGTGCCCGGCTTCGACTCGCCCTTCTCGTACTTCTGGTACGTGTAACGCGTCAGGCCGGACCGGTACGCGACGTCCTCCTGGCTGAGCCCGCGCTCGTGGCGGAGCCGTTGAAGGTTCGTGGCGAGCTGTCCTGCGTAGTCGCTCCAGGCCGCATCCTCGGGTCTGGTCCGCTTCGCCACCGATCCAGCGTTCCCGCGAAGGCGTGCCGGTATGGCCTAATCGGTATGGCATCCTGATAAGGACATGCTCGAGGGGGTGACTAACTCGGCTCGGGGCTGGGGTCAGTCGCCGGCGTTTCGTCAGTGAGCAGGTCACGCAAAAGCCTCAAGCTGGCGAGGACCTCGTCGAAGGTGATGATGCTCACGGCGCGAGAGTTACCACGAAACAGCTCAAGGGACTTCGTCTTGTCCGGCTGATCCGCCGGTGGCAGCCTCCCTGCGATGACGAAGCAACCGATCGAGTATGCCTCGAGGTCGTATTGGCGCGAGTCGCTCTTGACGTTAGCGAAGTGCAACTTCAGTTGGTGAGCCTGATCCAGAACCTGAGTCACGGCTTGCGAGAGTTCGGAAGTTATGCCGAAGACGCCGTCACGGTAGGCGGTCGACTTCACAATCTTGGTAGTCGGTGTCTTGATCTCGACGAGTGCCACGTTGGCGGTGAGTGGATTCTTGACCAGGTAGTCGGCGATCTTGTTGCCGGAGCCGTCGAGCTTCGTTCCGCCGACAGACGCCTTTGAAACGACGCTAACCACGGGTGAGCCGAACACCTGCTGGAGAGCAAACGCATTCGACTCGAAGAACTGCTGCCAGTGTTCCTCGCCGTACTTCTTCTCGATGTCAGTCTCGAAGCGTTCGATGAGTCGGTCTAGATTCACCAGTTCGAGGTCGCGCTGAAGGGCGACCACCGTATCCGGTGCAACCTCCGCCGCTACGCGAGCCTGCGCTTGCATCGCCGACAGGAGCTCAATCTGGTCGTCATCGGTCAGCGTCTCTTCGCCGTTCGCTGCTCGAGTCAGCAGCTTCGTCATGGTGAGCCGACCGAGCTTTGGCCGGGAGTGCTCGAGTCCGAGGGCGTCCGCGAGGTGGTTGTTGACGAAGGAGTCTTTCACGCGACTCGCCGCGACGTTGCCTCTAGCGTTGATCCGGACGATCTCCGACCACAGCTCGTCCCACGCCACCTGTCCCATCCTGAAAACCTGGCCATCAACCTTCATGCCCGACCCGGGGACGATCCTCAGCTCCGAGCAGCTGCCGTGATCTTCGAGCAGTCGCACGACACGATTGTTGTCCTTGAGGAGCCCTAATCCGTACTGTGGATCCTTCACGAACCCCGCGGGGAGCGACTCCAAGAACTCCTCCACGCCGAATGTATCGGGCCCAAACGGAAGAGGCTCTCCTTCTTCCTCCCACGGGTTGTCAACCACCCCCGCCGACGAATGTTCGAAAGTGATGCGCACAAGCTTCGAGTATTTGGGTTGGAAGTAGCGTTCACTACCCGCGAGCGTGTTCAGCGGTGCCGTAATGACCAAGCCGTCCTCGACCGATCGTTCCAGCAGGACATGCTGTGTCGTGGTCTCAACGTACTCCGTCGATGAGAGCCGCGTCCTTCGTAGTGGAGACGCAACATACTGGAGCTGCCCAGCGGGACCGGTCCTCGTCTCTAGTCGCAGACTCGGGTCCGAGTTGTTTCCGAAGCGTGCCATACGATCTCCAAGCTCTGTGTCCCGTAGCAACGTACCGGGTGACGACGCATCGCACGTCCGCTCATGGCGCCTGTAGGTCGGGCTCGACCTGCCGCCGCTTACGCTCGCCGAGAGGAGATCGCGTCCAAGATCGATTGGGGGTCTGCCGGTGTTGGAGCATTGACGGCCTTGATGAGGCGTCCGACCGTGCGGGTCGATCGGTACTGCGGGTCATGCCATCGTTTCGGATTCACCTCGCCGTCGAGTCGTTGGAGCAGAGCAGCTTCGCCTCGAGGCGTCCGCGCGATAAGGAAGTCGAGTGTGTACGCCAGCTTGAGCATTATGTCGGCGGCGTTGAAAGCTGCATAAGGGCTAATTACGATTGGATCGCCGAGCTTTAACAGGCCTGAAGGGCGAGGACTGCCGAGCACATGGCCATCGACTGACAGCATCGCCTTACTTCGGACGCCGAGATCTGCGCGCTTAACCATGCTGTAAGCGGTCTGGGCTTCAATGAATCTCGAACTTGCTGATCCGCCGGCATGGATGAGGGCGTTCCTGGCCTCCTTCCAGTAGCGGAAGCCCGTTTCAAGTGCCGGGATGCGCATGACGGAGAAATGCGGGCTGCGTGAGTATCTTGCAAGATAGTTCGCTTCAATAAGCGCCGAGCCGCCCTGTCGAAGGGCCGCCCAGGTCGAGTCCAGCTCAGCCCACCTTGAAGAATCGTTCCAAGCGTCCTCATCTGGAGCGAACATAAGCGATTTGTGCGAGAGCCCGGTCGCTGCACAGGCCGATTCCAATGCACCTTCGAGGTGGGAGGTCAGCCCGAACAGAGCGAGCTGTCCGATCAAGGCCTGTTGTTCCTCGGTCGTGAAATCATCTTCAAAACGGGTTAGGTCGGTTTGAATCGGTACGGTCGCACCACCAGCGACGAGCTCGATGATTTCCGCGTTACCCGCTTGGGGTGATTCATTGCGTACTTCGCGGACAGCAACTCGCAACCGGTCCAAGCCGAACACGGTCGGCCAGATCGTCTTGTTGATCGAATCTAGCCCGCGCCGAAAGTACGTGAATCCCGGATTCAGAGCAGGGAAGTCTCGTCTCGACACTGATTCTCCGCTCGTCTTGGCACAGCTTTCACAGAATGGACTCGGCCCAACGTATCGTGTGTCGGCTCGAGTGGTCGGCGCTCGAACGCTGGACTGCAGCGAGGCGCGCGAGCAACTGGGCTTGACTGACATCCGGTCGCGGGCTGACGGGAGGCTGGCAGGCTGCGGGATGCTGGTCATGGGCTTCCCCACCTCTGTGGGGGGATCGATCAGCCCTCGGGCAGTTGAGCTCGCGCCCTTGCTGCAGTGGCTTAGGGATGTCGCGGCAACCATCTAGTCTGATCATCAATGAGCGGGTCCGAACGTCGGATGCTCGACGTAGGGGGGGACCACGGGGATGACCAAACGCGCACTCGCGGCGGGCCTTCTGATCGCGATGACGCTGTCGCTCGTGGCGTGTAGCGGGTCGGAATCCGAGGCAGTACCGTCCAACCAGGCTCGGATGCCGGCGTCGTCCGCGGATCTCGAGGGTGAGCTGTACACGGATGTGGTCGAAACACTCGAGGCGGCTGGGTTCACAAACATCGAAACGATCGCGCTTGGTGACCTCATCACTGGCTGGCTAAACAAGCCCGAGGAGGTGGACGAGGTCGAGATCGGCGGCGTGGCATCGTTCGAGAAGGGCGAGGTCTTTCAGCGCGACGTCTCTATCGTTGTCAATTACCATTCCTTCCCCGACGAAGAGGAGCCTTCACCCGAAGCCTCGGATCAGGAAGACCCCGAGACCGCGACGGTCGATCTGCCGTATTGGTGTGAGGACGGCGGTGGATTCGGCAACGCAGCTCCGATCGAGCTCCGCTATACGCAGGGAAACATCCCGGTCACCATCACAGTGGAAGCACCGACTGCGCTTCCGCACGGAAGCAATCCCGAGGCGAACGCGGCGTTCACGGTAACGATCGCGAACCTCTCTGAGGATCGAACCTGGGATCCTTCATTGTTTGCCCTGGCGGTTTCGGCGACCGACATGGACAGTTCAGTGATCAACTACGGCGAATGGCCAACCGGCTACGGTGCTGAGGACGTTGCGCCCGGACAATCGCTCACCTTCACGGACGAGTGGAACGTCGCCGACCTCGATAACGTCCGGTACGAGCTGCGCGTCGATGGGCTTGCTGGCGACACGGTCTGCTTCGCGAGGTAGCCAGCGGAGTGCTGCGCGTTCTCGTTGGCCCAGAGCATCGGACGGCATGGCCGCCTCCGCGGACAAGTCGTGGCACGATTGCGAGCTCGGATCGCGGACATTTCGCCCTTGCCACCCGCGGAGTATCGCGAAACTCCCAGACATTTCTGAGCGGTTCCTACAGGGGTGTAGGGATCTTTCTGAAATGTCCATTTCGCAGTTGAAATGTCCACGCGATGTCCATATGGACATTTCGGACGCCGGCCGACCGTCGCGATCATGTGGGCGGCGGTTTCACAGCGCCTCAGCTTCTCTGCTGGATCGCGGCTAGCGCCCGGGTATTGTCGGCACGATGCCGTTGCCGCGTATCCGTTGTTGAAGGGGTGAGTATGTCTGCTGTTGTTGCGCGACTTGACGTGGACCTCACGGATATTGAGTGCATTGTGAAGGTCACGCGGCCACTGGTCGGAGTACCGGACTCCGTGAACTGGACGGAGTTGCCGTCGGGCGTCGCGAAGATCTCCGCTGACGCGACGTTGTACATCTTCGATGACGACGACGAGGGGGAGCCGGAGCGTCGTGTCATCGCGCGCGCTACTGCGTACACCGTCGACCTCGACCGGGTGGGTGACGTCGTTGACGTGTTCGATCAAGTAGGCGGCGAAGCATTCGAGATCACCGAGTCGATTCTCGGTGATGAGAACGTCTTCGAGTGGCTCGACTCCCGCGATCCGCTGGTTGGCGAGCAGGTGTCGCAGCTCGTGATCGTCGAGGGCGTCTTTGTGGAGCCACCGTACCGGGGTCAGCGCCTTGGTCCACGTCTGCTCACGACGCTGGTGGAGACGGTGACCGGCACGGGGAGGGAGACTCTCATCGTTCTCCGCGCGCAACCGGTGCCGTGGGAGCACCTGTCCGAGATCGAGTTTCGGCGCTCCCGAAAGAAGGTCGCTGCGTCGTACGAAAGCGTCGGGTTTGCGCACTTCCGGGACAACATCTATTGGCCTGGAGTCCCGCGGGGTGGTGGTCTTTCGGGCCCGCGGCGTCGT
>SWBZ01006414.1_pt1 | contig 33082 bp, 31 predicted proteins | sample 4693031 | NCBI WGS metagenome assembly SWBZ01 (sample SAMN10267274, study PRJNA491770) | bioreactor metagenome | isolation source: DHS bioreactor inoculated with | place: Japan: off Shimokita Peninsula
AAAAAATGGAAAGCGATCAACTACGTTTTTCGACCGAGGTTGAGGAGCTGGCGAAGGCGCTCGAAATGGATGTTACGGCACCGCCTCTCGACTTGGCTGTACAAATTACTAAGGCGGTGGAGAAAGCGAGGGCAGCCGAGGCAGCTCGGGAAGCCGCCTTAAATCGCCTGAAGGATGCGGAAACGCGCAAGCAGAACATCTCGGAAACAAAGGAGATCCATGATCGCCACAAGACGGAGATGATTGACCACTTCAAGGTCGACTCCCTCGGCGAGGTAGATACGAAGTTGCGTGACCTCGAAAGGAGGCACGAGCTTCAGGATCAGGCGACAACTGCGGAGCAAGACATACTGGATGCCCTTGGTGAGGCGTCTATCGAAATGGCGGAGGAAGTCCTCGACAATCTGGATCGGAATTTGGTTGAGACCGAGATTGCGCAGTTAGAGGGGCGCTTTGAAGATCAAGACAAGCGCTCGCACGAGTTGTTCAGTGAGCGTAGTAAAGCATCAGATCGCCTTGAAGCCGTCGGGGGAGACGACGCGGTTGCAAGAATTGATGAAAGGCGCCGGACAACGCTGCTTGAGATTGAGGAGGGAGCGGAGCGTTATCTGCGCTTGAGGCTGGGTGTTGTGGCAGCAGAGCAGGCGCTGCGGATTTATCGCGATCAGCATCGAAGCTCCATGATGACTCGCGCCTCTGAAGCTTTCAAGACAATCAGCCGCGATGCATACAAGGGACTGACGACTCAGCCTGACAAGGATAGCGAAGTTCTCGTCGCAATTGGTGCCAACGACAGCTCCAAGATTGCGTCGGAATTGTCGAAAGGGACGCGTTTTCAATTGTACCTGGCACTTCGGGTTGCTGGCTACCGGGAATTCGCTCAGTCGCGGCAGCCTGTTCCTTTCATAGCAGACGATATCATGGAAACCTTCGACGATTTCCGGGCGGAAGAGGCTTTCAAGTTACTGGCAGAAATGGCGGGAGTTGGACAGGTCATCTACCTCACTCACCACCGACATCTTTGCGACATCGCACGAACTGTTTGTCCCGAGGTTCAGGTGCATGAGCTTTCCATCAATTAACAGCAGATTATGTGCCCGCTTCAAAGATTATCTCGAAACATCTACGTATCCAGGATGAAGATGGGGACGGTAGCATTGTCCTGAAACATTACTATGAACGGATCGCGCTGTTACGTGATGAGCGAGCGTAATGGTGATGCAGATGCGCAGTGTATACTGGATGCGATGGATGAATGGGTGCAGTTTGACAACAAAAGGCATCGATCTGCGTTCCACTCACGTTCCACAAAAGGGACGATCGGAGACCATGATAAACGGGGAATTTAACAGAAACAAAAATCTGAAAAACGGTGTCTAACGTTGACTATAGTGGTTTTTGATGCCTGTAAAAATGGTACCGAGGAGAGGATTTGAGATTACTATGCCAGACGATTTAAAAACTGCAAAATCATCTCTTGCTAAGATCCATCAAGACATGGATGTGCTCAGTCGTCTGGGCAAGCCGTCCTACCTGGGGGTGATCGAGCAGTTGGAACGCACGATGGAACCTATCCGTCGTCAGCAGTTGGAAATCAGTCGCGCCCTCGAAATGTCTGGAGCAGCAGCCCGGGTAAAGGAGATCGCCAGTGCCAATCAACACTGGCAGGAAGTGATCAAGCAGGCCACCGCATCGAGCCGCATTGCCGAGAGTCTGCATGCCGCTCATCGATCCTGGCTCGACCAGTTGAAACCTCTTCAACAGGAATTTTTCCAACTTTCCCAGCTTCAGGCATCCGCCAAGTTGGCCCTGTGCGATACCTCTCTGCAACTGACCACCACGGAACGGCTCATGGCGGGCATCGACTTCGAGGCCATAAGGAGTCGTTTCCAAATCGAGATGCCAGTCATCTCGGGGCTGGAGAGCTCAATAGCCCACGTAGCGGCATCTTATGGAGGTTTGGCCGAATCATTGCGGGAGATCTCGGACATCACGCGCCTACCTGCCTTCGTTTTGCCTGGGGCCACCCGTGAAATCTACACCACCAGCTTCGCGCTCGAGAGCCTTCGCCCTTGGGATGAACGTGATGAGGAAGATGCCGAAACGGAAATTCAGCTTGTCGCTGAGGCGGAGTTGGAAACATCGGGCTGCATCGCTCTCCTGCAGCAGGTCGATCCAGGACTCGCTCGGCCGTACATCGGTGCTCGGGACGCCCTGCATGGAAACAATGCTGACCGGGCAAGGCACATACTGAGCTCGCTCAAAGAGCTGTGGAACCATCTGCTCAGACGATTGGCTCCCGACGAGTCCGTTGCCGTATGGATTCCGGGGATTCCCAATCAGAAGGACCTGTTACATGAGGGCAAGCCAACCCGTCGAGCCAGGGTACTGTATGTCTGTCGGGAGCTGAACAACGATCCGCTGACCGACTTCTTGATGCACGACACTCGGGCACTGGTGAAGCTGATCGAGTTGTTCAATCGGGTTCACGAATTGGAGACTGAGCTGACCGATGAGCAGCTCAGGGCCATTCTCCTCAAGACCGATTCGTGGTTGATGTACATCCTGCAGATTTGGGCAGGGGGAGATGGCAAATAGTCCAGCGGCCTTGTTACGCAAGCATCATGAGCAAGATGGATGGCCTGCCCGGGAATCGCTCTGAGCATGTCGGTTTCGTCGTCGAGAATGACTGAAACCTCTTTAAGCGGCGTCGGTAGAGATACTGTAAAATAGGCAGGGCGGAGCATCTCCACGGAGTTGGACGTTCTTTGCCCCGATCTGCTTGGTTCCCGGACCTTTTAGATAGATCATTAGGCAAGAAATGAAATTATTTTTAAGGAATTTCTGAGCATGGTATTTTTCATGGTATTATCAATTAACGGGAAAATAAGCCTTTGAAAAGAAAAGATAAAAAAGGCTTATTTACAATCGAGTGGGAGTAGGAAGGTTTCGTAACACATTGAAAAACAATAATAAAACAACTCATATTGATAATATAATCTGCATCATCAATGGCATTTTTCATGGTATTTCTTGCGTGTAGCAAGGCAGAAAACATCGATACCATGCAAGGAAAATTGATGCTGGCATGGTATCAGAGAGCTTGAACAACTCGCGCTCTGGAGCATTCCGGGAACTAGCTATACCAGTACAGCTTCAAATTGCTTTGCCTTATCCGTGCTGGCTGATTCACCCGAGAATAAGATGGTATAGCTCATTGCCTTGTAGCTTTTTTCGCATTTATTGAACATGCGTTGGAGCGTGGGGAGGCCGCAGGCAACGTAATCGTGAATCGTCACTTGCGTTTTACCGTCTGATTCCCGGTGATTTCTTCCCGCATACTGAGCCAGCGAGCCTTTCCAGGCGATGGGCATGGCAAGAAACAGTGTATCCAGCCTGGGCAGGTCAAAACTCTCTCTCACATGCTTTCCGGTGGCGACCACAACCTGCGCCGAATGCAAATGCTCTTCAACTCGCTTGCGTTCAGCGACTTTCAAAAGGGCAGCATCACGATTACATCACTAATCTCTTGACATTACGTAGTAGTAACCTATTCTTATTTAGTATTCACCCCTGCTGTGGAATAAGCGATGGAAATTGAGGAGGCTGAGGTCGAACGCCGCTTTGAACAATTCAAGGAGGCTGCTCGGAGTGCGGGAGTGAAACTGACCCATCAACGGCTTGAGATTTTTCGTGCTGTTGCGTCCAGTGAGGAGCATCCCGGTGCTGAGGATATATACCAGACGGTACGGGAAAGTATGCCAACCATATCCTTGGACACTGTCTATCGTACCTTGTGGCTATTTATCGACCTCGGATTGTTAAAAAAATTTGGGCAACGTGAGGAAAGGGCTCGTTTCGATGCAAACCTGGCACACCACCACCACTACCGTTGCGTGAAGTGCGGAATGATTCGGGATTTCGAGAGCGCCGAACTTAACGATCTGCCCATTCCTGCCTCTGTAAACCGTTTTGGTGACATCGTCAGTGCGCAGGTCGAAGTACAAGGCATCTGCGCAGACTGTGCCCAAAAATCCAACGATGTCCAAATGACCTCAGATTCCCGCACTGAGGAGAGAGACAAAATAGACTGATCGGTCCTCCGCTGGAGCCGCTCTCAACAGATCGAAACAAATTGAACTCTTAAAGGAGAAAAGCTATGAGTGAAGGTAAATGCCCAGTAATGCACGGCGGTGCCACAGAGACTGGTATGTCGAACATGGAATGGTGGCCCAAAGCACTGAACCTCGACATTCTGCATCAACACGATACTAAGACGAATCCGCTGGGAGCGGACTTCAACTATCGTGAAGAAGTCAAGAAACTCGACGTAGACGCGCTCAAGAAAGACCTGCATGCCCTGATGACTGAAAGCCAGGAATGGTGGCCTGCAGACTGGGGGCACTATGGTGGTCTTATGATCCGAATGTCCTGGCATGCAGCCGGTACCTATCGTATCGCTGACGGCCGCGGTGGTGCGGGCACCGGCAACCAGCGCTTTGCCCCCATCAATTCCTGGCCGGATAACGTCAACCTGGACAAGGCGCGGCGTCTGCTCTGGCCGATCAAAAAGAAGTACGGCAACAAGTTAAGTTGGGCTGATTTGATCGCTTATGCGGGTACTATCGCCTATGAATCCATGGGACTGAAGACTTTTGGCTTCGCATTCGGACGTGAAGATATCTGGCATCCGGAAAAAGACACCTATTGGGGTTCTGAGAAGGAGTGGCTGGCGCCCAGTGGTAGTGAAGGCAGTCGTTACTCCGGTGAGCGCGATCTGGAAAACCCTCTCGCTGCGGTAATGATGGGGCTGATCTATGTCAACCCGGAAGGTGTTGACGGTAATCCTGATCCGCTGAAAACGGCGCATGATGTACGTGTAACCTTTGAACGCATGGCGATGAACGACGAGGAAACGGTTGCACTGACCGCTGGTGGCCATACGGTGGGCAAATGCCATGGTAACGGCGATGCCGAGCTGCTCGGTCCGGCTCCCGAGGGTGCAGAGATTGAAGACCAGGGCTTTGGCTGGCTCAACAAGACCAAGCGTGGCATTGGTCGCGATACCGTGTCCAGTGGCCTTGAAGGTGCATGGACGACTCATCCGACCCAGTGGGACAACGGGTACTTTTCCCTTCTGCTCAACTATGAGTGGGAGTTAAAGAAGAGCCCCGCCGGCGCGTGGCAGTGGGAACCGATTAACATCAAGGAAGAAGACAAACCTGTCGATGTTGAAGACCTATCGACCCGCTACAACCCGATCATGACTGATGCCGACATGGCCATGAAGATGGACCCGGAATACCGCAAGATTTCCGAACAGTTCTACAATGATCCTGAATACTTCTCTGAAGTATTTGCGCGGGCATGGTTCAAACTGACGCACCGTGATATGGGACCAAAGGCACGTTACATTGGTCCCGATGTGCCGCAGGAAGAACTGATCTGGCAAGACCCCGTGCCTGCTGGCAGCACTGACTACGATATACAGGCTGTAAAGGACAAAATTGCAGCCAGTGGTCTGAACGTCAGCGAAATGGTCTCCACTGCCTGGGACAGTGCCAGAACTTTCCGTGGTTCAGACAAGCGCGGCGGCGCAAACGGGGCGCGTATCCGCCTTGCCCCACAAAAAGACTGGGAAGGCAACGAGCCAGAGCGTTTATCCAAAGTGCTGGGAGTCCTGGAAAACATAGCAACCGAAAGCGGTGCAAGCGTGGCTGATGTCATTGTGCTGGCAGGTAACCTCGGTGTCGAACAAGCCGCCAAGGCAGCAGGCGTTGATGTTACCGTTCCTTTCTCACCTGGACGTGGGGATGCAACAGATGAAATGACCGATGCTGCTTCTTTTGAGATGCTAGAGCCTATCCATGACGGTTATCGCAACTGGCTTAAGAAGGACTATGTCGTCAGCGCTGAAGAACTGATGCTGGACCGCACACAACTGATGGGACTGACTGCCCATGAGATGACGGTACTGGTTGGTGGCATGCGCGTGCTTGGTGCAAATCATGGTGACAGTAACCATGGTGTGTTCACCAATCGTGAAGGCGCACTGACAAACGACTTTTTCGTCAACTTGACCGATATGGGCAACACCTGGAACCCTGTGGGCGACAACCTGTATGAGATCCGTGATCGCAAGACTGATGCAGTCAAGTGGACCGCAACGAGGGTGGACCTTGTGTTCGGTTCCAATTCGATCCTTCGTGCATATGCCGAAGTCTATGCTCAGGATGACAACAAAGAGAAGTTTGTTAACGACTTCGTGACGGCATGGACTAAGGTGATGAATGCTGATCGCTTCGATCTTGCGTAAGCTAGAAGCCTAAGTACTAATAAGATGGCGTTTCGGATCTTCCGGAACGCTATCTTTATTAGGTATATCTGATGCCAGAATTCGGTAATTTTTTTACTATTTTTTTGAGTGGCCAACATGAATGGATACGTAATTAACATCGAGAAAGAAACCCTTGAAAACGAAAACTATCGTAAGGTGTTATACACAGCAAAAAACAGTCAGCTGGTTCTCATGACAATTCAGCCGGGAGATGAGATTGGACTAGAGACGCACGATCTCGATCAGTTCATCCGTATTGAGGCTGGAAAGGCGAGTGTTTATATGGATGACGTCGAACACAAGATTGAAGACGACTGGGCTGTCGTTATCCCTTCAGGAACAAAGCACAATGTCGTGAACACGGGTGATGAACCACTGCGTCTATACTCAATATATTCACCTCCTGAGCACAAAGACGGTACGGTGCATGCAACCAAAGCTGACGACAAGGAAGAGCATTTTGATGGTGTAACAACTGAGTGACACTAAAGCATCAGGAGTCGCACATTTACCATGTTTTTCCCGTTTCTAAGGATTGCACTTATCTCTCAAAACCTGGCAGAGAGGAATGTGCGGTAATCCATTAACTGCAGGAGCAGGAGGGCATACACCTGCAAATCAAAGCCCGGAAGGTGGCCTAGGGAGCGGTGTGACAGCTTTCAATCGGCAATTTTTCGAGCATTTTGAAGGATTTTCTGAGCATGGTATTTTTCATGGTATTAGCAATTAGCAGGAAAATAAGCCATTGAATATAAAAGATAAAAATGGCTTATTTACAATCGAGTGGGAGTAGCCGGTACTGGGAGGCAGTGGCTGGCACTAGCAGGCAGCAGCAGGTATTAAGATCCAAGCGTTATTTGCGGCGAATCGAGAGTGGACTCGATTTTCCCAGAATTCGTACTAACGATTCGTTTGCTGCTGAAGTAACGAGGATTAATCCCCGCAGTTAGGTCTGGTGTCGTTGGTTAATTCTGTAGCCAGTTCTCCACTTTCAGTCCCGGGACCCGTGAGAATTCGCCGATATTGGCGGTTACAATTGTAAGGTCATTTGCGAGAGCATGTGCAGCAATCAGTAGATCGTTTGGCCCGATGAGTGTTCCCTCGCGTGTGAGGTGATGGCGTAATGCTGCGTACTGATGATCGGCGGGTGTTTCCAGTGGCAGGATTTCCAGTGCCGATAGGATCATGTCAATGCGTTCTTCCAGTTTTGCAGAGTTTGACTTGATCGCACCATAGCGGAGTTCAGCGGAGACAATGACGCTGGTGCAGACGGTATCCTCGCCTGCCTTTGTGATGTGTGCTGCTACCACGCCTTGCGGATGGCGGACCAGATCGGACAGGATGTTGGTATCCAGTAAATACGCGAGCGATCCACTCATAGCGTTACATCATCCAGGGGAGGCAAGTCATCATCGATATCGGGGAAGGGTTCAGTCAGGGGGGGCAGGGAGGCTAGCAGCGCCAGCAGCCTGCCTTTACGGATCGGCTCCACGATCAGTCGGTCACCCTCCTTGTGGATGAGTGCTTCCTCGCCTTCCAGCTCAAACTCGCGAGGGATGCGTAGTGCCTGGTTGCGCCCGTTGCGAAAGAGTCGTACATGGCGTTCAGTAGATGACATTAGAGTATCCTCTGGTTCAAATGGCATATGCCAAAACATATGCCAATAGGTCTGGTAAGTCAACCAGGCTGGCTGTGCAACGTGAAAGCGTTCTCGTGGTAATTTACAAGGCGATTAGCAGCGATTCTGAGCATGGTGTTGTTCATGGCATTACCGCGTGCGCCAACTACTAAGCCATTGTTTTAATAAAAAAACTGCTCGTTTACAACCGAGTGGGGGTGACCGGAACTGGCTGGCAATGTCTGGCGCTCGCTGGCATCACAGCTGAGGCTTCAAGATTCCGCAGTTGAGCGATAGGCTGTTAAAACACAGAATCGCAAGGACGCGGATCATGCCCCACGCTGCGGCGGCCAGGATGGCCAGCCGGGACGAGTATGCGGGTCATTACCTGCACTACCGTCCCGAGCACGGGTTGATTCCGGGCATCCTGCCCTCCACCCCTTCGGGGCCAGCCCTCGGCTGTTCAAATACGCCCCCGCCATCCTCCGTTGCCCGCCGAACGCCTGTACGATGTGCAAAGCATCTTGAACGCACGGCAAATCAGTCCCGTCCGCATGCCAATACACTGACCTTGTCATATCAACAAATACACGAGGACAGTATTATGAATTCAGCAACACAGCACTTGATCATCGGTTCTACCGGTAAGACCGGTACACGCGTTATGACGGGTTTGAAGGCGCTTGGTTTCAAACCCAAAGGTGCGAGCCGCAACGGCGAAGTGCATTTCGACTGGGATGATCCGACAAGCTGGTCAGCAGCGCTCAATGGCATCGATGTGGTTTACCTGACGTACTACCCTGACCTGGCTATACCCAAAGCACCTGAAGATATCTCCAGGTTCTGCGCCCTGGCAAAGAAGAAGGGTGTCAAACACATTACTTTGCTTTCCGGTCGCAGTGAACCTGCAGCCCAGGTATGTGAAAACATCATCATACAATCAGGTATCAGCTGGACGGTCGTTCGCGCCTCCTGGTTCGACCAGAACTTCAGCGAGGGTCTGTTTCGCCAGTTCATCATGGATGGCAACATCGCCCTGCCTGTCACAGATATTACTGAGCCGTTCATTGATATCGACGATATCGCTGAAGTTGTTATCGCGTCGCTGACCGACGACAGGCACAGTGGGCAGCTGTATGAAGTTACCGGGCCCCAATTGATCAGCTTTGCCGATATCGCCGCCAGATTCAGCAAGCACCTGAACAGGAAGGTTAACTTCGAGTCGATCAGTATCGCCGAGTTTGAGTCTCGACTGGTTAGGGATGGTGTGCCGCAGGGTGTTATCGAAACACTGACCTATTTGTTCGACGAGGTGCTCGACGGTCGCAGTGAATCGACCACCGACGGTGTAGAGCGTGCGCTAGGTCGCCCTGCAACGAGCTTCGATGAATATATTCAAAAAAATATGCAGTTCTTCACCGAGGCGGCCTGATCATGGGTATTCAAATCCTGCAATTCATCGAGTCATTGATCCAGCTCTCGATGATAATCATGGTCGGGCTGTATTTCATATTCTCGAATACTGTCATGGCATCACTCGGCAAGTTTGAATCAGGTGCAGATGTCATGGTCGAGATCAATAAGGTCATTCTCAACCCGGTGTTCATGGTGGTGTTCTGGATATCCGGGCTGGGCTCTCTGTATCTCGTGATCGTTGCCGAGGGTTTGTTGTTCATCAGTGGCCTCGTGTTCCTGGTGGGGACGACCCTGGTGACCATGGTCAGAAATGTGCCGTTGAATAACCAGCTGCAAGATGCGGGCGTGGAGCGTGAGCAGGTCTGGCAGCGCTACCTCGACAAGTGGGTGTTCTGGAATCATGTGCGGACAGTGGCTGCAACAAGCTCGGGATTGCTGCTGGTTGTCTGAGCCTTGAACATTGGATGCAATGATATAAAAACCCGGCAAAAACCCGGTTTTATCCGGATAGAGAGGATAAACGGTTCGCCATTTGAATACAAAGCGGGTTATAGTTTTTTCGCGCAATCAGACGCACAAGAGGCCAGGCATGTCGTTTGATTACAAAAAAAGGGCAGCTACACAGATCGCAGATCATCCTGTTGGCAAGCTGCTCGACAGCTTGAGAATGGAAAGCGCGTTTTACACCCGCTCGAGGCTGACGCGTCCCTGGGGCATTGCCATGCCCCCGATGCCTAACTGCATGATGTATCACATCGTGCTCGAGGGTACGGCAGAGTTTCGCGTGGAGGATTCTGTGTTCAGCCTGGAAGAGGGCGGCTTCGTGCTGTTCCCCGGGGGTGAAGGGCATGTCTTGTCCGATGGTGAATGCAAAACCATAACACCGCTAACCGAGTTGCCCATCGAAAGCGTCACCGAGCGCTACGAAACGCTGGATTTCGGTGGTGGTGGTGAGGCCGGCAGGATGGTGTGTGGCGCCATGTTATTCCAGCACCCACTTGCGATCAAACTGCTCGGGATCCTGCCGCCCTTTATCAAGATCCATCCCGATTCAGAGGATTCCGTCAGCATTGTTACCAGCGTAGCAGAGCTGCTCAAGTCGGAGTCGCAGTCGGTCTCGGTGGGTGCAGAAGCGGTCATTTCCCGGCTCGCCGATATACTCGTGATAGCCGCCATGCGTCAGTACCTGTCCGGGCTGGACGATTCACAAACCGGCTGGCTGACTGCGCTCGAGGATGACCGTATCGGGAAATCACTCAAGCTGATACACGATCAATCCGACAAGCACTGGTCGCTGGAAGAGCTGGCAGCCGCTGTTGGCATGTCCAGAACCAGCTTCGCCACGCAATTCAAGAAACTGGTCGGCAATACACCCATGGACTACCTGACCGAGTGGCGTATGTCGCTGGCGTATTCCAGTCTGCAACTGACGAAAGACACGGTGCTTTCCATCGCATTGGATATTGGCTACCAGTCAGAAGCGGCCTTCTCACGCGCCTTCAAAAAAGTCATCGGCAAGAGCCCGTTGGAAGTCAGGAAAGACTACCAGGCGTTAAATGAATCTGCTCATTCGGGAGCTGAGAGGAGCTGAGAGAGCTGAGTAAGAGCTGAGGGTCAGGTCTAACATTCCAACATCTGGCTAAGGAGCTTTGGGTTTTGTATAGTCGGATGTGTTGCCTGGATGGCGATGAACCAGCTACCAATATGCCTTCGGCAAGGCCGCGCCACCTGCCTGGCTTGAACAAGATTGGCTACTCGCGCAGTTTGGCACCCAGCGCTCGGAGTCGGTGGCGGCCTATCGACGTTTCGTTGCGGAAGGCCTTGCTGCAGGCGACCCGTTTGACAATATGGAAGCGCAGCTATTTCTCGGCGATGCCTCCTTTGTCAGGCGATTACGGGGCATGCAAAAAAGCGAGTCATTGTCAGAGATCTCCCCGGCACACCGGCGGGCCTTGGCGCTCTCGTTGGAAGAGTATTCGCAGCAATCGAAAAGCCGTGATGAAGCGATGGCCTGCGCCTACCTCTCTGGTGCTTATAAGATGAAAGAGATCGCTGATCACTTTGGCGTTCACTACATGACAGCACGCAGAGCCGTGAGACGCATGATCGGCATGTGTGAATGTGAGACCTGACCCTATCCCTATCTGCTCTGTGCGACGGCCTGCTCAAGGTGTGTCATCAGGCGCTCAGCGCGATCGAGCAGTTCCTCGATGGCATGCGGCGATTCGAACTCATGCTCGGGATGGAAGGCCAGCAACATGCTGTCGCGGATTTCCAAGTAGAAACCCATGTTGGCCAGCAGTTCACGCGCCACCTCGCCCTGCAGCAGACTGCGTATGTGCGTGGTGTCTTCGGCATAGACGCGACAGGCCGTACGAAAACGTGCATCCAGGCCACAGCCCTCCGCCTCGCGGTATTCCGCCAGAAGATAACGCTCCAGGTACTGCCCCGGTGTAATGGCGAGGCTGGGCAGTTCCATGGCGCGGCCGTCATTGTGACGCAGCATCACCAGGGTGTGGCGATGTTCCACGTAGTATTCAGGCGCGGCGGTGTGGCTGTAATCGAAGATCTTCACATGGAAGCCGTGGCGCGCGCCCGTCATGACATTCCATTCCTGGCGATTGGCGCCGCGCCGCAGGTAGACGAAGTCATGATGGTTGAGGGTGGCCACGGTTGCAGGCGCGAACTTGAGATCCAGGCGTTCCGCCAGCCGAGCCATCTCGTCCTCCCGGGCCGTGTGCCGGGCCTGCTCGCGAACCAGGCGCATGTCCTGCATGCGGGTGGCGAAGGGATGGGGCGAAAAGGGATGGAATCGGTCCAGCCCCTCGATGCGGAAGGGACGGTCAGCCTGCACCGATTCCTCGCGCAACTGGTGCAGGTATTCCATGGTAGTGCGGTCGACGATATGCCCCGATTCGCTGAGTGCGAGGGTGATGCCCGTCTGTGGTGGCACCCGTGCCAAGGCGCGGTCCAGGGGCAGCAGGTTGAAGCCGGTCAGCGAGGTGAGCGAGAAATGCATCTGGCGATGTCCCTGCTCCTCCAGTTCCTTGGCCTGGATCACGGGGCTTCGGAACATGTCCGCCACCGCCCGGGCGGCCGTGAGGAAAAACTGCCGGGCCGAGATACGCCCGGTGAGCACCATGCGGATGGAGGGTGTCAGCAGGTAAACATGGATGACCAACTGGGCCGCCACGCCGGTGAGGATCCCCATCAGCAAGTCAGTGGCCAGCACAGCCAGTATGGTGATCAGGAAGACCAGCAATTGGTCGCGGCCGATCGATGCCACCTTGGAAAATACCTTCACCTCGCACAGGCGCCAACCGACGTACACGATCACGGCGCCGATAGCGGCGAGCGGAATGCGGCTGATCAGCTCTTTCGCAAAGAACAGGAAGACGATCAGGAACATGGCGTTGAAGAAATTGGCCCAGAGGGTGCGTCCGCCGGCATCGATGTTGGCACGGCTCTTGATGCCACCGGGGATGATGGTGAGCCCGCCGGCCAGACTGGAAAACAGATTGGATATCCCCATGGCACGCAGGGTGACGTTCGGCCGGGACTTGCGGCGGTAGGGATCGATCTTGTCCACCGCGCTGATGGTGGCCAGGGATTCGATGCTGTCGATCAGGGTCAGCGTGATGACCACTACGATGATGCTCACCCACAGGTCGGGCTTAGACAGCACCACGTCGAAGGCCGGCAGGGTAATGCCGCCATCGAGGATTTTGTCAGGCATGGCGATGAGGTAGGCAGCATCGAGTCCGAACAGATAACCCAGCAGGATGCCCACGGCACACACCGATAAAGGCGGCGGAATGCGCCGCATCCAGGCACGGCGTGTTCGGTTGAGGTAGAACATCAGGAACAAGCACAAGGTGCCGATGACCAGCACGTCCGCTTCCACGCGCTGTAAGCTTTCAGGTAGCCTGGCGATGGACACGAGCATGGATTTTGCGGGCGACGCGAAATCGCCCAGCAAGGCCGGGATCTGCTTGATGATAATCATGATGCCGATGGCGGCCAGCATGGCCTCCACCACCGTGACGGGCAGGAACATCGCCACCAGCTTCCCGGCGCGCAGCCAGCTCAGCAGGATCATTACCACACCGGTGAGGAAGATCGCCACCAGCACCAGGGGATAGCCCGCGGCCAGGTCGCCATCGCCGAGCAGCAGCATACCGGCCAATAGGGCAGGGGCCAGGCCGGCGGCGGGACCGCTGATGGTGACGTAGGCACCACCGAGGAAGGGAAACACCAGGCCGGCGATGATGGACGAGATGAGGCCGGTGACCGGCGGTGCGCCTGATGCGACCGCGATACCCAGGGAAAGTGGCAACGAGACCAGGGCGACTTGCAGCCCCGCCAAGAGGTCGTAGCGCCAGTGGCGCAACCCGGGTACTCCGTTCCGCGGTTTTTCCTCAGGTTTCAAGCATGATCCTTCGCATTTGTATAGGGGAACATAAACAAGGCTTCGCGGTGGCGTCAAGACTGAAGATGGATAATGTATCCGTCACAGGGGTATTGCCCCTAATTTCACCGAGGATATTCAGGCTTCCTGGGCATGCTTCTGTTCCGCGTAGCGATAATGCGGTTGCCTTGGTGCCAATAGGCGTCAACACCCGGGTAGGAACTGGCAATCAATGGGTATGCTTATATGGCAGGAAGCATACTGGTTATCGGTCCGGACGATGAATGACAGCGTAAAAAACTGATGCCAGACTCGTCACGACCTTCCCCAGCCATCTGCAATCACCCTTGCGGGGTATCTCACGCGTGGTCTACGGCATTGGCGTGATTCAGGAGTATAATTACGCCATACTCGGCAACAATTCATGATCAAGTAAACGGGACGCGCGCACGGAGAGGCCCTGTGAATGCCTAAGAAATATAAAAAATTGTTGAAGCGGATCAAGAGGCTGGAGAAGCGGCTGACCCACCTGGAAGCTGCAGGGCAAGAGCTGTCCCGGAAACTCAAGCGGCGCGGGATCAGCGCAACCCCGGTCGAAGTGGCGCTGGCGTATGCCAACCAGAAACTGGGTTACGACTTGTGCGAGCAGGTACCGGGGTTCGAAACACGCTACGCGAACCTGCAATCGCTCATCAGCATGCACGGCGAACGCGAACGGCGGCACATGCCCGTAATCCATTGGCGCGAGGTGAAGAGGCTGCAACGTGCGTTGCTTGATGGGCACCTGGATATTCATCCACCACACAATGAGCACATCGTAAGTCTGACGGGAAGGCACCCCACACAATTCGACCACCAGGCGCTTGCTGAGCGGTGGCGAACTTCGGGACTGCGCAACGGCGCCCGGCACGACGACAAGGTCAAAGCCGAGCTCGTGAGGGTTGCGGTGAGCGAGCTGACGCCCATACAGGCCGAAATCTTTTTCAAAAAAGTGATCAAGAAATACCGCAAGCATGGGCTGCCCGGGCGGGGCAGCGTGATACATGAAAAGCCACTGGTGATATCAGGGGACAACGATATCATCGATGGTCACCATCGATTCGCCGCGTTTTATCTGGTTGATCCCGACATCGAGGTTGTGGCCTTGCGCGTTGATATCAGGGCCGATCGCCTGTTACGCATCAGCCGGGCTTACGGAGAGTCGCTCGTGAAGTAGCCGTCACACTGCACCGGACTTTCGACTCAATGCCTGGCATCACCGGCGCGGAACCGCTATGGTGGTATTGGAAACACTGTACGTGTGCAGTCTTTGCGTGTTCCCCCGCTGCAAAGTAGACTTGGGTTTTACGAACCGCACATCACGAGGTGTAAAATGTTTCATCCGATAGAAATTCCGTTTGGCTGTGTCATGTTGTTCAACGTTGTGGATCTCAAAGAGGGCGTCACCGTCGAAGACGTCGAGGGGGCTCTCGGCGAAATGTGCAATGTCGTGAAGAACAAGTACGGGGACGAGCGCGGCGGTTTCATCGCCGGTCAGGTCTACCGAAATTCCGGTTTCGTCTCGAAAGAAGGAACCGTCGGGGTCGATGACAGCAGCAAGGCCAAGCGGGTGCAACAGAACATGGGTGACATTGTCATCGTGACGTTCTGGCAGTCATTCGATCAACACGAAAAGTCACACGCGGACAAGAAGTTCAAGGAAAAATTTTCTGCCCTTGCGGAATTCTGCAACGATACCTACGAGGTGGGTTACGAAATGTTGTGGCAGGGCGTACCCGAGGACGAATAGTCCGGCCGGCAAACGGAAAAACCGCAAAAGACATCCCACGAGCGGTTGCCGGCAATAACCGAGCCGAATGGTGTCAATGATTCTGCAACGGATTCCCGCCGTGAGCTGCGCGATGCCCATCCACTGGATGCATTTTACACCATGGATCAAAAGTCTGGTTTCGGCGTAACGCTGAGTGCTACCATCAACGGCGACTCCCCAGAAATGATGCCTTACTGTGCCCACTACGAAAGATGAACTGACAGGCTTGCTCGACAGGAAGGCATTCCTGAAGCTTTTGTCCGGTCAGGTCGAGGATTCGAATACCTATAAATCCAAATTGGCGTTGTTGATCGTCGATATCAACCGCTTTTTCAGAATCAACAACATCTTCGGGTACCCCGCGGGGGATGAGATTCTGAAGAAGGTCGCACTGTTGCTCGACAACGTGATCCGCGATCAGGACTTCGTCGCACGTATCGGTGACAACCGCTTCGCCCTGATCCTGGATGGGGTCATGAATGTGGGGCATGCCGAGCTTGCCGCCCATAAGATCCTGCGTCTGTTGCAAGCGCCCTTCGTGCTCGGGGAACAGAAGATCCACGTCGATGTCACGATCGGCATTAGCCTGTGTCCGTTGCATGCGTCGAACCCGATGTTCCTGCTCAAGGAATGCGAATCCGTCCTGCATGGTGCCAAGGAAAAGAACCAGAAAATCGGTGTTTCGCAAACGCTCGAAGACGAAATACTGTCCGAGCACTGGGATATCGAGCTGGCGCTTGATGACGCCTTGAATAACGACGAGTTCCTGATTTATTACCAGCCTAAGATCGCGCTCGACTCCGGTGGCGTGGTCGGTGTCGAGGCACTGTTGCGTTGGAATCATTCGAGTCGCGGTTTTATACCGCCGAATTTCTTCATCCCAATTGCGGAACGTATGGGGCACATAAAGCCCATTACCAACTGGATCTTCAACACCGCACTGCGGCAAGGGGCGGAATGGACGGAGAAATGGGGGCCCTTGTCGATTTCGGTCAATATCCCGCCCGATTTCATCCTCATGCCGGACCTGAAAGGCATTCTCTCCAATGCACTCAGCCTGTGGGGCAGCGACAATATCCTGCTTACGCTGGAAATCGTGGAACGTTCCCTGGTGATCGAGCCGGAGAAGAGCATGGCCATCATGAACGAATTGAGAGACATGGATATCAGCATCTCGATAGATGACTTCGGGACGGGTTATTCCTCGCTATCCTATTTCGAGAAGCTGCCCGTGGATGAATTGAAGATCGACCAGTCATTCGTTGCGAATGTGGTTGAAAGCAAGTCCAGTCAGGATCTCGTACGGCTGATCGTCGAACTCGCCCATGCCTTCGACATGGAGGTGGTTGCAGAAGGCGTGGAAGATGCGGCAGTGGCGCAATACCTGAAAAAATTGAAATGCGATATCGCGCAAGGCTATTACTTTGCCCGGCCGATGCCACATGAGCAATTGAAGGACTGGCTTGAGAGCTACGCCGGCGCGAAGTATTGAATCTACAGGAACAACTGGTCCATTTTGATGCCGTATGCGGCATGCGGCAGGGCCCTGGCGATCTTTATGTCCGGCCGGTCCCCTTCGGAGAGATTCAGCGTCTGGAATTCGGGCAGGGGATGTTTGTCTTTGTCGAGGATCAGCATCACCGTCGGGAATAGCCGCTTGAGGTCGTTTACTTCCACCACGATGCCCACTTCGCCGCTTTCGAATTCAACCAGCGAACCGGTCGGATAGAGCCCGACCGTCTGAATGAACTGTTCGACCAGTTCCGCCTGGAAACAGGTCCCGCGACAGAGATACAGTTCGTTGATCGCTTCGTGCGGGGTGTAAATTTTATCGGTATGCGGTCGTTTGGTGGTCATTGCGTCATAACTGTCGACAATTCCGGCGATGCGACCGTAAATCGGAATCTCCTCGTTGCGCAAGCCTTCTGGATAACCGGAACCGTCGGCGCGCTCATGGTGGGTTGCCACCATCCGCATAACCTCCGGATGGATTGCTTTGGTGGCGGCAAGTATCCGCAGGCTGTGATCCACATGTTGATGGATAAGCGTGTTTTCCTCGACTGAGATGACTTCGCGTTTATGCAGCAGAGAAGTAGGCAGTTTTACCTTTCCGACATCCAGCAACATGCCCCCCAGGGCAAGATTGACAATCTCGCTGCGTTCCAGCCCCAGGTGGCGGCCGAACTGCGCGCACCAGACTGAAGTTCCCAACGAGTGCGCATAGGCGTATTCATCGGCCTTTTCCAGTTGTAGGAGCAGCGAAAAGGCGGATGGATTGCGCAGGATGCTATTGACTGTCGCCTCGACACCTTGTTTCACGGTGACGATGTCCAGAGATTTCCCCTTGCGCAGGTCGTTCATGACCTTCTTCAGGTTTCTGTCGAGTTGTTCCTTGATTTCTCTGGCATGGCCGTGTTCCTGCTCCAGCGTGATCTTGATTTCGTAAAAACATTTTTGCAGTTTCGCGTATTCATCGTCGCGATTTTTGTAATTTACGGTCACTGCCTCCGGCGTCGTCGCCTTCAATTTGAAATCGTTGCGCCCGCCGGTGATCCAGAATTCCGGCGGTGGAGAGGGGCCCTTGGAGGTGTCGATATAGACATAGCTGGCATAGCGGCGCATCAACTCGATGTCATCGGCCGATTCGATCTTGACACCCTCGATAGGAAACGGTGTTTCCAGCCATGGCCGATCCAGGCGGGTCACGTACATGCCGATTATCAAGCCATCGATGCTGGTTTTGAGTTCGTACTCGTTCATGTCGCCAAATATGTGAGGTGCCTGTTGCTTGCCCTGTGAATGGCGAATGCCCGGGAGCCGGGCCGCTGCCCTCAAGCTATCGGCCATTCCTCATCAGTTAAGAGGTTTGATTATATTTGGCATTATAATCAACAAAATAGCAACGGTAGAATGTAAATAAATCAAGGCAGGTCGAAGGTGGCAGGTATGCCCTGCCAGGATACTGTCCAGCTGGTGCGGGATGAGATTGATGCTGTGGCCGGTGAGGCGGTCTTGCGGGAGATTATACCTGCGGTTGCGCTCGGAGCAGTTGCCGCCTGTTGCACGGTCAGCATAAAGGCCATGGCTGATTCAGGACAATCAGGTTTCAAGCCTCGCCCATCCGAATATTGACAGGGCTGACAGCATGGTCTTTAGTTACGAGTGTCGCTGCACATGATTTCAGTGTCTGGAGGGGTAATGACAACACGTATCCATCGTTTCATCACTGGAACGGGCGTACTGCTGCTCGGCGTGGTTTTCAGTGATGCGAGTGCCATGCCCGCCTTCGCCCGCAAGTACGAGATGAGTTGCGCTGCCTGCCATTCTGCCTTCCCCAAGCTGAACCAGTTTGGCGAGCACTTCGCGGCCAACAACATGCGCCTGCCCAACTGGAAGGACGGCACCCTGTCGGGCGGCGACGAACGCCTGGCGCTGCCAAAGGAACTGCCGCTGGCGGTGCGTGCCCAGGCCTACATGCAGGCGCGCCAGGCAGACAACATCAATCCGCTGGATGGCAGCAGCCGTTCGGCCACCACCGACTTCCAGTCGCCCTATCTCATCAAGCTGCTCTCCAGCGCCCCACTCAGCGATCACATCACCTATTATTTTTACGCCATCTTCGCAGAGAAGGGTGGTAACGGCGAGGTGATCGTGGAGGATGCCTGGTTTCAGCACGACGATATCTTCGGGTCGGGCACCAGCCTGATGCTGGGCCAGTTTCAGATCTCGGACCTGATGTTCCCGCGCGAGGTGAGGCTGCCATTCCAGGACTACATGGCCTACCGTCTGGCCGGCATCACCTATGATCGCGGCGTGCTGTTCGGTCGTGACTTCGGCCCGATCGAGGCCTCGTTCGGCCTGGTCAACGGCAACGGGGTGAGCAGCAGCTTCGATCTCAACAGCCCCGGCCTGAACCGGCCCGACAACATGTTTGACAATGACAACAGCAAGACTGCCTTTGGCCGCCTGGGCATCGATATCGGTCCGATCAATGTCGGCCTGTTCGGCCTGAGCGGTAAACAGCGCAGCGTGACCGGCCCGGCCGGTCTGGAGGAGGGGCTGTACAACCGTGATAAGGAGGTCTGGGGGCTGGACGCCTCGGGCGCCTTCGGACAGAAGCTTCACTGGTACGCCCAGTTACTGCACAATCGTTGGGACCGCTTCATTGACGGCGGTCCGGATCGGGACTATGAATGGTCCGGCGGTTTTGCCGGCATAGACTATATTCCCAACGAGCGCTGGGCCTGGTCCCTGCTATACAACTATGCCGATGCCGACGACTTGGACAATACCGACACCATCTACGAAGGCATCAGCATCAACAGCCTGACTCTGACCTCGTCCTACTATTTCATGCGAAACGTCAAGGGCATCGCGGAATTGAACGTGGACTTGCTGGACAAAGATGAGCAGACCGGTCAGTACTGGACCGGCCATCTCAGTCAGGAGCATTACTTCCTGTTCGGATTCGATGCGGCCTTCTGAGCTGATGCGCCGCGTGGCTGTTGGACTGGTGGCGCTGACTCTCGGCGGTCAGGTGCCGATCGTGACCGCGGTGGAGCGCTTCCGCATCGATTCCGAACCGGATGGCGCCCGGGTATTCACCATAAGCGGCCAGACCGGCACCACGCCTCTGACCCTGTCCGAGCGCGACATCTATCCCAACAGCTATCCGCCGGAAGATGTCGACCTCTATGGCGTGATCATCCTGCGCAAGGACGGCTGTACTGACTACCATCGGCGAGTGACCCGCAGCGATATCGAGCAGGGCATTCTGGCGCGGCTGGACTGTGGGGCGTCTGCGGCAGCCGTTGCACCCGCCGTGCCGGCCCCGGAACCGCCCCTTACCCGTCCGAAGGCTGTACGCCCTTCTGCCGCATCCACACTGGATGCGGCGGCAGAGTCTCCTTCCCAGCGCCGCCTGCGTCAGCTGCGGGTGATTCAGGAACTGCATGACGAGGGACTGCTCAGCGGCGCGGAAGAGCAGAGTATCCGCCGCCGCATCCTGGATGCGGACTGATTCCGCTGGTATCGCTGCTTGCCGCTCACCCTGGCCGGTGGCGCGGTAGAACGACTATGCCCGGGCCCGCCAGCTCGCCGATCAGATGCGCTTCTGATACAGACGACGGATGCCACGCTTCGCGACCGGAAGCATGACATCCGTCCGATGGAAAAGGTCCGGAGCTATTTTTGCAGGTTCTTCTCGATCTCCTGCGCGACCGCTTCGACACTATGGCGGATGCCAGAGACCAGCTTGTCGCTGTCCGCGAACAGGGCATCCTTGTCCTTGAAGTGATAGGTCGTGGGGGCCTCGATGTCGGTGCCCGACATGAGCGGGTTGTGGTAGCCGTACATGAACTTGTCCGAGTACAGCTTTTCACCGGAGCGGCTATCCACCAAGGCCACCAGGATCTGGGAGGCGGGCCGCCAGTGGCGGGAGAACATGGGATGTTCTGTCGCATAGCCGATGCTCTCGATGGCGAGGTCGAGCACGGCATCCGCACCGCCGGTATCCACGCTGCTATAGTCTTCCAGAAGCTTCACTTTCTTCTCGCGCGGGACCTCGATCAAGTTCACCCGGTAGCCGGCCGCGGCCAGGCGTTCGCGCAGAAGGTTCGTGAAATGATCGCCGGCGTCATAGCGGGCCTCCTTGACGATCTGGTCGAGGTTCTTGCCGGCGTTGGCCGAGGAACTGCCGGCCACGGCGCCGCCGATGGCCCCGAACATCATTCCGGGATTCCCGAAATCGTTTGCCACGTAGGCATCCGGTTCGCTGATCTTGATCAGAGCCACTGTCTGCACCTGGCGGGTAGCCTCCGGTCGGACGGCCACCTTGGTGGCCCCGCAGCCGGCGAGCAGCGTCATCAGGGTGATGACGGCGGTAAAACGGGTCAGTGCTTGCATGTTCCCCCCTTGTTGGAAAAGAAAGTTCCAGTCGGAAGCATAACGGCCATGCGGGCGGTGACTTGAACCGGTTTCCGGTCCGGAAACGGGAACCGGATTGCAGATCGGCGCGAAGCCTTCCAGAATGGGCTTGACCGGGTCCTAGGGCTTCGCGACAGCATATTTATAGTGACAGAAGCTGAAGTTGTTATCTGAAATACCTTGTAAATGAGTCCGCTTCCTCACGTGGTGTGCGATAACTGTTCACCAGTGCCGCTTTATCTTCATACCCCAACGACATGCCGCACAGCAAGATATGGCCTGGCGGATACCCGAGAACAGTTTTGATGAGTGCGGAATAATCGGCCAGTGCGGCCTGCGGACAGGTTGCCAGACCCTGTTCCACAGCGAGCAGCATGATCGACTGTAAAAACATGCCATAATCGATAAACGAACCCGTTTGCATGTGACCATCCATGAAGAATAAAAGCATCACCGGCGCATCGAATGCCCGGTAATTTGCTGCCCACTGTTCTAACTGGCGCGACTTATCCTCACGTGCGATGTTCAATGTTGAATACAGTTGCAGGCCACAGGCTTTGCGCCGGGACTTGTATGGCTCTACCCAGTTCTCAGGATAGTAGGTGTAATCTGCTCTTCCTTTTTCGCCCTTTCGAAAAGAGCTTTCGATTTTTGTCTGCAATTCTAGCTTGGTCTTTCCGCTGACAACTGCAACCTGCCAAGGCTGGGTATTTGCTCCCGAGGGCGCATGGCGGGCTGCGTCCAGAATGGTTTTGATCCTGTCCTCTTCGACGTCCCTGTCAAGAAAGGCGCGCACTGATTTTCTTGTCTGTAAGGCTTCCGCTACATTCATGATAAGACCTTTTCTAATACAATGATTTCATTAAATGGCACAATATTACCCGTTCACGATAGTCGTTATCGTTAGCCTAAGAAAGTTTCAGGGCGAGGAAGCAAAAGACTATAAGGGGGGATTATGCCAAGGATCTTCAGGGTGACGCCGGGATTTCTCCCAATTAGGTCGTGCTCGTGAAAATAATACTTTCCCTTTCCTGTAATGGTGCTGGCGCCATCCATAGGGCGTTCATCCGGTGATCTCGTCCTTGCGCGTCTGCCATGGTTCTGCCTGTGCGGTTTCCACCTGTTCGAAGCTCCGGAAATGGCCTGTGCCATGCGGTGAATATGGCGGTACATGGAATAATAAACGACGAGTGCCTAGAAATTCCGCCCACACAGTCCATGGCGACCATGAATAAGCCACCGCCGGGAAATCACCCTGGCCTGTGTCGGCGGGCATCATGTGATATCGAAACCCTCTCTTCAGAATGCCGTGCCGAATGAGGCGTCCTCGTTATAGGGTGGCACCGGCAGACAGGCGATGCGACTGCCCTGGCTGACGGGTCCTTCGGGGAACAGGCGGCGCAGAAAGCGGCGCCCGCCCTGTTCGGCGAATTCCTGGTCCAGTTCCTCGGCGAGTTCGCGGGCATTGTCCGCCAGGCCATGTTCCAGGTAGTGCCGACGCAGAAAGGTGACCACCTTCCAGTGCTCTTCGGTCATGTCCACCCCTTCCTCACTGGCGATGGCCTCCGAACGCTCGCGACTTAATTCCTCGATATCCTGCCGGCGGTCGGCCCGTCGCGGACTGCTGTTCTCGGGGTCGGTGTGAATGGTCTGGTGTTGGCTCATTCTGATTCCTCCTGGTACTTTGACATGACCCTGTGAGCGGTGCGTGTATCCGCTCCGGGATGACGGTGATCAGTCTAGGCAAAGGGACAGGACATGCATTGCGATTTGTTAATGCGTGGGGATCAAAGTCCGCATCCAGTGTCAGGCGCGCGTTATCCATGACCAGTCAAGTCGCTCAGGATGCTCGATATAGTCGTCACTGTCTTCGACAACCGACCTCAGGAATGAACGCCGGAGCCTGTAGTGGCTCTCTGGATCGCGCTCCCCTTCTTGAACCGGCAAGAATTGGCCTTCGACGAACCGCGTCGTGTAATAGCCGATGTGCTCCTGCTCATCATCGACGACCTCAATGGTGATGTCCCTGTTCGGCACCGCCTGGATCAGCAGTGACTCGACCAAGCTGACGACGGGGTTGGCATTGGGTGTCGCAAGGGCCGTGTTGCAGACATTGAAATACCACTTCACAAGATCCAGATTGCTCAGTTCGCTGGTCATGATCCACTCCTGGTTGCCCACGCCTATGTTCTGTTTGTAGTTTATCGTTTCCATGCTGTCCAGGGCGAAGACCGGCCGGGCGTGGCGGCGCTGGATCGCAGTTCCATCAAGACGACCACTCGTGGTGAACTCCTCGAGCGCGCCGGGCGCTTGGGCGCGGGGCTGTCGATTGCAGGCCTTGAGCGCGGTGACCGCGTGGTCATCATGGCACCCAACAGCGCGGACTGGATTGCCTAGGCCATGGGTGTGATGAATGCCGGCGGAGTGCTCGTGCCTCTGGATGTGCAGATGCCTGGCGAGGATCTTGCACACGCCCTGGCCGATTGTGATCCGGGCTTTCTCTTTACCACCCCTGCGTTACGGGAGCGCATCGACGCCCTGGACCTGGACCTGCAGGGGCGGATTTATCTGCTCGATGATGAGGTAAAAGACGGCGAGGCCTGGAGTTCCCGGCTGGCCGCGGCGCTGCTTCATGGCCTGCTGGGACTCTCCACGGCGGCACGCCGGTGGCCGGGCTGGGAGGTGGCCAGCGGCTATGGACTAAGCGAGACCTCGCCCATCCTCACCTTGAACCCGCCGGACCGGCTACGGCTGGAGAGCGCCGGCATCCCCCTGCCGGGAGTGGAGCTGCGCATCGATGCCCGTGACGGGCCGGGCGAGGTCCTGGCCCGGGGCCCGCGGGGACGCGCTTCGCGAACGCATTGAGGAAATCGTGGAGGAAGTGGCCCGTGCGCTGCCGAGTCACCACCGGCCGGGCAAGGTGCGTATCGCCCTGGATCCGCTGCCGCGCACCCGTCTCGGCATGCTGCGCCGCCACAAGCTCGAAGAGCTGTTCCAGCGCCTGGGTGAAGACGACGCCGTCACCGAGGCGGCTCCCGAACCGATTGCGCGTGAAGCCATGGCGCACGAGGACCAGCAGTTGCTGTCGGATCCCGCCGCAGCGGTTCCGGCCGGGCATCGGCCGCGTGCTGCGGGCGCAGCCGGTGCCGGTGATACCCGTGTGGATCGAGGGAACCCGGAAGGCCTTGCCGCCTGGCCGGATGCTGCCGCGTCCCGGAGGGGTGCGCGTGATCATCGGCGAACCCATCATTTCGGCACATGCTGGAATGACGAGGTGGTGTCCTTATGCGCTAAGCTTTTAGAATTCGCTTATATTCCGCTATTTCCTGATTTATGGGTACCATGCCGGAACCTCCATGTCTTGTAATGGTCTGGTTTCCTATCACATTGTGTCTGTTATTGACTGCTTACGCGCGGATCGATGCCGTAACAGCGTATTCAAGCGGGTAACGACCCCTATGACGCAATAATAATGAGGGTATAAGGATGTCCGGTTTATTTCGCGTGTCAGCGGCGCGTGCTGGCACCAGATCGTGGATTTATCTGCTGACCCTCCTGTCGCTCCTGCATCCGGCGGTGGCGCGGGCTGCCGAGGCACCGACGGTGGTGGTCGAGAAGGCGCGCGAGGTGGATGTGGTCCGCCAGGTGCCGCTTAGCGGCACGGTCACCTCGGCCAGGGTGTCACGATTGTCGCCCGAGATCAGCGGGCAGGTGGCGTCGCTGAAGGTGGACTTCGGGGATCGGGTCGAGGCCGGAGACGTGCTGCTGGTGCTCGATAGTGAAATCGGCAAATGGGAATATCAGGCCAGCCAGGCGCAGACCGAGCAACTGCGCGCCGAGTTGGTCGATGCGAAGCGACGTTATGCCGATGCACAACTTCTGCGCGAAAGAAACACGATCTCGGAAAACGAAATCCAGTTGCGCAAGGCGGAAGTGGCGATCAGAGAGGCTACGCTGAAGCGCCAGGACGCCGAGGAGAAGCAACAGCAAGCCCGTCTGGAACGGCATATGCTGCGGGCGCCATTTGGTGGAGTGATCAGTGACAAGCGGACCGAAGTGGGTGAGTGGGTGGTTCCCGGGACCGCGGTATTGGAGCTGGTTTCCCTGGATACCCTGCACGCCGATTTTTCCGTGCCACAGGCCTTCTACCCGCATATCGATGACGATACCCGGATCACACTGACGCTGGATGCCGTAACCGAACGTCAGTTCGAGGGCAGAATTGACGCGGTGGTACCGGTCAATGATCGCAGTGCCCGAACCTTCATGCTGCGCGTCCTGTTCGACTCGATCAATGCCGATATTATTCCAGGGATGTCGGTCAGCGGCTTGCTGCAGGTTTCCTCCAAGCGGCGGGGGATCGTGGTCTCGCGCGATGCCGTGTTGCGCTATCCCGACGGGCGTATCACGGTCTGGGTCGTTCATGAGCGCGACGGAGAATTGCAGGCGATCGAGCGCAGGGTGACCACCGGTCACGGGTTTGACGGGGTGGTCGAGATCCGCGAGGGCCTGGAGGTTGGTGATATCGTGGTAGTCGAGGGCAATGAGGCGCTGGAAGCCGATCAGGCCATTCGCATCGAGCAACGGGACGGAGAAGGCTAAGGCATGTTTCAGGCTGTGATCCATCGCGGCACCCTGATTGCCGTGGCCGTGCTGATTGTCGCCGTGTTGGGCGTGGTGGCGGCCATGCGGATTCCGGTGCAGATGATTCCGGATCTTGAGGTACGCACCATCTCCATTCGCACGGCCTGGCCGGGCGCGACGCCACAGGACGTGGAAAAAGAGATCATCATCGAGCAGGAAGAATACCTGCGCAGTGTCCCCGGCCTGGAACGGATTATCTCTTCCTCCTCCTTCGGCCAGGCCTCCATCGAACTGGAATTTCCCTTCGGCATCGATCTAAATCAGACCCTGATCGAAATCAACAATGCCCTGTCGCAGGTGCCTTCCTATCCCGAGAACGTGGACGAGCCGCGCATCTTCGCGGCCTCGTTCTCCAGTAACTCCTTTATGTATTTCCGTGTCATGCCGTTGGAGGGAAATCCGCGCAATCTCGACATGGTGATGATGCAGGATTACGTGGATGACCACGTGCGCGTACGCATGGAGACGGTGCCGGGTGTTTCCATGGTCAATGTCTACGGCGGGGCGGAGCGCCAGATCCAGATTTTACTGGATCCGGCCAAGCTTGCAGAGCGTGATATCACCATTGCCCAGGTGCGAGACGCCATTCGCGCGCGCAACCGGGATGTCTCCGGTGGCGAACTGGAGTCGGGAAAGCGTCGCTACCTGTTGCGTACCATAGGCCGATTCGCAGACCTGGATGAAATGCGCGCGCTGATTCTCGATCGACGCGGGGACGCAATCATCCGTCTGGGAGATGTGGCCACGCTACAACTGGATCACTACAAACTGAGCCGGCTTTCCTATACCGACGGCATGCCGGTGATTGGCCTGTCGGTACGCCGCCAGCCGGGTTCCAATGTCATCGACATCAAGGAAGGCATGCTGGAGCAGATGGCGGGCATCAACCGCGAGATCCTCGGGCCGGCCGGCATGCAGATGCGCCTGGTGGCCGATGATGCCACCTACGTACAGTCGTCGGTACGCAATGTCTGGACCAATCTCACCCTGGGCGCGCTGCTGGCCTGCGCGGTGATGTATCTGTTCTTGCGGTCCGGTCGCGCGACGCTGGTCGGGGTCATGGGGATTCCCCTGTGTACCATCGCGGCCTTTATAGGCTTGCTGGTGACCGGCCGCACCATCAATGTGATCTCGCTGGCCGGCATCGCCTTCGCCATCGGCATGACGCTGGACAACAGCATTGTCGTGCTGGAGAGCATCGAGCACGAGCGCCGGCGTGGAATGGATCGACTCAAGGCGGCGATCACCGGGGTGCAGAAGGTGTGGCCGGCGGTGCTGGCCTCGACGCTGACGACCATAATGGTGTTCCTGCCGATCCTGTTTATCAAGGAAGAGGCGGGGCAGCTCTATTCGGACATCGCCATCGCCATCTCCGCCTCGATTCTCGCCTCCATGCTGGTGGCGATCACGGTCATTCCCGCGGCGGCGGCCCGCTTGGATCTGGGCGACAGCCAGCGCAGTGTCACGCAGCGGGCACGGGATTTTCGTCAATGGGTGCTCGATTCGGTCGGGAGGCGGATCGGCGATCCCGGCCAGCGGGCACGGGTGATCGCCGTGACCCTGATCGTCAGTCTCGGTATCTATCTGATACTGACACCGCCGGGAGAGTATCTGCCCGAAGGGGAGGAGCCCAAGACCTTTGCCTCGTTGAGTTCGCCGCCGGGTTATAACCTCGAGATCATGAGCCGGATCGGCTTTGAGCTACAGGAGTACTTTCTGCCGTTTCTGGATCATTCGCCGGAGCAATACGATAGTGGCGAGACCGAGGTTCCGGCGATGAAATACCTGAACCTGAGCATCCAGCCGTCCGGAATCCGGATCATCAGCGAGCCAAAGAAGCCTTCGCACATCAAACCGTTGATGGAGGCGATCGATGCCAAGTACCGCGAGTATCCGGCCATGCGCCCATTTGTCACGCGCGGCTCGATCATTACCAGCAACTCCGGCGGAACGCGCAGTGTGAACCTGGATATCTCCGGCCCGGATCTGGCCTCTGTCTACAAAGTGGCCAACAAGGCCTATCAACGGGCCGGGGAAATCTTCGACTCAGCGCCGCGGTTGCGTGCGGAGCCTTCCACCCTGTCACTGTCCCAGCCGCTGGTTGAAATCCGTCCCAGGTGGGAACGGGCCACCGAAGTGGGCATGACCACCCAGGAGCTCGGGTATACCGTCTCCGCCTTGACCGATGGCGCGTTTGTCAGCGAATTCTTCCTGGATGATGACAAGATCGACATGTACCTGTACAGCAAGGATGGCGTCAACGCCACGCTGGACAGCCTGGATCAGAAACAGATCTACACACCGGTCGGAGCGGTCCTGCCGTTTTCCGCCATCGCCGAGATCGTCGAGACGGTGGACACCAATAACATCCGCCGTCTCAATGGTCGACGGACCGTGACCCTGAACATCATTCCCCCGGATGACGTGGCGCTGGAGACCGGGGTGCAGCGGGTGCGCGAGGATCTGGTGCAGTATTTGCGCGATGCGGGGGATGTCCCGTCCAGTATCGGCATGACCATCTCCGGTGCCAGCGACGAACTGGATGCGACACGCGAGGCATTAACCGCCAACTACATCGTGGCGGTGGTAATCATCTACCTGTTGCTGGTGGCGATCTTCACCCACTGGGGCTATCCGTTGCTGATCATGACCACTATCCCGTTGGGCGTCAGCGGCGGCATCTTCGGCCTTTGGCTGTTCAATTTTGTCGGGAGTGGATTCCCCTTGATCGGCCTGTCGGAACTGAACCTGTCCTTTGACATGATCGCCATGCTTGGATTCCTGATCCTGATGGGTACGGTGGTCAACAACCCGATCCTGATCGTGCACCAGTCGATCGTCAACCTGCGCGAGGAGGGGATGTCCGCTCGTGTTGCGGTGGCCAACGCGGTGGAAACCCGCTTGCGGCCGATCGCCATGTCCACCCTCACCACGGTCTTTGGTCTGGCGCCATTGGTGTTCCTGCCCGGCGCCGGCACCGAACTCTATCGCGGTGTCGGCGTGATTGTCATGTTCGGCCTGATGGGTACCGCGCTGGTGACCTTGACCTTCTTGCCGGCGTTGACCGTTACCGTTCTAAAGATCGTTGAACAGTGGAAGCCTCCCGCACCTTCCGTTCGCTGACCACCAGAAGGCAGGTCTCGTGCCCGGCGTCGGCGCCGATGGCTTATGTACGGTAGCGAACGGAACTTTATGTTGCGCTTGGGGATACTCTTCACTGCTTGAAGATTCTGTACGCCGTGTTTCGAACAAGGTGAAACATGTATCAGGCAAGGGAGCTATCGAAGGTTAAGAAAGCCGGGTCTTGTCTTTGCGCGTGGAAATGGCAACTGCGGACAAACTCACAGAAATCATCGTCGGAGGATATAAATCATGAAACTGATCCAGATCACCAGTGCAATCCTGTTTGCAGGCCTGTTGCTTATCGCGCTCCCGGGCTGCGAGCAACAGGGCCCGGCGGAGCGAGCCGGTGAGAATATCGATAATGCGGTCGAGGAGGCTGGTGACAAGATCGAGGAAGCCGGTGATGCCATCAAGGATTCTGCGCAGGGCGATAATCCGTAACACTAAGTCGCAATCAAGGAGAAACGTATGGACAGAACATCTGATGAAGTTACCAAGGGACAGCTGCACGACGATTTCAAGAGAGTCGTAGCCGACGCGGAGGCGCTATTGAAGGCAACTGCCTCATATGGCGGTGGAGAGCTGGACGAACTGCGTGCCAAAACGGAAGAATCCCTCAGGGTTGTCAAAGCCAACCTGGTCGAGGAACGGGACGCGCTGTTGGTCAGAACCAAAGACGCTGCCAAGGCCGCGGATGCCTATATCCACGAAAAACCATGGCAGGCGCTCGGCGTCGCAGCCGGTGTCGGCCTGGTGATCGGCCTGCTCACCGGCCGTCGCTAAGAGTCCTTGTTCATGGCAACGCACGACGAACCCCGTGAAGGCAAGGGGTTGCTCGAGTCTTTGACAACGCTCGCAGCGACGCTGGTTGGCATCGCGCATACGCGCCTCGATCTGCTGTCCACGGATCTGGAGGAAGAGCGGGAACATGTGTTTTCGCTGGTGATCCTGGCGCTGGTAGCCCTGTTCTGCCTCGGGATCGGCGTGGTACTGGCCACGATACTGCTGGTCGTGGCTTTCTGGGATACGCATCGTCTGCTGGTGCTGGGTTCGTTGACCGGAATCTTTCTGGTTATGAGCTTCGCGATGTGGGCATTCGCCCTGCATAAAGTACGATCCAAACCACGACTGTTCGCGGCGAGTCTGTCAGAACTGAGAAAAGACCAGCAGGAACTGGTCTCCCGTCCATGAATAAAAAACAGCTCCAGCTGGCAAGACGGCGTGAATACCTGGTGGCCAAGGCTTCAGCGCAGCGTGCAACGCTGGCGGCTAATGTCGAGCCGTGGCGCACGCCCCTGGCGCTGGCTGACCAGGGATTGAGCGCACTGCGTTATATCCGGCGCCATCCCGAATGGATCGCCGGTATCGCCGTCCTGTTCGCCACGCTGCGGTCTAGGCGTACCGGAAAATGGCTGGGGCGCGGCTGGATGACCTGGAAGCTGGTGCACAATCTTCGCGGCAGAGCGCTCTGATCCTTGTATGGGGAGTGATCGAAGCACTCCATTTTCCTTTAAAAAACCAATTTAGAACAATGGCTTGAGAACCATGGGCAGGTCTGGTATGGTTATCCGAACGAACCCCTGGATCAAATGGCGGTGCAAGTAATCCATGCGGTTGCATTCCTTGGATCCCGGCATACGTCGGGATGACGGAAAATGAATTAATCCGAGGTTTCTTGGGATACTTCATGGTGTTGATCTTTGTGGCCACCGCAAAAACCGCGCCAATACTGGATCTTCGCGATTTATTTGCAAGCGGGTGCGAGTGAACGACGAGCACTGGATGCGCCACGCCCTGACGCTCGCGGATCGCGCGGCGGAGGAAGGCGAGGTGCCCATCGGCGCCGTGGTGGTGCTGGGCGACGCGGTCATCGGCGAGGGCTGGAATCGGCCCATCGGCAGCCACGACCCCACCGCCCACGCCGAGGTGGTGGCCCTGCGCGACGCGGCCCGGCACCTGGGCAATTACCGCCTTACCGGCGCGACCCTGTACGTGACCCTGGAGCCCTGCCTCATGTGTGCCGGCGCCATGGTGCATGCGCGGGTAGGACGCCTGGTTTTCGGTGCCTCCGATCCCAAGCGCGGCGCGGCGCACGGTGACTGCGCGGCCCTGCAGCTGCCGGGCTTGAATCACCGTATCGAGGTCGAAGGCGGGGTGCTGGAGGCCGAGTGCGGCGCCCGCTTGCAGGAATTTTTTCGCGCAAGACGTGTCTGAATCACTCGCACAAAACCTGGATTCCCGCCTACGCGGGAATGACGGGGCCGGCGGGAACTTCGGATTGCCAGGGAAGGCAAAAGCCTGAATGCCCGCCTGCGCGGGAATGACGGGGCAGGCAGGCCCTGATTGAACCGTCATGCCCGCGCAGGCGGGCATCCAGGTGTTGTATCTTATCCATCTGCCCTGCCCTGTTTCGTGGCCGCGGGCCGCTCCTACAACCGGATCTTTTTCACATGCGTACCCTGACCCTGCTGTTCACCCTGCTGTTCACCTTCGACACCGCCGCCGATGCGGCGACCGCGGAGCCCGCCACCGTGGACATGGAATTGCGCCAGGTGTCGCGCCATGTCTATTTTGTGCAAGGCGCCGCCGGCGTGGCCACCGACAACCAGGGCTTCATTTCCAACGCTGCCGTGGTGGTGACGGGTGCCGGGGTGGTGGTGTTCGATGCCCTGGGCACGCCCGCCCTGGCGCGGATGCTGCTGGAAAAGATCCGCGAAATCACCTCCGAACCCATTGTCAGCGTGATCGTCAGCCACTATCACGCCGACCACATCTACGGCCTGCAGGTGTTCGCCGACCTCGACGCCGAGATCCTGGCACCGGCGGGAGCCGCGCACTATCTCAATGCGCCGGAGGCGAAGGCGCGGCTGGAAGAGCGTCGCATGTCCCTGTTTCCCTGGGTGGACGAGGACACCCGCCTGGTGTGGCCCGATCGCTATGTCAAGACGCCGGAGCGCTTCCGACTGGGGGATGTGGAGTTCAACCTCACCCCCCTGGGTGCCGCCCACTCCGATGGCGACCTGACCCTCTACGTGAAACCGGACCGGGTGCTGATGTCGGGAGACGTGATCTTCGAGGGCCGGGTGCCCTTCGTCGGCGACGCCAACACCCGCAACTGGCTGACGGTCCTGGATCAACTGGCCAGCGCCAAACCCGCCGCCCTCATTCCCGGCCACGGCCCGCTGGCCCGTGATCCCGTGCAGGCCATCACCGCCACCCGCGACTACCTGGCCTTCCTGCGCGAGCAGATGGGACGCGCGGTACAGGATTTCATACCGTTCGATGAGGCCTACGAATCGGTGGACTGGTCGCGCTTCGAACAGCTGCCGGCCTTCGAGGGGGCCAATCGGCGCAACGCCTACCAGGTGTATTTGTCGATGGAGGCGGAGCTGCTGGCCAATTGAGGCCGGTTCGTCGGGCTGAAGCCCGCCAAGCTAGATTGCCGGCGGCAGGAAATCCAGGTTGGGAGGCATGGCTGCGGGGATGCGATTCGAAGTGGTCTGCCACACCAGGATGTCGTAATACCCGCGGATATTCTCCACATACTGTACCGGCTCGCGCCCGCGGGCATAGCCATAGCGGGTCTGCTCGTACCACTTCTTCTCGCTCAGTAGTGGCAGGAAACGCTTCACCGATACCCATTTGTCCGGGTTGCCGCCATTGCGCTCCGTCAGCACCCGGGCATCCTCCAGATGGCCCAGGCCCACGTTGTAGGCGGCCAATGCCAGCCAGGTGCGGTCCGGTTCGGTGATGCGCTCCGGCAGGCGATCCTTGATCTGGCGGACATAGCGCGCGCCCCCC
>SWBZ01001330.1_pt1 | contig 32534 bp, 31 predicted proteins | sample 4693031 | NCBI WGS metagenome assembly SWBZ01 (sample SAMN10267274, study PRJNA491770) | bioreactor metagenome | isolation source: DHS bioreactor inoculated with | place: Japan: off Shimokita Peninsula
GTTCTCAAAAGTCGGACAGATCCAACACTTTCGTGTCGTGACGCCTTCAAGTCGATAAAAAGGAAAACGCGAGAAGCCCAGCAAAACTTCTCGCGTTCCTACCTCTAAAGCGCTGATTTCGACGGCACAGCAAGTTCCCTTTACGTGAAAAACAGCCTACATTCAATATGCCAGTAGGATAAATTATCCTTGAACACCGACCTTGGCGATAGGCCTCGGCTCCTTTAGTCTGGCCGAAATGCCGCGTTTGGCGCCCGCCGCCGTGACTTTCATGAATGTTTTTTGATTTTTTTGACCGGGAGAACTCCTTGGACGTAGTCGATCATTTCGGCATCAAACTGCGGATCGATCCGGAGTTCATGTCTCCCAAGTTGATGGAGGTCATTCGTGCCGGTCGCTATGAGGCTCCGGAAGCCCGCCAGATCGGCAAGATCATCGCGCCGGGGGAGATCATTCTCGAGATTGGCGCGGGCATCGGCTTTATGTCGGCGCTGATGTTGAAGAACCCCAATGTTGAACGCCTCATTTCTTATGAGGCCAATCCCCTGCTTATCCCGAAGATCCAGCGGACCCTGGCTGACAATAGCCTGGGGGGAGCACGTTTCGAACTCCACAATGCCGTGTTGGGTAAGGATGGCGCCGGCGGCACGGTTGATTTTCATATCCATCAGGATTTCTGGGCATCATCCCTGCGCAAGACCACAGGGACCATCCGTTCCTGTCCGGTCCCTGTCGAGGATTTCAACCAGGTTCTGAGAAAGATGCGGCCGAGCCTGATCGTCTGCGACATCGAAGGCGGTGAAAGGGCCCTCTTTGCCTCGGCTGATCTTTCCGGTGTGCGCGGCGTTTATCTTGAGGTGCATCAACGCGTCTTTGGCCCTGCCGGCATGCGCGACGTCTTCCAGTCGTTTCATCAACAGGGCTTCCATTACGACCAAAACCACTCCAGTGGCGCGATCATTTTCTTTTCAAGAATTCCCGATTGATCCTGGCAGAACACCAGCAGGCCCCCTCACCTGTTGACCGGAAAAGGTTTTCCCGGAAAGAGGGGCTGCAACCATCGCGGAAGGCGAATATTGCTCTTCCGCCGGAGGATCATCTTATGCCCCGGTGAAAGGCGCAGCGCTTCGTCCAGGCATTTGAGGGCCAGCCTTTTTGCACCCGTTCGCACGTGACATTCCGCCAGGCAGCGTAAGTGTTCCGTCTTGTCAGGTTCGCGCAAACGCAAAATGTCGAAGTGAAGGATAGCTTCCGCATAATCACTGCGGGCATAGGCCTCTCGAGCCTTTTCCCGCAGGGTGAAAACCGAGCTTGTCATCATCTCGACAAGCGGCCCGCCATGGCGCTCGACCCCTGTTTCGAGGAGAAGTCGGTAAACATTCTTATCGTCGGGTGCCCATTGGTGTGCCAGTTCAAACATGGATATGGCAACTGCGTAATCTTTTCTAACCAGAGCAGCCTTACCCTCCTCCAGAACGATCCGCGGAAGAGCCTTGTCATGTTCTGCCCAGTTGTGAGCGATCCCGAACAACTCAACTGCCTTGCTATGGTCGCCAATCATACAGGCTGCCTTGCCCATATCGACAAGCATCCAAAAGATTGTTTTGTTTTTTGGTGAGCGCTTATGGGCAATCTCAAGCAGCCGGACCGCCTCGGCAGTATCTCCGTTGGCCTGTGCCGCCTTGCTCTTCTCGAGCAGCCAATGAATGGAGCTCGTTGCCTCCTGGATAGCATCGCGACCGCCGAAAGAAAAATAAAGGGGCGCTCGAAGGGGGACTGGACCAGGAGGTTCCCCCAGCATGATGGGAGCAGATGTCAAACCCCGAAGCGAGGAGAAGAGAATGCGGGTTACCGGTCGGCTCTTTTCACCGGTTTGGCTGGTTTTTGTCACATAATTCGCCGAGCCGAAGGAATAGAAGTCCTCGATCAGGTAGCGGAAGAAGCGCAGCCGTTTTTCGGTGTCGGGCAAAATTTCGGCTTTGACGGCTTCAACCAGTTCGTCCGGCGTTGAGGCGGATGCGGCAAGTCCGGGATGGCCGTAATAACTTTTCCCGCAGCAGATCACAGGCTTGCCGCAGGAGAGCGCAATCAACCCCACCCCCGAATTGATAACGACAACCACTGCAGCCAGATCAATCAGATCCATGACATGCGTATCGCCCTCGACGAAATGGACGTTTGGAATCTCCGGCTCTCTGTCTTCGAGAGGGTGTTTCTTGGCTATGATGACATGGGTTTTCGGATCCAGCTTTTTCGCCAGATGGGCGATCCACCGGTTGAAGCCCTCGGCATTTTCACAAGCCCCCGAGAAATAACGTGTGGCTGTATCTTCCGGTCTTTGCAGAGCGACAAAGACGACCTTGCGCCCATCAAGCTCCAACTTCTCCCGCAAGGTGTCCGGACCAATCCGTGCGCCGTTCTTCTCCAGCGTCTGCCTGTCGCGATGTTCGACGAGCCAGGTCTTCGTCCTCTGGGATGCAGCCTCATCCATGGGCCTGTCCCAGTGCTTTGGCATATAGAAGGCGCTCTCGGCAAGAAACCCACCGGCATCAAAGAACCAGCTGTCATGCAATCCGCCACGATCCCAGACGATAAAACGGCGGTCGGCTCTCTTGATGCCTTGATAGAGGGAAAGTCGATGAGCGTTTCCATAAGGATTGAGGAAGAAGACGCGGGTGAAGCCGTCATCATCCATATGCTGTATCAGCTGATCGCTATCGACGAAGTCACGTTCCTGCCTAATCGCATAACGTCCAAAGGCTGGAAAGGCATGTCTGAGCGCCTTGAGCGGTGGCGCCTTCTCATCCTTCACCAGGACAAGCGTATGTTCTCGAGAATGAGGATCCTGAAGGGGAGGAATCCAGGACGATCCAGCGTCATAGTCCGCCATGACCTGCGACACGCGTTCCTGGTTCTGCCCCATTGGAGTGACATAACTGCTGTCCTGGCGCCTTGGGTGCCACAAATGCGCTATCTGCAAGCCGCGCTGGAAAACATCTATTCCGTAAAGTGCAAAATAGGCCCGGAAACCTTCATAACGCAGGATCGAATTATTGCGGGTATTGCGATAGTAGTCGCTCGTCCTTGGTCCTCTGGGCGCATAGGAAGCAAGTCGGTGAAGCAGTTCAAAGTCCTCTGCTCCATGACCAATGAAGCTCTTGTCATGCCCCCCAAGAGCCAGAAGATGATAGCGGCTGGCAACGATCGCCGAAATCGCATAGGTCTGCTGCTCATAGATCGTTCTGTCCCGACGCATGACACCATCATGCAGCAAGAGATCAGCAAAATCCGGATCCCCCTCGGCAAAGAGACCGAGGTAGCGACGGGTGAACTGTTCCGTCAGATAAACGCCGGGCAACGCAAAGAAGGCATAGGCATTGTCCGGCATGCCTCGCAGCCTCGCCTCGTCAAGCACCCTTTCGTAATTCCTGGTCGAAAGCAGAAAATCGATATCGTGAAAGAGAATCAGAGGGGTTGCGGCATGCTGGGTGCCTATGTCGCGCGCGTGACCGACACTGAACGGCTGATCGCCGCTCTCGACCCGCACAAGCGTCGTGCCCGTCGTGGCCGCAACTTGCTCCAACTCCCCTGCCCTATCCGCAGATGTCCCATAATCGACAATCAGCGGGACATAGTCGGGTGGCAGCGTTTCAATGATCCGAAGGATGCGCTCCGGTTCGTCATACAGCCTGTCCAGAGAAAGCCTGACGGGTATAACTGCTGTAATAAGCGGTGTTGCTGACAAAGCTTCTCCTCCGGCGATTTTCGCCTGTCATTGCAAGGACGGAGTATCCAGCCGATGCGCTGCATTCGGGGGTGACAAAGGGGTTGCTGCCCGTGTGTCGGCTTCGGTTGCCGGCGATCGGTCTGGCTTTGATCTTACATTCGACTCGCCCTGATAGATCTCAAGGATGGCTCGGCCGGCCGCCAAAGCGGCCTTCTCGAAAATTTCAATCATCGTTACGCCTGACCTTGCGATGCGTCAGAAACTCCTCGATCCGGATGGCCAGCTCATCCGGGTCAGTGTCAATCGTATACAAATGCAGCTCCGGGTTTTCCGGCACCTCGTAGGGCGAACTGATCCCGGTGAAATTCTCGATTTGCCCACTCATGGCCTTTTTATACAGCCCCTTTGGATCCCTACGCGCACATTCCTCGATCGGCGTATCGATAAACACCTCAATGAACTCGCCTTTGTTCATCAGGTCGCGGGCAAGCTGTCGCTCGGAACGGAACGGCGAAATAAAGGAAACGAGAACGATCAGCCCCGCATCAGTCATTAGCTTGGCGACTTCAGCCACACGACGGATGTTCTCGACACGGTCTGCATCCGTAAAGCCTAGATCACGATTGAGGCCGTGCCGTACATTGTCACCATCAAGCAGATAGGTGTGACGACCCCTAGCGTGAAGAAGCTTTTCCAGCCGGTTGGCAACTGTTGATTTTCCCGAACCGGATAGTCCGGTAAACCAGACCACCGCCGGTGACTGGTTCATGGATTCCGCTCGCGCCTGTCGATTGATCTCCAGGGCCTGCCAGTGAATATTTTCCGCGCGCCGAAGGCTAAAATCGATCATTCCGGCGCCAACCGTACGGTTGGTCACGCGGTCGATCAGAATGAAATTACCTGTAACCCTGTTCTCCACATAGGGATCGAAAGCGATCGATTCTTGCGTCGAGATATTGCAGACCCCGACTTCATTCATCTGTAGGGCCTTCGCGGCCAGAGAAGCAAAACTGTTGATATCGATACTGTGTTTCAGGGCAGTCACTGTCGCACTGGTCCTGTCCGTTTCCGTGCACAGAATATAGGAGCGGCCAGGGATCATCGGTTCATGATCGAACCAGACCACATGGGCCTGGAACTGGTCAGCGACGGTTGGCCGGTGTTCAGGATCAACCAGCATGTTCCCGCGCGACACTTCCAACTGGTCTTCGAGGACCAAGGTCACGGCCTGGCCCTCGACTGCCCGATCGAGTGAACCATCTCGCGTCACGATCTGTTTAATTCTGGAAGACTGGCCAGACTTGGCCACTGTCACCTTGTCACCGACCGCAATGATGCCGGAGGCCACCTGTCCGCTAAAGCCACGAAAATCGAGGTTCGGCCGATTGACGTACTGGACCGGAAAACGAAACGGTTTGGCCAGATTATCCGCCTCGAAAGGCACCGTCTCCAGATGCTCGAGCAGACTTGGTCCATCATACCAGGCCGTCTTGCTGGAGCCGTGAATAACGTTGTCCCCGTGACGCGCAGACAGAGGGATCGCTTGAATGGTGATAAAGCCGAGCTCACCGGCGAACGCCGTATAATCGGCTACAATTCGATTGAAAACGACCTGATCGTAATTGACAAGATCGATCTTGTTGACGGCGAGAACGACGTGCCGGATCCCAAGCAGGGAGGCAATATAGGAATGCCTGCGCGTCTGCCGCAGGATCCCGTGTCGACTATCAACCAGGACAACAGCGAGGTCGGCGGTCGAGGCTCCCGTTGCCATGTTCCGCGTGTATTCTTCATGTCCCGGCGTGTCGGCAACGATGAATTTCCGCCGGTCCGTCGCGAAAAACCGATAGGCTACGTCAATCGTGATGCCTTGTTCACGTTCCGCCTCAAGGCCATCGACGAGCAAGGAAAACTCCAGATCATCCCCGGCTGTTCCGTGTTTGCGGCTGTCATGTTCCAGAGAAGCTAGCTGATCCTCGAAAATCAGTTTCGTGTCATAAAGCAGGCGACCGATCAGCGTTGATTTGCCATCATCAACTGAGCCGCAGGTCAAAAACCGCATAAGCGATTTTTTTTCCTGCTCCCGCAGATAGTCCACGATACCTTCGGGCTGTCCTTTCCTTGCACTGGCGGGCATCAGAAATACCCCTCGCGCTTTTTCTTCTCCATCGAACCAGATTCATCCTTGTCAATCATTCGCCCTTGTCGTTCGGAGGTGCGAGCCGTCAACATCTCCCGGACGATATCTTCCAGGGTGGCCGCCTCCGACTCTATTGCTCCGGTCAACGGGTAACATCCAAGTGTCCGGAAACGCACCATACGTTCCTCAACGGTTTCGCCGGGTTGGACCGGCATCCGCTCATCGTCAACCATGATAAGCATGCCATCGCGCTCGACTACCGGTCGCTTGGCGGCAAAATAGAGCGGGACAATCGGAATCCTCTCTTTCAGGATGTACTGCCAGATGTCGAGTTCCGTCCAATTTGACAAAGGAAAGACGCGAATTGATTCACCAGGTGCAACACGGGTGTTATAGGTTTTCCACATTTCCGGGCGCTGGTTCTTCGGATCCCAGGCATGTGCCGCATTGCGGAAGGAGAAAATGCGTTCCTTGGCCCGTGATTTTTCTTCGTCGCGCCGCGCGCCGCCAAAGGCCGCATCGAAACCATACTTGTCCAGCGCCTGACGAAGCGCCACTGTCTTCATGATATGTGTATGAACGTTCGATCCATGTTCAAAGGGCGAGATATTTTGTTCAATACCCTCTGGATTGACATGGACCAGAAGCTCAAAGCCCAGATCCGCGGCCATTTGGTCGCGGAAACTTATCATTTCCTTGAACTTCCAGGTCGTATCCACATGCAGAAATGGAAAAGGCGGCCTGGCTGGATAGAACGCCTTCATCGCGAGGTGCAGCATGACAGATGAGTCCTTGCCGACGGAATACAGCATGACTGGCTTGGAGAAAGTGGCTGCGACTTCCCGAAAAATGTGAATGGCTTCGGCTTCAAGTCTTTGCAAATGGGTCAGAGACATCACGCATTCCGATACAGAGCGGGTTTAGCCGCTCTCTTTGCACACTGTTCAGCCTATGGCAAAAGGGTTTGTGCACACGATCTCCCAAGGCGGATATTTCAACCGGCTCGCCAGCTAAACCCGCCGGCTTGGTCTTGTTTGAATCCCTGGCGGTTCTCGCGCCCGTATATCTTCAGCTAAAGGGAGTGGCAGCATAGTAGGAGTTGAGCTGATGAAGAAGGTACCGACATTTTCCCTTCTACCCCGGGAAGAATTCAGCACCTTGTCTCTACATGAGAAAAATGCCTACTTGCAGACGCTGGCCGACGATTATGCCGAACTGCATGAGCGTGAACGTGTTCTTCTCGACAAGGAGACGCTGAGCCGGCTTCGCCGTTACTATAGCCGACGAGTGTGGGCGGACCTGAAACTCGACAAGTCGAGTGATCGAAAAATAGACAAGGTGCTGGCTCGTCTTGGCGAAGCAATTCGCAATGAATCCATCCGAGTGGATATCACTGCTGCGCTGATGCAGGAAACAACTCCCAAGCGGATTTTGAGGGCTCCCCCTCAAGATGACGCTCAGCTAATGTTTTTCGTCCCGACTATCTATGACGCACCCCTAAAGGACGATGTGCATTTAATGGACGTTGCACCTTTTTCACTCAGCAAAAAGGCGAATAAGGGCATCATCAAATATGAACTGAAAGACAGCCTCATCACAATCGAAGGGGGGGCTGAAAGTGGACTTGCGACCGTTTTCGACTACGACATTTTTTTGAATATGGTATCTCATCTGGCCGATGAAGTTCAGAAATATAGACGCGATGAAGCCAAAGGTCTTCGTCCAAGTTTGCCTCCGAAGACATATCGCCCAAATGCGTCTCACATCCTGAAGTTTTGCCGACGATCTGACGGTGGAAAGTCATATGAAGATCTTGAGGCGGCTCTTGATCGACTTTCTAATACAACAATAAAGGTAGTTAATCTATCTGGTGGAAAACGACGACAGGTTGATAGCCGGCCTATGATTAGCGGTTATAGCGTCGTTAGTCGCACAGGCGCCAATAAAATTGAAACTATTGAAATAAGCATACCAGATTGGGTTTACACGAGTGTGGTTCGAAATGAAAAGACCCTGCCCCTCCTCACTCTGCATCAGGATTACTTCCTTATTAGTTCAGGACTTGGACGTTTTATCTATCGTCTTGCACGAAAGGCGGCAGGTAAAACGGAGGCAACTTATAGCTTGAAGGAGCTTCATAAACGCAGTGGCTCCTCTCAAGAGTTTCGTAAGTTTGCCTATGACCTGCGCGAGTTTATCACCCGCACCCTCGCTTTCCCCATGCCAGAGTATGACCTAGCCTTAGAAGAGGGAAGAGATGGAGCCATGCTTTCGATGAAATATCGCCATGAAACAAGTGGCCTCGGCGTCATTCCCACTCTCACTTAAAATTCTGAATTTGTCGCCCTGCCCGTACATCGCCGACGACAAATTTTGATCCTGTCCGTACATTGCCGACGACATTTTCGGCTTCCTCCTCCGTACATTGCCGACGACAAGTTGTCGAAATGACCGCCTCAGAAGTGGGGTCAAATAATTGTCGTAGCCGTATATCGCCGACATTTCTCCGTACATCGCCGACGACAACCCGTACATCGCCGACGACAACCCGTACATCGCCGACATCTAATATTAATAACTATATGATATCATTATCTGAATTTAAATTTCTAAGCCCTAAAACTTATTAAAACTTATAAAACCCTTAAAACAAGGCTTCGCCTCTTTCCAATTTTCAATTTGGAATTTTTCTAGAATGGCTTTTGGCGTGATTTGTCGCGCGCCTTGATCTTGTCAGGCCATTGGCGATTAATCTCGCCTCGGCCGCGACGTATTGTGAGAGTCTCCAATGTGGGGGTCCATGGAGAAACTCCTTATCCTTCGTCCATGGAAACCCGATCACAAACCAGGCGACCGCGGGCAATGTGGGTGCAGAACACCGTTTCCGGTCGTGCGCAGCCTCAACCAGATCATTGAATGGCGATGCAAGCCGCTGGCAATTAGGGTTGATACCGGTCCCGAGTATGTCGGATCAAAAATGGTCGAGTGGGCAGAGATCCGGTGCATCGCACTGAGCTAGATCCATCCCGGCAAGTCTCAGCAAAATGCCTAGGTCCTGTTGACAAAGTGGATTCCCAAATCAGCGGAAGCATGATTCAAGACTGCCTTTTGGGAGGCGGTTTTGGCTCGCGGCGACCTGACGGATATGGAATGGCAGATCATCGAGGGGTTGTTGCCCAGCGAACGTGGCAGGAAGTCCCGGCCCTCGCACGATAATCGACGATACCTGAACGGCATGTTTCATGTTCTTCGGGTCGGATGCCCCTGGCGCGACATGCATGAGCGCTACGGAAAGTGGAATTCCGTCTATGTGCGCTTCCGCCGTTGGGCCGAACAGGGCGTTTGGGACGCTCTGCTTGAGACCCTCGTTGAACTGGGGCTGACGGATGACTGGCAGCACATGATCGATAGCACCACGGTTCGCGGCCACTCTCAGGCTGCGGGCGCTAAAGGGGGACTTATCAGGAGGCTTTTGGTCGATCACGCGGCGGCTTTACGACGAAAATCCACGCCCGAGCAGACGGTCAGGGCCGCCCTCTTGGCTTCGTCCTGACGGGCGGGGAGGCTTCGGACTACAACGCAGTTCCGGACCTGCTGGCGATACCGGTCAGTAAGCCGAGGCTGTTCCTTGCCGATAAAGGCTATGACGGCGACTTCCTGCGCGAGGAACTCCTGATCCACGGGATCAGACCAGTCATTCCGCCGAAAGCAAACCGAAAGAACCCGCCTGCCTGCGACTTCCGGGCTTACAAGGACAGGAACCGCATCGAGCGGATGTTCAACCGCCTCAAACAGTTCCGACGTGTCGCCACCCGATACGACAAGACACGAAAATCCTTCTCGGCATTCCTCGCCCTGGCCGCAGCCAGGATATGGCTGCCATACTTTGTCAACAGGACCTAGCTCGAGCGCTACAACCGAACTGTCCGGCATGAATGCTCGATTCTGTATACCGTTCACGCGATGAGGCTCGCCAGGACGTATTCGACTTCATCGAAATGTTCTACAACCCGATACGCAAGCACGTCAGAAACGGGATGTTGTCGCCCGAGAGTTCGAGCGGCTGCAGAAAACGTAATCCGAGGGGGTCTACGAAAATTCGGGGCTATTCAATATGGTTAAAAATCAGGAACTCTCACAGCGGTTGACCACGCTATCGCGATGCATCATTTCTCGCTGCCTTTGGGGCCTCTATCCCCCTAGATCTGATTGAAGAAGCTGGCCATATCCATGGATAATTTCGTTGAAGGTGGAAGGCCGAGGGGCTCTTCGAAAGAGAGCAATAGGCCACTTCTTGTGCTTGTAGGTTTCATGCCATGGAAAACTTTCATGGGCCACTGGTTCCCTGATTATGAAGTGATTCATTGCGGGACCGGACCTAAAGCACTGATGTGTTTCTTGCGACGAATTCCGCGGATCATCATGGACAAGCGCTCCAAGATCTATGTCTGGAGCTACAGGGAGTCTTGGATCGTTGCGTTTGCGTCTCGTCTTTTTTCGATCCCATTGATCCGGGTCGAGGACGGATTTCTGCGATCCGTAGAGCTTGGCGCCATGCGGGTGCCGCCATTGTCCTTGTGCTTTGCTGAAAAGGCCCTTTATTTCGACGCGACTATGGAAAGCGAGCTGGAACAAATCCTGGAGACCTACGATTTTGCTTCCGACGCCGAATTGATGGAGCGTGCCCGTCGGGGAATGGCTACCCTCGTCTCGTCACGGCTGAGCAAGTACAATAGCGGTCGAACGGTCGAGATTGAGAAGATCTACGGACCCAAGACAAAGCCGCGAATTCTTGTCGTCGGCCAGGTCGAGGGTGATATGTCGATGATCAAGGGCATGTCGCGTCAAATGACCAATAATGAGTTCGTTCGAGCGGTCGTGGCGGAAAATCCCGATGCCCAGGTGATCTACAAGCCGCATCCGGAAGTGTTGAAAGGAATTCGCAAAAAACCGAAACAGTCCAATCCGGACGATGTGCGCGAAATTTGTATGGTGCTCCACCAGGACGTGGCGCTCGCGGATGCCTTTCAAAGTATCGACCGGGTCTACACGATGACCTCTCTTTCCGGTTTTGAAGCATTGATCAGAGGCCTTCCTGTCTCTTGCTTCGGTATGCCGTTCTACGCAGGCTGGGGGGCGACAGATGACCGCGAAACCTGTCCGCGCAGGACGCAGCGTCGTTCGGTGGAGGAAATATTCGCGGCAGCGTATATCCTTTACCCGCGCTACTCGGATCCCGAGACTGGTTCTCCGCTGAGCTTTGAAGCGGGTCTTGCCTTGCTTCAGAAAATGAAAGAGGGGTACGATTTCGAGACCATATCAGAGCCCTGACACGCGGAATCCTTGAGACGAGTTGTCTTGATTGCTTCGGGTGACAACATGCATAAGTGGCGCGCACAACCAGATCGCGCCTATCGGTTTTAAGGGTTGCGCGAATCAATGAAATAGAGGTTTCTAGTAATATGAGCCAAGTTGATCGCACAGTGAACCGTCAAAGAGTGTCTCAGTATCGTGAAAAGGTGCGCGCGGCCGGACGGATCTTTGTTAACACGGATCTCCCGAAGGATCTCGTGGACTGTCTTGACAGGATCAAGGCAGAACGCGGGATAGCATCCCGGGCTCAGGTTTTTGAAGAAGCTTTGAGAGCGTATGTTGAAAATGAATTGAGGGCATAACGATAAAACCCCTCGCCGCTGGTAACGGCTAGGGGTTTTTGGTCAGTTAAGACGTAGGCTTTGTTGGAACAACAATCACAAGTTCCAACATAGTTGAACGTTCACGAACCTGCAAGGGGATGCCCTTTGTCGGAACGATGAATCTTTGTCCGCTGTCCACAGTCATGCCCGCCTGAACAGGAGGCGGAAAAGGCATGTTTGAACAGATTGGGACGGTGCTCGCAGGGGCACCGACTGAGCGGGAACGCACACCCGTTCGGAGGCAGAGCCGTGCGCGCGGTCGCTGCGAAGGTGTATTCTGGCGACGGACGAACCGGAAGGACGTTCGCAAGATCCTGCTCGCCGCACGGCGCTATGAACTGGTCGGCCGACAACCAGGTTCTCGCAATGGCCCTCTTGGAGGCGTAGCGATCGAGATCATGGAACTGTTCGCCAATTTGGTCGACTTTCGCACCGGCCGGCTTGAACCTTCGATCGATACGCTCATGCTGAAATTACGCCGCTCACGTGACGCGATCGTGCGGGCGCTGAAGAGCTTGCGTGTTCATGGTTTCATCGATTGGCTACGGCGATACGAGCCGACAGGCAACGAGGGGCTTGGCCCCCAGGTGAAGCAGGCCAGCAATGCCTACCGCATGTCCCTGCCCGAGCGCGCACGACAGCTCCTTGGACGTTGGGGCGAGACACCTCCCCCTTCAGATGATCATGTGCAGGCCGAAGCCGAGCGTGCCGCCGTCATGGAGATACACCAGGCATCCCTCGACATTGAGGCCCGAACCTTGTTCGACGTTGGCGACAATCCCTTGGGCCAGGCACTCGCGCGCCTTGGAAAAGCGATCAATCAACGCGAGTCTGCCAAACAGACTGAATCCCAATCTATTTCTATAATCTATAGAGAAAAATAAGCGGACGCCGCTGTTCGGGTCTCTTATGAGGCCCTGCGACGGTTCCGACCCGCGCTTATTGCGGGCCGGTGCGGCACCCTTGCGACCATACATTGACCCATCTCATTTGGCGGAACCGAATATTTGCTCTTGAAAAGGGAATGGGGGGTTGGCGGGAACGCCAAATAATGCAAATATTAAATAATTGCACTGTTTTTATCTGATAGGAGTCGCCCAATGTCATTGGAGATCATTGATGGCAAGGCTGTCAAGAATCTGGCCGGGGCCCACGCCCTGAACGGGGCTGTCGTGTTCGGCCAGCCTGGGGGATTTGCCGTTCTCGTCAGATACGGGGTGAATGAAAGGGCGGTGGCGGCCCAGCGGTCACGGCGCATGCGGATCTGGCGGAATTTGAACACCGCGGCGGCCTATGTTCGCGACGAACTTGGAATTGCCCGGTTCGAGATCGACATGACGGAGCATGATCCGGCCGCCGTTGAGAGGAAACGACCGGATACGGCGGAGCGCCAACGTCACATACATGAAGCGGCCGAACATGATGCATGGTTTAGGGGCGAAGTGCAAAAAGCTCTCGACGGTATTAAGGATGGCTCGAACGCCGCGATTCCCGAGGACGACTGGGCAGCACGCGCAAAGGCCAAACGGGCCGATCTCCAGCGCCGCATCGTGACAAATGGCCACTAACCGCATGCGCCTTGTCAGGCGCCGGTCCTACGCCGTTGATCTCGATCGCATCGTAGACCACATCGCCCAGGGCAATCCTGCCGCAGCGCTGGACATGTGGGACGGGATCGAAAACCAGGTCGAACGACTTTGCGATTTCCCGCGCTCTGGCAGGACCGGACGAATGCCGGAAACGAGAGAGCTGGTCATCACCGGCACGGCATATATCGTCATCTACATACTGGGTGACGACGTCGAACTTGTGCGCGTTCTGCACGGTGCGCAGAAATGGCCGCCTGAGGCCTAGATCCCGGCCATTCGTATCAGTCCGTCAAGCGTCTGCCGGGAGCGAGACAAGAACATCATCAAGCTTTCTAGCCAATTTTCTTCTCCGTTGGCGCGCAACAATAGCCCCCAGAGACACCTAGATGCCGGCTTTGCGCATCAGTTCGTCAAGAGCTTCCCCGTAGGACATCCCTGTCGAATTACAGTATTCCTTGAAGCGATTGATGACCTCGATCGGGGCTCTGACAAATGCTTGATCGAGGGGTTCACTTGCTTTTCGAACGCGCTTGACCCGTTGTACCGGTTCCCTGCTCTGAAAACCGGCGCGCTCAGCAGCGCGGTCAGCCGCGTCCTGTTCCCGTGAAGGAGCAGTTTTTTCCGCTGGCCGAGGTGTAAAACTCGACAGATCAAGCTTTGCTGTCTTCCCAAAACCCAGATCGCTCGACATCAGGCGGCTCTTTCATTCGAATTGGATTTCAACAGTTCAAGAACCTCGGCGGTCAGTTGAACTGCATTTTCCATAGCGGCGTCGAGTCCGTTCACCTGTTGCGGATCAAGTTCGAACAGGCTCAAGCGCTCCATGAACATGGCGTTGTAGGCTTCGCGCCGATAGAGGTGAGTATGCAGGACCGGAAGCTGGTTGCTGCGCATTTGGTCCGCTATCTCGCGCTCGATACGTCGCGTGAAAGGCGGAGGGCTGGTCCGGTTGAACGCAAGGGTGAACTGCAATTTCCGCCCGATGTCTTCTTCACTTTCGCGTACCAGGCCGACAGCGCGGGCAGCTTGTTTCGCATCCAGGGCACTTCCACCCAACGGGATAAGCGTGAGATCGGCGCGGATGATCGCTCTTGACGCAAGGCGGCTAGCGGTTCCTTCCAGATCCACGAACACAAACTGTGCCTCAGAGGCGGCAGTATTGATCAGATCGCGAATATTTCCTTCGGTCGCATCGCTTATGACATTGATGGGCAAGCTGCTCTTGCCCCCACGCCAATCCGTAATTGGCTTGTTAGGATCGGCATCGATGATGATCACCGATCCCCCCTGCTGGGCCAGTGTCGCTGCAATCGCGAGAATAGTCGTTGACTTCCCCGCTCCGCCTTTAGGGTTAGCTGCGCAAATGACAGGCATTGCAATCTCCCAAGCTTTCATGAAAGCATTTTAAAATGAAATCATGAACGCTTTCTTAACGCAATCTAAGTGAGCGCAATCATGATAGCGTGCACGATGTCAGAACAGATATCTATAACGATTGCAATCAGTATTGCTATCACTAAGATATCAAGGATTGAAAGCCCCTCAGATTCACGCTCGCCGCGATAGAGGTTTTTTGTTGTTTTGGGGCGAGAGGTTCCGGCCAGTGATATGAGAGGGACAGACGTGGAAAGCGCGGCCTATAAAAGTGAGGCGATCGCCGGCATCCATGAAACCATGAAAGGCCTCTATAAGTCCGGCGAGCCCATCGAACAGATACGGCTTTCCCTGGCCTCGACTGCCGATGACAAGGCTTATATCCCGCCCGGTATGGAAGCTTCCTTTGTCGGCATTCGTCGCGTATCGCGCCGTGCGATAGGCTTACATATTTACAACGCCGCGCCGCGCGAAATGTCGAAACGGAGCAGCCAGAGAAGTGCGATGAGGAGGATCGTGGGAAGCGGCAGCGGCACGATTGGCGAGAAATTGCGCGAGATGTCGATGCTTCTCTCACCTTCAGGGAGATCAACATAGGCCGGTCACACGATGCAGGTCTTACCTTCCAGCGCTCCAGATACAAACGCCAGTTACGTAATCCCGACAAAAATTGCGGCATTGAAAATGACTGAAACGGCCATTGTGGCGATGGTCCGCCGCTGCCAGAAATCGCTCATGGAAATCCCCTCAGATATTCAAAAACGTCACTCAGGCGCTGCTGCTTCCGGTGAGGTTTTGAGGAAGTCGGCAAAGAGCGCCTGGTCGTTTTCGCGCGTCAGGAAGCCCGGTAGTTCGCGCCGTAACCATCCATAGAGGTCCTTCGAAAACTGATCCTTGCCGTTTTCGAGACGGTGCAGGACAAGCGCTCCGAGCAGAACCTTTCGTCTCGTATCTTCGGCACGTTCCTGTTTTCCGAGCCTGGCCTTGAGTGCCTTCTTCCGGGATTCCAGTTCAGCCAGTCGCTGTTCGATAGTCTTTTTCGCCATCGAAGATCTCTCCGTTAAATTCCATTCTCCCGATGAACCGGTTGTTTCCGACAACCGGTTCATCGGGAGCCTAGCCTCGTACTGCGGCCCAAGCGCCGATGATCTGTTTGGCTTTCACCATCGCGGCGAAGCACTCTAGTCCAATCTGGCAGATGGAGGCGACCGAGACCATTGGCCATCAGTGACAACACGAACGCCCAGAACGCGAACGGTCCCGGCTGTTCGATCCATGGTGTGTTTTGAAAATGGCAAGAATCACTCGTCGATGAAAGTACCCTTTACATTTCCTTGTCTTTGCGTCGGTTTATTTAAATAGGACATCGAGAATTCAGTCGGCTCAAGCACCAATTTGGATAGGCGCGAAGCGCGTACCTTGAAATGTTAAAAGCGTAGCGAATAAATTTTCAAGGGCGCACTTACGAGTTGCCGCGCAACTCGGTGGCTGATATCCTTGATCTGTTGTTGAGGACGGATCGTTTGGCAATTTATCACTGCAGTATGAAGCCGATATCGCGAAGCAGCGGCAGAAGTGCCGTTGCGTCGGCGGCTTATCGCTGCGCTGTGAAGCTCACCAATGAGTGCGACGGCATAACCCATGACTTCACCCACAAGCAGGGCGTGGAGCATTGTGAAATCGTGCTTCCGCAAGGGGTGAATGCCGAATGGGCTCAGGACCGCTCTGTGCTGTGGAATGCGGCGGAATTTGCCGAAAAGCGCAAAGATGCCCGCGTTGCACGTGAGTTTGAAATCGCGTTGCCGTTTGAGCTATCACCGGAGGCGCGGCTTGATATCACCCGATCGTTCGCTCAGGACCTCGCCAATCGATATGGGACGGCCGTGGATTTCGCGATCCACCGGCCCCACGACGAGAGCGATGTTCGCAACATTCATGCCCATATGATGATGACGACACGGCAGGTTGGCGAAGCCGGTCTAGGTGACAAGACGTATATCGAGCGTGAGAACAAGTGGCTCTTGTCCCATGGTCTGGCGACGACCGATATGCAGCTTCGCGACGTCCGGCAATCATGGGAAAGCATCGCCAACGAGCGCCTGGCCCGTGAGGGGCTGGACGTGCGGATCGATCATCGTTCGCATGCCGAACTCGGCCTTGAGCTTGTCCCGACCGAGCACATGGGCGTGCATGCAACACAAATGCAACGGCGCGGCATGGCGGTTGATCGGCGACGGCTGGACGATGAGGCGTTTCGGCAGAATGCCGATCTGATCCGTGAAAAACCGGAACAGGTTCTGACGCTCGTATCCAACGAAAAGAGTGTGTTCGACCGGCACGATATCGCCCGCACCCTGCACCGTTATATCAACGATGACGCGCAGGAATTCCAGAACGCCTTTGCGTCTGTGATGGGCTCACCGGCACTGATCGAATTGCAGGGCGAGCGTATCGACCGCGACACGGGAGAGGTCTTGCTTGCCCGCTATTCGACGCGGGAAATGGTCGATCTGGAAAGCACCATGTTGAAGCGGGCGGCACAGCTGGCGGATGCTACAAGTCATGGTGTCGATCGCCGTCATGTCGATAAGGCACTCAGTAATCAGGATACCGCGATCCGGATGGTGACCGGCGATCGATCGGCAGGACTTTCGGACGAGCAGCGCAATGCAATCCGGCACGTTACGGGGCAGGAGCGGATCTCCGCTGTCGTCGGTTTTGCCGGCGCAGGCAAGTCGACGATGCTCGCCGCGGCGCGTGAAGCCTGGGAGGCACAAGGCTACCATGTCCATGGTGCGGCTTTGTCTGGAAAGGCAGCAGAGGGTCTTGAGGAAAGCTCCGGTATCGCGAGCCGGACATTGGCATCATGGTCGTACAGCTGGCAGAACGACAGAGGAGAGCTGGGCCAGGGCGACGTATTCGTGATCGATGAGGCCGGCATGGTCGGCAGTCGCCAGCTTGCCCATTTTATCGGTGAAGTCGAAACGCGCGGCGCAAAAATCGTGCTCGTCGGTGATCACGAGCAGCTGCAGGCGATCGGGGCAGGGGCTCCCTTCCGTGCCATTGCCGAGCAGGTCGGGCATGTCGAATTGTCCGATATTCGCCGGCAGCGTGAAAATTGGCAACGTGAAGTCTCCGTCTCCTTTGCCACGCATAGAACAGCCGAGGGTCTTGCCGCCTATCGGGATAATGGGAACCTGCATTTTGCTGTCGGTCGTGACGAAGCCCGCGATGCCATCGTGCATGATTATCTTGCCGATCGCGAGCGACATCCGGACGGTTCGCGGGTGGCAATGGCCCATCGTCGTGTCGATGTTCGCGCGATCAACGAGGGCATTCGATCAGAGCTTCAGGACCGGGGCGAACTCGCCAGCAGTGTAGAAGCCGGCGAATTGACGTTCCAGACGAACGACGGAGAGCGCCGTTTTGCGCTGGATGACCGGATCGTTTTCCTCGAAAACAATCGCGACCTCGGTGTGAAAAACGGCATGCTGGGAACGGTCATTTCCGTCGAACAGGACGCATTGCAGGTTCAGCTCGACGGCAAAATGGCCGAGTATCCGCGTGTTGTCACCGTGCCTATGAATAAGTATCAAGCCGTTGATCACGGCTATGCAACGACTATCCATAAGAACCAGGGGGCGACGGTCGATAGGGCTTTCGTCTTCGCTTCGGGCACGATGGACCGGCATCTGACCTATGTGGCGATGACGCGACATCGCGATGGCGTGGGGCTCTATGTGGCAGCGGACGAGTTCGTCGGCGGCAAGGGGCTGGCTGCTGGCACCCTCATTGAACATGGGTCGGCTCCCTATGACCACAAGCCTGAAAACCGCGAGAGCTATTTCGTAACGCTGGAAAATGCGCAGGGTGAGCGGCACACGACATGGGGTGTCGATCTGCAACGGGCCATCAGCGAAGCGCAGCCGGAAATTGGCGACAGGATCGGCTTGCGGCATGAGGGATCGGAGCCGGTCCGACTTCCGGACGGCGCGGAGGTCGAGCGCAACGCATGGAAGGTCATGGATGCCGATCAGCTCGCCTATCAGCAGCTGGAAAGCCGCTTGTCGCGTTCCGGTGTGAAGGAAACGACGCTGGATTACCGCCAAGACTTTGCCGAGCGACGCGGGATCGCGAAGCAGTTCGGAGTTGCCAGCGAGATCGAGGTTCCGCGTGATCTTTCCGTCCGGAAGCAGGATCACGAGCGCGATATTCCGAAGCCGGATTATGATCCAAAGGCAAAAGGAGAGACGGACCGCCTGCCGCAAGCGCAGCGCCAGTCAGACAATAATGCTCCCGAGATCGAGCCGGAGCGCCAGGAGGCGGAGGCCGTCGAGAGACGAACCGACCAACCTCGTCGCAGTATGTTCGACGGCCTCAAGCTCAACGCGCGTGCCACGCCAAGCTTCGAGCGCGATTGGAAGACGTCTTCGGCTGCGGCCGGATTTGGCGATCGCCCCCAATCCGCTTCCGGCTTTGAAAGGGCGGTCGATGGTTACGCCCGCGCCTATAGTTCCGTACAGGCGCATGTCCGGCAGGGTCTGCCGCTGCTCGAAGGGCAGAAACAGGAATTGCGGACGGCCGGCGCACGTCTCGATCAGGCAAGGCCTGGATCGCATAACCTCATGCAGTCGGCCCTGCAGCATGATCCGAAGGCCGCTGAGGCCATGACCAATCTTTCCGGCCGCGAACGTGTCGGCGCGCTGGTTGCCGGCATGAGCCGGGAGAAGGCGGCGCTGACCGATCCGAATGTTCGTGCCGACCGCTTCGTGGAGAGCTGGAAGGGGTTGCAGGACGAGCGACGGACACTTTCGACCGGTTGGCATGCCGATGCGCGTGGAAAGGTCGAGGACCAGATGCGCGACATGGCAAAGGGTCTGGATCAGGATCCCCAGATGGCGGCTGCTTTGCGCAGCCGAGGTCCGGAGCTCGGAATTGGTCATCAGGTGCGCCAGAATGAGAAGGTGTCTGAAGAATTGCAGCGGAGCCTGACGCAAGGCCGAAGCCAGGGGCTGGGTTTTGAATTGTAAGGAGACGGGATGACGGACGACTATCGCGAGGAGATCGAGGCTGATTTCGCGGACGGTGACAATGCCGGCGATCCGGCGGTAGCTTTCGACGCGCTAAGAACGACGGTAGAAAGCGCCTCTGCCGATCTGACGCGCGAGATGACGACGATCCGCAAGGGGGTTGAAGCCGCCTTTGATCAGCTTGAGAGGGTTGGAACTCCCACGGACTACAGCGCAGATCTCGGTCGTATCGTCCAGAATCTCACCGTATTGAGCGAACGGCTTCAAGCAGTGGAGAAATCGCCGCTCCTGCGACAGGGGGCCGACCAGTTCGCAGCCCACCTCGAGCGCAGCGGAGAGGGGCTGGTGCGCATCGCCGCGCAGAAGCTCGAGACGCAGGCTTCCGACCTCGAGCGGATCGCCCGGAACCTCTCTGTTCATATCGACGGTGCTCGTGAGCGCAGCCGGCAGAACTGGGGGCTGGCTGGTATTGGCACGGCTGGCGTGGCGCTCGGGATCCTGTTTACATTATTTGCGCCGGCAGTCCTGCCGTTCTCGGCCGCGCCTCGTGTTGCCAGCATTGTAATGGGGCAGGATCCGTGGCGCTCGGGAATGGCGCTTATGGCTTTCGATAACCCGACATCGTGGGGGCGGCTCGTGGACGCGAACCGACTTGTTGAGGCCAACAGTGCCGAGATTATCGCCTGCCGCAAATCAGCTGCTACGAGTGGCAAAGCGCAACCGTGCTCGATCACCGTGCCGGCTGATCAGTGACGGAGATGGGAAGTACAATCTCGCAAAGATAGCCTCGCTGATCTTGCGCCGATTGATGACGTGATCCGGGCCGCATTTAAGGCACGGCAGCAGATGGCCGGAATCAATAAAAGCTTGATGAATTAACCCGTCAAAATCGAGGGGTTGTTATCTCGTTTCCTTCTCCGGCTTGAATGCTGCCGGGAGATCGCAAGCTACCTCGAGCGGAATGAAATGTTTCAGATTGGCAGTGATAACGGTCAGGTCGTAAGCCTTGGCCGTCGCTGCAATGATTACATCCCCAAGGCCTGGATGTCGGCCTTTTGCCGTTGCGGCATCTTCCAGCGCCCCGGCGATCCGGGCAACAATCGGATCGACATTCAAGACGCGATCGCCATAAGAATCCACGATGAAATCAAGCCATGCGTTCAGGCGCTTGGCCCGCTCGATCCCGCCGCGACGGTGAAGGCTACGCATACCCTTTTCGATTTCGGCCATGGTCATGGCTGATAGGTAAAGCGCATCCATTGCGCCCTGTTCATGGAACCATGCTTTCGCCACGTCGGATGGCTTTTCCTTCTGATCAGGCGAAAAGAGGGAAATGATATTGGTATCGATCAGCAGGCCATTACTCAAAATCGACTTCCCTCATTTTTGAGGGGTTTCGTTCAAGGTCCGCTGGGCCGGGATACGACATCAGGAAATCGCCAAAGTTTGGCCGTGGCGTCTTCAAAGCCCTTTTCGCGACCTCTGCGGCCTCGACACTGACAAGGACGGCGGCGGGTTTGCCGTGGCGTGTGATCGTCACGAAATCGCCGTTTGCGGCCTCGTCTACCAGACTGGCAAAGCCTGCCTTGGCATCTGCTACGCTCATTGTTGACATGCTGGCCTCCTATCTAAAAATGACCATATATGGACAATTTAAAGGTTGTCGCCGATGAAATCAAGGGGCAGAATCTTGGCAGGTTAACCGAGTACCCGCCATGACTTTTAATATTGATGCCCACTGCGACCAGCTTGACAACCGCGATTAGAGAACTCAATGGGACACGATTGCCGCATGTTCCGATCCCAGAATATGCGCCCTCGTCAGAGGGCAAGGGAAAGGGCATTGACCAATGCGAGAAGGTATCCGATCAGTGTCCGGGCTTTTGCCGGCCTTCTGTTTAGGCCGCTGGAGCGATCTATTCACCAATGCTGGATGCTTAAATGGCTGGAAAAAAAGTCCTCGTTGTCGGCGGAGCTGGTTACATCGGAGCCCATAATTGCCTTCTTCTGGCAGAACGGGGATATGAGCCTGTCGTTTTTGACAACCTCTCGAACGGGCACGAAGAATTTGTCAAATGGGGCGTTTTGGAAAAAGGCGATATACGCGATCGCGCCCGACTAGACGAAGTCTTCAGGAAGCATAGACCAGATGCAGTTCTGCATTTCGCAGGACTGATCGAGGTCGGAGAATCGGTCAAGAACCCGGTCGCTTTCTATGAAATCAACGTCATTGGAGCGCTTACTCTTCTGTCGGCAGCAATTGATGCCGACGTAAAGGCGTTCGTCTTTTCCTCGACCTGCGCCACATACGGTCTGCCGGACAAGGTGCCGATGGATGAAGCACATTCGCAGATCCCTATTAATCCTTACGGGCGAACCAAGCTTGTCATTGAGCAGGCTATCAAGGATTTCAGCACCTATTCGGGTCTTCCGGCCGTAGTCTTACGCTATTTCAATGCTGCAGGGGCCGATTTTGAAGCCCGAATCGGTGAGTGGCACACACCTGAGACCCATGCCATTCCTTTGGCGATCGATGCAGCCCTTGGCCGACGCTCGGGCTTCAAAGTGTTCGGTAGTGATTATGATACGCGCGACAGAACCTGTGTGCGTGATTATATTCATGTTCTCGATCTCGCCGATGCCCATATTCGAGCCTTGGAATATCTGCTTGCTGGGGGCGAGACTGTTGAACTCAATCTTGGAACGGGAACGGGAACAACGGTTAAAGAGCTGCTTGCAGCAATAACAGAGATCTCAGGACGACCATTTCCAGTGGAGTACACCGGTCGACGAGAGGGGGATTCTCCAGCACTTGTTGCTGACAACCGCAGAGCCAAGGAGGTTCTTGGTTGGGAGCCGAAATACACGCTAACGGATATTATTCGTTCTGCATGGGCTTGGCATACGAAAGTCAATCATTGAAGGCGCATCTGACGACCATATTGCCGAGATCTTGAGAATGAACTGCGCTTGATAGCGCAGCCGGATTGACGCGAACAGAAGGCGGCAGTGAAGCCCACGGGGCTTTCTTAGAAAATGAAGTCTGTAGAATCCAGATCAGCTTCGTTGGCATTGAAGAGACGAATGGAGGAGCTGCCAAATTCGATAAGGGGTCGTTTGCGGGAGGGGGCGGAATCCTACGCTAAGGCTTTGGCCAACGATATTCTCCGGTAAGGTTGATGTGCTCCCATCCGAGGGGCGAGACATGGGCCAGCAGATCGGGCAATAGCAATTTTCCCTCGCGTTTCTGGTTGGCGACGACTTCGCCCAGCTTCATGGTGTTCCAGAAGATGATGATCGCAGCGAGCAGGTTCATGCCGGCGATCCGGTAATGCTGGCCTTCGGCGGAACGGTCGCGGATTTCACCCCGGCGATGGAAGCTGATTGCCCGCTTCAGCGCATGATGCGCTTCGCTCTTGTTGAGCCCGATCTGGGCGCGGCGTTGCAGATCGGCGTCCAGAATCCAGTCGATCATGAACAGGGTTCGCTCGACGCGGCCGACCTCGCGCAAAGCCGTGGCAAGTTCGTTCTGCCGCGGATAGGAGGCGAGCTTGCGCAGTATCTGGCTGGGCGCGATGCTTCCGGCCGCAATAGTGGCGGCGATGCGCAGGATGTCGGGCCAGTTGCGCTCGATCATGGCCTGGTTGATCTTGCCGCCGATCAAGGCCCGCAAGTGCGCCGGGGCGGCCGATGGATTGAACGCATAGAGTCGCTTGGACGGCAGATCCCGGATGCGAGGGGCAAACCGGTAGCCGAGAATGGCGCATGCGGCAAAGACGTGATCGGTGAAGCCGCCCGTGTCGGTGAACTGCTCGCGGATATGGCGGCCAGCGTCATTCATGAGCAGGCCGTCGAGGATATAGGGGGCTTCGCTCGCCGTTGCAGGTATCACCTGGGTCGCGAACGCCGCATATTGGTCGGAGACGTGGCTATAGGCTTTCAGGCCCGGGGTATTGCCGTACTTCGCGTTGACCAGGTTCATGGCTTCGCCCTGCTCTGTGGCGGCGAAGAACTGGCCGTCGCTCGAAGCCGAAGTGCCCATGCCCCAGAACTGGGCCATGGGTAACGCTGCCTGCGCCTCGACCACCATGGCCAGCGCCCGGTCGTACGCTTCGCCTTCGACATGCCACCGTCCAATGCGGATCAACTCCCAGAAGGTGTGAGTGTTGGTGGCGTCCGCCATTTTGCGCAGGCCGAGATTGATCCCCTCAGCCAAGATAACGTTCATAAGCCCGATCCGGTCGGCGCAGGGGGCGCCCGTGCGTAAATGGGTGAAAGCTTCGCAGAAGCCGGTCGCAGCATCCGCTTCCAGTAAAAGATCGGTGATGCGTGTGGGCGCTATCTGCTTGTAGAGATCGAGCACCAGGTCCTCGGCGCCGTCGGGTGCGGCGGCTTCGAGCTTGTCGATATGCAGGACGCCGCTTTCGATCGACCCGCCGGGAATCGTGCCCGTGCGCGCGGCACGGCCAAGCTCGCGCAAACGGATGTCGAGGCGCGCTTGCCGGTCTGCCAGCCATTCCTCCGGCCGCAACGGCACGGCAAGACGGCCGCTTTCCGCCGCGGCCTGCGCCGGAACGAGTGCGTGTTTCAGATCAGCATAGCGCCGGGATCTGGCCAGCCAGACATCCCCGGATCGGAAGGCATCGCGCAGATGGAACAGCACCGCGATCTCCCAGAGGCGAGTGTCGCCAGCCGCCTGGGCACGAAGATGACGATGCCATTTCGAACTCGGCCGCAGGAAGCCGGTATGTGCACCATCGTTCAAACCGTTGCGTAGAACCATCAGGGCTTCCAGCAGCGGCATTGCGACCGGCGCAGCCCGAAGATCGAGCAAACGCAACATCCTTGGGGTATAGCGACGGAAGCGATGATACCCGTCGAGCACATGATTGAGCGGATCGTCGGCCATGGTGGCGGTTAGCCTGGTTGCCATTGCAACAAGGGTTTTGAAGCCATCCCAACCCGAACCGCTCGCGATGACGGTTTCCAGCGGCTGGCCGTCATCCTGTGCATCGACCAGGGCACCGCCAATTTCGGCGAAGGATTTCAAGGTGTCGCGCACCGCGTTCGCTTCATCCGCGACCTTCGCTTGGCAAATGCGCTCCGAAGCACGGTAGAGCCTGCCGACAATCCGGTCATGGGTTTCGACCACGGCGTCGGCGAGCATCGCCTGCCATTCTGATGCGCACACGGCTAGAATCGCAAGCCGCCTGTCCTCCGGGAGATCACGCATGCCGTCGGCATAATACCGCTCGCCCTGCCTGCGCAGACGTGTCACCCGATGGGCAGGAACACTGGCCAGCAGATCCTCGGGAAGATCAACACGTTGCAGGTATTCCAGCCGGTCGAGCAGCCGGTTGGCCGACGCAGAGTTCGAGCCAGGCTCAAACTGCCGCAGCCACACGAAGCGGGTCACCCGATCGTCCGCCGTCTCCTCGAGCAATGCCAGTAACTGTTCCCGGATCGGCATGGACAACCGGCTGGCGATCCTCGTCTCGGTCCGCCGCTCGGCGTCGACCAAGGCCGTGGCGCAAAGCCGCTCGATCGTCGATGTCGCAGGAAGGACCGTGCGAGTTCGACGGCACTCGATCACGAAGCGACGGGCGATATCCTCGTTCGACACCGCCATCTCGGCTTCCCGGAACAGCCAATCCTTCAGCTCGCGCGCACCGCGTCCGGAGAAGGTGCGGAATCCGTAGAGCGCCCGCAACTCGGCTAGATGCTCGTGCCGTGTCTCCTCGCGAGCGGCATAGTCAACGAGATCGTCGGCATTCAAGCCGAGTTGCGCTCCGATGAACTCGACGACCTCCGCCGGAATCAGCTCGCCTGGAGCCAGCACCCGACCAGGATAGCGCAGGACGCATAATTGCAAGGCGAAGCCGAACCTGTTGTGCGGGCGGCGACGCTGCCCGATATGCCCGAGATCCTCGTCACTCAGCGTATAGTGTTTGAGCAAGTCCGCCTGCGAGGTCGGCAGGCGCAACAGCGCGTCCTTCTGCCGATCGGTTAGAGTGACACGGCGCGGCATCGATGTTCCTTTTTCAAAATTTGATGGTGTTCAAGATGCTTTGTTTATGAAGCTGGTTGAGATACATTTCCAGAGACCGATGCAATCGTGGCCGGCGCACCGCCTCAAACCAACGTTTAAGAAACATGCTGATCGGATATGCCCGCGTTTCCAAAGCCGATGGCTCACAGTCCCTCGACCTGCAGCACGACGATCTGCGCGCCGCCGGCGTCGAACAGGACAATATTTATGAGGATCGCGCTTCCGGCGCTCGGGATGATCGGCCCGGCCTGGCCGCCTGCCTAAAATCCTTGCGCGAAGGCGATGTGCTGGTGGTCTGGAAGCTCGATCGCCTCGGACGGTCGCTTGCCCACCTGGTCAACACCGTGAAGGATCTGTCAGAACGCAGGATCGGCCTGCGGGTGCTAACCGGAAAGGGTGCGCAGATCGACACCACAACCGCATCCGGCCGCATGGTGTTCGGTATCTTCGCCACCCTGGCCGAGTTTGAGCGGGATCTGATCCGGGAACGCACCATGGCCGGTCTCGCCGCCGCAAGGGCGCGCGGACGCAAGGGCGGTCGAAAATTTGCCCTCACCAAAGCTCAGGTGCGCTTCGCGCAAGCCGCCATGGCGCAACGCGACACGTCCGTTTCCGATCTGTGCAAGGAACTGGGGATCGAACGCGTCACCCTCTACCGCTATGTCGGCCCGAACGGCGAACTCAGGAACTACGGAAAGCGTGTCCTCGGCTTAGCGTAGGATTTCGCCCCCTCCCGCAAACGACCCCTGTTTGCCGAACAACCGGGATTGATGGCCGTGTTAGGCGGCGGGCTCATCCTGTTTGCGGTCTTTGGATCACAAATCGCTGCCTTAAAGCGGAGACCAAGCTGAACGCACGGCTGTTGCAGCCGGGCGTTCCTGTCGCGGAAATCCTGAATTTCGCATCAAAATCGCCGGCACTGATTTTTCAGGGAAAAACCTGTCGCAAAAGTCAGGTGCGAAAGTCAGACTTATGCGACTGACTTTCGCGACACGTCGCGGCCCGGATTCCGGGCCGCTGCGGACGTGGTGCAGGTTTCAGGATTTCCGCGACAGTTCAAGATTTAGGTGGGTGGCATCCGCAAGCCTGATTACCGCCCTATTGCGGAAGAAATCATCTTGGCGCAGATGCGTGATGCTTCCTGATTTTGCGGGAAAGCTTACGAATCCTGCCGCGTCAATCGGTATCTTCATCCATGCAGCGATGACCAGACTAAGCGTAAAGCCGTGGGTCACGATGATCTGCGTTGCGCATGGTCGATCCACAATCGCATTCACACAGGGAAACACCCGATTTGCGACTTCTCGGCGGGTTTCAGCGCCATGAATGCCGCAATCATGATCCAATCGGTTGTCATCTGGGGCGGGACTATAGCGAGCGTCGAGCCAGTCTTGCGGTTGTCCGCCTGCTTCACCATAGCTGATTTCGCGTAGATCGGCGGTTTCTGTCATAGACGAACCGAAGCGCCGGGCGATCACGGCCGCCGTTTGCGAAGCTCGGCGAAGATCAGAGCTGTAGATTTCAACCTCACTATGACCAACTAACGTCATCAAGTGCTCTGCTGTGGTCTCCGCGTCTCGTATGCCACGGGGAGTAAGGTCGGTGTCGTACCACCCCCCAACCTTGTCCTCTATGTGATGAACGGACTCGGTGTGGGTTATGATAAAAAGGTCTTTCATAGAGGCAATTCCATAAGTTTTTCCTGTCGCAAAATTCCCGAAACCCGCGACAGGCGCAGAATAGGGATTTTCGCGACGGGATGCACCCGCTAGATTCGGGCGGTTAGCATTGCAGCGAAAGCCCCCGGCCCCATGATGATCGGATATGCCCGCGTCTCGACTGACGGCCAGACCCTCGACCAGCAGCGCGCGGCGCTGAAAGCGGCCGGCTGCAAGCGCGTGTTCGAGGAAAAGGCATCCGGTGCGCAGCGCGGCCGCCCCGAGCTGGCGAAGATGCTGGACCATTTGCAGCCCGGCAACGTGGTGACGGTGACGCGGCTCGATCGCCTCGCCCGATCGACGCGCGATCTTCTCGACATTGCCGAGCGGATCGGCCACGCCGAGGCCGGCTTGCGATCGCTGGCCGAGCCGTGGGCGGACACGACGACGCCGGCCGGGCGCATGGTGCTGACCTTCTTCGCCGGCGTTGCCGAGTTCGAGCGCAGCTTGATCCATGAGCGCACGAGCGCCGGCCGAGCGGCGGCGAAGGCGAAGGGCGTCCGGTTCGGCCGCCCCCCTGCCCTTTCGGCCGAGCAGATCGCACACGCCCGCCAGCTCATCAGCGAGGACAAGAAGCCGGCCGAGGTTGCCCGGCTGTTAGGTGTGCATCGCGCCACGCTCTACCGGGCGCTTGATGGCGGAGCGGCGGCCGGGGGCTGATTTTGTATCGTACGAAACAAATCGGCCCGCTCTTGGCGGCGTCGGGCGCGGTCGTGGCTTCCGATCGCTCCTGAAACCCCCGCCGATCACCCGATATAGCGTCCGATTTGCCGCCAAATCCCGCATCTTGAAGATAGAGGGTTGCAGAATCGCGGGAATCGGTCGCTTAGTTGTAAGTATGAGGCAAAATGCGGAAAAGATTCGGAAGGACGTGGCCGCCCACAGGGCGCGGCAGCTCGCGGCCGGCCGGGTGGCATTGAACACCTATGTTCCGGGTGAGCTTGTCGAGGCGATCGACAGGATCAAGGAGCAACGGGGCGCGTCAGCGCGCGCGCCGATCATCGAGGAAGCGTTGAGGTTCTATATCGAAGCGAAGCAAGGGACATAACGGCAAAACGCCCAACCGTTCGCAGCGGTCGGGCGTTTTATAGGCCGTCAGACACACCGTAGAGCCGGGGCCATCTAAGTCTCCCCTTATCTACGCTAGAGCACTCCAATCCGCAAGATTGATTCTTGCGGAAACGGGAGCGTCGTGCCTGCCGTCCACAGTCGTCGTGTCCTTCAAATGGAAGGACGAGGGTATATGTTGAGGACGCACTACGCGGCCGCGATCGGCTGCGCGCGCGGGAACGCGCTTGATGAAATCATGCGGGAGGTTTGGACGCGCTACAGCGCCGGCCAGCTCTCCGAGATCGAGGCCGGGGAGCTATCCACCCTCGCCCATGAACGCCGGGCCGCGTGGCAGGGATCAGGACAGGCGGCGCTAGGGCTGGTCTTTCCGCCCCCTGCCCCGCGCTGCCCGACACCAGTTCGCCGGCATAGCCATATCCGGGGGCGATCGGAGGGCCGCATATGGCGGCCAACGACGCGCAGGGACGTGCAGGCGATCTTGAAGGCGGCCGAAATCTACAACGAGGCCGGCTTGCACGAGAAGGGCGAGCGCAGCGGCCCGCTAGGATCGGTGGCGCTGGACGTGCTGCGGCTGTTCGTCAATCTCATCGACTTCCGCACCGGCCGGCTTGAGCCGTCAATCACCACGATCATGGATCGGCTAGGCCGGTCGCGCGATACGATCGTGCGGGCGCTGAAGAACCTGCGGGCGCATGGCTTCATCGACTGGCTGCGGCGCTACGAGCCGACCGGCAACGAGGGGCGCGGCCCACAGGTGCAGCAGGCCAGCAACGCCTATCGTCTGTCCCTGCCGGAGAAGGCCCGGCAGTTCCTTGGACGGTTCGGCAAGGCCCCACCCATGCCTGCCGATCATGGGCAGGATCAGCAGGCATGGAGCGCGGCAATCGACGCCTACAAGACCACCCTGCCCCTCGATGAGCGAACGCAGCTCGACGCCGGCGACGGCCCGCTCGGAAAGGCCCTCGTGATGCTGGCAAAGAGTGTGATGAAACGTGAGTCCGATAACCAGACTGAATCCCCATCTGATCTTTATCTAAGAGGGCAAACATAAGCGGTCGCCGCTGTTCGGGCCGCTTTCGCGGCCCTGCGGCGGTTCCGATCCGCGTATTAGGCGGATCGGGAAGCGGCACCCTCACAGCAAAACCGCCACGTTCGCGCCGGTAGCAGCCGTCCTATGGGCTTTCGAAAGGGAGTGAGGGGCAAGGGCGGCACTTAATTATTTACGTCAATACGTATTGACGTGTATTCGTATCACCTAGAAGGCGATGGCGGCGACCGAGAAAACGTGCTAGGGTGTATACAAGTCAACACACGGAGGCGATTCCATGACCGCCAGCACCACCATGACGATTCGGGTTCGGCTCGATGTGAAAGAAAAGCTCGACCGGATCGCAAGCGACACGCAGCGGAGCAAATCGTTCCTCGCCGGCGAGGCCGTCGCCGCCTATGTCGATCGTGAGCTTGAAATCATTGACGGCATCAAGCGCGGCATGGCCGACGCAGCGGCCGGCCGCGTGATCCCCCATGATGAGGCGATGGCGGAAATCTATGCCGTCATCGAGGAAGCCAAAGCCGAAAAGCAAGCGGGCAAGGCGTGAAGCGGTCGGTCACATGGTCCCGCGAGGCACTGGACGACATCAAGGTGCAGGTTAAGCACATCGCCAAAGATAGCCCGCTTGCCGCCACGCGGGTTGCGGATCGGATTCGAGACGCGGGCAAGGCCCTTGGGGACATGGCGACGGGCCGGCCCGGTCGCGTGACAGGAACCTACGAGAAGTCCGTCGCGCGCCTGCCCTACATCATCGCTTATGAGCTGCGGGATATGGCGGGCCGGGAAAGCGTTGTGATCGTGCGCGTCATCCACACGTCGCGGGACTGGCCGGCCGAGGAATGGCCGCACTAGCTTAAAGACGTAGTAACGTCTCTAGCTATATGCTTTAATACGTATTCACGCAAAAAAGGATTAACGCATGAACGTCATTGCGTTTTTGAGCCAGAAGGGCGGGAGCGGAAAAACCACGCTTTCGGTTCATACCGCCGTGGCGGCCGAGGCGACCGGCGAACGGGTTTGCGTCATTGATGCGGACCCACAGGAAAGCGCGACCGCATGGGCGAGCGCGCGGGAAGCGGGAACGCCGATCGTCGCCACGGCGCAGGCCGGGGAGCTGGACGCCGCGCTTAGGGCGGCCGAGGGCGAGGGCATGACCTTGGCCGTAGTGGACGCCCCGCCCCATGCCGCCCCGGCGGCCGGCCAGATCGCCCGAAGGTCGGAGCTGGTCTTGATTCCGGTTCGACCGTCCGCGTTTGACCTCGCTGCCGTCCCGGCCGCCGTCGAGATCGTGGCGGCCGCGAAGGTGCGCGGCGCGTTCGTCCTGTCCGCCTGCCCGTTCCGTGCGCCCGAGATCGGGGAGACGCGCGCGGCGCTGGAAGCCTACGGACTGCCGATCGTTCCCGGCGAGATTACCGACCGGCGCGCGTTCGCCCGCGCCGTCACGACCGGCAGCGCCGTGACGGAGTTCGAGGCCGAAGGGAAAGCAGCGGAGGAAATCCGGGCTTTGTGGGCGTGGATCAAGGACACGTTAGGACGTAAATAGCTAAATACGTAAGAGCGTATTGAAGGAGCGGAACCTATGGCAAAGAAAGCAACCGGCCTCGCGGCCTTCACCCGCCCCAAGGCGGGCGCGGAAGCCACCAGCCTTGCAGCGATCGAGGACGACCGGCCGGCCGTGGAAATCCCGACGCCGAGGCGAAAGAGGGGAGGGGGCGAGACTGTCGCGCTTACGGTCAAGGTCCGGCGATCGGACTGGCAGCGCCTTCGCCAGCTCGCGGATGCAGAGGGGACGACAATTCAGGCGATGGCCGAGGCCGGGCTTTCGGCGGTTCTGGCACAGCACGGATTGCCGCCGATCGAGCCTTATGCACGTTGATACGTAAATAGCTAAATACGCTAATGCTTGCGCGTGTGGCCCGCCCCCCGGCCGTCCCTACGGCCCTAGATGATGAGAGCGGGCCGGCCGGGGGGCTATCGTCGCGGCCGTGGTGTTTCCCTGAATAGAGCTTGCACCAGGTCGGCGGGTGGATCGCGGCGGAAGCCGCGCCGGCCCGGAGGCGAACGCGCTCCCCAATAGCGCCGTAGAGAGCCGGAGGGCCGTTCGTAATAATGTCCCGGCGCTTTAGCGCCGGGTCAGCTTCGCCCGAAGGGCGGTTGAGCGATCGAGCTGGCCGAGGCGGTCAGGGCGCATCATACAGCCCCCGAAATTCGGCATCGGCGTAATAGGCGAGCTTGCCGGCGACGATGGGGCGTTGCCCGGCGAGGAACAGCAATTCGACATGCTGCGGCAGATTGCGGACCTCATCGGGGGTCAGCAGCGGGCGGGCCGTGTGTTGCTCGCCGTAGGAAATGCCGGATTTGTCGGAATCGAGCGCCCGGCTCATGGTCTGGAACACAACGGTTTCCTGCCCGAGCAGATCGGAGACAAGCCGGGCGCTGTCGTGATCGTTGACGCCGAACACCTGCAGGACGCCGGCGTTTGACAGGAAGGTGCCGGCGCGCTGCGCGTAGGTGGCACGGAGCTGGTGAACGTCTTGCAGGATCGGCCAGAGCTGGACGCCATAGCCCGCCATGAGGCCCATTGCGCGCTCGACGGGGGCCAGATGGCCGAGGGCGGCAAACTCATCCAGCAGATAGAGGACCGGCACGGCCGGCTTGGCGGGATCGCGGGCCATGTCGGTCAGGCTTTGGGCGACGAGCAGGCGCAGCCAGCGGGAATAGGTGGCGAGGCGATCGGGCGGCAGGACGAGGAACACCGAGACGTTGCGGCGCTTGAGATCGGCAAAGCCGAAATCGGATCGGCCGAGGACGGCGACCATGCGCGGGCTGTCGAGGAAATGGGTATGGCGCTGCGCGGCCGAGAGGACGCCGGCCGCTTCCCGGTCGGATTTGCCCAGGTGGCGGTTCGCGGCGCGGGCGATCAGGCCGGCGGCGGCCGTTGACGCCTGCATGTCCTTCAGGAGCGCCGCGAAGGCTTCAGGGGCGAGGGTGAGGGCTTCGCGCAGGGTGGCGAGGTTTCGCCTGTCGCGCGGCTCGTTGGCCGCAATATGGAGGATCAGGCCGGCAATGAGCGCCTTGGCTTCCTCGTT